>VOFG01000232.1_pt1 | contig 234000 bp, 343 predicted proteins | sample 5384171 | NCBI WGS metagenome assembly VOFG01 (sample SAMN12384726, study PRJNA508395) | human gut metagenome | isolation source: healthy gut F | host: Homo sapiens | reverse complement strand
CAAAAATACTTCTCAATACGCTGAAAATAAACGCGTACGAACTAATCAAAACACGGCAAAATTTCCCTATCACAACAACGATATGGGAAACAACAAAACCAAATATACTTCCTTATATGAGTTCTTCTCCAAATTTCCTAATGAGGAATCCGCCCGGAAGTATTTTGAGTTAAAAGATGGAATGGTCATGTCCGTTGTCCTCATTGCGGTTCAGATCATATCACCAAATGTAAAAACCACTTTCCGATGCCTTATCGCTGTAAAGATTGTAGAAAGTTCTTCAGCGTCAGATTCGGTACAATTTTAGAGGAATCCAAATTGCCTCTTCACAAATGGTTGATGTGCATGTATCTGTTGGCGACTTCCAGAAAAGGCATTTCCTCCATCCAGATTTCAAAAGAACTTGGAATCACTCAAAAGTCCGCCTGGTTCCTCTGTCACAGAATCAGGGAAGTTTGGATGAAAGATAAAAAGGAGAAGTTGGACGGTATAGTGGAAGTGGATGAAACCTTCATCGGAGGAAAGGAATCCAACAAACACTTTTCCAAGAAATTGAACAGGGGAAGAGGTTCAGTAGGTAAATTGATTATCATCGGGGCCAAACAGAGGAATGGAAAGGTGATCGTCAAACATATCGACGATACTTCCGCTTACAATTTACAAGGATTCATCGGAAGACATGTAGAGAGGAATTCAATGTGTTTACGGATGAGTTCAAATCCTATAAAGGACTTGTCGGATTTGTCCATGAGTTTGTCAACCATAAGGGGAAACAGTATGTCAATGGAGAGGTTCATACTAATTCCATTGAAAGCTTCTGGTCTCTATTGAAGAGAGGATATTATGGCGTTTACCATTACATGAGTAAAAAACATCTTAAGAGGTATATCCATGAGTTTTCCTATAGGCATAATACCTCCAAGATTGAAGTAATGGAATGTATAGGAGATACGATTACCAAAATGGTTGGTAAGAGAATGATGTATTGTGAATTGGTGAGTTGAAGAAATTGAACTCTACTTTCCTTGATACTATTCTTTGGAAGACTTCTCCATCACATCATCTAGAAGACTATGCACATCTATCTGTAGATTTTTACAAATGTTGATGACCTCCGTGAATGTAAGGTACCGTTCTCCTACTTCATATTTGTTGACAAAGGTATGAGGAGTATTCAGGAGTTCTCCCAAGTCCCGTTGAGTCATATTCAACTCTAAACGTTTTTCTTTTAATATTTTACGAAGATTTTCTCTTCAATACTATTTCTGTTCCTCATTTTGGAACAATAACAGAGAATAAGATTGTACCAAATTTAGGTACAAAAGTATTTTACAAGTCATTCGATATTCGGTAATAGGTCTTCAATGTTCCTAAAATGGGAACAAACCTAGATAAGAACTATGAAGACATTATCATCAGTAAAGGCCCTATTCATTTCCCTAAGCCTATTGGTTTCATACACCATACCCTATTGTTTGGCGGCAAAACTGCCGATGTCACGATTGATGGAGATATTATAGAAGATAACGAAAAACATCATAACCTCTCAAATGCTTCATGCGCTTTATTGATTTCTTCAGGATCTTCCTATACCGGAACTAATATTGTAATTTCTACAGTTTGTGGATCTAATTCTTTTTGGGGATGCGGCGATTTACTCAAAAGGAGGAAAAATTTCTTAATTTAGGAGCGAATTATGGTTGGTCCTCAGTTACCGTAACAAAGGGAGGCGTGTGGGGTAGTTACAGTTCAGCGATCGAACTGAGTGACATGACCGAAACATCTACTATCTACAATACGAAAAATTTATAATTACGCAGATGAGGGAACAGGTATTCGCCTCTGGAATAATTCAAACCTTCTCCTTGATAATGTAGAAATTTATAATGCCTCAGATACGGCGATCCACGCGGTAGAAAACGCTACAATATCAAATAAAGGTAATGGAATTATTAGAATATCGACAACAGGAGACAATAGGGCTTCTATATCCGCAAGCGGAGATTCAAAAAAGTAACTCTTTATAACACACATATTGAAAATAAAAAATCCAGTACTAGTGGGGTCTTGGTTGGAGATAGTAGTACTATATCTCTTACAAATTCATCTATTTCTTCAGTTAATAACAACACACTGATTTCAGGTGCAGGAAATCTAGAAGTTAGTCTTAATAACGTGGATTTGTCTAAATCTAAAAATCAGAGAATATCCGCTTCATCTGACTTAACTGTTAATATTCAGAATGGTACTTCTTTCGATGGTTATACTTCTCAAAAAAATGATGGTTCAATTAATATAAATTTAACAAAATCAAGTTGGAACATAACTAAAAATTCTACTTTGTTTTCTCTATCACTAAATGAGAATTCATTTTTAACATTTAACTGCGGGAATGGAGATAAGTTCTACTATATATCCGCTGGTTCTGTTTTCATGGATAAAAGTAGTCAAATAAGGCTTGATCTTGATGAGACGAAAAAATTTTTGAGTATGATCTCTTCCGGTGATGAATTCCAACTATTTTCGGGCGATTTGACGAATTATGATCTTTCAGATATTGATATGTTCAACTCTGACGGATCATATAAATTAACTTATGAAGAAGGGGAATCGGGAAAGGGATGGTTCAAATTAATAGGATATGGCGTTGTTCCCGAACCATCGACTTCTACCATGAGTCTATTAGGAATTGTTTGTATTCTCCTAAAGAGACGGAGGGTTTGATAGAAAAAAGGAAGATCGTAAGTTGATCTTCCTTTTTTCTATATTGTTCACCTTCAAATAATTAGGATATAATGAAAATATTATAAAATAGTTTGGTTAGTCAAGTATGTAGGTCCCATTTTTTTCTCCCAAAGGCCGGTTTGACCGGAAAAATGCGCTTCATCGCCGGGGAAACCGCTATCTGGGCAGAATGCGTCGGAAGCCTGCCACGTGGCACCATGACAACGCTTTCAGGCATTGTTCCACAGCCATGGCGTCCGAAGGCAGCACGGGCCACAGCCCGGCTTCCTTCAGCCCTGATTTGGCTATTTCCGCCGCTTTCCATTCGCGGAACTGGGAGGGAAGGGCGGAGAAAGTGAAAAAAAGGCCCAGCAGGCCAGCCCGATGGCCAGCGCGATCTGGAATTTCAACAGTCCGGCCGTCAGCATTCCCAGCAGGATAAGAGCTGTGAAAAAAGGAATCATCGTGGCGCGCGCAGAGGCGGTTTTGCGGGCTTTGCCGCCTCCGGGTCTTCCCGGACCAGGCTGCTCATGGCCCAGGTATGGGCTACGCAGGCCAGCCGGCCTTCGGTCACCTTGCCTTCCCATGACGGAGGAAGGCCGATGAATCCGTTTTCATCCACTCCGGGAAACCGGGCTTTCTCCAGTTTCCGCTGGCGTTTTTCCGCACCGTCCAGGCGGTGGATTAATCCCGCCGGGCCGGGGAAGCCGGGCAGTTCCCGGATTCGTAGGTGCGCAGGGGAATGATGCCTTTGGTGAAACGCAGCGCGGCAATGACACCGAGCACGACCACGGAAAGGAAAATCACTACTGCGAATAGCATAGACGGTTTTTTCTCATATGCCCGTGTGTCCGTCAATCTCTCCGGCTGGCATGAAGCCGTCCTTCCCGTCCAGCAGCCGGGTACGGGTGCGGACATCGTTTTTCCTTCTTTTCCCGCCCGGAACGCTTGGAAAACGGAGGGATGGAGCTTATGTCGGAATGATCTGCAGTTCCGGGTGTTCCTCTGGGCGGGCACAACATTCCGGCATGGATTTTCTTCATGCCGGAGGCGCTGGATTTGGGTTGATTTTCCGGCGTTTTTCATGTAATGGCTGACCGCAATGGTCCATATTCGGGAATGCATGAGGAGGTGGCTGCCGTTTGTCATAATGGCGGCCTCCCCTGGGTGTCTCCCGCCCAGGATGTAGCGAGCCCCCGATGCCGCGGATCTGGATTTGGACCTGGTCAAACTGAAAAGTGGCCCCAAGGGCAGACAGAGGGAAGCCATGAGGAAGGTCCTCCCGCTTGTGCATCTGAAGCAAAAAAGGAAACGTGGCTGGCGGAATCCACGGGGGATGAGGCCGTGCATCTGGCGGCGGAGATTTCCTTCCGCCGGTATTTGGCTTCAGTGGATATGGGCGGATGCCCGGGGGATCAAGTGCGCTTTCCTGCGGTATGCAAAGCTCCTGAATTCCTTTGAAGAAAAAGATTTGAATAGTGTCGCGGATTTTCCTGCGGTCCCTCTGCAGGCTGCCGGAAGAGAGCTGTTCCGGTGCTGCTTACTTACCGTCTGGAGCCGGAGCATCTGCTGGAGGAAATGAAAGCGCTGGTGGATGAGGAAATTGAGGGGAAGGAGGAGCTGTCTGCAGGACAGATGATGGATATTGTCCGGGGAATGCGGGAAGCCCTGCAATCCGGAAGCCGCCCCCTTTCCAGCGGAAAGGCCTCCGGAAGACAGGGTTTCCGGGATGTAGCGGCTTTTCATGGATGGCATGCCGGTACCGTGAGGAATCTTGTGGAGGCATGCCGGAAGTCCGCTCCGGCTATTCCGGAAGGAAAATGGATTAAGACGGCTGTACGTCAGGGTTTCCAGGCGGCGGCCATCAGAGTCTGGAAATGGGGCGGGTCCGGCTCCCTGTCCACAATATCCGTGTGGATGTTCCGGAATCCCGCTTCCTTCAGCATGCTTTCCAGGGCGGCGGGCGTGAAGCCCAGCCAGCGGTCCGCGTAAAGTTCACGGGCTTCCTCCTGTCCATGCTGGAGCAGATCCAGCACCACCAGGCAACCGCCGGATTTCAGGATATCCCACGCAGCTTCCAGCGCTCTGGACGGTTTTTGCGCATGGTGCAGGGCCTGGCTGAGCAGGGCCAGATCCACCGTGCCGGGTTTAATGGGCGGCGCTTCGATGTCGCCCAGGCGGTATTCCAGATTGTCCAGCCCGTGTTTGCGCGCCAGCTCCTGCCCCAGCTCCACCATGCTGGGGGAGTTGTCTACGGCGATCACCTGTTTGGCGCTGGGGAGATGAGCTGAGAAACGAAACCTTCCCCGGCTCCCAGGTCCGCCACTACGTCATAGTTCAGAATGCGGAGCAGAGCTCCGGCCAGCGCTTTCCAGGAACGGCCTGGCGCGTAGTTCTTGCCCAGACGGCACACTACTTCGTCAAAATAGGCCTGGGTGCGGTTTTTGCGCTTGTCCAGGATAACCTGAAGGGCTTTTTGGTCCGTTTCCGCCTCCGGCAATTCCTCGCAGGCTTTCAGGGCTACGTTGTGCAGATCGCCTGCCAGGGAAAGAGTGTAAAAGACATTTTTGCCGGAACGGGCGTCCTCCACCACCCCTTCCTGCCGGAGCTGGGCCAGCTGGGTGGAAATGCGGCTTTGCCCCATGCCGAGAATTTCCTGAAGTTCCGCGACGCTCAGGGATTCTTCATTCAGAACGTTGATGATGCGCAGGCGGGTGGGATCTGCCAGGAGTTTGAGCGTTTTTAGGGTTGACTTCATAGCGGAATAATATATCAACACATCGAGATTTATCGATATGAGTAGAAACGCCCCTCACATCTTTACGTCGGAATCCGTTGGAGAAGGCCATCCGGACAAGGTGGCCGACTACATTTCCGACTCTATTTTAGACGCCTGCCTGGCTCAAGACAAAACTAGCCGCGTTGCATGTGAAACGTTGGTGAAGAGCAATATGGTCATCATTGCCGGAGAGCTGACGACCAAAGCGGTGATCGATCCGGAAAAAATCGCCCGCCAGGCCATTCGGGAGATCGGGTACTGCAACAGGCAGGACGACGACGTTTTCCATGCGGATACCGTCTTTTCACGAATCTGCTCACGGAACAGTCCCGGATATTGCCCAGGGGGTGGACGCCCGGGAGGCGGAGGGCAAGGGCCATGCGGAGCAGGGCGCCGGAGACCAGGGCATTATGTTCGGCTTCGCAACGAATGAGACGCCGGAGCTGCTTCCGGCCCCCATCGTGTTTGCGCACAAACTGCTCATTGAGCTGGCCAGGAGGCGCAAACGCGGGCATGTGGACTGGCTGCGTCCGGACTGCAAGTCCCAGGTGGCTGTGGCCTATGACGAAGACGGGCGTCCCGCGCATATTGCAAACGTAGTTATTTCCACCCAGCACACGGAAGACGTGGACCATGACACGATTTACTCATATTGCGTCAAACTCATTAAAAATGTGCTTCCTGCGGAGCTTCTGGATGAGAGGACGGAATATTTCATCAACCCCACCGGGAAATTCTGTCGTGGGCGGTCCCCACGGGGATTCCGGCCTGACGGGCCGCAAAATTATTGTGGACACATACGGCGGCATGGGGCGCCACGGCGGCGGAGCCTTTTCCGGAAAAGACCCGTCCAAGGTGGACCGTTCCGCCGCGTATATGTGCCGCTGGGTTGCCAAGCACATTGTGGCTGCCGGACTGGCGGATAAATGTGAATTGCAGGTGGCTTACGCCATCGGTTACCCCTGCTCCGGTTTCCATCCGGGTGGATACGTTCGGTACCGGGAAGGTGGAGGAAATATCCATTGAAAATGCGCTGGAAAACATCTTTTCCTTCAAGCCTGCGGATATGGTGGAACAGCTGAACCTGCTTCGGCCTATTTACCGGAAGACGACGCACTACGGGCATTTCACCAATCCGGAGCTGCCCTGGGAACAGCTGGACGAAACGCGCCTGGCCTCCCTGAAACAACTTCTTCATTAATTCCTACGACAACGCTTACAGACATGTTTTCAGAAACGGAACAATACAAGGTGCGCGATATCGGCCTGGCGGATTTCGGACGCAGGGAACTGGATATTGCGGAGCATGAGATGCCCGGTCTGATGGCCGTGCGTGAAAAGTACGCTGCAGCCAGGCCCCTGGAGGGCGTGCGCATCATGGGCTCCCTGCACATGACGGTGCAGACGGCCGTGCTGATAGAAACGCTGACGGCTCTGGGCGCTTCCGTCCGCTGGGCGAGCTGCAACATTTTCTCTACCCAGGACCACGCCGCCGCCGCCATCGCCAAATCCGGCACCCCGTTTTCGCCTGGAAGGGGGAAACGCTGCGGGAATACTGGGACTGCACTGGAAGGCCATGAACTTTCCGGACGGGCTGGGGCCGCAGCTGATTGTGGACGACGGCGGAGACGCCACCCTGCTTATCCACCGCGGGTATGAAATGGAGGAAGGCTCCGACTGGGTGGATACCCCGTCGGAATCGGAAGAAGAGGAAGTCATCAAGGCTCTGTTGAAAAAAATTGCCGAGGCGACTCCGGCATTTTTCATCGCTGGCTTCCCGAGCTGAAAGGCGTTTCCGAGGAAACGACCACCGGCGTGCACCGCCTGTACCAGATGCAGGCAGCCGGCCGTCTGCTGATTCCGGCCATCAACGTAAACGATTCCGTAACCAAGTCCAAGTTTGACAACCTGTACGGTTGCCGTGAGTCCCTTGTGGACGGCATCAAGCGCGCCACGGACGTGATGGTTGCCGGCAAAGTGGCCGTCGTCTGCGGCTACGGGGACGTAGGCAAAGGCTGCGCCCAGTCCCTGCGCGGCATGGGAGCCCAGGTGGTCGTGACGGAAATAGACCCCATCTGCGCTCTTCAGGCAGCCATGGAAGGTTACCGCGTACTGACGGTGGAAGACACGCTGGGCTGGGCGGATATTTACGTGACCACTACGGGAAACTGCAACATCATCCGCATCGAACACATGGAAAAAATGAAGGACCAGGCCATTGTCTGCAACATCGGCCACTTCGACAATGAAATCCAGGTACACAAGCTCCAGACGTATCCCGGCATCAGGCATCTTAACATCAAACCCCAGGTGGACCGCTACACGTTCCCGTCCGGCAACAGCCTGTATCTTCTGGCGGAAGGCCGCCTGGTCAACCTGGGCTGCGCTACGGGTCATCCCAGCTTCGTGATGTCCAACAGCTTCGCCAACCAGGTGCTGGCCCAGCTGGAACTGTGGAATACCCGTAAAGACCGTTCCGTGGGCGTGGAAGTGCTGCCCAAGGTGCTGGATGAGGAAGGGCGCGGCTGCACCTCGCCAAGATAGGGTGCAAGCTGACTGTCCTGCGTCCGGAGCAGGCGGACTACATCGGCGTTCCGGTGGAAGGTCCTTACAAGCCGGACTTTTACAGGTATTAACCTTGTCAAGGTTTTCTTTTCCCGGCCGTTCCGCGCAGGCCTGTCCGGCGGAACGGCTTTTTTGTTTTCCCGATGATGGAGGGAAGCAGGATAACGGTACGTTTATTTTTTCCTGTTTTTATGCAGGTTCCCTGCTGTTAGTGAAAAAAAGGAAGACTTTTTATCCGGTCTTTAATGTTCAAATACCTTTGCAGCAGGCAAAACAGGGAGCAATCTTGGAATGCTGACCAGCCAGAGCCTCGGCCTGCATTGCAGAATGTTCCAAAACCATTTGAGTTTGGTAAGAAGGCTGTTATCGAATGAAGCATAGGGGAAGAGCAGGAGCCTTCTCTGTTCCGCCTGAATCAGACTCATCAGGCGATCGGCGGCCTGGTATGTTATTTCCCCGGACTTATGCTTTCCGTATACCTCTTTCATGATCATTATCCAGGTTGTTATCAGGAATTCCGATCTCTTGATCAGGATTGTCCTGGGGTTCCCGCTCTTAAAATTGCAGATATTACTGTTGTGTCTCCGATAGTACGAACACCGTTTGCCGGATGCGACCATGCCTGATTTTTTCAAATAGGCGCGCATGGACAGCATTGTATCGTCCGCAATGCCGGGCCCTGAAGGCAAATATTCGAAGTCGCTGAACAAAGACCTGTGGTACATGGCATTTCCGCCAAAACAGCTGTAAACATGGGAAATGTCAAAATACATTCCCTGTAGGGTTTGACGACGACGGAATCTGAATCTGGCAACATGCGTCCATAAGCGGGTTGTCCATCTTCATCGATTTCATTATAAGAATGGCAGTAAACCAGATGACCGATATTTTTCCGCCAGAGATGCCAACGAGGAGATCCTGTCTTCCCGTGCGATGTCATCGCCGTCAAACTTGATAATCCATTCCCCCGGGACAAATGAACGGCACATTGCAAATTCCCTGCAATTCCCCGGTTGCTTTCGTTACGGTGGAGAATAATACGCCGTCCTTCTCCCTCTTTTTCCACCATTTCTTCCAGGCATTCAAAAGAACCGTCCTGAGAAAAATCGTCCGAAATAATTATTTCCCATTCTCCTGGATAATCCTGTTTTAAAATAGCCCGAACTGTTCCTTGATAAAACGTTTCTGATTGTAACAAAGAAGAATGGCTGAAATCATGAAATCGAATAAACAGTTTAAGTTTTTTTAAACTGTCTAAAAATAACGAATTCCAAATTCGATTGGGGAATTCCCAAATCCGCTGTAATTAAAAAGAGATTGCGTGCGGTTGTTTCTGCATGACAGGAGAGCCTCTTCGTAGAAAGGAAATAAAACTGATGATCAATAATTTTCTTTTGAAATACGGACTTTCCGGCAGGTATGGATGTTTCTGCCGGAATGGGAATTGATGGGGTTACCCGATGGAATCATGAAGACGGAAGATTCCGGTCATTGGGGAAGCTTATTTTCAGAAGTTCCTTTCTTTCAAAATTTAACCTTGACTCCGGATTTGGAATCCGTGTAATATGCCCCGCACTCTTTTTACTGTGCGTGCACTCAGAGAGCAAATCCCTTTTTTTCAATAATTTATGTTGAAGGGTACGGTTTGTTTCTCAACATCAAACGGCCATGGATACTTCTTCCCGGAAAACGTCTCTTGTTGTATTGTTCAACCATCAGTATGAACGTAACATTCCGGTAATCAGAGAGCTTTATTCAAGACGCTTTTCCGGGTTGCTTCAATTAATGCCCTACTACAAGGGAGATGCCCTGACGTATGTTCCGTCTTCGGGAATTCTTTTCCAGTTCTATAATTATATTTTGCAGTCCAGGGAAAGAATCAGGCAGTTGGAGGGCGATTATTTTCTTATTATCGGAGACGATCTTCTTTTAAATCCCAGGTTTGACGAATTTTTCAACGCCGTCCCTGCTGGGAATCCATGGGGAGGATACGTGTTACCTTGACGGTTTTGTGGACGTTTCTCTGCCGGTGTGTTACCGGGGAACGGCGGAAGCCCACCATTTTTCCATAACCCCTCCCGGTATTGATGCGGAAAGCGTCAACAGGAACGTTCCGTCCTATGAGGAGGCCAGGCGGATTTTAAAATCCAGGAACCTCATGCGGCATGATGAATTGTCGCGCGTACGCATGTTTCTGCCCAAATGGAGCCCCGGGGATTCATGCGAATTGGAAAGTGTTGAAGGGCAGGGTATGGCATCTGCTGAATTACTGGAAGCACCGGATTAAAAAATACCAGTATTCCTATCCTGTCGTTTTCGGATATTCGGACATTGTCTGCATTCCGAAAGGGAAATTAGACGATTTCTGTCGTATCCTTGAAGTGTTCTCCGCATGGAACATGTTTGTGGAGCTGGCCATTCCCACGGCGTTGCAGCTTCTTCCCGGAACAAAGCTGTCTACGCTGGAGGACACGCAGTACAAGTCGGGAAACGTCTGGTTTCCCCCAGGATCCGGAACACTTTGAAGCCATGAATGCCGTCATTGACGGGCTCGTGTCCTCTTCCGGAGGAGACCTCAGCGAGCTGCTTGCCTCCTTTCCGGAGGAATACCTGTATCTCCATCCCGTGAAATTGTCCCGTTTCGCCAGATAGTGGCGTTCATAAATTGTTTTTATCCCATGATGAAATAGGCTGTGATCGGAGCCGGGGTTTCCGGATTGTCCATGGCCGGAATGTTGCTGAAGAAAGGGCATGAGGTAGTCGTTTATGAGAGGGACTCCCGGCCCGGCGGCCTGATTAAATGCACGGAAGTACAGGGAACCTGTATCATCGTGTGGGAGGCCATGTGTTCAATTCCCGGCGGCAGGAAGTGCTGGACTGGTTTTGGTCCCGGTTTGACAAGGAGCGCGATTTTGTTTCCGCCCGGAGACGGGCTGTCATTTCCTGGAGGGCGGGGCTGTGGTGGATTATCCCATTGAGAACCACCTCGACCAGTTTCCCGAGGCCGTCCGTTCCTCCATCGTCCATGAGCTGCTGGAACTTTACAGGAATCCTCCCGCGGAGCCCCGCTCCCTGGGTGAGTTTTTCTGAACCGTTTCGGAAAAACCCTGAACAGCCTTTTATTTTACGCCGTACAATAACAAAGTGTGGAGGCAGGATATCAGCCAAATTGCCATGGATTGGCTGGAAGACAAGCTTCCCATGCCGAGCGTGGCGGAAATCCTGTTGAACAATATTGGGCACATCAATGAAAGCGCCATGGTGCACAGTTCTTTCTTTTATGCGAAAAACGGCGGTTCCCAGTTTCTGGCGGATACGCTGGCTCGCGGCCTCAAGGTCAGGTATCGGCAGGAAGCTGTAAATATCCTCCCGAAGGACGGAAATGGCTCGTACAGGGAGAATTGTTTGACAGAGTTGTCTTTACGGGGAATGTCAGGCAGCTTGGGGATTGTTTTCCCTGCATGGATGAATTGCGCCCGTTTTTCCCCCCGGATTTCAAATTGCGCTTTCACGGAACCACTTCCGTGCTTTGCCGGATTTCCCCAATGATTACAGCTGGATTTACATGCCCTCTCCATCCCACCGTTCTCACCGGATCATTTGCACGGGGAATTTTTCCAGAAATAATAATAACGAGGACATCACCACCGCGACTATTGAATTTTCCGAGCAAATGACGGAAGGGGAAATCAGGCGCCAGCTGGAGCTTATTCCCTTTTCCCCTGTGTATCTGGCCCATCACTGGGAAGAATATACCTATCCCGTTCAGGATGCTTCCAGCCGAACCCTCATACGGGAACTAAAGGAGTGCCTGGAACCGAAAGGCATTTATTTATTAGGCCGTTTTGCGGAGTGGGAATACTACAATATGGATGCGGCCATGAGGGCGGCCCTTGATTTGGATAAAAAGGCTGGCTGCGGAGCAGATGACACGGGGATAAGTCAAATTCTGGACATTGTGGTGTATTTGAACGGGGATTGTAAATCCGCTGTCAATGGAAAACTTTAACGGAGAATCATCTCCGTGCATGGAACCACGGATTGAAACAGGATTTTTTAATTACCAAAAACCATTCAACACGATAAGTTATTTATAGTTATTTTTTTTATAACTATATCCAAACTTTTTTAAAAACAGGCGGATTTACAACTCGTTATAGGTACGGACGCAGAAGATGTGTTCCCTGTTTTTAGGGACATGGTTTCCACCGGAATCTGGGAGTATGGCTATCCGTTATTGTTCTTTCGCGACCCGCGGCTATCATTTGCGGCAATGGATGCAGATGATGAGCCTGAGGCTGGCGGATTCCTCAGTGGAGTTGTCCTGTTGGAATCTTAATCGCCTGGAAAGGGAAGGAATCAGGGAGGCTATTCCATGGTTTGACCCGAATTTACAGGGTGCCGGGTTTTGGGTATGGAAACCCTTCATCATTCTCAAGGAGCTGGAACATTTGGAGGAAGGGGATTACCTGCTTTATACGGATGCGGGGCGCCCGCCGGGGAGGCTTTTCCATCATTCCTTGGAGCCGTTTGTCCAATGGCTCCGGGAGAAGGGGCAGGATATGATGCCGGGCGTGAATATTTCCTATTATACGGGAGGCCTTACGCGGTGGTGCAAGCAGAGCGTTTTTGATGAATTGAAGCTGGATAGCGGGTCTTTTGAACAGGCTCCCTGATTCAGGGCTCCTTCCTTTTCTTTTTGAAAAAATCGGAACAAAGCCTCCGAATTCTCCGTGAATGGATGGATTTGTGCCGTCAGTTCAAATTGGTGTCTTCTGCCACTACGGAAGAAGAGAGCCGTTGCCGCGATAATTTTGTAGCTCATACGCACGATCAGACGCTGCTGTCTCTCGTGGCGGCGCAACATCATCTGGACTGCCTGTATTCCGGGAAGGGCGTCATTCATCTGGAAGGCCGCCGGGCGTTTGAGCGGCATCCCGGTTTTGACGACAAAGACCCGGACCGGTTTTTGAAGAGCTTGGCGCAAAGAAAGCGGAGCATCCCTTAATGCCCGTGCTTTGCTGCATGCAACAGGCGTTTTTCCTGTATGAAAAAGCCATGAATAAATTGATGAAGCTGGCGGGCTTGAGACCCCTCCGCGGGTTTTACGGTTGATGGACGGTTGTGTGCGGAAGGGGAGTTTGCCTGTTTCGGCCTCCGTGACGGATCTCTCCGGCCTGCTATGGACGAAAATAAAAAGCGCCGGAAAAACCGGCGCTTGGAAAGGCAGTTTCCCGTGTGGCTTTTACCAGGAAGCGTCGAATTTGGGTATAGGCGTTCCTTTGCCTCCGGGGCTGTTTTCCGGAACTTTATAGGTTTTGCGCAGTTCGTGGTAACGCTTCTTGAGCTGTTCCACCGTAGTCTTGTAGGCAGGATCGTCAATGACGTTTTTCATTTGCATGGGATCCTTTTTCATGTCAAAGAGCATCCATTCGTCGCTGGTCCAGATGTAGGAAAGCGTGTAGCGGTCCGTCCGGATGCCGTCGTGGCGCGGGGCGTTGTGTTCGCCGGGATTTTCGTAAAACAGTAGTAAATGGCATCCCTCCAGTTGTCGGGAGTTTTGCCCGTGAAAGCGGTGGGAAGCAGGGATACGCCCTGGAAGGTATTCATGTTTTCCGGGGTGTCCGCCCCTGCCGCAGAAACGATGGTGGGAGCGTAGTCGATATTCTGCACCATGGTGTTGTTGCGGATGCCCGCGGGAATTTTGCCGGGCCATCTCATGATGAGGGGCATGCGGAGGGATTCTTCAAAAATCCAGCGCTTGTCGTACATGCCGTGTTCTCCCATGTAGAACCCCTGGTCTCCGCAGTAGATGACCAGCGTGTCTTTCGCAATCCCCTTTTGTCCAGATATTCCATAAGGCGGCCGATGCTGTCGTCCACGGACAGAAGGCATCCCAGATAATCCTCCATGTAGGCATGCCACTTCCATTCCGCAAACGCTTTCGGGTCCTTCAGTTTTCCGGATTTCATGCCGTCCACCAGGGATTTGGTGCGCTTGGCGTAATAGTCCGTCCAGGTTTTCTTTTCTTCCGGAGTCATGCGGTTCAACTCGCCCAGGTCCCAGCCGTAACCGGGGAAACGATGCTTTTGCGCATCTCTTCCGGAACCTGGTCCTTAAGCACTTTGAGGTCGGAATAAATCGCCATGTGATTGGCGACGGTCTGCTGGTTTTTCTTCAGGAATTCCGGACGGTTGGCGTAGTCGTCATGGAAGTTGGCGGGCGGCGTCATGCCGGAGGTGTCCACCTTGCCCAGGTGGCGCAGAGCAGGGCACCAGGCGCGGTGGGGAGCCTTGTGGCCCACAACGAGCAGGAAGGGCTTGTTCTTGTCCCGGTTTTCCAGCCACTGGATGGATTTGTCCGTGACCACGTCCGTGGCATAGCCGGGAAAACGCTTTGTCTGGCGTTTTCCGTCCGGCTTGAGGTTGATAAAGTCCGGATTGTAGTAGCTGCCCTGGCCGGGGAAGATTTCCCACGTGTCGAACCCGGTGGGGTCCGATTCCAGGTGCCATTTGCCGAAAAGGCCCGTCTGGTATCCGGCCTTCTGCAGCATTTTCGGGTAAGTGGGCTGGGAGCCGTCCAGCGGTCTTTGTCCGTTGAAGACAAAGCCGTTCATGTGGGAATGCCTGCCGGTCAGGATGCAGGCGCGGGAGGGCCGCACAGGGAGTTGGCGCAGTAGCTGCGGTCAAAAACCATGCCCTGGCGTCCCAGTTTGTTGAAATTGGGCAGGGCCACGGGGAATCATTATTGCCGGTGCCCAGCGTCTGGTAGGCGTGGTCGTCCGTAATGATAAAGAGGATATTCGGTTTTTTATTTTCCTCAGCCTTGGTTTGAGCTGAGAGGGGGAGCTGCCGCCAGCAGGGCCAGAGTTCCGGCGATGATGGTTTTCAAAGGTCTCATATTGCCTGGAGGATATAGGATGACGGCGCCGTGTCAATGTCATAGGATTCCTTTTGCCGGGATTCTGCGTTATGGTATTCTTGCCCCATGCTTTCCTCTGCTCTGGAAGACACGCTGCGTTTGTTCGGCAAGGAGCGGTTTCGTCCCATGCAGAGGGAGCTTGTGGAGTGCGCGCTGGAGGGCCGTTCCTGCATCGGTATTTTGCCTACGGGTTCCGGCAAGAGCCTTTGCTATCAGATTCCGGCGGTTCTGGGAAATGGGCTGACGGTTGTGGTTTCTCCGTTGATTGCCCTGATGCGCGACCAGGTGGCGGGGCTGGAAAAACTGGGCGTGGCCGCCGCCAGGTATGATTCGACCCTGGCGGAAGAAGATAAAGTCGCCCTGATGGACAGATTGAAGTCCGGAGGCGTCCGCCTTCTGTTTGCCGCTCCGGAGTCTCTGGAATCCCCGTGGATTCAGCAGGTCATGGAGTTTGTTCCCCCCGGCTTGTTCGTGGTGGATGAGGCTCATTGCCTTTCGGAATGGGGGCACAGTTTCCGTCCGGATTATCTGGGGCTGCCCGTTTTTTCAGAAAGCACGGGTTCCGCAGCGTCATGGCGTTGACGGCCACGGCTACGGAGCAGGTGTGCCGCGATCTGGCCGGCCTGTTTGGCGTGAGCGATGAATGTATTTTCCGGGCTGCGCCGTACCGTGCGAATATCTTCCGCCAGGTGGAAACGTTGAAGGATCAGGATAAAACCGCGCGGCTGGTTGAATTGTTGAAAGCGGGAGGCCGCCGTCCTGCCGTGGTGTACACGCGGACCCGCAAAGATGCGGAAAACCTTTCCTACGAATTGGGAAAAGCCGGTTTCTCCGTCAAGTCCTACCATGCGGGCATGCCCCCGGAGACGAGGGGCTGGTTCAGGATGAGTTTCTGGCAGGTACGGCGGACGTGCTGGTGGCGACGATTGCCTTCGGCATGGGGATTGACAAGCCGGACGTGCGTTCCGTGGTGCATTACCATCCCCCCCCCCGCCAGTCTGGAGGCGTATGTTCAGGAATCCGGCCGTGCGGGACGCGACGGCCTTCCTTCCTTCAGCCTGGTGATGTTGTCCGCCCGCGACAGCGTGGCCGTAGTCAACCGGCTGCATGCGGCGGAGCCGGACCGGCACGGCATGAAAGGGCTGGTATCCCTGTTGTCCCGCAGGGGGAGCACATTGTTTCCCTGTATGAGGCTTCCTCCGTTTATGATTTGCCGGATGTGGCGGTGGACCGGATGCTGTTTGACCTGAAACGTTCCGGTTCCGTACGGGAGAAGGGGACGGGGTTCAAGTATTACAGGGTGCGCCCTCTGTTCCGGATGGAGGAAATTCTGTGCGGCCGCGGCGGGGAGGAATGCGCCCGGCTGCAATGGATGGATATGCGCCGGCAGGGAGAGGTGGAGGATCTGGCTGTGGAATGGGGAATTTCATGGGAAGAAGCCGCCGCCTGGCTTGGTGACCTGGCTCTTTCCGGGGAATGGAAAGTGGAGCTGCGCCAGGCAGCCCTTCATCTGTATTCGGAAGGATTTGACGCGGAAGAGGCTGCGGAGGAATTTGAGCAGTATTTTTCCAGATCCCGGCTGAACGGGCTGGAACGCTGGAAAACCTGCGTTTCTACGCTGACGTCTTCCGCCTGCCTGAATAGAAGCCTGGATGCCTATTTCGGTTTCCGGGACCTATCCGGGTCTTGCGGGCATTGTCCTGCGTGCTGCGGGATGTTGCCTGCGGCCATGGAAGAAGAGGAACTTCCCCGTTACCGGAAGAGCTGCGCTCCGCCGTCATGGAGCTGGCGGGGCAGAGGAAGCCCGCGCTGGCCCGCCCTTCCCAGTTGGCGCGCTTTTTGCTGGGACTGGCTTCTCCCGCGGCCATGCGCGCCCGGTTGTGGAGCCATCCTCTCTATGGGGCGCTGGCGGACAGGAAATGGGAGGATGTGTGATTGAGGCGCATGCCCTGTCGGGTAGTTAGAGGCCGGTTTTTCCGCCTTGGGCGGCTTCATAGGCGTCAATAATGCGTTTGCAGGAATTTTCCGCATGTAGCAGGGAACACCAATAGCGGGATATTTCCTCCGGGTTGCGTTTTCCGGAGTCCCAGGCGCGGATTTCTTCCAAAAGTGCCCCGGAGAGGCTTTCCGGAGAATCGTTTGGGCTGAGTGTGCCTGAATCATGGGAAATGTACCATTGCAGGCAGTTCAGCTGGGGTGTGAGGCGAGGCCCTACGACAGAGGCCCCGGCGCACAGCGCTTCTGCGGAGGCAAGGTGTGTTCCTTCGGACAAGGAGGTGCAGAGACTGATTCTGGCCTGGGATTGTTTCTTTTGCAGTTCAATATTGGGAATATAGCCAGCCAGATGAATCCGGGTGCGAAGAGGCTCCGGAAGATTGCCGTGCCATTCCCGGAGAAAGTCAGGAATATTGCCGTAAATTTCCGCTTCCCAGTGCGGGGCGTGGGCAAGCGCCTGTTCCAGCGTGGACATCAGCAGGCAGGGGGCGTTTATAGAGAAGATCGTCCCAGCGGCCTACGGCCATAATGATGTTGCGCTTCTCTCCTGCAAAGCGGCAGGTGGAAGAAATGGGGTTGGGAACCAGAGCCAGTTTCCGGACGATGGATTTTCCGTAGAGCCATTCCTATCTGCAACGGATTGAGGGCTGCCGGAATGGGGAAGGCGACCATGTCTCCTGAGTCCAAATGTTTTCTGCGCCCCCTGCTGGCGAGGTTCCATGTGTGCTGTTTCAGAAGGCAGCAGGAAAAAAAACGGAACCTTTGATTTTCCCGTGAATGAAAACGTCTTTGGTGTACATGTTTTTCGCGATGGGAAGCCAGTATTGCCACGGAAAAAACAGCCCGGATGAGTCCATGTACACTACCAGAAAGATTCCCGCGTCATGGATGGCTCTGGCGATGGGAAGGTATTTGCCCACTCCCCAGGCGTACAGGATCACTCCGTCAATACCCAGGGATTTCCACCAGGCTGCATCTTTCAGGTTGGCGTATTCCGTGCGGATGAGGTCGGGATCATCTCCTTCCTGGGCAGGTGTGGGCATGATGGCCCTGCTTTCCACCCCCCGATTCTCTGAAAGGCCTTGCAGAAAGCGCCTGAATCACGGGAAAAGAAAGTATGGTCTCCCTTGAAGGACACCGGCGTGCATGTGTACCATTTCATGATGTTGGTGGGGTGGAAGATGAATGGAAAACGCGGAGCTCGCCAAGAAGGGCTTCCATGGACCGAAGCCATGCGGCGGGGGAGTATGTGGAGGACAAAAAGTTGTTGCCCGTGCGCGCCCATGGCCGGCCAGCGTTCTTCTTTGCTTCAGGGCGGTGTGCAGCGTCTCCGCCAGGGATTCCGCGGAAGGTCCCTGTGCAATCCAGCCATTCCTGCCGTGGGTGATGAGCTCCGGCAGGCCGCCGTTCGGGGTAACGATGACGGGCGTGCCGTGGAGCCATGATTCCAGGACAACCATACCGAAGGTTTCCTCCCAGAGGGAGGGCGCTACGGAGAGGCCGCAGGCGGCGCGGACGGCTCCTTGTTCCTCATGGGGAATGAACCCGGTCAGGCGGATGGATTCAAGATGGCGGGAAGAGATATAACGCTCCAGTTCTCCGCGCAGGGGCCGTCTCCCATCAGGTAGAGAATGCGGCCGGGGGGGATAGGAGTTCCCACGCCTGAACCAGTTGCAGGACTCCTTTTTCTGCGTCAGACGTCCGGCGTAAAGACGTCCCGGCGGGGCGGGCCGGCGAAAGGGGCGGGGTTTTGCCGGATGAAATGTGGAATAACCCTGATTTTATCCTCCGGTATTGCGGGTTGATGAGAAGTTCCCGCTGGCGCCGGCTGATGGCAATGTAGGAGGAAAAGCGGCTCCAGGCTCCCATGCGGCGCGTTTGATGCAGGACGGCGGCGGCCAGGGATGAGTACGCGGCGTTTTTCCTCCAACAGGCGTGCATGATGCCGGGAAAATAGTTGCCGCCTTGGCAGGAAAAGCAGGGCGCTCCGTCCCGGTAAAATACTCCGTTGAGGCAGCCGGAGCGGTAATTGTGCATGTAGTGGATGACGGGAGCGGGTTGATGCAGGGCCAGTTCATAGACGCAGGGGGACATGGCCGGGAACGTATTGTGGATGATCCATGCGTCATAGCGGTTTTCACGCAGGCATTCGCGCAGTTTTTGCTCCACATCCCTGTTGTGGAGCAAATAACCCATTTTCGTCAGGGCGCCGTGGGGGCTATGGAACAGCTCCTCCGTTGAATAGACAAAGGGTGTGACATCCGCTATGGCACCCAAAGCCTCCGTAATGGCATGGAAGCAGATTTCTTCCCCCAACCTCGCCGTAGCGGCTGAAAATATGTAGAATGCGTGGACGTTGCATGGTTGCGGCGGCACAGGGGTTATCCCTGGAGTTCCCTTCTGAGTTTCGCGGGATCCTTCAATAGCTCCCGCTGAATGGCTTCCTGCTGCTGGCGCAGACGGTCTTCCCGTAACTGAAGGGATTTTTTCCCGGCTCCCAGCCCGGCATTGACAAAGGGATTGTTGTCCCCGTATTTGGACCACGGGCCGCGGGGAATGCGGTAAAATTCCACAAAGCGCCAGTGGACAATGGCTGTTCCTCCCGTAATGCCCAGATAGTCGCGTACGGCAGGGGAGATGTCAATGCCCGCCCCTTTGTTCTGGGTATTGACGGGAGGCTTGTCTCCAAAGACGTAGGGCCAGTCTTCCGTGGTGAAGGGGCCGCAGTCTTCCCATTGGGCAAAACAGGAACGCTTGTTGTAGACGATTTGCACCCATCTGCCCTTGCAGACGGATTGCCCCTTTCCCGCATATTCGCGGCGGAACCACGGATGACCCGTGACGCCTCCGCCTTATGCTCCCCTCTGGAAACGTCATTATAAGGGAGCGCCACGTAAAAGGGGTTTTGCCGGGGGATGAATGTTTTCGGGCGGAAGTCCCTCGTGCGGCAAACGGGATCCGGGTTGTCGAAGCCGCCGAAGTTTTTCCCGCCATGCGGAATCCCACGAGCTTTTGTGGTTGGCTACCGGATTGCGTTCCGTGGGTTCTTCCCCACCCAGAAGACCGTGGCGGTAATGTTGAGACGCCAGGGATAGGTGCCGGGGCTTTGCCTGGACGTCCTGGGAAGGATGCGGGGAGCGGGCCGCTTTCCTCCCTCTGTAGCAACAGGCGATTTGACGATGACCCGGGGCAGGGGGTCCCGTTGCGTTGGGGTGACGATGACGGGGCCTTTGGGCCGTCCGGAACTGTTCGCCAGGGCGCGGGTGGCGCTCCGGCCTGTCTGGATGTCCGCCCTGGCGGTTTCTGCGGAAACCAGAACCGGCAGCGTGAGCAGGCATGCGGACAGGAGGGGGCTCCCGAAGAACCCCTTCCGTAATGCCTGTTGACGCTGCCGGTAGTTTACCATCGGTGCAGTTGGGTGACGAAGCGGTGGTCCAGCTTGCCGGGATAATCCGTATTGAAATGAGGGCCGCGGCTTTCATTGCGGCGCATGGCGCAGTCTACGATCAGGGGAGGCCACCGCCACCAGGTTGCGCAATTCCAGAATGTCCGGCGTAATGCGGTATCCCCAGTAGAAGTCCTTTACCTCCCGGTGCAGCATCCGGAGCCGCGTAGCTGCGCGGTCCAGCCTTTATTGGTCCGCACAATGGAGACGTAATCCCACATCAGGCGGCGGATTTCATCCCAGTTATGATAGATGACGGAAAGTTCGTCAGGCAGGGCTGTATCTCCGTGGTGCCAGGCTGGGATGTCGTAAGGAGTGGGGGAATCCTTTCTCAGGGGATGCAGGGAGAGCATGGAGTTCAGCGCCCTCTTGGCGACCACCACGCATTCCAGAAGGGAGTTGGAAGCCAGCCGGTTGGCGCCGTGAAGACCGGTGCAGCCGGTTTCCCCTGCGGCGTAAAGGCCGTCCAGGCTGGTCTGGCCGTTGACGTCCGTCAGCACGCCGCCGCACTGGAAATGCGCTGCGGGAACAACGGGAATAGGTTCCCTGGCGGGATTGACGCCGTAGCGGTTGCATGTCTCGTAAATCAGGGGAAAACGTTCCTGGACGAACCCTTCCGGCTTGTGGGAGATATCCAGATAAACGCACATGCTGCCTGTCCTCTTCATTTCCGAATCTACGGCGCGGGCGGTGATGTCGCGCGGGGCTAGGGATTTGCGGGGTCGTACTTGTGCATGAATTCCTTCCCGTCCGCGCCTATCAGCACGCCGCCTTCCCCGCGCACGGCTTCGGAGATGAGGAAGGAGCGCGCTTCCGCGCCTTCCGCGCGGGTGTTGAAGAAACAGGTGGGATGGAACTGCACGAATTCCCATGTTGGCGATGGTGGCCCCGCCCGCCAGGCCATGGCTACGCCGTCCCCGTGGCGGAATCATTATTGGTAGTGTCCATATACACGCGCCCGCAGCCTCCGGTGGCGAGCAGCACGCGGTCTGACCGGAAGATTTCCACTTCCCCGGAGACGCGGTCCAGCACGTAGGCTCCCAGAACGCGGTCTTCCGTGACGAGGCCCAGCTTGGTGGTCCTAATCAGGTCAATGGCGAAATGGTCTTCCAGCAGTTCAATGTTGGGGTGAAGCTTGACCGCCTCCAGAAGTTTGGAGGTAATTTCCAGTCCGGTTGCGTCTTTGGCGTGGAGGATACGCCGTTTGGTGTGGCCGCCCTCCCTGGCCAGTTCATAATCCTCTCCCTGGTTGCCGGGGTCAAAGTTCACTCCCCATTCCAGCAGTTCCCGGATAGCGTCCGGGCCTTCCTCCACGATAGTGCGCACGGCCTGTTCGTTGCAGAGGCCCGCTCCGGCGTCCAGCGTATCCGCAACATGGTCTTCAAAGGAATCGTTGCGGTCCCATACGGCGGCGATGCCGCCCTGCGCCTTGGCGGAACTGCAATCCAGAATTTGCCTTTTGTAATGACTGCAACCTTGCCGTGTTCCGCCGCTCTCAAGGCGAAACTCAATCCGGCAACACCTGCCCCAATGACTAAAAAAGTCGCTCGTCTTCATCTTGAATGGTACGGAATTGTACCATGACGCGGGCTGCCAAGTCACGCCCAATGATGGGGCGGCAGGGCATATTTGTCTGGAAAAGAAGTGTGAAACACGCTAATTCATGGGCATGAGACCCCAAAGGGAACGAACAGGAAGCGCGCCGGAACAAGCATGTGCGCAGCGCGCCGTCCAAAATTGCCGTGAAGGCGCTGGGAGAGGAGGTGCTGGACGGGATTCTGGACAAATCCTCCAACCCTCTGCTGCTTATTCTGGACTGCGTGCAGGACCCCCACAACCTGGGAGCCATCCTGCGGACGGCGGACGGCGCGGGAGTGGATGCCGTCATCGCCCCCGGGACAAATCCGTGGGCATTACGGAGACGGTGCTGCGCGTTTCCGTCGGCGCTGCGGAAAAAGGTGCCTTTATTCAGGTGACCAATCTGGCGCGCACCATGAAGCAGCTCCAGAGCCGCGGCATCTGGATATTCGGCACCTCGGACAAGGGGGACCGCGACCTGTATGAAACGGATTTCACGGGGCCGGCCGCGCTGGTGATGGGCGCGGAAGGGAAGGGATGAGAAGATTGACGGAAGAGAACTGCGATTTCCTGCTGAGGATTCCCATGAAGGGAAGCATTCCGTGCCTGAACGTATCTGTGGCTACGGGCGTGTGCCTGTATGAAATGGTGCGGCAGCGGTCCTGATTCCATGGTTGTTTTCCCCTTCCCTCGTCTTTATGATTCAGGAACTTGATCTTGCTCCGGGGAACGCGCCAGGTTTATTTCGACATCCATTTCGGCCATGCCAAGGCGCTGGCCCGGGAGCCGGAAGAGCTGGGGTTTCTTCTGGAGGGGTGCTCCCATCTGGTAGTGTGCGGGGACCTCAGTGAAACCCGTGAAAGCCCCTGCCGGGAGGAAGGATTGGAAAAACGGGCCCGTTTCCTGCGGATGTGCCGGGATGCCGGGGTGCAGCCCGTTCTGCTGGCCGGCAACCATGATCCGGACGAGAAAGCCGGCCTGCTGAAATTGCAGGGGGGACGCGTCTGCGCCCTGCACGGTCATGCGCTGTTCAGGGAGGTGGCTCCGTGGGGATGGGAATATTTGAAAAACAAGCAGGTTTCCCGCGAACTGATCGCTGCGTTCCCGGAGGCGGAGGCAGATTTACTGCGGCGGCTGGAGCTGGTCCGTACCATGAGTGTGCTGGTGCCTCCTGTTTATACGTGTTCCGGAACACATCAAAATAAACTGGTGCGTTTTTTAGCTCATTCCGCCTGGCCGCCGGAGCGGCCCGCGCAGATTCTTCTGGCATGGCTGACGATGATGCGGCGCATGCGGAAATTCGCGGAACGCTTTTTCCCGGAAGCGGAAGTCGTCATCTTGGCCATCTTCACCGACGGGCGGTGAGCGGGAAAAAGGGGCGGCGGCTGTACGTCAACCTGGGCGCCTGTTTCCGCCATGCCAGATGCTGGGCGGCGGACGTAACGCCGGAAAGAGGAGTTCCATCCGCAGTTATACGCCCGGAGGATATGATGGCCCGGAGGCAATTCTCCGCTGATTGATGCCCACGGAAAAAAGTGAGGGGAACGCGTCCGTGTTTAGGCGATAATGTGTTAGAGCACCGGATGACTAGTCCATACAGTTTGTGGACGCGTTCCCCATAGAATTTGGCCGCGCCTGTTTTCCTGGTAGCCGGCGGGACAGTTTTTCCGAGCTTTTCAGGACGCAGCCCCGGCAGCAGCAGGGCGCGAGGGAGGAAAAACCTGGAAAAGAAGGACTCCATTCTGGCGGGTGCGCCGCCGGAGCACTTTCTTTCACCGTTTCTTTCCGAATTGGGGCTGACCATGAAGCAAAGTTAGTGCAACCTAACTCATGTTGCAAGAAAAAAGTTTGTTTCACCTAATATTTTTCAAGAAGAGGTTGACTTGGTCAGAGCCTTTGGTTATTGTTTTTTTTGTTAGTTAAACCTAATAAGCATCAATCATGATACATGAAAAATTTTCCACTCCGGAGTTGAGCAACAGCCTGGAGGATTATATTGAGGCCGTCCGCAACATTGAGTTGGAAAAGGGATGCGCCACCGTAGGGGAAATTGCGGAAGCCCTGAACGTGAAAAAACCTTCCGCCTCACTGGCCATGAAGCAGTTGAAGGAACGCGGCCTGGTGGAATACACGCAGTATTCTCCCATTGTCCTGACCAGGGAAGGCCGTTATTACGCGGACCGGGTCATTTCCTGCCATACCATGGTGAAGGAGTTCCTCATTACGGTGCTGAAGATGGAGGAAAACGCGCCGATGAAGTGGCCTGTTGCATTGAACATATCATGACTCTGGAGGAAATCTCCCGTTTCCAGCTTCTGACGGATCGTTGCAGGGAGAGAGAGAATAAAATACTCCCTCATGATTTTCCGGGGGACGGTTCATGAGGGAATGGCTCATCCCTCTCTTTTTTACTTCGGAACCCGAACCGGGGAAGGCATCGGCGTGTGCTGCGCGCGCTGACGTACACTGTGGAAGCGTTATGGAGGAACGCGGAAAGGTCCGGGGTAATCAGCCCGAACATGCCCAGCAGGATCAGAGAGGAGTTGAACCCGATGATAAAGCGGTAGTTGCGTTCTATTTTTTCAAGGACGGCACAGCTCAATTCCCTTAAAACAACCAGTTCAGCCAGAGAGCTGGACAACAGGGAAATATCCGCCACTTCACGGGCGATATCGGAAGAATCCTTCATGGAGACGGAAACATCTGCACAGGAAAGAGCGGGGAATCGTTGATGCCGTCTCCCACCATGCACACTGTTTTGCCGGATTTCTTCAATTGCTGGATAAAGCGGGCCTTATCTTCAGGCAGAACCTGGGAACGGTATTCCGTGATGCCCAACTGGCGGCTGATGGCGCGGGCTGCGGATTCGCTGTCCCCGTGAGCATGATGATGGAGGAAATGCCCTGCCGTTTCAGCCGGGCGATCGTCTCTGCGGCTTCCGGCCTGGGCGGGTCGCTGACGCCGATCATGCCGATTGCTCTGCGGCCTATGGCGAGAAAGATGTTGGATTTTCCTCTGGCGTGATTGCGTATGGTCAGCCTTTGCTCTTCCGTGAGGGGGATGCGTTCATCTTCAAAGAGAAAATGGTAGCTGCCCACAAGAACCTTTTTTCCATGAAGGCGGGAGGAAATGCCGTGGGCCACGATGTATTCCACCTCCGCGTGTTCTTCTTTCATGGTGCAGGCCCTCCTCCAGCGCTTTGCGCACAACGGCCCGCGCCACGCTGTGGGGAAGTGTTCTTCCAGGCATGCTGCCGTTTTCAGGATATATTCCCTGCTGCAGTCGCTCAAAGGGATGATCTGCGTTACCTGAGGGCAGGCGGAGGTCAGCGTGCCCGTCTTGTCAAAAACGATGGTGTCCGTTTTGGCGAACAGCTCCATGAATTTCCCGCCCTTGATCATGATCTTGCGCGCTGCGGCCTCTTTCATGGCGGAGATGACGGAAATGGGGGTGGCGAGCTTGATGGCGCAGGAATAATCCACCATCAGCACGGAGAGAGCCCTTGGAGATATTCCTGGTGAACAGAAACAGCGCCCCTGCCGTGAGCAGGGTATAGGGAACGATAGAATCCGCCAGCTTTTCCGCCCGGCTTTGGATGCGCGCTTTCAGTTCCTCCGAATGGTCGATCAGGGCGATGATATTGTTAATGCGGGACTGGTCTCCTGCGGCGTCCACCCGGATGACGAGGGAACCCGTTTCCAGCGTGGTTCCGGCAAAGACGACGGACCCTTCCGTTTGGAAGCCGCTTCCGATTCCCCCGTCATGGCGGCCTGGTTGACTTCCGCTTCTCCGGACAGCACGGTACCGTCCACAGGGATGACGTTCCCCGCGTCCACGCGGATTTTCTCCCCGGGCGGATTTGCTCCATGGGAACCTGGCGCATGCCTCCTTCTTCCACCCGCCAGACGCGGTCTATATTTATGCTCAGGCTGGCCGCAAGCGCCGCCCGGGTCTTTTTCCGAGTGTAATTTTCCAGCAGGTCTGAAATGGAAAGAAGGAACATGATGGAATTGGCCGTTCCGTAAGCCTTCGTGCCTATGGAAACCCCGATGGAGACGGCGTCCAGAACGGCTACGTTGAGCCGTCCGCTTCCCAGGCCGGCCATTCCGCGCCGTAAATAGGAACTGTAATTCCAGAATACTTTGGCCATTCTGAGCGGGGCGGCAGAAACACCTTGCAAAACAGGAAAGAGGAAGCTTTCCCCGCTATGCGGAGAAAAAGGACCGGGCCAGTTTCCTGGCCTCCGCGCGCTCTTCCGGTTCGTGGCTGCGGAGTGTTTCCGGCCTGAGCCTGTCCAGCGTGCGGAAAATGGCCTGGGGGCTGGTTCCTTCATACAGGATGAACACACCTCCGTTGCAGGGGTGGCCTTGACGGAGTATACGCCTTTCTGTTTCAGGAGCCTGCATTCGATGCCGTAAGCCTGATCATGATTGAATGCGCAGCGGCCGCTGCGTACACGGAGCCTGCCGGGCGTATGATGGATAACCTGGTAATGCATGGATAAGGAAAAAAAAAGGGGAAACGCCCTTCTCCGTGCGTTTCCCCGTTGGGGCGGTCCATTCCGCTGGCGGAGAAGGAAACGGGCACCCCGCTGTTTGGTGATGGACAATGAGATTGCTACTGTTCCGGCCTGCTGTTTTTCGCGGCGGCCTCATGGCACAGGTCTTGGGCTTCTTCCCGGATGTTTGCCAGTTGTTCCATGGCCTTCTGCTGGATGAGCATGGCCTTGGAAAGGCCCTGGACGGCCAATTTCCTGGCAACGGGACTTTTTACTACTTTCGCTCCGATGGCGGCGGCGATCATTCCTCCGACGAAGCCCCAGAGGCCTTTGTTGTTCATGTAACTCATGGTAATGTTTTGATTGGGTTCATCCGGCCTTGGCGGCATGCAGCCGCTTCTTTTCCGGAAGGATTGGATTATATCCAATCCAGCCTGCATTTTTAGCGTGCCCCCGTATTCTGGTCAAGATGAATTAGCTGAAACTAATTTTTAGCAGACATGAAAATATTTTTGCGATATTTTTTTAATACGTTGAAAACAAATAAAATATAATGAACCAACATAATGTTGTACTGAGCAGGGCAAGGGCATTGGGAAGAAAAAGTGTTGACTGAATAGTTAGTTTAATCTAACTTTGCCGCGTTGCATGAACTTGACCCATACAGGACTTCACCGTTTCTTCCGCCGGGTCTGTCGGTACAGGAAACTGGCCGGGCTGCTCATCCGGCGTCCCAGATACCGTCTGCTCTGCGGAGACTGTGGGTTCTGTATGGGGGCATGCGGCAGAGCTGTGAAAGAGCAAGCCCGGGAGAACGGAAGCGGAGCTCTTTCCCTGTAAAAGGAAAGCGCCCCTCTCCACCGCTGGATCAATCATATAAGTATTATACCACAAACATCCAACGATAAGACTAACCGTTTTCTATGAAGAAGCATAACATAATAGCAATGGCGTTGACGAGCCTCATGGCGCTTCCTGTAATCGCTCAAGACAGCACCCCTGCTGTTGGTGATATTTTGCAGGGCATCAATATGTTCACTCCGGAAGAAGGCGATCCTGCCTACAAGGTGAAGGCCAATGAGAAATACGGCACCCAATGGGGTGTGGATATGGCCTACGGACTTTGGAATACGGAAAAGGTTTCCGATGTTAAGCGCCATAACAACCTGGCTCTTCTTCATGCCCAGCTTAATCAGCGCCTTATTGAAGACAAGGCCAACGGGGAACCTGGTTGCGTGTGGAATTTTCCGGTTCATGGGGGCTGGATCGTGAATCCGCTCAGAGCGATACGTTTTTCACTGAAGCCTATGCCACGGCTTCCGGCTTGCATGCTGACGCGATGGGGCCTCATGAAGGAATATTCCCTGAAGTGGCGCTGATGCAATACTTTGCAGGGAAGCGCGCTTGCCTCATCGCAGGTATGGTGAATCTCACCAACTACTTTGATGCTGTCAGCATTGCCAATGACTCCTTCTCCTCTTTCACCAATGACGGGTTTGTGAACTCCACTATCCTGCCTTTGGTGGACAGCAATATTGGCGGTATTCTGCAAGTTGAACTCAACCGCAATAATTACATGATGGTTGCCGTTTCCCGCACGGGATGCGATTCCGGATACAATCCTTTTAATTCCGATTATTGCGATGGTTATGCCGTGGTTGGCGAATACGGCCATATCTTTGCCGACGGCGCTGCGACTCTCCGCATCAATCCGTTCTATACCAGCACGGATGTGGACATGGACGACGGGACCGGGGAACGCCGCCGCCAAAATGCCGGGCTTGTCGCGAGCATCGAATATACTCCCTGCGATCCTCTGACCATTTACTCTCGCGCCGGATTTGCCGCCAAACAATACTTGAGCAACTCCGCTGAATTCTCCGTGGGCGCCAACATTAAGCTCTTCCCTTCCCGTGAAGATGACTTCCTGGGCATTTCCTACGGTGTGTTCAAGGGGCAGACCCCCTGTGACGGAGAGCGCGCTGAGCATAACCGCGAACAGGTGCTGGAAGTCATGTACAGCTTCCAGGTGAATGATTATTTCAAAGTTGTTCCTCACTTCCAGTACATCGCGAATCCGGCTTACAGCACTTCCAGCGAAAACATTCTCTGGGGCGTTCAGGCAGTCTTTTCTTTCTGATCAGCTGATCCTGGACATGGCCGCCTTTTCTCTTAAATCAGGCATGGCCGGAGTTTCATGAAAGTATAATAACATAAAATCTTCCTTGTCTGTCTCCATGCAGTGAGCGGAATCCTGCGTGAGAAAGATATAGAAGGGGTCTGCATGACCTGGCGGCAACGCCGCATTCTCGATCAGGTAGAGGATGCGGCGTTGCTTATTTGATTACGGAGCCATTTACCCTCCTTTATTGATGCCTGCTGGCGGAGCTTGGACCGGCAATGTATGCCGGGTCATGGAATGGCCTTCAGCCTTTCCTTATCTACCGTCAAATACTGACTGTTGAAGGTAGGAGGCTTCCCCAAGGCTATTCCGTAGAATTTTTTATCCCAGGGAAAAATAAAAGCCGCCTGAAAATGGGCTTTCCCACCCCTGTCTCCGTTCCCGGAAAAAACGGAAAAGAAGGCTTTTTGCCACGCCGGAAGATGGATGGGAGCCGCAACGTTTCCGGGGGCCGAAGCGTTTAAAACCATATTGACTTAAACGGGAATTATCTTAAACTGACAGAATGAGTAAGGTTCAATGGGAAATTTCAAATGATGAAGTGACCGACCGTGATACTGCTCTGCGCCGCTTGCAGGAAGGAACGACCGGCCACGTGGTGTGCGCCCGCGACGGCGCGTGCCTCCAGTCTTATAAGGAAGCGGATGGCGTGTACCATTGCGAAATTGTATTCAAGACGGATTCCTGCTGCCCGCCGGTATTCGCCGCCCCGGAAGGGTGACGGGAAAGGAGCTGGAAATGCTTTACGATCGTTTTGCCAATGGGGACGATTTTTTCCTTTGTGGAAAAGGAATGGGAACCTCTGATGGCCGTGGAATACCGCCATCGCCACAATGTGATGTGGTTCATCTTCCTGTTCATTGCGCTGGTAATTGCGGCCATGGCGGCATATCAGCACGGTTGGATTGAGTGACAGGGTAGAGGCTGGCTGCGGCAGGCGCCGTAGCAGAAGAACCTGCAAACCGCAGAAAATGGTTTGCAGGTTCTGAATGGGATAACCGGGGCCGGGATTTAATCCTGTTTTTCGTGGTCGTGATGGTGGCCGCCGCAGCAATTTCCGCCGCCACCGCAACAGCCGTCGCTGTCGTTGCCGCAACATCCGCAGTTGCCGCAGCACTTGCCGCGCTTGCTGAAAATTTTTGTATAATGCGTAGGCTAGGGCCAGGAAAAGAAGGGTGGCGATGATATATGTTCCCATATTGTTCAGTAGAGTTAAGGGGTTGGTTTAGAAGTTATTTGGAGGCTGTATAAGGTTTCTTTGCCACCAGGTAAACGAGCCCCAGCAGGAGCAATAGGGCAATGCCCTGCCCGATGCCGAAGGAAGCTTCCGCATAAAGCCATGCTCCCAGCTGGTAAATCAGGAAGGCCAGGCAGTACGCCAAGGCGCACATGTAGCCGATGGCGAAGAAGGTCCATTTGGCGCTGTTCATTTCCTTCTGATAGCGCCCATGGCCGCGAAGCAGGGGGCGCAGAGAAGATTGAAAATCATGAAGGAGAAAGCGCTCAGGAAGGTGAAGGCTCCCGCTTGGACCAGGCGGTCCCCGGTTTCCCTGATTTCCTCATCTTCATCTTCCTCTTCTTCCGCTTCAGCAGCGGATTCTCCGGAACCTTCCTCCAGGGATGCCTGGAGCTCCCGGCCGGCAGGGGGCCATTTCCTGCGTTTCGGGGAGTCCTCCGTTTTTCCGCTTCATCTTCCCCGGAACTGCCGTCCGCATACAGGACGCCGAAGGTGCCTACCACGTTTTCCTTGGCAATCAATCCGGTAATGGTAGCCATGGTGGGTTTCCATTCACCCCAGCCCAGAGGCTGGAAGACAGGCGCGGCCACATTGCCGATGGAGGCCAGCATGCTGTCATTCTGCTCTACGGAATCCACCTTCCAGTTGTAGCTGGAGAGGAACCAGATCAGGGCGCTGGACACAAAGATGACGGTCCCGGCTTTTTGCACGAAAGCCTTGCAGCGGTCCCATGCATGAATGATGACGTTCTTCCAGGCCGGGATGTGGTAAATGGGAAGTTCCATGACGAAGGGAGTGGGATCCCCGGCGAACATGGCAGTCTTTTTTTTCAGAATAAGGCCGGAAAGGATGATGGCGCCCACCCCGATGAAATAGGCCCCCGGAGCCACCCAGGAATTTTCCGGGAAGAAGGCTCCGGCAATCAGGGCAATGATGGGAGTTTTGGCCCCGCAGGGATGAACGTGGTGGTCATGATAGTCATGCGCCTGTCCTTTTCGTTCTCAATGGTGCGGGTCGCCATGACTCCAGGAACGCCGCACCCCATGGAAACGAGCATGGGAATAAAGGATTTCCCGGAAAGGCCGAATTTGCGGAAAATGCGGTCCATGATGAACGCTACGCGGGCCATGTAGCCGCAATCCTCCAATATGCCCAGGCACAGGAACAGAACCGCCATTTGCGGGAGGAATCCCAGAACGGCTCCTACGCCGGCAATCACGCCGTCCTGGATCAGGCTTTCCAGCCATGGGGCGCAGCCGGCGTTTTCCAGCAGGTTTCCTACCCATTCCGGAACCCATTCCCCGAAGAAAGTATCATTGGCCCAGTCCGTGCCCCATGCGCCTATCGTCTGAATGGAGATGTAATATACAGCCCACATGACGACGGCAAAAATGGGGAGGCCCAGCCAGCGGTTGGTGATGATGCGATCAATCCTGTCGCTGCCCGTCAGGCTGCCGGGGCTGGCTTTAACGACGGCGTCTTTGATGATGCGGGAAATGGAATTATAGCGTTCATTGGTGATAATGGATTCACTGTCGTCATCCATTTCCCGTTCCATGGTTTCAATAATCCCGTTGATGCGGGATTGTTCCTCGGGATTGAGCGCGAGCTGGTCCGCGACTTTCTGGTCTCTTTCGAAAACTTTAACGGCAAACCATTTTTTCTGCTGATCCAGGCATTTTCCGGTGATGATTTCCCCAATTTCTCCGATGGCTTTTTCCAGATGGTCCGGAAAGTGGACGGCCTGCGGGGTCCGGGCGTCGTCCGACGCAGTCGTCGTTACTACGGCGTCTATCAGTTCACGGATGCCGGGCCCCTTGAGAGCGCTGATTTCCAGCACCTGGCAACCGAGGTTGCGTGAAAGTTTTTCCGTGTCGATCCTGTCGCCGCGCTTCCGGACAATGTCCATCATGTTCAGCGCTATAATGACGGGAACGCCCAGCTCGCAAAGCTGGGTGGTGAGGTAAAGATTGCGTTCCAGATTGCTGCCGTCAACCAGGTTCAGGATGAGGGAGGGATGGTCCGTGACCAGGTAATTCCGGCTGACGACTTCCTCCAGGGTATAGGGGAAAGGGAATAAATGCCCGGAAGGTCTTCAATGATGATATTTTTATGGCCTTTCAGGCGGCCTTCCTTTTTTCCACGGTGACGCCGGGCCAGTTCCCGACGTATTGGTTGGCGCCTGTCAGGGCGTTAAAGAGCGTGGTTTTCCCGCAGTTGGGGTTGCCCGCCAGGGCGATGGTAATGTTGCTCATGAATGGTTTCCTTGTCTTGATATATGGGTGCCCGTCTTGCTGTCAGGTCAGGAAACGTGCGGTAATAAGGGCGGAATCAATGGATATGGATGTTCTCGGCTTCCGATTTGCGGATGGAGAGTTCGTAGCCGCGGACAGTAACTTCAATGGGATCTCCCAGAGGGGCGACTTTGCGGATGAATATCTGCGTTCCCTTGGTAACCCCCATGTCCATGATGCGTCTTCTGACCGGGCCTTCCCCGCCAGTTTGCCGACGGTGACGGTTTCCCCGATGAGGGCATCTCTCAATGTACGATGTTTGGTCATAGAATAATGGTTGGTTGTTGGATGGAATAACTCAGGCAACGAATATTTTGCTGGCAAGCGCCTTGCTGAGCGCAATCCTGGAGCCTTTGACGTTGATAATGAAATTACCGCCGTTTTCGGAAACGATGGAGACCGTGCTCCCGGCAACGAAGCCCAGGCTTTCCAGAAAACGCCGGGTTTCATCCTTGCCATGGATTTTGTTGACTTGGCGAATATCGCCGATGTTGAGCATGGAGAGTGGCATGGTGCGTGTATGAATCAAATCCGGAAAGAAGTTAGTTTTATCAAACTGATAAGTCAATGATATTATTAGGATATATTTTCAATCAATGTAAAATTCGTTTAATATAAATTGTTTGCGTATTAGTTTAATCTAAGTATGGCCAGCGGGGAAGAGGCGGGAATGGAAGTTTCCCGGCAGTGCCTGCCGTAGGAACTGGAAGGGAAATGCAAAAAGCCGCGCCAATGAATGTTCATTGGCGCGGCTGGAAAAAGAGCTTTCTTCAGATTCAGGAGGCAGGGCAAACTTCGCCCTGGACGGGTTTGCCGTTGTATTCTCCGGTAAGCGTCTTCAGGAAAGCCACCAGAAGGCTCACTTCCTTCTTGTCCAGTTTATCGTAACCGAGCTGGTAATGGTACATTTTCGTAATGGCTTCCTCCAGCGTCTGTGCGGAGGCGTCATGCATATACGGCCAGGTGAGTTCCACGTTGCGGAGGGTCGGAACGCGGAAGCGGTGCCTGTCCGATTCCTTTTTGGAGAAATTCATCAGGCCGTTATCGTCGTTGGTCTTGGCGCGTCCGGCAAAGAAATCGCCTTTGAGGTCGGCGTATTCAAAGGACTGGCCTCCCATGGCGGGACCGGTGTGGCAGGTCTGGCAACCAAGCTTCAGGAAAAGCTTGTAACCTTTTTTTGGCGTTCTCGCTGATGGCGTTTTCATCCCCTTTCAGGTAGCGGTCAAACGGGCTGTTCGGCGTGATAAGAGTTTTTTCATATTCCGCGATGGCATTCGTGATGGTCTCTCCGGTGAATCCCTGGGGGTAAACCTTTTTTGAATTCTGCGGCAAAAGCGGTGTCTTGGTCCAGTTTGGCAGCGATCTTCTTCCAGTCATCCGGATGTTCGTACCCCATTTCCACCGGATTCAGGGGTGGTCCGCCGGCCTGTTCCTGGAGGTTGGCTGCGCGTCCGTCCCAAAATTGCTTGGCATGGAAAGCGGCATTGAAAACGGTGGGGGCATTGATGCCGCCTTTCTGGCTGCGGACTCCAGTGGAAGTGGGCAGGTTGTCCGTCCCGGCTTTTTCCAGGGAATGACAGGAAGCGCAGGAGACGGTATTGTCCGTGGAAAGGCGCACGTCATGAAAAAGCTTGTAGCCCAGGGCCACTTTGGCCGGATCCGTGGGGAGGGCGTCCGGAATGGGGGCAAGAGGGGAAAGGGCGTATTCCTCTCCTACCATATCGCCGAAAATTTTCAGGCGCTCATCCTGATCCACTGGAGCATGGCGTTTTTCTCCCGGAGAGTGAGCGTGCTGCCCCAGTGCACCATGGTGTAGGAAGTGGGGGCATGGAATTGATTTGAAGCACATGTTCCAGCTTGGAAAGGGTAACGGCAGTGGGAGGTTCTTCCATATTGTAGCTGCGCTGCCCGTCCCTGATATGGCGCGCCAGCAGGCCTCCGGAAAGAGTATTGACCAGTTCGGAAATGTGAGTGCCGGGCTTGTGGCAGTCCGCACATTTGGAATTCATGGTCTGTGCGGTAATTTCCGCCGCCTGGGCGGACGTCAGTGGCTTGACATTCTGGTTCGGCAGGAACAGGGGGCGACAGCCGCCGTCACGATGACCGTGCCGCCCAGAATGGCTCCTGCCTTGATGAAGGAACATGTTTTGCTCATGAGATTTTCAATGACGTGGAATTGCCCGGATGGTAAAGGGGAGGGATAAAAAATCAAGATTTATTCTAAAAAGTTCGCCAGCCTTTCTCAGGTCTTCGTTAATGGCTTCCAGAACATCCGCTTCCGGGGTGAAATTGGCGGCGTGGTAGGAGCTGCGGACCAACGGCCCGGATGCCACGTGCCTGAAGCCTTTGGAGCGCGCAACTTCCTCATACCGGGCGAAATCATCCGATGGACGTATTTGACCACCGGAAGATGGTTGCGGGAGGGGCGCAGGTATTGCCCCAACGTCAGGACCGTGACGCCGTGCTCCAGCAAATCGTCCATGGAGCGGAAAAGCTCTTCTTCCGTTTCCCCAGGCCCAGCATGATGCCGCTCTTGGTAGACACTTTGCCGTCCACGCACTCCAGAGCCATCCGGAGAACGCGCAGGGACCGCCGGTACTGGGCGCGGAAGCGGACAATGGGCGTGAGGCGTTCCACCGTCTCCAGATTGTGTCCGAAAATATGCGGACGGGCCGCCATCAGCGTCTGGATGGAGGGAGGGCTTCTCATTCAAGTCCGAGGCAAGCACTTCAATGATCGTGGAAGGGCTGGCTTTTCTGACGGCCCCTAATTACCTGGGCGAAATGCGCGGCGGCGCCGTCCGGCAAATCATCCCGGTGACCATGGTAATTACGGCGTGGCGCAGCTTCATGTGCACGACGGCTTCCGCCACGTGCTGCGATTCTTCAGGATCCAGCGGGCCGGGCTTGGCCGTGCGGGTGGCGCAGAATCCGCAGGCGCGCGTGCACCGTTCTCCGGCAATCATGAACGTGGCCGTACCCTGGTTCCAACATTCATAACGGTTGGGGCAGTGTGCTTCTTCACAGACGGTGAAGAGGTTTTTGCCTTCCACAAGCTGCTTGACGTCCCAGAATTCCCGGCCGTTGGGCAGACGAACCTTGATCCACGACGGTTTGCGTTCCGTTCCTTCCGCAGTCTCATTGTCGTTCCGGCGTTCCATAGTCCCGCTAGCTTGCCGTGACTCTGCTGCTTTGGCAAATGCAAAGTGTTTTATTCCGGACTTCATTCCCCGTGTTTTCATCCGGAGGGGAAGAAAGACGCGCAGACAATTTTTTCCGTTCTTTTGCCGCCAGACGCGCCGCACGGAAAAACTCCTGGAGATGAAGCAGGCACTCGTCTCCCAGTACGCCGGGACGCACCTCGCACTTATGGTTCAGGGGCGGATTGGAATCCAGCAGATTGATCCAGCCCCCCGCAGCCCCGGTTTTTGCATCCGGGCAGCCGAAAACGACGCGGTCCGGACGGCAGTGGACGATAGCTCCTGCGCACATGGGGCACGGCTCCTTGGTGACATACAGGGTGCAGCCTTCCAGCCGCCAGTCGCCCAAAGCCTCCTGGGCCGCCGTCAGGGCAATCATCTCCGCATGGGCCGTGGCGTCCTTGAGGGCCTCCACCTGGTTCCAGCCCCGGCCGATCACGCGGCCGTCTTTCACCACGATGGCTCCGATGGGCACCTCCCCTTTCACCAGGGCCTTTCTGGATTCTTTCATGGCTTGGCGCATGAACCATTCGTCCGAACCGGGCATTTCCATCATCACGGCGCCTATCATGGACTGGACGGCGCATCCCTGGCAAGCCCTTTCTGGAGGATATTTATTGTATTTTATACAAGAAGTTCGGCATGCCGCGGAAAGGGGTGGGGATGAATGCGTTTTACGTTGATTCCGGAGAATGGGTGGCATAAGTATGGACTATGAGCTTTTCAGAACCCTGTGCCTTGGCCGTTGATTTCGGCGGCACGAGCATCAAAATGGGCGTAACGGCGGGGGAGCGTATTCTGGCGACGGCCGACCGCATCCCTACTGCCATGTTCGAAAGCCCGCAGGCAATCATTGATGCCATGATTGCGTCCGCCCGCACCCTGCGCGGACAATTCCCCTCCGCCTGTGTGATGGGCATGGGAATGCCGGGATGGTGTGATTACCAGCGGGGAGTGCTTTACCAGCTTACCAATGTGAGGGTCTGGGATAGGGAAATTCCGGTGAAAGAGATGATGGAGCAGGCCCTGGGCCTCCCTGTCGTGCTGGATAATGACGCCAACTGCATGGCTTATGCGGAATGGAAGATGGGCGCCGGGCGCGTCATGTCCAGCCTGGTGTGCCTGACGATGGGAACGGGGATAGGCGGGGAATCGTGGTGCATGACCGCATGCTGCGGGGAAGGCGGCTTTCCGCTGCGGAACTGGGCCAGACCAGCATTCATTACCAGGGGAAAACGGGACCGTTCGGCAGCCGGGGAGCCATTGAGGAATACATCGGCAACAACGAACTGGCGGCGGAGGCGGTTAAACGGTATGCCGGGGCGGGAATCATCAAGACGGTGGATGAATGCACGCCCAGGCATCTGGACGAGGCTGCCCGGTCCGGATGTCCTATAGCCCTTCAATTATGGGAAGATACGGCGGAAATGCTGGGCTGCCTGATCATGAACCTGATGTATACGCTGGTGCCGGACGCCTTCATCATCGGGGGCGGTGTGGCCAAGGCAGGGATTTGTTGATGAAGCCACTGCTGGAGAACCTCAGGAAACAGTTGTTTCCTCTCCTGATGGAGGATTTGAAAAATTCTGCCTGCCAGATTTGGAGCGGAGGCGGGGTTGCTGGGAGCGGGAGCCATGGCGATGGATGAATTCATGGGGATGGGGATTTTGGAACGGTTTAAGAATCAGAAATCAACGCAGACTTTTTTGTTAGTTTGGGCTAATATAGGGCTTGCCATGCCGGAGAGGCAGGCGTACAAGAGGAACAGGTCATGAGCACGGAACATTCCCACGAACATTTTCCGGAAGGTGCTTCCTGTTGTTCCGGAAGCTGCGGTTCTGGAAGCTGTTGCTGCTCCGGAGACGCCATCGGGCCTGTTCCCGCCGTGCTGGGCATTGCCCTGTTCATCAGTGCGCTGGCGGCGGGCGGCGATTCCCTGGCCGGTATGGCCGCCTACGTGGGCTCCTACCTGCTGATAGGCTGGGATGTACTGAAGGCCGCCTTTCTGGGGATGATGCGCGGCCGCGCCATCAATGAAAAATTTTTCTGATGAGTATTGCTTCCCTGGGGGCGATGTTCCTGGGGATTATTCCGAGGCGGTGGGGGGTGATGCTGTTCTACCGCGTGGGAGAGTACCTTCAGGAACGTGCGGTGGGCAGCTCCCCGTCGGTCCGTAAGCGAACTGATGAGTCTGAGGCCTGAGGCCGTCCATGTGAAAAAAGCCGGAGCCGTAGATGACGTTCCTCCTTCCGAGGTTCTGCCCGGCTCCCTGATTGAAGTGCGCCCCGGCGAACGCGTTCCGTTGGACGGTGTGGTAACGGGAGGCTGCTCCGTGCTGGATACCTCCGCCATGACCGGGGAATCCCTGCCGGTGGAAGCCGGATCCGGAAGCCCCGTGCTGGCGGGGTACATCAACGGGCAGGGTGTGCTGGAAGTGCGTACGGAGCGGGACTGGCGGCATTCCGCCCTGGCGAGGGTCCAGGAACTGGTGGAAGCCGCTTCCGGCCATAAATCCCCCCTGGAAGGAGGCTGTCCACGTTTTCCCGCATTTATACGCCGCTGGTGATTTCCATAGCCGCTCTGGTGTTTTTGCTTTATCCCCTTGTGACGGGCGGAAGCTGGGCGGACGGTCTGTTCCGCGCCCTGGTCCTGCTGGTGATTTCCTGCCCCTGCGCGCTGGTACTGTCCATCCCGCTGGGCTTTTTGCCGGAATAGGGAGAGCGGCGCGGCAGGGGATTTTGCTGAAAAGGGAGCAACTATCTGGATGCCCTGCGGAAGGTGAAGACGGTGGTGTTTGACAAAACCGGAACCTTGACGGAAGGCGTTTTTCCGTGGATGAAGTGCTTCCCCGTGACGGCGTTTCCCCGGAGGAACTGCTGTACTGGGCGGCCCATGCGGAACTCTCTGCCTCCCATCCGCTGGGGCGTTCCATTGTGAAGGCATATGAAGGGACTCTGTTTCCGGACCGCGTGGCGGAACTGGTAGAGGTGACGGGCGGCGGCGTTTCAGCCCGCGTGGAAGGGAGACCGGTTCTGGTGGGGAAAAGTCTTTTCTTCAAGAGGCCGGCGTAAGGACGGAGGAGGGAGAAGACCATGGCGTGACCGTTTATGCGGCGTTGGACGGCATACTTCTGGGATGCCTCCGCCTGTCTGACCGCGTCAAGCCGGGAGCGGAGCGTGCGGTGCGGAATTGAGGGAACTGGGCGTTTCCAACCTGGTCATGCTGACGGGGGATTCTTCTTCCGCCGGAACGGAAGTGGGGCTTAAGCTGGGGATGGACGGGGTATTCTGCGGGCTGATGCCTGCCGGCAAGCTGGAGCATGTGCGCCGGCTGAAACCTGAAACGGGGCTGCTTGCCTTTGTGGGGGACGGTATGAATGACGCCCCTTCCCTCGCTGCTGCCGACATCGGCATTGCCATGGGCGTTGTGGGTCCGATACGGCTCTTCAGGCGGCTGATGTAGTGGTGATGAAGGGAGATCCTTTGGCCGTTCCGCTGGGGATGATGCTTTCCCAAGCCACAGAGCGCATCATTGTGCAGAACATCGTTCTTATTTTGGGCGTCAAATTCTGGTCATGGTGCTGGGTATTCTGGGGCTGGCGGGGATGTGGGCCGCCGTGCTGGCGGATGTGGGCGTCTGCCTGCTTGCGGTGGGCAACTCCATGCGTATTTTCCGGGTGAAGCTGGACATGTGACGGGGAACTCTTCCTCCCCCTGTTTATGGGAGGATGCCCCCATCCCGATATCCGGATGCTGCCGCGGAATCTTGGAACAGCGGAAGATATCCTGATAAAAAACCTCCGTGCCGGCGGGCGGAACGGAGGACGGGGGAAAAAACAGGCCGGGCAGAAAATCTTACCGCAGCCCCGTCAGCAGAAGTTCCGCGTTATTCTGTGTCTTGGAGATATTTTGCAGGAGAGCCTGAAGGCCTTCCCATCCCGGTTTCATGGCGAGCTGGCGGCGCAATTGCATGATTTTGACGAATTCCTGTTCGTTATACAGCCTGTCGTCATTGCGGGTGCCGCTCTGGGAAAGGGAAATGGCCGGATAAATGCGCCGTTCGGAAAGTTCCCGGTCCAGGCGGATTTCCAGATTGCCCGTTCCCTTGAATTCTTCAAAAATCACTTCGTCCATTCTTGATTCCGTGTCTACCAGGCATGTGGCGATGATGGTCAGGCTGCCTCCTTCTTCCACATTGCGCGCCGCGGAAAAAGAATTTGCGCGGTTTTTCCAATGCATTGGACCCCAGGCCGCCGGACATGATGCGTCCTCCCGTCTGGTTGGCATTGTAGCCGCGGGCCAGCCTGGTGAGGGAATCCAGCAGGATGACGACGTCTCTGCCCATTTCCACCAGGCGTTTGGCCCGTTCGATAACCAGATCGGAAACCTGGGCATGGCGCCGGGAAGGTTCGTCAAAAGTGGAGGCGAATACCGGAGCATCCACGGTTTCTTCAAAATCCGTTACTTCCTCCGGACGTTCGTCCAGCAACAGCACAATCAGTTCCACTTCCGGATAATTGGCCCTGATGGAACGGGCGATTGTTTTCAGAAGAACGGTTTTCCTCCGCGCGGGGGGCCACAATCAGGCCGCGCTGCCCTTTGCCGAAGGGCGTCATGAGGTCCAGTACGCGCATGGCGGCGGAATTGACCCTTGTTTTCCAGAAGGAGGCGTTCCTTGGGGAAGAGGGGGGGTGAGGCGTTCAAAATCGCTGCGCGCCCGGTAGTCTTCCGCAGGGATGTCCTCCACGCTGATGACGGAGGCTGCAGAAAGGTACTTGTCATGAGGCCGCAATTTGCGCAGCCTGACCTTGATCTGCTGGCCTACGCGGAGATGCAGGGGTTTGATGAGATTGCCGCCCAGATAAATATCATCCGGAGAGGTGCGGAAACTTTTTCACCGGATCCCTCAGCATGGCGTAATTATCCTTGGCTTGTTCCATGACCCCGGAAACTACGACTTCATGGCCCTTTGCCAGAAGCTGTTTCCCCAATTCAAAAACCAGCTGGGACTTGGTGAGGGAGGCCGCGTTCCGGATGGGCAGCCCTTCCGCCATTTCCTGAAGATCGTTCAGGGGCGTTTCCGCAGTTCATTGATGTCAATCTGCTCCAGAACAGGGGCTGCTTCCTCCTCCTCCCGGACTGCGTTTCCACTATTTTCCTCCGGAGCGGCAGCCGGCTGTTCCCCGGAGGTTTCTTCCGTCGCGGGCAGGGGCTTGGGGAGGGTTTCCTGCGGAATATCTCCGGCGGGGGAAGGGGTGTTGTCGAGTTCTTCAGTCATGAAAAAATGTTGGTAAAGTCTTTGGGTTTGCTGGCGGAGCAGGTCCGGGGGCCTTCATTCCAGATGACGAAGTCGTCCGCAGCCACTTATTCCATGATAGGCCGCTGGGCCGCCAGAATGGCTTCAATCATATCCTCCCGGAATCCATTCCTGATAGCCAGGCGGGTTTTCTGCGTTCCCCTGAAACAGCCACCACGCACACGGCATCTTGGCAATAGCGCGCCGAAGTTTCAAAAACAGGGGCACGTCAATGACAAACCCGTCCACCTCCGTATTCTGACGCGCCGCCAGCATTTGCGCAAGACATTCTTGATGCAGCAGGGGTGAATGATCCCTTCCAGCGTTCTGCGGCTTTCCGGATTCCGGAAAACAAGCTCCGCAGAAAATGCCTGTCAGCCTTTCCGGAGGAGTCTACGCTGGCTGGGCCGAAGACGCTGGAGAGGGGGGCTTTCAGCGTACCGCCATCCAGCAATCTGCCCGCCTCCGCATCACAGTCAAACAGGCGCAGGCGCGCGCCTCCCGCCTCCATCAGCAGACGGATGAATGTAGATTTCCCGGTGGCTATTCCTCCGGTAACAATCAGGGTTTTCATGGGGGGAAGGGAAAGTAAGGCGCTTCTGGGATATAAAGAGCGGGTGAAAGGGTTACCCTTTCACCCGCTCCAATATGGACGTTATGCACGCAGCCTACATGGGAGGCAGCAGGCCTTCGGAGGCGGAAGGGCGCTTTCCGGAGCGGCCGCAGTGGGAAGGGCATTGCCGCGTACGGGCTGGCCCGTGGCGTCAATGATCTGTCCCGTCACGAAGATCATCAGATTCTTCTTGATGTGGTTGTCGGAGTTGCTGCGGAAGAAGCGTCCGATGAGAGGCAGGTCACCGAAGATCGGCACTTTGTCTTCCACCGTCTGCACGTTTTCCGTGATCAAACCACCGATTGCCACGGTGTGGCCGTCGTAGATGAACAGGGACGTTTCAACGGAACGCTTGGAGAAGATGGGCTGCTCAATGCGGTTTTCCGTCAGGGTCAGAGACATCGGCTTGCCGTCGGAACCAACGCCGGTGGACTGGATCGGGCTGCCGTAGTTCACGAAGCCTTCAAATTCCACGATGCTGGGCTTGAAGTTCAGGTCGATGATGTACTTGTTGTCTCCAATGGTAGGCACCACTTCCAGAGTTACGCCGACGGGCTTCATTTCAAACACGCCGGGAGTGGCGGGAGTGACAGGGAAGCTGGATATCTGGGGTTGGATCTGATTGCCCAACAGACCGTTCAGAGTGTTACCGTTGTTCCCATAACCGTAACCATTGCTATAGCCGCTGCCTACGGAGTTGGGGAGTTCCGGCGGTTCGTATTCGGTGGGATACCAGAATCGCGGATGATTTCAATCTTGGCGGTTTCACCGGACTTGGCGGTCACGCTGGGGCAGTGAGAACGTCAGACCCTTTTTTCTGGGACAGGCCGCGCATCAGCATCTGGAAGTAGCCTTCGTCATAAATGCCCGTCAGGGACATGATGCCGGGAGCGGCGTTTTTCTGGGAGGCTTCAGAGCGGTTGGTGCTGTTCAGCAGATTGTCCACGGAGTTCTTGGTGATGGCGTAGTCACCCGTGCGGTTGCCGCCGGTAACGAGGCCGTTGATGGTGTCGCTGCCGCTGTTTACAGGCCAGCCGGTCACGCCGCCGGGAGACTGGGTAAAGCTGTCGGAAGTGGAACCGGTGCCGTAGTTCGTGCCACCGCCCAGGAAGGTGCTGCGGTCATTGCTTACGGAGAACGGGGTGACAATCCAGTCAAAGCCGAGTTCTTCCGTGTTTTCCTGGGTTACTTCCACGAACTTGGTCATGATGCGCACCTGCTGGGATTCGCCGCGGGTGTTTTCAATGAGCTGTTCGATCAGGTCCAGGTTGCCGGAAGTGTTGCGGACGACCAAGGAGGAATTGCCGTTGACAAGGAATGCCGTGGCGCCTTCCGGGAAGCTGATGCCGCTCTTTTGCAGCAGGCTGCGGATGGAGGGCATGGGTTTAAGGCCGGAGGAGCTTTCGCCACCGCCGCCAAAGGGGTCGTCACTGACTTCGCCGCCGCCGTCGCCGACGGTGGTGCGGAGAGCGGACTGGAAGCCCGGGGCACGGAGAAGGTGCGCTGGTACAGATCCACGTCATTACCGCCGGCAGGAAGGATGGTCACTGCATAGTCTTCCACCTTCTGGCGCAGGCCGGCATTGCTGCAGATGAAACGGAGCACTTCCAGCATGGGAACATTAGTCAGCTTCAACTGGCCGATTTTGCGGGTGCGGATGCTTTCCTGCGGGGCTGCTGCCGGAGCAGCTTCCGTGACTTCCGCAGTTTCTTCGCCAAAGCCGTCTTCATCAGTTGCGGGAACGGCGGGGGCGACGGCAGCGGGCTGGGAATCATTGATGACAAAGTTGATGCCGCGTTCACCGTTCGGGCCTACCGTGCGGTCCAGTTCAATGGACTTTTTGCGCAGATAGTCAATGGCGTCTTCCACGGTGGTGTCTTCAAAAGAGACGGAGGGGATGATGATGCTCTTGAGCTTCATCAGATTGGCCGTGGCGCCGTTGATGTCCGTGATCGGTGCGTTGTCAGTGCCGTCGGCTCCGGTCGGGACTTCCATCGGGATGGGGCGTTCCCACATCTTGTCTACTTCCGCCAGCATGGTGCTGCGGGTCTCGTCGTAGGCGGCTGCATAGTAAGCCATTCTGCGGCGGTTGACCGTTTCCTGTCCGCGGCGGGCCGCCACGTTGTACGGGTCGATGGAGAGAACCTTGTTGAATTCGGCGATGGCTTTGTCGTAGTCGCCGAGGTCATAGTAACCATAGGCCATGTGAAGGAGGGTGTTCACCTTTTCCACGTTTTTGACGTGTTCGGGGTGAGCGCCGGATTCGTGCGAATCGGGTCCTTCATGTATTCGAGCGTCTGCTTGGCAAGCTTGGCGCTCCGGGGATTGAGCTTGATGGCATCCTGCAGAAGCTTGTCGGCTTCGTCATAGCGCCCCACTTTGATGTATTCCTGAGCAACAGCGATGCTGGCGTCGCCAATATGGTTGGCGATAGCTTCCTTGCGCTGGTCGTTGATCGGCGCGGAAGGCAGCATGTTGTAAGCGGCGTTGTATTTGTCCAGGGCTTCCTTGTACTTGCCTTCGCGGTACAGGTTGCGGCCTTCCGCAAGGAGCTGCATGGCTTCCTGGGTTTGCGCTTCGCGGCGGGCCATGGCTGTGCGCGCTGCACTGGACTGGTATTGGTAACTGCCCGGTCCGGCGTAGGACGATCCCAAGGCACTGGAGGTTCCGACGGCGCCGCCATCGCCAGCCTGCGCAAACGGGCAGGAGGCAGCAATGGCCATCAGCGCGATCAGGGAACGCTTCGGTTGATAAAGTGGTGCGTGGTCCATAGTTAGGTTCTTCTTTTTACATGTTTTCGGATTTGTGAAGCTTTTTTTTTTCAGAAAAGTTTAAATCCGGCTCTATTTTTTTCTTGCTCAGTGTTGTTTGTTCTCCAGTGGTTTTGTTGGCAATGGTTACGGTCTGTGTAGCATTATCAACGGTTTTCAGCGTGTAGATCTGTTTGGCGTCTCCCGGAATCCGGAAGTCGGAACCTTCCTCTACTTCAAAGCTGGTATCCCGTTCGGGGCCGGCCGTGATAGTAAGGTTTACTTTCTTATCAATGATTGGAATGACGTATTTTGTTCCGCGCCTGATGGTGTAGGTTTGTCCGTTTTGGTCGGCTTCAAATCCTTGACGACGGCTTCCTCGTCCGTTTCCACCATGTCCAGGCTGGGATTCTTGAATTCGCTTTTTGACAACGCTGACAAGTTCGAATCTGGGCTCGTCTTTTGTATTCTTACGGGCGCCGAACTTGCCGTTGGTCTGGACGATGTTTTCCAAATTTCCTGTTTGGCGCGGTTCATACCCTTAAAGGTAAAGTCATTGCCATCCGCCTGGGTGAAAGCCAGATAGAAGCCGAACTGCTTGATTTCGTCGACAAAAAGCTTGCTGACGAGGGGAGGATGGCTGTTGGGGTCGTTGGGATGTGTTTTAGCCGCATATTCTTCCTGCACCGTAAATCCATCGTTGTCCGGGTCCCGGGTCAGGACGTCCGAGTAAACGAATTCATTTTCCAGTCCGTTGTCCAGGAACCATTTGTTCGGGATGTTGCCGTGGATAGGCGGACCGGAGATGATGTCAAAGGGTTCCATTCCCCCTCCTTAATCCAGAGATTGGGGGCGACGAAGCCCACATACTTCTGTGTTTCCTGGGCAATCGGCTTGAGTTCGTGGGAGGCGGAAAGCTCCTGGCCTACTTCTGCGGCTTTCTTGATGCCGGGAGGCGGTTCGATGGCTTTTTCAGAAACCTGCGTGGTGAATTTGTATTTGTCATTCAGTCCCAGAAAGGTCAGCGTACCATAGGCGGCCACCCCAGGCCCAGGACGATTCCGGATGCCAACAGGATTTTGTCGTAATTTTGTTTTTCAGACATGTTGAAAGTATTTGCTGCGGTTGGTGTTGCCTTGGTTAATCTTCAGACGGTTCCTGAGCTTTGGGCTGGTTGAAGTGGACCAGATTCAGGGAGACCTGGACAAAGACCTGCTCCTTGCCCATGTAAGGCTTGATGACTTGCTGGATGGCCGGGGCTGCAGGTGCGGTCGCCTCATCCGCCGGAGTCAGGGAAGCCGCACCCGTGGCGGGTTGGGCAGCGGCAGGCTTGGCGGCTGCCGGATTGGCGATGGGAGGGGGCATCATCCGTTCGTTGCGGATACGGATGGAGTTGACCGTGAACAGATAATCCTGCATGCCGGTTATGGCGTTCATGGCTTTCAATACACTTTCCCGGTCGCCCTGGAAGGCTATTTCCAGAGGCATGGGAGTCCATGGAGCCTGGTCGGCTTCGTCCGATTCTTCCGGATTGTTCGCCGGGGTTTCAATGGGGAGCTGGGGGCGGTACACCTTGATGAATTTGGACAGGCCGCATTCCGCCAGTTTGTTGACCAGGTTGTTGATGGCTTTCAATTCAAAACCCAGCGTGGAGGCCGCCTGAACAGAGGGAGCCTGGGTGCTGTAAATCTGGAAGCCGAGCCAGGAGGATGTGTCCGTTATGAGAATGTTCTTTTTCCTTTTGCAGGAGGAGATCAGGGAATCCCTGAATGTTTTCAGTTCATTCTGGAATGCCGTGGGCGTGGTGGGGACCAGCGCGGAGGAGGCAAGGAAGGGGCTTGTAGGCCGTTTCCAGGCTGCCCACGGCCTTGGCATAGCGGTTCAGTTCTTTTTCCAGCTCTTCGTTGGATGAGCGGCTCGGGTGATTTCCGCAGCATTGGCGGACTTGATTTCCTTTGGCGGCGATGCTGATTTTTTTGTCCAGTTCACTGCGTTTGGAATTGACGATGTACCCTGTCGCGGATAACCCCAGGAATAAGAGAAGCCCCACGCCCGCGACCATGGCGGCGGGCTTGTTGTCTGTAATCCAATTGCTCATAAAATATGTCTTGTTCGGGTTGGGTAATCTTATTTGTTAAAGTTCACGGGAATGGGCGTTTTTAACGGAAGCACCAGCTTGAAGGGTACAAAGGCCCCTGCCGCCGCGTCCACCTTGGCGTCCTTGGCTCCCAGTTCCATGATCTGGCGGGCTTCCAGTTTGACGTCTCCGGGCTTGAAAGTGAACAGGGATTCCTTGTTCCCGTCTATTTTTGCCTGGAGGTCCTGGATGATTCTCTGGCCGCCCAGGCTGCGCCGGACGAATCCGGTCAGGCGGATGGCGTTGACGCTGTAAACGCCCGCTTCATCCTCGCTGGATGCGTTGGCGGAGGCCTCCGTCCTGATGTCATCCACCAGGGATGTATTTTTGTCCGATGTGAAGGAATCCTTGATGACGGAGTATCCCGTAATTTGGGTGGTATCCTCCGGATTGAAGTGGGCCAGCGGTTCAAAATCCGTAAACCAGTAGGGATAATCCTTGTGTTCCGACTGTTCCAGCAGGTGCCTGATGATGTCCGCGTAGCCGTAGCGCTGAAGCGTGAGCTGCTGGTAGGAAGCCAGGGTGGAGTCCAGTTTTTTCAGCTCCTGTTCTTTCTGGCGCAGGGCGGATTGTGCCGATTTGATGGAAGTAACGGTGGGCTGGACGCCGGCGAGGATTTCCTCCGCCTTTTTCTCTCCCATATATCCTGTGACGGCATAAGCTGCGGCACCAAGAACGGCAATGGCTGCCCCGACGATGATGGCGGGCATTTTTTCTGGTTGGCCCGCTTTTTTTGGCAACTGCGGTGGGTTCTAGGTCAATATTGAGAGAGGCCCTGCCGATGGAGTGAATGGCGGTGCCGATCAATCCGCCCAGGATGAAGGCTTCGCGGGAGATGGTGTTCACGTCCACGCCGGAACCCACGCCCACGTTGTGCATGGGGTTGAAGAAGGAAATCGGAATGCCCAGCTTGTCTTCCAGAAATTCGCTTGGTGTAGGGCAGGGACGCGCCGCCGCCGCACAGGTAGGCCTTCACGGGAGCGCTTCCGTTCATCTGGGCGCGGTAATGGTTGGTGGTGCGCTGGATTTCGGAAGCCAGCCTGGTCATGGCCGTGCGGATGACGGTAGCCAGGTTGGCCGTGGCGGGATCCAGTCCTTCCGTTTGCCCGTTGCTCATGGAAACGAGCCCGCTGGTGGTTTTCAAGCGTTCCGCTTCCAGGAAGGGAATATTGAATTCACGGGCGATAGCGGAGGTTACGAAGATTCCCCCGCGGAAATGCTGCGGGTGAAGAAACGTCCCTGTTCGCTGTAAATCAAATCCGTGGATTTGGCACCGATGTCGATGAGCATGACCGGTTCTTTCTCATCCGGATAACTGTCCACATACGCATTGTACAGAGAGGTAAGCGCGCAGTCCACTTTGCCGGTGGAAAGGCCGTGGGAGACGATTTCATCATTCAGGGAGTCCAGGTCTTCCGCCTTGATGGCAACCAGGATGGCTTCCCGTTCCAGACCTTTGGCGGGAAGCAGATGGTAGTCCCACACGACTTCGTCCAGCGGGAAGGGGACGTGCTGCTGGGCTTCAAAGCGGATGAGCTGTTCCACATCGGTATCGTCCAGAGCCGGAAGCTTGACGAAGCGGATGAAAACGGATTGTCCGGAAACGGAATAGTTGACGACGCTTCCTTTGACGTTGAGTTCCTGGACGAGGTCGGCGATGGCTTCCCCCTATTTTCGTCAGGCGCAAGCCTTCTGCTGACGGGTCCAGCACTACGAGGCGCGTAGCATAGCGGTCCAGGATAAGGGCGTCTTTGGAAGTCTTGGAAAAGACGCCCATTGAAACTCTCTGGGAACCTACGTTTAATGCGACGATTGGTCGTGAATTAGCCATGGGTGATTTCTGTTAAATAAGATGAAATGATAGCATTAATGGAACGTTATTCGCCGTCCGCCGGGGGATCACAGGAGTACCGAACGGGGCGGGGACGGAACCGGAAGCCGCCTGCTGGCTGTTGGGCCTCATAATTTCCGGATAACGGTCGTACCAGAACACGGAGAAAGGCGTTTCATCCTTGTTCAGCAGGGGGTAATAAAGAGGTCTCCACGATGCTGGGGGACTGGATGGTCCACCATTTTTCCATCTTGCCGCGTTCGGAGGAATAAGTGGCGACAATCTTGCCGTTGTATTCCACCACTACGCCCTGGTACTTCACCCATTTTCCTCTTCCTCCTTCCACACCGGTAATGCGCTTGACGGAGGACGGGGAGAGATACACGGAAGCGTACGTGTTTTCTCCCACCGGAACATTGACGTATTTGACCTCCTTATACAGTTTCAGGTACTGGCGGGCGCGGTCCGGATTAACTACCGCGATGTAAATTGAACGTCAGGGCATCAATATAGCCGGATTTGGGGGTGGGAGCGGCTTCCACCTTGAAGGGAATTTCAAAATCCGCCCATTTCTTCGGTTTCGGCAGCGGCCGGGGATCGTCCTGCGTCAGGACGTTGGGGACTGGCGCATATACAGGGACAGCTTTTCCAGGGAGACCCGCACCTGCATTCTGGGATTGCTGGTGGTCTGCGCCGATGCCGCAGGGACGAAAAGCACCGCAGCCAGCATGGCCGTGATAGTGTTAAGGATGGATTTCATAGCACAATTCGATTCCCTGATTAGTTACACCAAAAACCGAACTGTGGCTAGCAAAAATCTCTTGTTTCTTTCCATGTAGTGAGTGTGGAGCATGACACGGCTCCGCCCGGCGGTTCTGCCCGGGCGGTCAAGAAAAAACATGCGGCATGGCTGCGGGCTTGACCTGGCAGAGGTGTTTCCACATGCTCGGCCCATGGCGATTGATTCTGATCTGCTGAAGAAGTTTTCAGAGGCCCACGGTATTTCGGGGCATGAGGATGAAGTGAAAGCCTGGTGGCTCAGGAACTTGAAGGATATGGGGAATTTTTCTTCCGATGGTTCCGGCAGCCTGTTCTGCACCGGCGGCGGGGCCGGTTCCCGCGTGATGCTGGCCGCCCACATGGATGAAATAGGCTTCCTGGTGCAGAATATAGCGTCGAACGGTTTCCTTCAGTTGGTGGGGATATAGGCGGCTGGTGGCCGCATACCCTGTTAAGCCAGCGTGTCCTGGTAAAAACCCGCTCGGGCCGCGGCATCCGGGGGTGATTGGTTCCAAGCCTCCCCATTTTCTGCCGGAAGGCCAGCGCAACAGCGTCATGAGCATGGAAGCCCTGTTTGTGGACGTGGGCGCTGAAAGCGCGGAACAGGTGAAGAATGAATTCGGTATTCACCTGGGGGATCCCGTGGTGCCGGACGTGAAATTCTCCCCGTTGGAAAATCCGTTCCGGGTCATGGGGAAAGCCTTTGACAACCGCGCCGGTCTTTCTGTGATGATAGAGGCATTCAAGAAATTATGCCGGGAAGGGCATCCCAACACCCTGATTGCCGCCGCGACGGTTCAGGAGGAGGTGGGCACGCGGGGCGCCAGGACGGCTGGCGTCGCCATGCAACCGGATTGCGTGATTGTTCTGGAAGGGCCGCCGGCAGACGACACCCCCGGTTTGCCGTGACGGATTCCCAAGGGGCCTTGGGTGGAGGCGTGCAGATCAGGCTGTTTGACCCCACGGCCATCACCAATCCCCGGCTGGCCGCCCTGGCCGAAAAAACGGCTTTGGATGCGGGCATCCCATTCCAGTTGACGGTGCGCCGTTCCGGCGGAACGGATGCGGCGGCCCTGCATCTTTCCGGAAAGGGTGTTCCCACTATTGTGCTGGGAATTCCCACCCGGTACATTCATGCCCATAACGGCGTGCTGGATCTGCGGGACTACCGCGCCGCGGTGGAATTGACGGTGGCTCTGGCCCGTTCCTGGACCAGGAGGCCGTGGAAACCCTTACCCACTACCTGCCCTGAAAGAAACGCTCATGAATCCGACCGTTTACGTACATGACCTGGACCCTGTCATCTGGCAGATAACGGACTCAATTGCCCTGCGCTGGTATGGCCTGGCCTATTTAATGGGCTTCATCGGCGGGTATTATCTGCTTTCCTGGCTTTCCCGCCGGAAGCTGTATCCTGTCCCCCAGGACAAAATGTCGGATTTTGTTACTTATGTGGCTATTTTGGTGTTTTGATTGGCGGAAGACTGGGATATGTGCTCTTTTACCAGATTCCCAACCACGGCTGGTCCCAGTTTCTGGCGGATCCGCTCATGGTCCTGAGAGTGTGGGAAGGGGGCATGGCCAGCCATGGGGGAATGATTGAGTGGGCTGTATACATTTTATTATGCGTGGAAGCACCGCGTCAAGTGGGTGGCGCTTCTGGACGGCCTGGCCATTGTTGCTCCCAGTTGGGCTGTTTTTCGGGCGCATGGCCAATTTTATCAACGGAGAACTGTATGGGCGCGTTGTCCCGCCCGGCTCTTCCCAGGAATGATTTTTCCGGCGGAGCTTTCCCAGGATCCGGACTTGTTCGTGCGGGTGGCTTCCCGTATTTATGAAACGCCCGGATTGCTGGACAAACTGTCCCTTTCCGGCATAGCCGTGCCGGAACGAATGACTGCCGCCTGGGTGACCGACCGGGTGAGGGATACGCCCGCCATCAGGGAAATCGTGGGGCGGATGATGCAGGATCATGCACGCTACCCCTCCCAGCTGTATGAAGCGTTTGCGGAAGGTGTGCTTCTCTTTGCCGTGCTGTGGTTTGTACGGGTAAGGTTCCTCGTGCGTGGAACGGCTTGTTCTGCGGTATCTTTGCCGTTCTTTATGCTGCGGGCAGAATTATTTTGCGAAGAGTACCGGGGCCGGATTCCCCCTTCTCCATGGGATTGACCCGCGGGCAGTTCCTCTCCGTTTTTCCTCGTGCTGGTGGGCGCCGCTTTCTTCGTATATGCCTTCAAGACCAGGCAGACGGTTCAGGAATGCGCTTTCTATGAACCTGAAAAGAAAGACGGGAAAGAATCGTCCGGAAAGGCCGTTTAAAACGGGTCCAGGTCAAAATTCCCCTGTTTTGGGAATACTGCTGGCGGGACCAGCCTTGAAAATATCTGCAATGCAGTTGGAAAAAAAGCCGCAAATTCCGTTGGTCGAAGGCAAAACGTTCAAATTCCTTGACGGAAAACAGGGTGATGGGGTCCGTGTTGTAAGCTTTGAATTCCATGATGCCGGCGTCCGTATTCGTATTTGACAGGCGTCCCTCAATGCCTACGTCCCCGCTCATGAAGCGCCCCAGGATCAGGGAGGTTCCCGGAAGGGGGAGACCAGGGAAACAAGATCGGACATGATGTTGCCGCCCACGTCCGTAGGCTTCAGCTTGACTATGGCGAGGCGGAGAGTTACGGATCCCGGAACGGGGCGGTCAACCAACTGCCATTTCATCCTCCCGCCTGTCTGTTTAGATTTGTTTTCCAGCACGTTGCGGATGTCTTTTTGCAGCCCGGCCTGAATTGTGCCGCCAGCGCCGGGGGATTCCTTGGGGGAATCTGGCTTTGATGTAGTCAATATTGACGGGGGCTACATATACTTTTAGCCTTGGGGAATTCAGACGGCCTGTTCCGAGGGATTATACCAGACGCCTCCAAAACAACTCTGCCTGGAGTCCGTGTGAAGGGGATGGGTAATCAAAGAGGAAACGGGCATTGTCCGGGAACTGGAACAGGAAAAACCAAACCTGTTCCCAGCGCCAGGAATAGCCGTGGAATAGCGCCGTGCATGCAGGATAAGACGGCATCCGCCCGGGTGGTGTTCGAGTCATGACCCGATTGGCTCCGGGAGTTTTTTTTCGGAGGGGTGTCTCCGGAAATTCCGGGGCGGTTCCGTGCTTCCTTCAACGGTATGCATGATGAACGGACGGGTAGCGGGACGGCAGGAAATGGACAATCGCATAAGAATAGGCCGGAGCGGGGAAACGGCACGGTCAGAAGAACTCCGGACGACAAGGAGACGCGCAAGGTTGCCCCGTGTCCGGATGCATGATTGACAAGCCGGAAAAGCGGGGCATGCTGTTGATATGAGATACGAGCCGCTTCCTTCTTCCTTTTTTTGCCGGCAACCGTGAAGAACTTGCTTCCCGCCTGCCTGCCGGCAGTATGCTGATTCTGCACGCCAACGACGTATTTCCTACGAATGCGGACGGCACTTTTGCCCTGCATCAGAATGCCAACCTCTTTTTATCTTACGGGAGTTGACCAGGAAGAAACCGTCCTGGTCATGACTATCCGGGAGGCGGCTGGGATGAGATTCTGCTGTTGCGTGAGACAAATGAACAGATTGCCATCTGGGAAGGTGCCCGGCTCTCGCAGGAACAGGCGAGAGAGCTGAGCGGCATCCAGGACGTGCGCTGGACCGATGAATATGATGCGTTGCTGGAGGCCCTGGTGCCGTCCGCATCCATGGTCTTTGTGGAAGCCAACCAGCATCCGCGATGCACATGCCCGGTGGAAACGCGCAATGCCCGCATGACCAAGGAGCTGAAGGAAAAATTCCCCGGACGCTGTTTTGAAGAATGTCTATGAAATCATGGCGGATATGCGGCAAATCAAAAAGCCGGAAGAAATCAAGGCTCTCAAAAAGCCTGCGACATCACCAATGAAGGCTTCCGGGAATTGCTCCGGTTCATCAGGCCGGGGGTGGGCGAATGGCAGATTGAGGGATTCCTGGCCAACGAGATTCATCAGCCGCGGTCCGCGTAAATTCTCCTTCCTGCCCATCATCGCTTCCGGAAAGGATACCTGCGTGCTGCATTATATCCAAAACGACAAACGGTGCGAAGACGGCGATCTGGTGCTTATGGACATAGGCACGGAATACGGGAATTACAACTCCGACATGACCCGCACCGTTCCCGTGAACGGAAAAATTCACCCCCGCCAGCGCGCTGTGTATGAAAGCGTGCTGAATATGATGACCTACGCCAAAAAGATTCTGAGACCCGGAATCCTGAAATCGGAGTACGAACGCCTGGTGCGCGTTTTTGCTGCCGGGGAACTCGTCAAGCTGGGGCTCATCACACCCGCACAGGTGGCGGAAAAACCGTCCGATCCTCCCATTGTCCGGAAATATTACATGCACGGGTGTTCCCACTTCCTGGCGCTGGATGTGCACGATGTAGGCGAAGCCAACCCCGTTGTGTTGCCGGGCATGGTTTTCACCGTGGAACCGGGCATCTATATTGCGGAAGAAGGCATAGGCATCCGTTTGGAAAACGATGTCCTGATCGGGGAAAACAGAAAATATCGACCTACTGGGAGACGTGCCTCTGCTGCCTGATGACATTGAACGGCTCATGGCCCGGTAAAATGGGCCGGATTCGGTTCTAAACTTGACAATGAGGCCCGGGTGGGTTTTCATTCCCGTCCCATCATGTCGAAGAAACTCAAAATAGCTCTTCCCAAAGGCAGTTTGCAGGATTCCACCGTGGAATTGTTCCGCAAGGCCGGCTACAATGTTTATGTGTCCAGCCGCGGATACCGCCCGGCCTGCGACGACGACGATCTGGAGCTCTTCCTGATCCGTGCCCAGGAAATAGGCCGTTATGTCAATGACGGTTTCATCGACTGCGGCATTACCGGGCGCGACTGGATTTATGAAAACAGGGCGGACGTGGAAGTGCTGACGGATCTTCAATACTCCAAGGCTACCTCAAGCCTACCCGCTGGGTGCTGGTAGTCCCGGAAAATTCCCCCATTACCTGTGCGGAAGACCTTCAGGGCAAGCGCATCGCCACGGAAGGCGTGGGCATCACGGAACGCTGGCTTCAGGAAAAGGGTATTGAAGCCCACGTGGAATTCTCCTGGGGAGCTACGGAAGTGAAGGTGCCGGAACTGGTGGACGCCATCGTGGACATCACGGAAACGGGAAGCTCCATCAAGGCCAACAAGCTCCGCATCGTGGACACCCTGATGACCTCCTATCCCCAGTTTATCGCGAACCGGGAAACCATGCAGGACGAGTGGAAGAAACAGAAGCTGGAACGCCTGGTCATGATGCTCAAGGGCGCTCTGGAAGCGCGCCGGAAAGTGGGCCTGAAAATGAACCTTCCTGCTGCTTCCCTGAACGGCCTGGTAGAGGCCCTTCCGTCTCTGCGCCGTCCCACTATTTCCCATTTGGCGGAAGAAGGCTGGCTGGCCGTGGAAACGGTCATTGACGAATCCGTTGTGAGGGATATCATTCCCCAGCTCAAGGCCCTGGGAGCGGAAGGCATCATTGAATACCCGCTTAACAAGCTGGTTTACTAGATTTTTTCTCACCACAGTAAAACAACAAACGAACCACAATCATGGGATCGCTCAAAAAACGCCGTAAAGCAAAAATCAACAAGCATAAGCGCAGCAAGCGCATGCGTCAGAACCGTCACAAGAAGCGTTTGCGTTACAAGTCCTAAGGTTTGTGCGCTTCGCTGCTCAAACTGGCAGTCTGTCCGATTTCCGGAAAATTCCGGCGTCCTCCTTATCACGGAAGGACGCCGTTTTTTATGTATTTGAATGAGCCAAAAATATTAATTTGATTTCATGTTGAAATAGATATTGATGTTTTCTTTTTTTCAATAGATTAGGAAGTAAGTTATGAGGCGTGTGTTTATTTTGATAATCTCTATATTACTGTTTTTTCAGGGAAATGTCTTGGCTGCTGATCAGCCAAGATGCCGTGTAGAAAGAAGATATCTTGCCTTCTTTTACTCCTTAGGGGTAAAGAGCCTCCTACTCCGCCTGACATTGTTGAGGAGGCATTGGGTGATATGGTGGAATCTATTCTTACTGAAGCTCTAGGCGCAGAAACAGGGATAGTGGATATGGATCATCTAGTAGGGGCCTCCATGAAACATACTTATCATGTTCATCTATGGTATGCCTACAGATTTGTTCATAATCATAATTTAAAAACTCCATGGAAAACGGGGATGAAAAACACATTTAGCTGATGGGATGAAGGATTTTTTGATCCGAATATTGAAGGGAAAAAAGTGCTCAAAATGCCGTGTCTACAGCAAAAAGAGATCTTCTTAAGAAATTTGAAAAGGAACTTAAAGAAGAATGTGAAAACATCATTGATAAAATATTATGAAAAAATTATATTAATAAACCTCATTTTACTTTCTACAGGGTTTCTTTATGCACATGAAAAGGATATGATGAATAAAGTTCCTAGGGATAGCAAAAGTCAATTTGGAAAAGAATGACTCTTCTTCCCCTGTCGTTGTAGAAGGTGTAAAAACCGTGGAGAACTGGATAGCTGGATTGAAAATTATGTGGAAACAAATTATCCTGGTTATAATATAGGTGACAGGGAAGTGGATCTTTCCAGTAAGAAATCAATCATTGAAACTGTGTATTTAAAAAACGAACAGGGAAATGTAATAGAAGTGTGTTTTGATATTACGGATTATCGAAAGAAATTTAACGAGCTTCATAAAAAAGAAATTATTAAAATTTCTAGAGATCTCCGGAAACAAAAAGAACGTGTAAAAGAAGATAAGGAACCAGGAAGTTCTTATGATTTTCCCATTGAATTGAAAGATGCTAAAACTGAGAAGGAAGTTTTGGAAGCACAGAAGAATTATTTGGAGAAAAAAATTTTCCTGGTTATCAAGTAATTTCAAGAGCAACATGGGTATTTGGGAAAAAGTTTATTGATCGAGTCCGGTTGGAAAAAGAGGATGATACTAGAGTTTTGATGTTTGATGTATCGGCTCATATTAATGAATACAGAAAGACCCATGAGATTAATTTGAAAGAAATCGCTCCTGGTATGATTAGTGTGCAAAAATGAATTTTAATAGTAAGAAATTATTTTAGAGAAGTATTTGTTGCGCCAATGCTTGATTTTTATTTTTGTGTATATGAGATAGGATTGATGAGTAAATTTTAGAAGTTTTTTGCCTATAGAATATTTATTAAAATATAAATTAACTGATTAATTATAAATAGAATATAATAAATTAAATGTTCCATATTTTAAATTGAGATGCATAATTGTTATTTTTAACGTTTCTGTGTTTAAATTTCTGTTCTTTTCTCTGTATTTTTTATCAGTGGTTGCTGCTGAAAATTTTATCCTATCAGCGTCTGGCATGGCAGATGGAGGGAGGGATGTACGAGTATTGCCGGACTGTGTCGCCAATATGTACAAAAGAAGTTGGAGGCGGAAAAAACGTTTTCCGTGGAATCCCTGTTGAAGGATCGGGCTGGCGCAGGCTTGCTATATGGCCCATTTCTTTGCGTTGGTGGGGAAGGATAGGACTTACATCCTTCATGAATTGAAGGACAAGGAGTATGTTCTGTGGCTGTTGAATCATCCGGAAGTGTTTGAGAAGTTGTCATTTGCCAAGGCTTCGGGAAAGGATACTCTGGCAGTCCTGCGCAACATTTGGCTGAAGGAAGGAAGGAACTTTCCGGGGTTGGCCTTAACATGGCATTGGGGGCGGCGTTGGTTTCTTCATCTCGGGAGCCGGAGGCATGCGAAGCGCGGTATGATTTTTACAAAAAGTCTTTTATGGAGAAAAACTGTTTCCGCAGTTCCTTACGTTGGAGCCGTGGGAATTCAGGAATTCTTTTCCGGGGGCGGGAAAGTATTGAGGAACTTGCCTGGGCGCAGGATTATCTAGCCGACAAAAGAAGATCCAGGCGGGGAACGCCGGGTATGCCTGTTGCGGATTGATTCCATACCGGATGAAGAATAAACAGGGAATCAGTGTGCATGTGGGTGGAGCGTTTTACGATCACAAACCGGTTTCCTTACAGATTTACGTGGAATATGGAGGCGTGTGCGGCGCCGTTTCCAAAGGGCAGCCGGTTTTGTGAAAGCGAAGGAATTCCTTCCTATACGATTGGCCAGCCAGGGCATTGCGCCTTGTGTGGAAAGGGATAGACGGAGAATGGAAGATAGGAAATAACATTTATGGATGGGTGTGGTCGGAGGGCGGTTCTGGAGGGCCTTGAAGGGAGCCGTTTCCACGATTACAGAGCTTCCCCGTTTTTGGAAGAAGAATGCCGCTGCATCCAATCTCTGTTATTATTTATCCCTGCTGGCTGCCGATCCACAGAAGGCGGGCACATTACTGAAAGAAGCGTTGAAACGGAATGCTTCCAATTATCCTGCGTGGCAGGCTTTGACGAAGAGAAATGCAAAGCGGTCCGAGAAAGAAAAACTGGTTTTGCTAGAACAGTTCAAGGAAGCTTTCTCCGGAAATCCCACCATGTGGGAATACTTTCTGAAAAAAAGAACTGGGGCTTGATTGGAAAAAAGCGAATGGTTATGCCGTTTATCCCGGATTGCTGGCTGAAAATGAATCGTGGATTCCGTGGATGCCTACATGCGTAATTTTGCGCTTTAGCCCGGAGGGATATTCCCGACATGGCCGGAAAGTTGTCTTATGAAGTGAAAACCAAGAGAATCTTTTTCAAAAACTGGCTGAAATTTTACCAGCAGAATAAAGTAGATCGGAAGGTGAGAGTTCAGACCTGTGCCGTCTTGGAAAAGGCATTGCCCCCGTTGTTGACCCACGAAAAAACGGCTCTTCAATTTCTCGGATTTTATGGTCAGATACTTGACTTGTGGAAAGACAAACAGCTGTCTGCGCGGGCCGATGCTTGCTTGACTGCATGGTTGAAGGAGGCAGACAAGGCGCCTGTACGCAAAAAGGTGGCAGAAATAGGGCTGAAAGTAGCCACTCATTTAGAAGACAAAAAGGGCGCTTGTCCGTTATGCGGAGGCTCAGGAAGAACATTGAACAGGGTTGTCTGAAGATCAAGGATGTTGTTGTAATACAGAAGATGGAGAATCGGCTCAAGTATTTAATAATGATTTCCAGAAAGGAAAAATTTGCGCAACAAGCAAACCTTCTATTTAAAGGCGTTTCAGTGTTATATTCCATTATGTCGATTTGTTAGCAGATGTTTCAATCGATACCTGTGATAGTTGCCGTATCCTCTTTTCTTCCCGGAATCTTTTCAGGGGAATGGTGATGGTAAAAACAGTTTCCCGGTGGGGATGCTGGAGACGGTGATGGCGCCGTCGTGCGCTTCCACGGCGCGTTTCACGATGGAAAGGCCCAGGCCCGTTCCCCTGATTTCCGAGGAGGTGGGGTTCCACCCGGTAAAAGCGGTTGAAAAGGAAGGGGATGCTTTCCGCAGGAATGCCCACGCCCGTATCCGTGACGGTGATGACGCAGGCGTCCTGTGTTTTGGCGGCGGCCACAGTAATGGAAAGTCCCGGCTCCGTGTTTTGCTTGAGGGCGTTTTCCACCAAATTGAACAGAATTTGCGTCCAGTAAAAGGGTCTCCATAAAGTTCCCAATCCGTGGGAATGTCCATGTGCAGGACGGCCTGTTTTTTCTCCCGGATGGAATCCAGACGGGAGAAGACGTCGTCCGCGCAGGAGGTGAGGCGGAACCACTGCTCCTTCAGAATCGCCTTGTGGCCTGATTCGAGTTTGGAGATCATGAGCATGTCTTCAATAATGTTCATCAGCCTCTGGCTGTTCTGGTGCATGACTCCGATGAATTGCGGGCCAGTCCGGGACTTTCCTCCACCAGATCGTCCTCCATCAGGTTTTCCAGATATCCCACGATGATGGTGAGGGGCGTACGCAGCTCGTGGGAGGCGTTTGCCACGAAGTCCCGGCGCATCTGGTTGGTGAGGTAGTTCTGCGTGATGTTGCGCAGCAGGAGGCGCTTTTCTCTGATTGGGGCGTCCGTGATGGCGCTGTCCAGATGCCACGCCGTGATGCCGTTTTGCACGCCGCCGGGGGAATTGGCGGAGCTCAGCGTGAATTCCTTGGTGACGGGGCCGTCCGTATCGAATGCTTCCTGAACATGCCCCAGCAATTCCTGGTTGCAGACCAGGGCCCCCACTTTGCGCCCTTCCAGCTTTTCTTCCTGAAAGAGTTCTTTGGCCAGCGTATTAGCCAGCACGATGTGTCGGATGGACCGATGAGCAGGAAGGCCTCTCCCAGAGCTTCCAGGAAGCGCCGTTTGTCCGCGATGGCCTGTTCCTGCGCTTCTTCCCCGCGCTTCAGCAGGCGCTGAGCGTCCCGCAAGGCTTTTTTCCGGGCTTTCATGGCGGACCGGCATACCTGGACCAGATGCCAGTTCAGGTACAGGGAGGCCAGAATAAGGATGGTTAGGATGTAGTCGATGGCCGACATGGAACCGGAGTGTTAAGCCTTTTCCTCCGGGATGCGGCGTCCCGGCAGGGTAAAGCGGTAGCCGATGCTGCGGACGGTTTCAATGCAGTCCGCATAGGGGAGCCAGTTTCTGGCGCAGCCGCTTCATGTGCGTGTCCAGCGTACGGCTCTGGGCCTGGTGGCTGTACCCCCCATACGCAACTGAGCAGGTCGTTGCGGTTCAGGGTCTGGCCTTCCCGTTCAACCATATGGATCATGAGCTTGAATTCCGTGGCCGTCAGATCTACTTCCTCCTTGTCGATATAGAATTTGAGGGCGTTTTTTGTCAAAAGTGAAGGGGCCGTATTCCGCAATGACGCTGCCCGGCGTGTGCTCACACCGTTTCAGCACGCTGGCCACGCGCAGGACAAGTTCCTTGGGGCTGAACGGTTTGGTCACATAGTCGTCCGCTCCCAGTTCCAACCCCTGGATGCGGTCTTCCGCCTGGGCCTTGGCTGTCAGGAAGATGACGGAATGTTCTGGGTGCGGCTGTCCCGGCGCAGTTCTCTCAGTACGCCGTGTCCGTCCATGCCCGGCATCATCTGGTCCAGCAGGATCAGTTCCGGCTTGTCCCGGCGCGCCACTTCCAGCGCGGTCAGGCCGTCATAGGCCGCCAGGGGCGTATGGCCCGCACGTTCCAGATTATAAGCCACAAGATCTGAAATGGCGTGGTCGTCTTCAGCGATAAGAATGGTTGCCATGTCTGTTTTTTACGATGAAAGAAAGGGCGGTGTCCCGATATTAGATGTGACGATTCGTTCACATTTCCCCGCCCGGGAGGCGGTTCCGGACAGTTAAAGCCTCTTCTTATGCAAACATACTGTAACGGAAGCGTTTCCGTTTTGCAAGGCTGGCCCAGATTCAACTTCTCTTCCCTGCGTCATGTGATACACTTGCCCCGCAACAGTTGTATTGTTATGCGAAGCGATAGAGTTAAAGCAGGGTTCGAGCGTGCGCCGCACCGCAGTTTGATGCGTGCCACCGGAATGACGGATGAGGATTTAGGCCGTCCTTTCATTGCCATTTGCAATTCTTTTAATGAAGTGATTCCGGGCCATGTCCACCTGAACAGGGTGGCCGCCCTCATTAAGGAGGAGGTACGCAAGGCCGGAGGAACTCCCGTGAATTCAACCTTCCCGGCGTTTGTGACGGCATTGCCATGGGCCACGGCGGCATGAAGTTTTCCCTGGCCAGCCGTGAGCTGATCGCGGACAGCGTAGAGACGATGCTGAGCGCCCACGCGTTTGATGCCATGATCTGCATCCCCTAATTGCGACAAGATTGTTCCCGGCATGATTATGGGCGCCCTGCGCTGCAATATTCCCACTATTTTCTGCAGCGGCGGTCCGATGGCCGCCGGCATGGCGGAGGACGGCACGGTGCTGGACCTGAACAGCGTGTTTGAGGCTGTCGCCCGCTTTAAGGCAGGCAAGATTAATGAGGCGGAACTTCATTCCCTGGAATGCCGCGCCTGCCCCGGCGCCGGTTCCTGCTCCGGCATGTTTACGGCCAATTCCATGAATTGCCTGAGCGAGGTGATCGGCCTGGCCCTTCCCGGCAACGGTTCCCTGCTGGCTACTTCAGAGGAACGAAAGGAGTTCTGGAAGCAGACTGCCCGCCGCGCCGTGGAGATGGCGAAGGCGGACGGCCCCCTGCCGCGAGACATCGTAACCCGTGACGCCATCGACAATGCTTTCACAATTGATATGGCCATGGGCGGCAGTTCCAATACCGTGCTCCATACGCTGGCCATTGCCCGGGAAGCCGGCGTGGAATATGACCTCCAGCGCATCAACGATATTTCCAGACGAACCCCCAACATCTGCAAGGTGGCTCCTTCCTCCCGCTTCCACATGCAGGATGTTTTGCGTGCAGGCGGGGTGAGTGCCATCATTCATGAAATTGCCAGAATTCCCGGAGCCCTTCATCTGGACGCCATGACCGTCAGCGGGAAAACGCTGGGTGAAACAGTGGAGGGATGCGGCATTGCGGATGAAACCGTGATTCATCCGTTGGAAAATGCCTATTCCCGTGATGGCGGCCTGGCGATTCTGTTCGGCAATCTGGCTGAGGAGGGCGCTGTGGTGAAAAAGGCGGGTGTGCATCCGGATATGATGAGTTTCCGCGGGCCCGCCGTGAGTTTCGAGTCTCAGGAAGAGGCCTGTGAAGGCATCCTTGCCGGGAAGGTAAAGTCCGGCGATGTGGTTGTCATACGCAATGAAGGACCCAAGGGCGGCCCCGGCATGCAGGAAATGCTGGCTCCCACTTCCTATATTATGGGGCAGGGCCTTGGCGCGGAAGTGGCGCTTATTACGGACGGCCGTTTTTCCGGAGCCACGCACGGAGCCTGTATTGGCCATACTTCCCCGGAAGCGGCGGAAGGCGGCCTGATCGGCCTGCTGAGAAACCGGGATATGATTGAGTATTCCATTCCGGACCGCACGCTGAACGCCTGTTTGAGCGAGGAGGAGATCGCACGCCGCCGTGCGGATTGGAAACCTACCTATAACAAGGTTTCCTCCTCCTGGCTGAGCCGTTACCGCCAGCTCGCCTCGAATGCCAGCAAGGGGGCTGTCCTCCGGCGCGGGGAATAATAGCTCGTATTATTCGACTTATCCCAACCATTCAGCCGCCTTCCTCCTTAATGGGGATCGCGGCTGATCCACCTGCCGTCGCGCGGATTGAGATGACGGTAGTTGTAGTAGATGAGGCCGAGCTCGTCGTCCATGTATTCGCAAGAGAAGCGGAATTTGTTCTCTTGCGCCATGTTGCCTTCCGACGTGACCAGCCCTCCGTACGAACGGTATTCGTACAGGGCGCGGCGTCCGCGCGCCTCCCCGAAGAGGGAAGTGACGTTCTTCATCGCGTCGTGCATGCAGTAGAGATGCTCCTTCACCTGCGTCCCGTTCGCCTCCCAGCGCGTCATGGCCAGGACGCGCGTGGCCTCAGGTTCCGAGGGGTCCCAGAGGTAGCTGCGCACAAGCTTCGGCGTTTCCCCGGTCAAGTCGCACTCCGCCACCTGCAGGTAGTCCCGGTAGAGGTAGCGCGCGTGGAAGCCCGTTGTCCCTCCGACCGTCACTTTTTCTCGAATCTCCTGCCCATGGAGTCGTAGGCGCATTCCACGGTTGTCCCGCCGTCTTCGCTTTCAAATTCACGGGCCGGTTTTCCGCGTTGTAGGTGACTGTCCAGATGCCGGTGGAAGTTTTCACCAGCGTCTGGTTGCCGTCGGCGTCGTATTGAGGTGTAAAGGCTTCCCCGCCATTTCTGACGATGCCCGCGTACCGGTTGAGTTCGTCGGTTTCATAGTCCGTGGTGCTGCCGATCGAAGGCTTCCTTCCGGTTGCCGATGTTGTCGTACTGATAGCCGAAGCGGCCGCCGGGCCTGAGCTGGTCTCCGACCAGTTCGCCGCGGCTGTTGTAGGTGAACAAACGCGTCGTTTTGGGCGCCGCCGTGTTCCACGTGTCCCTGCGCCGTGTAGGACGGCCCAGCGCGTCGTAGTCGTATTCGTGCCTTGCCGGCGGGTTGGCGCTTCCGGGCCTCCGGTAGTCGATGACGGAGAGGGAGGTCGCGGCTGTCTTCATAGGTGTTGACCCGGGTCATGCCGTTGGGGTAGGCGAGTTGTTCCACAAGCCCTCCCTGTTCGCAGTAAGTCCAGGAGAAGGGCGTTTCCATGCCTTCCGCTGTGAGGGGTGGAGAGGCGGCCTTTGCCGTCATAGGACAGGTGCGTCTGCTGGACGCGGCGGCCGTCCGCGCTTAATTCGTACCCCCGCCTGACGGCCGAGCCCGTCATAGCGCTCGGAGACCTGCCAGGCGATGCCGTTTGCCGCAAGGCTGTCGGTTTCCAGTTCTCCGTAGGGATTGCAGGCGAAGGTTCGCGTTCCGGCAGCATCAGTGATTTGCGTCAATTGACCGAGGTGATCGTAGACGAAGCTCTGGCCGGGCGTGGCGTCTGAGTAGCTGATTCCCACCAGAAAATTCCGGTGGATAAGGCAGGATGAATGTTTGCTCATCCTCATATAACAAATGTTCCTTCCGGCTTATGCCGGAAGGAACATGGTATAAATAACAAAAATATTAATGAGGAACAGGATAGGGTACTTTTACTTCATAATAATTAACAAGTTTCCCTTCTTCATTAAATTTAAATTCAAGAAATTTTAACCATTCGTCAGCAGGATACTCGGATCGCTCTTGTCACAACGATAACCCAACCTATCTATGACGGGAGGATTATTTCTTCCTACTATCCCAACTCCTAAAATATCTATTACTTCTTGTTGAGTTGTTGTCCCAATAACAAAAGACTTGGCTATTGTTTTCTTTTCTTTCCAGGAATATTTTTAAGAGGATATTTTTTATATAAATCTTCCGGTGGGCATCTATATAAACTATTCCTGTTTGTTTTAACGGAATGATTATTTAAATCGGATTGATACAAATCAACATCTTCCGAGCAGGAGCAAAGCAATGCGCTACATAGAAAAACAACATTTTTTTGATATCATCATATTTTACGGAATTATTTTTTTATCTTGTTGAAATAGATCCCTTCGGTTCCTGTTCCCATTCATTGGCAAATAGAATGCTTATTATGAAATTTGTCTAGAGTTATTATAGAAAATAAAAATAGTGTCGCAAGAGTATTCTGCATCATTCCAATATTTTACAAGTTCCCGTTGAATGTTTCCCACACTTTTGATGAATAATAATCATCTTCCTTTATGTCCTGAGTTTTTGGGGCATTAGAATAACCATAGACTTTCAAAGCCTTTTTACAGAATGAACGAAAGTTTCTATCCATGTATTGCTAGGTGAATGTCTGGGGCGCGCTCCCTGCAGGAACCCGGCCGTGGCAATGCGGCCGCCTTCCCTGTAGCCGAAGTTTACTATGTTTATTTCAAAAAATAAAAACCTCTCCCACCACTAGGACAGGAGAGGTTTGAATTTAATTATTTGTTTTATCAATTCATTAAAATTTTATTAAAACACAAACAATAAAAAGAAGAGACTTGAACGAATATTATACAACATCAAAAAAACCATTCTTTATTTATAAAATTAATATTGAGCCATCCCAATATAGATAGCGCATAGCCACACGTATAATAAAATAACAAAAATTGACTTAAATGATAAATTACCTTTCCTGTAATTTTTATATAAATTCTTTATGTACTCAATAAATCCTGCAAATCCACTTCCAAGAAGGATTGAACAAAAAATCACATATATGATATGCTGCAAAAAATATTCACCCCCGTTCCATAATATTATGACAATAAAATCAATTAAAGAACATACAAGTATTTTTACCAACGGGAATTTCCCGATGTACACAAGATAAAATGTGAACCAAATAAAATTTGTCAATAAAGTCAAAACAATAAACAATATTTCTTTCATCATTCTTTATACTTTCTATATGTTCCAGAAATATTTCCTCTCACGTTAAAAGGAGCAGCATAACCGTATTTTTCTAAGGCGGCAAAACGCGTTTGCAGCCAACTATTATGATCGAAATCATAAATATCGCTAATATATGCAGTATAATCTACGGAACAATCTGAATTTACTGTAGCAGTCATCGTCATGTAATATCTTCCTAAAATATAATTTCCTTCACTGGATCTTGTTTGAAGAAGTTGCCAGGAATCCAGATATAATTTTTTCTCAAAACATTTATGTTCTATCGCATACGATATAGCCAATCTTGCCAATAAATTAATATTATCTTGGAGACCATCTGATTCGCCACTCTCGAGATCTATAATATATTGAGGATCTATTTTATACTCGCCACCTGTCTTTGAAAGATATTTAATGAACATTTCATACGCCAAAGAAGAATCAACCCTTGTTCCTATTAAAGCAGCATAGACCTCCGGATATCCAAGAGTGATATTCCCTATTCTCCAAAAATCAATACTATACTTATATTTAGGAAGATCAGGATGCGGATCAGGAGCTATCTTTTTTCCCCCATGAAATTAGCCCAACATAATCTTTTTAAAAAGATAGGTTGATTTTTAACATATGCGAACAAATTCCAACCGCCCTGTTCCTCGATGGGATCGCGGCTGATCCACCTTCCGTCGTGCGGATTGAGATGACGGTAGTTGTAGTAGACAAGCCCCAGTTCTTCATCGTTGTATTCGCTGCTCCACTGGATGGGCTGGGTGACGTCCCTTCGGCGGTGGCTTCTCCGTAAGGCGTGTAGGTGTAGACCGTCCGCAGGTAACCGGCTTTCCCGAAGATTTCCGTGACGTTCCTGGTCAGATCCCACCCGTAGGCGTACCAGGTGCCGTCTTTGCGGATGGCCAGCGGGCGCGCAGCCTCAGGCTGCGTCGGGTCCCAGAACAGGAACCATCGGAAGACTCCGCTGACGGCATCTATGGCGGCTATTTGCAGGTAGCCACGGTACATGTGGCGCAGGTAGCTGCTCACCGTCCCGTTGACGCTCACTTTGCGGGTGTGCCGCCTGCCCATGTAGTCGTAGGTGCATTCCACCACGGTTTTGGCGCTTTTCATTGACGAAGCGCACCGGGCGGTTTTCCGCGTTGTAGGCGACTTGCCAGATGCCGGTGGATGTCCTGATCAATGTCTGATTGCCGTCCGCGTCGTGAACCGGTTCAAAGGCGGCTTCTTCTCCGCGCTCGATGGCGGTGTATTGGTTGAGCGGGCCGGTTGTGTAGGCGGTCGCTTCTTCCGCGTCTTCCCTCGCGGTTTTCCGGTTGCCGATGTTGTCGTAACTGTAGCCGTATGTCTTGCCGCTGACGGTGGCGGCGGTCAGTTCGCTCCGGCTGTTGCAGGCAAAGCTGTCGTTGACGGTATTCCCCCTGGCGGGCCGTGCGCCGCGTGACGGGCCTTGCCAGGCTGTCGTAAGCGTATTCCCTTTCCACAACTCTTGTGGCGCCGCGTTTGTAGACCATGGTAGTGACCAGATCCCGCTTTTCCTCATAGCCCCATTCCAGCGTCATGCCGTTGGGCATGGCCATCACGGAGGGCAGGCCGCTTCCTTCCATGTATTGCCAGGTGAAGGTCTGGGGCGCGCTGCCCTGCAGGAACCCGGCCGTGGCAATGCGGCCGTCTTCCCCTGTAGCTGATGCTTACGGTGTGCTGCGCTGTGCCGCTCCGCGCGTAGATGTAGCCTGTGCTGCGCCCGAAGGCGTCTTTTTCTCGGTGATGAGGTGGGTGTGGTTGCCCACTCGCAGGTTGTCGGTTTCCAGTTCTCCGTAGGGATTGCAGGCGAAGGTTCGCGTTCCGGCAGCATCAGTGATTTGCGTCAATTGACCGAGGTGATCGTAGACGAAGCTCTGGCCGGGCGTGGCGTCTGAGTAGCTGATTCCCGTCAGCAGCCCGCGGGCCTGTTCGTAAGTGCAGGTCTTCACGATGCCGCGGGCGTTCGTTTCCGTGGCGAGCCTGTTGAAGGCGTCCCAGGTTTTGTCCACGTGCGTTCCGTCGGCATACGTTTTGCGCGTTTCCAGCCCCGTGGCGTCGTCATAGCTCCAGGTGGTGACGTCTCCATCCGCGCGGCCAGTGGGGTCTTCCGCGACGTCTCCTTCCTGCGCCGCGCGGAAGGTGGTCAGGCTCACCAGGCGGTCGGCCTCGTCATAACCCATGAGCAGGGGCTGCGTCCTGGTCCCCATTCGGCCGTTTTCCGGCCTCTGGCATCGTATCTGGCGCATACCGTATTTCCCAGCGCGTCCGTCACCATGGCAGCCAGGTCGTGGCAGGCGTCGTATTGCGTCACGGTCGCATTTCCGGCGGCGTCCGTCACGCTGACGGATCGTCCGGCCAGGTCGGTCCGGATCGTGACCGTGTTGCCGCGGCCGTCCGTGCGGGTCAGGGTCATGCCTGCGGCCGTATGGCGCGGGCGGCCGTCTCCGTGATGCCCGCGTGGTTCTGCTGCGAGAGCATAAAGCCGTCCGCCGCCACCGTTTGAGCCGTGACGCTGGAAGAGGGGACAATGCTCTTTTGGATTCTTTTCGTATTTTCAGCATACTCCGTCCATTCTGCCGAAGTCAAGCCGCGTTCGTCAATGATGACCGCTTTTGTTTCCAGAACTCCGGAGAGTTCGGACAGGAGCTGCTTCCGTACGGAGACAAGCGGCTGCCCCTCAGCATTGTAGCGGGTTTGCGCCGTCACCATATAGATGCCGTCCTCCGCGTTTTCCACGCTGAAGGCATATTCCCGGATGGGGCTGTTGTCCGGTGCGGGCTGCTCCGCCAGGGCGAGCGTTTCCCTGGTCATGTTGCCGAAAGCATCGTATACATAGAGCGCAGGCGCCATGGCGACGGCCCCCCTCCTGCGCTCCCGCATCCCTCCATGCGCGGATGAGATGCCCCTGTTCATCGTATTCGGAACGGTCATACAGGAACCCGGCAGTCGTGGGCGTCACTTGCAGGACGCTTTGTCCGAAGCCGTTGACCAGGGTCCGGGAGAGGATGGTGGTCTGGCCGGCCAGGGTGACGGTTTCCCTCAGGCAGTTATGGTCGATGTCATAGACATGGCAGCGTTCGCGCTGTCCCGTGCCGTATTCATGGAGTACGGAGCCGTCGGGGTGACGTTCGGTGACGAGGGTGGCGCCGGCGGGCGTCGTGACGGTTTCCGTCAGGCCGTTTTCGCTGTAGGCTGTCGCCGTCACGCGACCCAGCACATCGGTTTGCCTGACGATACGGCCGAGCTTGTCGTATTCCACGCTTTCCGTCGTGGTCATGGCTCCCCTGTCCCGGCGTGTCTGCAGGACGCGCCCGGCGGCGTCCCGGGTGTAGGTGGTGATGGTTTCCGGGGTTACGACCGTGTCTCCGTCGCTGATTTCCGAACGGATGGTTTCCACCAGCTGGTGGGCGCTGTTGTAGCCGTACGACGTCAGGATTCCGTCTTCGTCCGTTTCCGAGAGCTTGCCGCAGCACATCCAGGACGTGGAGGTGACGCGGCCGTTGCCCCGGATGGTTTTCGTGCGGCGGCCTTCTTCGTCGTATTCATGGGCGCCGCTTGAGAGCAGCAGCCAGTTTTCACCATCCCAGATGCTTTCCTGCTCAAAAAGCACCGTGTCGTTGGCGGCAAGGAACGATTCCGTCTTGCGGCTCTGTCCGGCCGCCAGTTCGCCGCCGACCTTGGTGATAGCCGTCTTGTTGTGCGCGGCGCCGTGTTCCGCGGCCGCCTCATAGTCATAGAAGGTTTCCACGCCGGCAATGTCCCGGTGAATTTCATTTGCCCGGCGGCATAGGGATAGGCGGCGGCTTCTCCATACGTTTCTTCCACGCTTGTCTGTTCCTGGCTGGAACCGGCGGCAGTCACGGTTTTGACAACCCGTTCCATGAGGGGAGACTGCTCATAGGCGTAAGCGGCGGCCGTCAGTTCGATTTCCGTGCCGTCGGACAGCACCCGAATTCGGCGACACGCGCCGGACGGTTGTCGTAGAAGCGCAGGCCGGCGTATTCGGTCCGGGTTACCTGTTCTCCGCCGCCGGCCCAGGGCGCCGCCTCAAGCGTGACCCGTCCTTCGCCGTCGTATTCATAGCGCGTGTAGCCGCCGTCCGGACGGTTGATGCGGGAGACGCGGTATTGGCTGTTGTATTCGTAGGAGGTCGTCCGCGCCAGCGGCGCGTGTTGAAGGCTTCCGTTTCGCTTACCAGCAGCCAGCCGCCGTCCGTGTATTGCCTGACGCTGCGGTTGCAGGCGACCGGCTCGGCGTCGTTGATGCCTCTGACGGTTTCAGTGCGTTCCGAGAGGCCTCCGTAGAGGCGGTTGGTTTCAATGGTGCGGATGATGGTGTCGTCCCCCTGGCCTTTTGGCGATGCTGACTCTGCCGGGTTCTTCCGTACGGGTGATGGTGTGGGCCGGCAGTCCGCGCTGCTGGCGCGTGATGACGGTGGTCCGCACGCCGTTTTCTTCCGAGGACAGGTAGGAGGAGGTTTTATAGGGTTCCCCGTTACCTCGTATGTTCCGTCGGCCAGGACCGTGACGGCGGCGGGAGCGTACCATTCCATGACGAGTTCTCCGTCCGCTCCAGTCCGGGTGCGCATCAGCCTCCGCGGCGCTGTAGCTGCTTACCAGGCTGCCCTCATGGTCATGCGTATTGCTCACATTCCGGAAGTAGTCTTCCGCCAGAAGAACCCTGCCGGAGGCGGAGGTCATGCCGACCACAGCGCCGGTTTCCGCGGAGAAGCGGATTTTCTGCCCGTCCGCGTCCACCAGGGAAAGGTAGGCGGGGGCACCGGAAGAGGCAGGAGCCAGAGTTTCATCCAGCAGCTGCACCTGAAGTCGCGCTTGCGGAGATGCCCGCAGGCAGGGCCGTATCTGAACCGGCCTGCACGTTGAAGTAAAGCGCGGCGCCCACCGGAGGCACCACGGTGATGAGGCCGGACGTTTCGTCCAGATGGACGCGCCAGGCCCACGGGCTCACGTATTTCAGGCCGCCGCAGGCTTCCCGCCGTTTCACGGGCGTTTTCCGCGGAACGGAGGCTGAAGGCCGCGGGAGACGGCGCCGAAGCCCCTCCCCTGGCCAGGAATTCGGCCTGGGACATGCAGATTTCCACGCCGGGGTCACCCGGCAGTTTTTCCGCCGCAATGGTGTATTCATTGCCTTCCGCGTCCGTGCACGTACCGCAACGGCAGCAGATTTCCTTTCTCCGGCGGCACGTCCGAAGAGGAGCTGCTCGACAGGGAGGAAGGAGGGTGTCGAACTGCTTGAACTGCTGCTGGAGTCCCCCATGCGCGGTCACCGTCACGGGTATCTGCACACGGACTGGTTGTATTCGTTGTGCGGCATGTCGATGTTCTGGTGCGTGATGGAGAGAGAGTGTACGTGCCTTCGGATAACTCAAAGGAGCCTGATTTGGACCATTCCTGGTGGCCTCCCAGTTTTCCGGGTTCATCGGCGGCGGAGGTCAGGTCCAGCTCAAACGTGCCGCCCGGGCCGGAGATGGTCAGCTTGCCCCCAGTCGTCCACCGTCAGGCTGGCCACGACCGTGGCCCCTCCTTCCGGGACGCTGAAGGTGTCGTTGACGGGGGGCATGAAGACATCGGCTCCGGCTGACGTCTGAACAAAGTTGTCGGATTTTCATAGATAACGGTATCCGTGCCGTAGGGCTGGATGGGGTGGACATGGCATGGAGGGCGCTGCGGCGCCCGGCTCTCAGGCTGGCTGGCCGCCCCGGGAGGTCCGGCGGCGGGGCTGGGGTTCATCTTGTTGGCGGAACCCCTGTTCAACGAGGGGTCGTCGTTTGGTTGTTCGTTGGTATACATGGTGTGATGATTGTGGTTTTGAGTGCGACGTCTATTGACGACGGTTAGGTCGATTTAGTTTCCTTCACTATGATTGCTTGCCGCGTTTCTGGAAATCTGCCGCCCATTTCTTAAAAAGTGAATTTTTCTTCCCGGAGACGTTTCCGGAGGCGACGCGCCCTGCTTTCCTCCAGATGAATGCTTCTGGCTGCCCGTGACAAATTCCCTTCAGCGTCAATCAATGCCTCAACCAGCTCCCTTTCCTGCGGCTCCAGGGATTCCATTTCCCGCGCGAATTCTTCCCGGAACATCAGCCCGGAAAGGAAGTCCGAATGCTCGTCAGCGTCAATTTCCCGGCCATTTTCATATTCAAGCGGACGGGCTTCCCGCAACAGTAGTCTCTTCTTCCGGTTCCTCTCGCGCAAATAGCGTTCCGGCTCAAAAACGGTTGCATTGACCAGGTATGTTTTTTTTATGCCGGCGCCTCCGCTTTCCGGTAACGGCGGCAAATTCCCAGCATCGGATTCTGAACCGTTGGAGGACATCCAGATATTCTTCCTCAGGTATCTGAAACCCGATGGATTTTGCTTTTGATCGGAGGCGCTGAGAAACCGTTGAAGGCGAAACGGGATCTTCGCCTCACGACACGGCGAGGTATCAGGTATTTCACCGGAGTTTTGATGCGGAGGTGTCCGGAATTGAAAAAATTCCGGTCCGGAACTGACGCCGGGCATGGCGCTCATTTTCCGGAGGTTATGTTTGCATCCACAGGCAGCGTTACAAGGGCCGGGCGGTGATGAGGATTTGATGGAGAGGGGAATTTCGTAAAGGTCCCGGACCAGTAAAAAGGGAGGAATTCTGAATGTCTCCGTTCATGCTGTGCTTCGGCGGCTCCTGGCGGGATACGGGGCAGGGGGACGGCCTGTTCTATCCTCCCAATTAGCCGACGCGTTAGAGGTTGCTCCGGGAAAAAGCGGGATGGGGTGGTACAACCGCTTTGGAGAATAGAATGCGGATGCGCGGAGGCATACCAATGTTTCCTGCTACGCCAAATGGTTCAGGGATTTTGCCTGCCTCAGCTGGAAATGAGGCATAAGGGAGTTTCCGGGGCTATTCCCTAGGCAGGAAGTAGCCGCGCTGTTTTTCTGAGATGGGCATGTCCAGGCGTTCCATAACGGCCAGCATGTCTTCCATACCTTGCGTTTTCCGCGGGCTGTCCGATCTGAGCAGGTAGCTGGGATGGTAAGTGACGCGTACGGAATGCCGTTAAGGTTGTGGAACCTGCCGCGCATGGAACTGACGGATCCTGTTCCCCAGCAGGCCTACGGCTGCGGTTCCGCCCAGGGCTATAATCATTTTCGGCTGGATGACCCGGATTTCATGCATGATGATGGGCAGGCACGCTTCAATTTCTTCCGGCGTGGGGCGCGGTTATTGGTCCGCTGGTTGGGCAGGGCCGGGCGGAATTTGACGATGTTGGAAATAAACCATGTCTCTGGAGAGCCCCATAGCCCTTAATATCTGGTTGAGTTTTTCCCCGGCACGGCCCACGAAGGGCTCCTGCTGCACTTCTTCATAATATCCGGGAGCCTCCGATGAGCATGAGTTTTCGTATGGGGATTGCCCGTGGCAAAGACCATGGTGTCCCGCAGGGAGTTGAGTTCCCGCGCCGGTTTCCAGTTTTGCGCCAGATGGCGGAGGTATTGCAGCTTGTCTTCCATAGTCCCTTCCGGGAGGGGGATGGAGGAGGCCGGTTCCCGCTTTGCGGAAGCAGTTCCGGTGGTTCCGGCATTTCAGCAGGTGCGGGAGCAGGAGCGGACGTCTGCAGGGGCGGCGGTTTTGGAGAAGCGGACGCTGATGCAGCGGGACGGCCTCCCCTGTCTGGCGGCCACGTACCATGTTCTGAGAACGTTTCTGGCTTCATCCGTCAGGCTTGCTCGCGTTGTTCCCTGCTGGATCAGGGAATCAAGATAATGGCGGAAAAGGCTGTTCGGCGTAGCGCTCATGAAAGGATAAACCAGATTAGTCCATAAGAGGCCGTCTGTCACGACGATTCGCAGGTCCCTCTGCTTTCATGGAACGCGCCGTTCCGGGAAATGACACGGTAAAAGATGGTATCTTTTAAGAGGGAGGGGGCAAATTGGGGCTTTCCGGTCCAGGAATGGAAATGCAATCGGCTCTCTCCAATTTTACTTAGTTCACTTATGTCTTTTTCTGAAGAATTAAACGGTTTGATGGATTACCCTTCTCCTCTGGTGCGCCGTTTCATGGCGTTGCTGGAACCGGTTGACGACGCCCGCCTGGAGGCGATGGCGCAGGAGAGCCGGCGCCTGACGCGGCTGCATTTCGGCCGGACCATCCGCCTGTTCGCCCCCATTTACCTGTCCAACGAATGCATCAATAATTGCAAGTACTGCGGTTTTCGCGGGACAATCCCATTATCCGCACCACGCTTACGGTGGATGAAGTGGTGCAGGAGGCCCGTTACCTGCACGGTCTGGGGGCTGCGCAGCATCCTGCTGGTGGCCGGGAGCATCCCAAGTTCGTTTCCGACGGGTATATGCAGGAATGCCTGGACGCCCTGCATTCCTTTATTCCATCCCTGGGGCTGGAGATAGGGCCGTTGCCGGACGACCGTTATGCGGAGATCGTCCGCCACGGGGCGGAAACAATTGGCCGTGTATCAGGAAACCTATAACCGGGAAGTATGAAACCCTGCATACGGCAGGGATGAAGAAAAAAAAATTTCAACTGGAGGCTGGATTGTCCGAACGCGCTATCAGGGCGGTTTCCGCCGTATTCAGATAGGAGCCCTGTTCGGGCTTTCGCCATGGCGGCGGGAGGCCATGGCGCTTGCCGCCCATCTGGATTACCTGCAGAAGCATTGCTGGAAATCCGCGCTTTCCGTAGCGTATCCCCGCATACGCCCCTACGCCGGGAATTACGAATATGAACCTGATCCGGACTTGATGCTGGATGACCGCCATTTTGTCCAGCTCATGGCCGCCCTGCGCATCTGCTTCCCCAGGATAGGCATGTCCATCAGCACCCGTGAACCCGCGCCGATGAGGAATGCCCTGATGCATTTGGGCATGACTCACATGTCCGCTATTGCGCGCACGGAACCGGGGGCTACACGGGCGTGGGAACGGCTGCCGCCCATTTGACGGTGCGGGGCAACCGGGTGGATCTTCCCGATGACCGGAAAGGGCATTGCAAGGCGACGGAACAGTTTGAGATTTCCGACCAGCGCACACCGGAGCAGGTGGTCGGCGCCATACGGAATGCCGGGCTGGTGCCTGTGTTGAAAGACTGGGATGCCGCGCTGGATGTGGTGTAAGAGAGTCTTATCCGTCTCTCTTCCGCAGAATGACATCCATATCCCCGTGATGTTGTGATGGAGCATTGACGGCATGCTCCGGCTGTCATATTTCCGGCAGTAATGATTCGTTATTATTGGGGAGGTTTTGGCCGTTCCTCCTGTTTGCGTTCGGTATTGAGGCGGTGGAAAATCTGTTTACGGTATTTTTCGAATACCGGAACATGGATTTCGATTGGTTTCCTTCTGAAAACGGCATACGTTTTTCTGACGGAGTTTGCCGTCACCATGTGCTACTGGCTTATTCCCTACGCCGTTTATTTGTGGATTCTGCCGCGCGGGCAGGCGGGAGGGAAGGCGGACAGGTGGTTCACTTCCGCGTGGTTTTTCCTGTTTGTGCTCGCCAATCTGTTTGAAGATGTGGCGGAAGCCTTTTCTGGAACGAGTTTGAAGCTAGCTTCAATTTCATTGCGGTAGACTATTTGGTTTACACCAAGGAGGTCATCGGGAATATTTACGAGTCCTATCCCATCATCCCTATTTTGGGCGGCATTCTGGCGGCGTCCGTTCTGGCCGTCTGGGGAATGAAGAGGTTTTTGCTTTCCCGGAACGGGGCGGTGCCCGCCGGATGGAAACGAGGCTGTGTGGTGCTGTTCCTGCTGGCCTGCGTCACGGGAGGATATTGGCTGGTGGATATCAGGATGCAGACGCCGTGAACAACCGTTATAATTCGGAAATGGCCAAGGATGGCCTTTACAGCCTGTTCAGCGCCTTTCTCAAGAATGAACTGGATTACCGCGCCTATTATCGGACGCTGCCGGATGCGGAAGCGGCGGCGTTTCTGGCCCGGGAGTTCACGGCGGATGACGTCCGTGCCGGAGGCTTCGTCCGGCAGCGTAAAGAGGCAGGTGCGTCCTTCCGGGGGGCTATCCGCCCGAATGTCGTGTTGTGGTCATGGAGAGTATGGGAGCGGAATTTTTGAACGAGTGCCGGGAAGACGGGGCTGACGTCACCCGTGCCTGAGCCGTCTGGGAAAGGAAGGCATTTTTTTCCCGAATACTTATGCCACGGGCACCCGTTCCGTACGCGGGCTGGAAGCAATCAGCACATCCCTGCCGCCGCTTCCCGGCATGTCCATCCTTCGCCAGGAAGGAAATGAGCATTTGCAGACCATAGGTTCCATATTCAGGGACAAGGGATATGATCTCAAATGGATTTACGGCGGCTACGGGTATTTTGACAACATGAATTATTTTTTCGGGAACAACGGGTTTCAGGTTCTGGACCGTAATTCCATGGATGATTCCGAGGTGACCCATTCCACTATTTGGGGCGTTTGCTGATGAAGATTTGTTCCGCCGCGCCGTACGGGAGGCGGATGAATCCTGCGGACGCGGCAAGCCGTTTTTGCAGGTGGTGTTTACCACGTCCAACCACCGCCCCTACACGTATCCGGAAGGGCGCATTGACATTCCTTCCCACACGGGGCGCATGGGGCCGTGAAATACGCGGATTATGCGGTAGGCGCCTTTGTGGAGGGAGGCCAGAACCAAACCCCTGGTTTGACAACACGCTGTTCGTGTTCGTAGGAGACCACGGCGCCGGGAGCGCGGGAAAGCAGGCCCTCAATCCGGAAACGCACCGCATTTTTTCCATTTTCTGCGCTCCGGCTTTGCTGAAGCCGGAACGGCGGGACACCCCGTGAGCCAGATTGACGTGCTGCCCACCCTGCTGGGGCTGTTGAACTGGCCGTATGATGCGGCCTTTTATGGAAGGATGCCTTGAAGCCTTCCTATCAATCCCGGTATTTTGTGAGCAATTACCAATATATCGGCTATTTGAAGGGGAAAAGACATGGTAGTGCTCAAACCCCAGCGCGGAGTGGAATTTTTTCCGGGACGGAGAGGCCGTTGAGCCGGACGGGCGGATGAAAGAGCTGGAAAGGGAAGCGGTTTATTACTATCAGCACGCTTCCGGCTGGCGCACCAGTTTGAAGGAATAAGGCCCCGCAAGGTGCGGAGGCCGTGATTTTGGCGGCCTCCGCCCGCGCACGGAAAAATGCGTTCAGGATTTGCTTCCGTCCCTGTAATCCTGGAGTGCGTCCCAATGGAACGTGAAGTGCTTCTGCATGTGCAGCCCGTTGGCGAGAATGAACATGAGGGAAATGCGGAATTCGTTATTGTTCAATCCTTCCAGCTCTTTTTTGTCAATTTTCATGGAGAATTTCCCGCTCTTTTTTCCAAGGCGCCGGGAGAAGGAAACGGCGTCATAGTCCTGGTTGACCGCATAAGGAGGATCCTGGATGTAAACATTCAGAGCTTTGACGGTCTGGGGGCTTTTATAATTGCCGGAAACCAGAATCTGGTCTCCTTTAAAAGAAATGGCTACGTCCCCTGACCTCCACTTCCGGCTTGCCTTCGTAGAATTGCTGGGCCGGGGTGACGGAAAACACTTCACAGGCATCCAGCAGGGCGCAGCTGGCCGGGGTCAGGAACGTGGGACTGGTCCCGAACGTGTAATTGCCCGAACCCATCAGGGCTGTGCCGTATTTTTACCGTCCGAGGCGGTCTGATGGTTGTGCGGCAGATTAAGGCCGTGCCCCAATTCGTGGGCCATGCCTCCATACCATTTGGTCAGCAGCCTTCCTTCCCTTGTTTTCTGCCCCAGGTGTTTGATGTCGAAGGCCGGATAATCCAGGGCGAAACAGTTGCGCCCCCATGCCGTAAAAGGGAACTCCGCCGGGATTGTCGGGGCCGTTCTTTTCGTCATTCCAGGTGGGCATGATGATGAGCGTGTGCTGGCTTTTTTCCTGTCCGGATGGGCTTTGAAAAATTCGTCAAGTTCCTGGGCCGCTTTCCAGCCGCCTCCGTTTTCATAAGGATAATGGGCCGCCGGATTTTTTGGCCTTGTATTCAATGATGTTCACGCGGCCTGGGGATTTGATGTCCAGGCCGAAGGAACGCGCGCCATAGCCATGCCGCTGCATTTCCTTGCCGTAAAACTGCTGGAGGTAAAGGAGCAGTTCGCTGAGGCGCCGTTCATAATCCGGAACGGGTTCCGTATCGCTACCCAGAAAATAAACGATATTGAGCTGACGGGCCGTTTTTTCAGGGCAATCCGGTCTTTCAGGGCGTCCGGAACGGTGACTTCCCGCAAAGGATGTACCGGAGGCCACTCCCAGAAAGAACAGAAAAAAAATGCGGAGAGAAGTCGTTTCAACATACATGCCAAAGTAGGGGCGTCATTTTTAAAGACAAGGAAATTTTACTGTTCTCGCCGCCATTGGAGGAAGCGTCCCTGGGCCGGGAGGGAAATAATGGGGAAAGAATCCGTCATGTGGCGGCCGATAAGTTCGGAATGGCTGAAAGATAGAGGTTGCGAAGGCAGTAAATATGTGACATTGTTTATTAAAGCATGCATTTCCAATCTCTATATTTATCTGCCGTGGCGGTAAGTGCCGTTTCTTTCGGGTGGGGGGGCTCTGGATAAGCCTTCCGCCTCCAATTTGATCTGGTCTGATGAACCGGCCGTAGTTGTTTATCCGCAGGAAGACAAAAATTCCGAGGGCAGTTTTGGCAAGTACAGAAAGCCTGCCTCCGTCTGGGAAGCGGAGGGGTATCCCATTGGCAATGGCCGCGTTGGAGCCATGATTTTCAGCGCTCCCGGCCGCGAGCGGCTGGCCCTGAATGAAATCAGCCTTTGGTCCGGAGGAGCCAATCCGGGGGAGGGTACGGTTACGGGCCTGATGCCGGAACGAACCAGTTCGGCAACTATCTTCCCTTTGGGGATTTGTTTGTGGACTTTAAAAAGGCGACCAGCCGGCTTCCTGTCTGTGGAAGATTTTACGCGCTCCCTGGATCTCCGGGACGGTATTCATAAAGTGAATTACAAGGCGGACGGCGTAACGTATGACCGGGAGGCATTCTCCAGCACGCCTGCCAACGTCCTGGTACTGAACTATAAAGCCAGCAACCCCGGCCAATTCAGCGCGAATTTTTCCGTTAACAGCCAGCTTGGAGCAGATATTTCCGCCAAGGGATCCGTCATCACCTGAAGGGGATGTTGAAAAAACGGCATGAATTATGAAGGCCGTGTTTTGATCCGTCCCAAAGGCGGTACGCTTTCGCCCGGGAGATAAAAATTTCCGTGAAAAATGCGGATTCCTGCATGGTCGTCATCGCCATGGAGACGGATTACCTGATGGATTATAAAAAGGACTGGAAGGGTGAATCTCCTCCAGGAAGCTGGACCGTTATGCGGCCAAAGCCGCTTCTGCGGATTATGCCGCCCTGAAACAGGCCCACATTTCCCAGTACAAGTCCATGTTTGACCGGGTGAAGGTCAACTTCGGAAAAACGGAGGAGGATGTAGCCAAGCTGCCTACGCCAAAGCGTCTGGAGGCCTATAAGAAAAATCCGGCAGACCCCGATCTGGAGGAGACCATGTTCCAGTTCGGCCGCTATCTGCTGTTGTCCAGTTCCCGGCCCGGTACGCTACCGGCCAACCTGCAAGGGTTGTGGAATGATTATGTCAAACCGCCGTGGGCCTGCGACTACCATAACAACATCAACGTCCAGATGGCGTATTGGGGGCGGAACCCGCCAATCTTTCCGAATGCCATGAGGCCCTGGTCAATTATGTGGAGGCAATGGCCCCCGGCTGCCGGGACGCTTCCCAGGCGAACAAGGGGTTCAATACCAAGGACGGCAAACCCGTGCGCGGCTGGACGGTGCGCACCTCCCAGAATATCTTCGGTGGCAACGGCTGGCAGTGGAACATCCCCGGTGCGGCCTGGTATGCGCTGCATATATGGGAACATTATGCATTTACCGGTGATAGAAAGTATCTGGAAAAACAGGCGTATCCCCTGATGAAGGAAATCTGTCATTTCTGGGAAGACCATTTGAAGGAACTGGGAGCCGGGGGCGAAGGGTTCAAGACAAATGGCAAGGATCCGAGCGAAGAGGAGAAGAAGGATCTGGCCGATGTGAAAGCTGGAACTCTGGTGGCTCCCAATGGCTGGTCTCCCGAACATGGGCCGCGTGAAGACGGTGTGATGCATGACCAGCAGCTCATTGCGGAGCTTTTCTCCAATACCATCAAAGCCGCCCGCATTCTGGGCAAGGACGCCGCCTGGGCCAAGAGCCTGGAGGGCAAGCTGAAAAGGCTGGCCGGCAACAAGATAGGCAAGGAAGGAAATCTTCAGGAATGGATGATTGACCGCATTCCCAAGACGGACCACCGCCATACGTCCCACCTTTTGCTGTTTTCCCCGGCAACCAGATCAGCAAGCTCAAGACGCCCAAGCTGGCGGAAGCCGCCCGCCTTTCCCTAGAATGGCGCGGCACGACCGGAGACAGCCGCCGTTCCTGGACGTGGCCGTGGCGCACGGCTCTGTGGGCCCGCCTGGGCGAGGGAACAAGGCTCATGAAATGGTTCAGGGACTCTTGAAATTCAACACTTTGCCGAATATGCTGACTACTCATCCCCTATGCAGATGGACGGCAACTTCGGCATTGTAGGCGGCATTTGTGAAATGTTGGTGCAATCCCATGCCGGGGGCCTAGACATCATGCCCTCTCCCGTGGAAGCGTGGCCTGAAGGCTCCGTGAAGGGGCTGAAAGCCCGGGGAAACGTCACGGTGGATTTTTCCTGGAAGGACGGCAAGGTAAGCAACGTGAAGTTGTATTCCGCCCAACCCAAGGTGTTGCCCGTGCGCGTCAACGGGAAGATGACCCGCATGAAAACCCTGCCGCTGAACTCGGGAACGGAATCTTCGCCGTCCGCGGCCCGGTAAAAAAGGAAATCCATGATCCGGTTTTAATTCTGGAACTAAAATAGTCATGGCTTCCAGTCCTTTCGTTAGGGCTGGGAGCCTTTTTATCCTGGACCTTTGCGGAAGGGACGGTATTTGTTTCAAAGGAGGAGCTTGCTGAATGGCGCGTTCCGAAAGAAGGAATTCCTCTCGGGATGTAAAGATTGGGAAGGGTTTTCGCAAGGGGCGGTCCTTCGCCCCGTCTTAAGGAAAGAAGGGCTGCGCTCTCATTTCTTTTCCATCTGCCTGAGCAGGGAGCAAATGGCGCAGGAATGGAGGGAACACAGGTCTTCGTGAATTTGAAGCAATGCCTGGTGGTGCCAGGCTTTCGCAAAAAGGCGTGTGCATCCGGCCTGCCGCCCAGCAGGGATTGGTGGACGGAGAGGACTTTTGTTCCCGCCTGTCCGGCCCGGAGGGAAAGATAATGCTTCCATGCATGTTCGTCATCTTTCATCGGAAGAAGGTGGTTGATGATGAAGTCCAGAATTATCCCGGCCCATCAGGGCCATGGGGCGGGGAGACGGTGGGGAAGGAAGCGTTACATGGGTGCTCCAGTAGGGGTGTGTAAGGGAGGAGAGGTACTTCGTCAGCTCTTCCGTATGTCCGGCAAGGCAAAGGCGCTTAAACGCATCAAAATCTGCTGCGATGACGGCCAGAGCCCCTACGCGCCTCTGCGGATGGTTGGCCGGCCTGTTGCCGGAATACGTCCAGGGAAAGGAGCGGTCCGGCGCCAGTTCAAATTGCGCGCAGGGGCCACCATTGAGCCCAGAGTTTTTTGTGGAGTTCTACGGCTTCCGGTGTGCAGGAGGCCGGAAGAACGGGAAGGAGGAAGCCCGCCGTACCGAAAAGCAGGGCTTCCGGACAGTTCCGGATGGAACGCAGGGGGCGCCCCGCAGGGCCAGGTGGCGCATGGCGGTTTTGTTGGCGTGATAGCCCAGCGTTTCCGCCAGGTTTTCAAAAAGGGCCTGTTCCTCTCCTGCGTATTTGGCGCGTTCCGCATGGCGGCGGTGCTTGTTCCGGAACCTGTAGGCTGCCGCTGATTGGAGGAGTGTTTCCAGAAACTCCGGAGCCATGGATGCCAGCAGTCCGGAGTGGCGGCAGTGGCGTACCGGGGCGCTGCCGGAAGGGGATGTTCCTGACCGCGCCAGCGCGGCGGGGGGAATGACAGCCAGAGGAACGCGTTCATGCCTGGCATTGCGGGTGAACCATTTCCTACGGCTGGGCGCGCAGGCGAGGTGCAGGATGACGCCGTTAAACCCCGGGTTGGAACCGTGCCCGTGGCGTTCCCAGTCTTCCGGCGTGGGATCCAGTTCGATATCTCCCGATTGCGGGACGCCATTAATGCATATCCTGGCGTTTAGAAAGTCCGGTCCGGCGGATTTATTCCAGTTCCCGAAATCCAGAATGTGAACGTCCCTGCCTGAATCATCCGTAAAAGAGGTTCCAAATACTCCTTCCAGAAGAAGAAGCTGAAGAGTCCGCTCGTCCGGAAGGGCGGAATGATTGAAACGGAATGTTCCCTGACGGCGGACGGCCCTTCTTCCCTTGCTGCGGAAAGGGCTTCCTCATACAGGGAGGCCATGGAGCGCAGGTCCATGTGGAGGGGAGGTATTTTTATTGATCTTTCTGCCGTTCCAATTCTTCTTTCAGGCAGTCGGTTACGTTGCGGAAATTTTTTTCTTCGTTCTCTTCGCTCATTTCGCTCAGGGTCAAATGGGAGTTGAGAACGTGGAGAGTTTGCTCCTTGGCATCCAAGTGAACGGAAGGGGCATTTTCAGTACCCAGGGCGGCACGTATCTGCTCTACTTTTCCCCTCCAGGGGGCTGTGGGCGGTTCAATGCTGAGCAGGGCGTCCAGCCCCAGGCTTTCCAGGGCGCTCAGGCAGCGTTCGCTCGGGGAAGCGATTTGGACGGATCCCCCGATGGGAAGCAGCCGTCGGGACAGGCCCGCAAGAGTGCCCATGAAGGTGGAGTCAATGCCGGAGCAAGTTTCCAGATCAATGACGATCAGACGCCCTCCGGAAGCGATGTAATCGTCCCCCAGGGATTTGACAGTCGGACTATTGGCAAAACTTCCGCGTCCGGAACACCGGACCCAAAGAAATTCATCAAAAAAGGCCGAAAAGGATGGAAGAATTGTTATTCACGTCGTTAGAAAATGGAAACCATATGAATAACAAGAGAAACCTCTGCGGTCAAGTCAGGATTTAATTTGCGCGCCGCCGGAAGAAGGTTCGTTTTCTCGCATGCAGAACCTTTTCCCGCGGCGCTCTTTTCGTTATTCGGAGGGATGCCTCAGGAGTTCTTGGTGCCTTCCCCGTACCGGGCAGGAAACGGTAATAGGTTTCCAGCATCAGCGTTGCCAGGCACTGGCGGTAGATGTTTTCAGATTTATTGCTCATGCCGGAAACGTATCCTACGTCATTTTTCCGGAAACTGCCGTCCGCATTCTGGCCGCTGAGCACGGCGTCCCGGAATGCTTTGTTGTAAGAGGTCCATACGTCTCCTCCGCGGTTCATGGCAGCCTGCACGCAGTAGTAATGCATGTAGAGATTAGGAAGACATTTTCCGTGCCGCTTCCAGGCCCCAACTGGAGGGTCTTGACGTTGTTCTTAATCCAGTCCAATCCCTTGCGGGCTGCACTGCCGGAGCCGTCGCCCGTCATTTGCAGAGAAAAAGCACGCCTACGCCTACCAGGGAGGAACGGGGCAGCGTATTACCGTTTTCCTTATGTAGGTGAAAAGCCGTCCGGCATGACGTTCTTGCGCACGTAGCTGAGGCCTTGCGCAGCGTAGAGCGTATTTCCCCTTTGGTAGGGGCGGATGCCGCCGTGTTCGGCGGCCTTGAGGGCCTGTACGTTCCATCCGGTGACGGAAAGGTCGATGTCCGGATTAATCTTGTTGTTGTAGCTGTAGCCCCAGCCCCCGTTGGGACACTGGGCGTCAATAATCCTGTCCACGGCTTTTACGACGACCTTTTCCAGATTGGAGACGGAGGGGATGTCCATCTGTTTGCAGAAGGTATAGGCTTCGCACAGGGCATAGGTGGCTACCGCGTGGTCATAACAGATTTCCTTCAGGGCGGGGTTCCGAAAGGACGGGGTTTTTCATGCCCTAAGTCCACCAGGAAGGAAATGCCTTTCAGGACGTTTTCCCGAATTCCTCGGAAAGAGGCGTTTCGCAGTGGGCCAGGTAGGTCAGCAGGGCCAAATGCCGGTCATGGCGCATTTGAATTGCCCCCGCCCCAGGAGCCGTTGCCGTTCTGCTGTTTTTTTTCAGCCAGCGGAGGGATTTGACTACGGCTTCCTCGCACTGCGGGTGCCCCCGTTTTCCGTGATGCGCTTCATGCGGTCGTTCAAATCGCAGCGCTTGGAGATGATGCCGGGAATGCCTCCCCGTCTCCGTCGCCCGTGCCGGTGCCGAAGCCGTCGCCGATGTCGATGCCCATGGAAAGTTCTTCCGAGGGAACGTCCACCTCAATATCCGGGTTGACCACCGCGACGTCCGCCGTGGCGACGGCGGCGATGACCTTCACCTGCGCGGAGGTGGAGGAACTGCTGGGACGCTGGGTGGTCTGGGTAACTTCCGGTGTGTCGATGTCCGGGTTGTCGCCTTCCTGGGTGGCGTAGGCGACCATGGGGGATCTTCCGGAACGGCCACGATGATGTGCACCAGGTAGAGGAGGAGGCCCATGAGGGCGATGCCAAGGAAGGAGACGGAAATGGCGGCGGTCAGTGTCTTGGTCCGCTGCTTCTTCAATTCCGCAAGGGCATTTTCAGTACTTTCAATATGCAGGCTCATACAGTATGTGAAGCTTCCTGAAAATAATAGAATGTTTTTCCGGTTGAGGCGAGTTCAAAAATTTTGATGGTCTATAGGGTGGTAAATGACCAGATATGAACAAAATGGAATTTTATAATGAACGGCTTATATTGGTTGCATCATATACCCGACGGGGGCGTCTGCCGGGACATGGGCTGTGTTTCTGGTTTGCCGGAGAGGAATGGAAAAGGCTTTTTGAAGCCGGGAAGGAGAAGCAGCACGCCGGGAACCGTTTGCCTTTGAATGTTTTTAGCTGTGGCCGGCAGAGGAAGAAAGAGCGGTTCCGGGAGAGGAGCGTACGAAGAAATTTGAAAAAACAAGCCCTGCCATGGAGGGCATGGCAGGACGGAAAAAGAGGGTGGCCTTTTGCGGGCAGAGGCATTAATAGTGGCCGCGGCGCGGGCCAGTCATCCACTTCCATGCGGTTTCCACAATGGCCCCGGCATCCTTGCACCTGGCTTCCCAGCCGAGGATTTCCTTGGCTTTCTTCGGATTGGCAATCAGGCGGGGCGGGTCGCCTTCGCGGCGCGGGCCGTAGCGGACGGGAATTTTTTTGCCGGTGACTTTTTCAGCCGTTTCCAGGATTTCCCGGACGGAAAGTCCCAGGCCGGTTCCGCGGTTGAAGCATTCTGTGGCCCCGCCTTTCATCAGGTAGTCCACCGCTTTCAAGTGGGCGTCCGCCAGGTCGTTGACGTGGATGTAGTCGCGGATGCAGGTGCCGTCCGGCGTGTCGTAATCCGTTCCGAAGACTTCGATGTATTCCTTTTCCCCGGTGAGCGTGAGCAGGATGTTGGGGATAAGGTGGGTTTCCGGTTCGTGGTCTTCACCGATCAAGCCGTCCTCGCTGCAACCTGAGGCATTAAAATAGCGCAGAAAAACGCTTTTGAGACCCCAGGCGCGGTCGCAGTCCCTGCAAACTTTTTCCAGCATGTACTTGGAACTCCCGTAAGGATTGATAGGATCCTGCTTTTCCGTTTCCGGATAGGAATCTGGGTGGGAACGCCATACGTGGCGCAGGTGGAGGAGAAAAACAAAGCGCTTGACGCCGGCGGCTTGCATGGCGCCCAGAAGGACGAGGGGCCTGGCGATGTTGTTCATGTAGTACTTGAGGGGGTTCTGGACGGATTCCCCCACATTGATGAAGGCGGCAAAGTGAATCACGGCGTCAAAGTTGCCCTTCATCAGGAGAGGATATACCACGGAGGCATCTCCCAAATCCCCTTTGACCAGTTTCACTTCCGGGTCCACGAGGGCTCCCGCGTGGCCGTACACCATGTTGTCCAGCACGGTCACGTCTGCGCCGGTTTTGACGAGCTGGCGTACCGTGTGGGAACCAATATATCCGGCTCCGCCGGTTACAAAGTACTTTCATGATTTTATCAAATTTGCTGTTGAGCCGGTTTAACTTTTTCTCCGGCAAAGGCGTCCGGACATTTTGGAGTCTGCGGAACCTTCCGGTTCACTGCAGGCTGAATCCCTGTTCCAGACGCCTGTAAAAGTGACATGTTTTCCCCTTTTTGTCAATTTGCGATATATCTTGCCGCCGTCTCTCCGTTCTTTGCCTGCGGCGGTTGGAGCTTCTCCGTTTTCATGCCGGAAACTGCCCCGCTTTTTACTGGCTCCTGACAGGCATTTTTGCGAACATCACTTCATTATGAAACCGTCCGAGATCAGGAATGTTCTGGAAGACCATGAAGTGCGCCCCAGCAAGTCCCTGGGGCAGAATTTCCTGACGGATGAAAAATGTGGCCCGCTGGATTGTGGAGCAGCTCGAAATCCGGCCGCAGGATTGCGTGGTGGAGGTAGGGCCTGGAACCGGCTCCCTGACGGAACATGCCGCACCCCTTTGCCGCAAACTGGTTCTGGTGGAATTTGATTCCCGTCTGGCGGAGTACCAGAAAGAGCGCTGGGCCGGTGATCCCCATGTGGAGGTTCACCATGCAGACGGCGCTTCCTGGGATCCGCGGGGGCTGTTTGCGGAGGCCCCTGTCAAATCCTTGGCAAATCTTCCCTATTCCGCGGGGGGAGCCATCCTCCAGAATTTCCTGTCCAGGCCCAGTGCTGTGGAACGTGCCGTGGTGATGCTCCAGAAGGAGTTTATCGATCGCATTCTGGCGACGCCGGATGATGATGCCTTCGGGCTGTTGTCCCTGCGCATCCAGAAAAACTGGATTCCCCGTGCCCTTAAAACCATTCCGCCGGAAGCGTTTCATCCCCGTCCGCGTATTGATTCCACCGTGATGCTGCTTACTCCCCGCCCTGCCCGCGAGCTGCCTCCATATGACGACCGCCTGATGGATGAACTGATGCGCAAGGCTTTTTTTTCCCAGCGGCGCAAACAATTGAAAAACAGCTCCCCGCTTCTCCTCCGTGGGAGGGCGTGGCTGCTTCCCTGGGACTTTCCCCTTCCGCCAGGGCTGAGGAATTGAATTTGTCCCAATGGGTGGAATTGGCGCGCGTTTATGATACCAATCCTCTCAAGGATGTGGCGCAGAGCGGAGATGAATTGTTTGACATCGTGGACGAACTCAATCAGGTGACGGGGCAGGGCACGCGCCGGGAAATACATGAAGGCAGCCTTCGTCATCGCGCCGTACATATGTTCCTGGTCAATAAGCATGGAGGTGTGCTTCTCCAGAAAAGGTCCCTGTGGAAAGACAGGCAGCCGGGCAAATGGGATTCCTCCGCAGCCGGGCATCTGGATGCCGGGGAAAGTTATGAGGAAGCTGCGGTGCGGGAGCTGAAGGAAGAACTGGGGGTGTCCGGCTGCGGGCTGCAGAAAATCGCGGATTTTGACGCCGGAGAAAATAACGGCTGGGAATTCATCTCCCTCTATGAAGGGCGGTATTCCGGGAAGGTTCGTTTTCCGGCGGCGGAGGTGGACAGCGTGCAGTGGTTCACGCCGGAGCAAATCCAGGCGTGGGTGGAACGCCGTCCGCAGGATTTCTCGCCTGCGTTCATTCCCTGCTGGAATGCATGGTTGGTCGCGAATAGAAAAATCATTCTAACTCAAATACATATCATGATAAACCCTGATCAATTATCTCCGGAACAGATCCAGTCCATCCGGACCTGGGCGGAAGAAGGACTGGATTTAAACGCCATCCAGAAAAGGCTGCATGAGGACTTGAACATCAAGCTGACGTTCATGGATACAAGATTCCTTCTTCAGGATCTGGATATCCGCATCAGCCAGCCGGAGCCGGAACCCGAAGCCGAGCAGCCCGGAGAGCTTCCCGGAACAATGCCTCCCTGCCTCCCTGCTGGGAAAAACCCAGGTAACTGTGGATGAAATAACGCCTCCCCACGCCCTGATGGCCGGCAAGGTTTTATTCAAGAGCGGCGCCCAGGGCGCATGGGATATTGACCGTACCGGCCGTATCAACTGGGACGTTACGCTTGGAGAACCTACGGCAGACGACCTGAGGGAATTTGAAACGGAACTGCAATCCGTCATTCGCAGCCGCATGGGAGCCATGTGAGGGAAACGGAAAATATTTCGCTTGAAATGGACTGGAAGCAGGAACTTGCCGGGTGGCGGTTATTTCAATAAAAGCCCTGGCTGGAATGGAAAATGCCGTGTCCGCATGCCATTCGGGAGAGAATGTCTGCCCGGAAAAAAATGCGCGTTCATTTGGTTCCATAGTAAAATAAAAAGCAACAAAAGGACTATCATGGAAATACCGGAGGAAATGATTGAAACGCTGGTGCCTGCCGTTCGGGAGCAGCTGGAGTCGCCGGACACCGCTTATGTCAAAACTGTCTGGAACGCCTGACGGGGCGGGAAAAACTGGGAGAACAGGAAGCTCTGGAACTGATGGCGCAGGCTCTGGCCATTACTATTAATGCGATGGTGGTGGGGGCCGCTCCTTTGATTCGGGAAAGTACAAGGCGCTGTTGAAAGATCTCCCGGCTCTTCCGGATGAGGCTCCGTGATAAATCTCGACAATCTCCGGAATTGATTCATAATCCTTTCTTTCACTTGAAATTTATGGCAAAAAAACCATTAGAAACAGGTGCTCCGGAAGCGTCCGCAGCTAAAAAACGGCTGCTCGCAAGACGACGGCCAAAAAAGACGGCCTCTACTACCAAAAAGGCCGCCGCAGCTGAAAAAAGCTGTTGCTGACGCCGCTTCCGTAGAAGCACCCAAAACCAAAATCAAAACGGTCAAGTCCGCCCCGAAAACCGCGGTGAAGACAAAACCGCGAAAACAGCCAAAAGGCGGCTGATGAAAAGGCCCCTGTCTCTGAAACGGTTGTTGCCCCCTTCCGAGGCCCCGGCCCTTCCGCTCCCGTGGAAAGGAGATGATGCCCGAAGCTCCCCAGAAGCCCCAGGCTGCCGCTCCGGTCAAGGTCAAGCGGGAATCGTTCCGCCCCAATCGCAATGCGGAACAGCAGGAGCGCCATGAACAGCATGGCGGAGATGTCTTTGCCCAGCCGGAAACGGTGGGCGGCGCCTCCGAAGGGCCCTTTAACAAGCGCAAGCGCCGCCGCCGCAATAAGAAAGGCGGCGGTTCCGAAGACCGCCAGCCCATGCAGGATGCCGCTTCTCTCAAGCAGTTGGATTGTAAGAAGGTGGCTTCCCCGAGCCTGGAAAATGTTCCTGGCGGAAGTGTCTGAAGAAGGCCTTGCCCTGATGGACGACCAGACGGCGCGTGAGGCGGCCCGCCGCGCTTTCCGCTGTGCGGAATTCTTCATGATGGAGGAAGCGCGCCGCAAGCATGCCCAGAAAGCAGCTCTCCAGCAGCAGGAGAAAACTTCTTCTCCGGAAGAGGAACGGGATTCCGAAGAGGATTCCGGCGAAGAATAATTCCTGTCTGTGTTGATGTTTTTGCCCTGCGGCGGATGCCGCAGGGCGTTTTTGTATCCTCCGGGCTTATTTTCCGGAGTTTGAATGGCCGTGTTTTTATCCGGTGCATTGGGAAGCAGCATGCGCCGCCCTTTGCCACCTGGGGGCAAAAGCAGCCTTTTCTCCAACCAGGGCACTTTTTGAGAATGGGAGAGCGTTGGAGCCGCTTGATGAAAGCGGACTTTATTTCGTGCCGTTCCCCGTTCTTGTTCCTCCTAAACCTTTTTGCCTCTCCATTTCCCGCTCTTGAGGTACCACCATGCCAGGAAGATCAGGGTAACGCCGTAAACGTGTTCGGAAAACCAGCAGAGAGCCACATCCGGCTTGAGCCTGATGATGCCGTAATAAATGACGGCCGTGTAAACGGCCAGGGAAATCATTTCCATGATGAATCCCGCCCTGGTATTGCCTGTGCCGGATACGGCATTGAACAGGATGAATGACGGAGCCATGATCAGTGTGGAAGAAGCCATCACATACACGGAATTGACGCTGGCGGCAATCAGGGACAGACTATCCGTGAAGGCACGGAGGACGGACTCCGGAAACAGGCACAGTATGATGAGCAGGGGGATCAGGATGGCGTATGTCAGTTTGAGAGTCATGCCGCAGGTTTTGAACAGGCAGCGCTGTTCTCCCGCTCCAATCTGGTTGCTGATGAGAGCTCCTGCCGTGGTGGCAAAAGCGCTGATCACCATGATCAGCAGGGCGGAAATATTGCGGACGATGTTGGTAACGGCCAGCGGGCGTTCCCCAAATGTTCAATCGCCAGGAAAAAATAAACCAGATGGAGACGGAAATAAAAGATTGCACCATGGTCCATCCGGAAATGGACAGCATTCCCTTCAGCAGATGGGGGGCGGAGTGTGAATGCCCGGCGGAAGCCGTACTTCCGTTTATCCGCCGTCATGCTTGTGTAGATGATGAAAAAGAAGGGAGACTGCTTCCGATACGCTGGAGGCAATGGCCGCCCCTGCTATGCCTGCGGCGGGAAAGCCGCCTTTCCCGAAAATGAGGCAGTAATTTAACGCGACATTGCTCAGGAGCATGACAATGGAATTGACCGTCAGAATCTTCGTCTGGGTAATCCCCACGTAATAGGCTCGGAACATGACGCAGAGGAAAGAGAAAAAAATGCCGTAGGTGCGCCAGTGCAGGTAATCCGCCGTGGCGTCGTAAACCTGCGGGGACTCGATGATATCCCGCAGGATGATGGGCGAAAAATATTGGGATGCGGCAAAAGGGCTACCGCCAGGACCAGCATGAAATAACAGCCCTGAACCATGGTGGGGGCAATCCTGTTGTAACGGCGTTCCCCGTTGCGGCGCGCAATGATGATTTGCGCCCCGAATCCGAAGCCGAAAGCCAGCATGAACATGGCCATGTAATACACGCCGCCCAGGGCGCACGCTCCCAGCGCCACGTCTCCCACGCGCCCCAGGAAGACGGCATCCGTCAGGCCGATCATATGCTCAATGATCAGGCTGATCATGAGGGGGTATGACATGAGCCATATCTTTTGATAGGAAGTAAAAAGAAGGATTATTCATAGCGGGGGCAGCCTGCGGGCATGATCCGCCAAGGGCAGGCGCTAAAGGCCAAATATTCTTGAATTAAAATGTTTTCTTGCAAGAAAGAAATGCGTTTGCTTCCGCACATGTCATGAAAATGGGGGTAATGCCCCGGGTCAGCTGAGCGGCAGTCTGGTTTCCGGATACCGCAGGGGGGATTTGGTTGGTTGTTTCATGAAGGCCAGCACGAAAGCCACCATGCCCACACGGCCCACAATCATGTTGAACACGATGATCCATTTGCCGGCATCACTGAGTTCCGGAGTGACGTTCCATGAAAAGCCTACCGTGGCGAAAGAGCTGACTACCTCGAAAAACAGGCGTTCCAGACTCAACCGCGGTTCTGCAAAAACACATGACCGTAGTCATCATACCTACCCAGGCTCCGGCCAGAATGACGGTGATGACGGCCCGTTCCACCACATTGCGGGCAATCCGGCGCTTGTGCATGACCACGTCTTTCTTGCCCTGTAAAATGCGCGCCACCTCCCCGCAGGAAACGGCAAATGCGGTGGTATGGACTCCTCCCGTGGTGGAACCGGGATTGCCTCCGATGAACATGAGAGCTCCCAGAAACAGGGCGTATGGAGCGCTGTTGAGCGCCATGTCCGAAATGTTGAATCCTGCTGTGCGGGCCGTTGCATTGAACAGGCTCTCCCACAAAATCCAGTACCACGGATCGGCAGACGTGAACAGACTGCCGTCAATTATTTTAATCAGGAACAGGCTCAGCCCGCCGCCAAGCAACAGAGCGGCGGTCATGCGTACGACCAGCCAGCTGTATGTGGACCAGTGGCGGCTGACGGTGTTCCGGGCATCCCAGCCCAGTGCGACTCTGGCCCGGCGGACGATTTCCAGATACATGGCGAATCCCAGGCTGCCGCAAAGCACCATGACCATAATGATAATCTGGCCGCCCATATTGTAGGCTACGCCCGGTGTGGCCAGGTTATCCGCAAACAGGCTGAATCCCGCATTGCAGAAACCGGAAACGGAATGGAAGACGGCGTACCACCAGAGCGTGTCTCCCTCCAGCCCCGGAACATGTCTCCAGGAAAAATAGAGGCCTATGGCTCCCAGCGCTTCCACTCCGAACGTGACGGCAATAATATTCTTGATGAACCGGTCTACCTGGGCAATGCCTTCTTCATCCAGCAGGTTGCTGATGGTTACCTTGGAACGCAGGCTCAACCCCTGGCCAACCATCAGGGAGACGAAATAAGTGAACGTCATGATGCCGAAAGCTCCCACTTGGAAAAGCACCAGCAAAATGGTCTGTCCGTAATTGGTGAAGTGTTCATGAACATTCAGGGGGACCAGCCCCGTGACGCAGACGGCGCTGGTGCTGATGAAATAGGCGTCCGTGGCGGAAAGGACGATGCCGTCCTTGGTAGCTCCCGGCGACATGAGAAGAAGTTCCTCCCAGCGCAATGAAGGCAATCAGGGTAAGCAGGAAAAGAAGGGCGGGACGAATGCGCGGGAGGTGGAAGCCCCTGTTCCGGCGGGCGATGCGGAAAAAATATTCCTTGAGGTTCAGCAGAGGGGCGGCTCCGTAGCAGAGGCAGAGCGCGCGGAAAAATGTTCTGAAGCTCTATTTTGGAGATAAAGGTGGAATGGAAAAAGTCGCCTGCCAGCATGACCAGAATCACCAGCCCCAGCCCCAGTTCTACCCACCGGGGTTGCGGATGGCCCTGGCAAGCCATTTTTCCCGCAAAATGCCGATGACGCCCGTGAGCTGGCCCAGCACCAGGAAGGAGAGAATTTCGCGGAAATAGCGCAGGGAAAGCTGGTCTTCATGAATTTCCCCGAAGCCGTTCCACCACAGCAGCCACATCAATGCGGCCAGTGTGCACAGGCCGAACCCCATTTCCATGACCTCAAAACGGTTCAATAGCGGTTTTTTTCATTCGTCTCATTCACAAGCCTGCAATGGTGATGCCTCTGATGCTGGGGGAGACTACTGCATACGGAAAGATTTGAGAAGCCCTTATATCGTTTCCAGGCGGCCCCGGCTGAAGGCAGGAAGGCGCCTTGGGAAAAAATTTTTTCATGTGAAGGAAAATAGTTGCCAATCCGGCGCCGCCGTGCATAATAAGCCCCGTTCTTACCAAACCATGTGCGCTCGTGGCGGAATTGGTAGACGCGCTAGATTCAGGTTCTAGTGGGGTTCCCCCGTGAAGGTTCGAGTCCTTTCGGGCGCACCAAACAAGGCCCTGCAAGTTAACTGCTTGCAGGGCCTTACTGGTTTTATGATGTATTCGTGCATTGGCTTTGACGCAACGCCGGAAGATTGGTGAAGGGGCTGGATAAGGATTATTGCTCCGTTGTTAAGGAACGCCTGTGGTTTTCAGGGGAGGGGGCGTTGCCTTTTTGGGAGTGGATGCCTGCGAATTGTTCATGCGCCAGCTTCATGAACATGCAGGAGGAACATTTCCTTTCAGCGGTAATGCGTTGTCTGCGCTCCTGGTCGTAAAGTTTCTCGTAGCGTTCGGCGCGTTTCGTTTCCCTCCAGAGGAAGATGCCCATCACGGCTGCCACGGAGGCGCCGTTTTGAACGTATTCAAGCAGGGCATTGAGTTCTGAAGTCGCCATGCAAACAACCGCAAGGGTGTTGGCTAAAACGACACTTGTAGTAACGGCAGTCTGGGTCATGGGGCTGGAAAGGTCATGTTTCGAAACTTCTGCGCGCTTCGGAAATGCTTCCGAATTGATGGAGCTGCAAATGCGGCGGATCTGTAAAGGATTTCCATGTTCCTCCCCACTCCAGGCCGTCAATTTTTGCGTAAAGTTTGCCAAGAGTGGTGTAAAGAGGGTGATTGGGCAGGTAGTTGCGGTCCTGGAAAATTCCAAAATCCCAGGCCAGGCCGAAGTTGTGCCAGCTCTGGCCGCCGCGGGCATTCGTTACTTTAGGGCGTTGCCTGTAGAGGTCATTCTGTTCGGCATACGTGCGCGTTCCGCAGATAATTTTTGCTTCATATCCCTGGTTGACGGCTTCATTCCGGGCCAGTTTGAACCACTGCCGGGCGGCTTTTTGCGCTTCCGGAAGAAGGGTGGAGATGTTCCGTTCGGTGCGTTCGTCAAAGCATCCGGTCTCCATTTTGTACCGGTCGGCGTCCGTGCTCCAGCGTTCCGTTCCGTTCCGCGTGCCGTTGCCGGGAATGCCGTCAATGGCTCCGTGATAGTACCCGGCCAGGCGCAAGAGCCTTTGCCAGTAGAAGGTATCTTTCTGCAGGTCGGAAATGCTGTCAGCCATTGTCGTGGTTTTCCTGTTCCTTTTCCGGTCTTTGGTGACAATGCCGATGAGGCCTGCCACCGCCATGCCTGCGGCGATAATCTGGTCGGCAAGAGCTTGTTCGATAGTGGCTCCGCAGGCTGTGGCCAGGGCAAGGAGGCCCAGCCATGTGGAACGTTCCGTCAGTCGATTGAGAATGTATTTGAACATGTGATGGTCGGTTGGTATTGAAAAAGTCCCTCTGTGGGAGAAGGAGGAACCCGCCTTTCCGGGAATGCCAAAGGATGGGGAAAAGGTTTTTCCGAATCCTCTCCGCCAATGGGGAAAGGGGGGCATCAGTTCTCCGCACAAGTTGCTCTGAGGTTGCTGCCGCGATTTGCAAAGATTCCGCGGATACTTTTATTGCTTGCCCTAATCGGCAAAATCCGTCACAGGAAACGATACTTGTCTTTTATTCATGAAGATACCATAATGCGCCAACCAACGCCATTATGAATAACCGTTTAACATCGTTTATTATCCGCAGATTTCTACCATTTCTCCGGTATGAATATCTCAGGGAATTGGAAGCGTACCTCAGAAAAGAGGTAACTGGTTTTCCTACTGTAATTCCTCCTGAACCTTTTTCCGACCGCCAACAGCTGGAGGCATACCGCAGGGCTCTCGGGCAAACTATTATTTCCGGCATTTGTTACCGGATGTACGGCCTTAAAAAGGAGACGGACAGGATTTACCGTATTTTCCACCTTTTGCAAACGTGCAGTTCCGGTGAAGCTACTGCGGATTTGCGGGAATACGCCGAATCGTTGGGCGTTTCCGTCAACAGAGATTTTTCAATGGAATTGAACTCGCCGTTCTGCATTTTCTGGACGGCAATATCAGCTTGCTCAGGCAGATTGAGGAATTGCATTCCATTAAAAAAGAGGAAATCGTATCGTATTCTTCCCCCATGAAAGATGCGCTTCCTTTTCCCATGATTACGGAGAAAGAAAGGGAGAAGGAAAAAGAAGGCTGCCGTCAATATCTGTCCCAGAATTTTTGTCGCAGAAGGGGATGACTGACGTATGCGTTATCAGCTGTGACCGGATTTCCTCTGATTACTGGTTTACCATCAAACGGGGGGCATTATCAGGAAACCGTTGATGAGGTTGACACGTCGGCCAAAGAGATAGTCAGCAGCATACGTACTCCCGGGAATACGGACATTGTCATCTACAGGGGAGTTCGAAATGCCTGTACATCAATTACAGGTCAGCGCCAGAATCCAATGGATGATGCGGGCCTATGCCGTCATTGCTGGCCGCATGCTGTTCGGCTCGGATATTTGGGAATTAAGAAACCGCTACACCCTGAGCGTGTTTAATAAGAAGTCCATCGCCGACATTGAGGTGTTCAATAATATTCCGGGTCTGCGAAGGGTTGCTGTTTATAAGCTTGTCATGTCCAGGCCTCTCCATGCAAGGAAGAGGACGGAGAAAGAGGTGTTGATGAGGGGATTTACAGGCACTTACAAAAGCCTTTCCGAGCTTGGCGATGAAGACGGCCCCCTGATTGTCGTCCCCAGCGGGTTCCATGTGGACAAGGCGTTTTTTTATTTTGAGTTTGAAGAAGGAGACCCGAAAACCGTTTCTTTGACTCCCGATTCCAATGGCCTGGAATTGGAAAGCGAGCAATACAGGCTCATTGATATGTATTTTGAACAGGCTGGTTTTGACCAGTTGTACAATAGGATTCATGGAGCTTAATTACGGCAATATCCTCAATATCATTATTGAAAGTGAGAGCCTGGAGTCTCCCGATTGGATATGGAAGGCCAGGGTGGGCGGGGATTTTTATCCGGGGCACTGGGTATGCGGCTGTAAACTTGCCGGAATATCCGGTGACTATTACAACCCCGACGATATCGGCAATCCTTTGAAAGTGGTGGCTCTGCCTCCGGAAGAAGAGCCTTTTACGAGTACGGAGGGAACCCCGGGGAAGAAGACCGCAGGCGTTTTTATGTATTGAAGGAACCCTGCTGCCGGGAGCCTGTTGAGAGGAGCGAGCTTTTCGTGCATGCCCTGGTGTTCAGGAAGATTGCTTTGAATATTGCCCGTTCCTGCGGAAAGACGGAGAGGAAATCAGCGGAACGGAGCTGATTCCGGAGTGCCTGATCAGGCTTTTTGATTTTCCCGTAACCGCCTATTTTGCTTTTGCTTTTGATGAGCGGCTGGTTTCCAGATGCCTGCGCGTCATCCGGCAGGCACAGCCGGAAAGGCCCTTTCTTCTCTTGGTGATGGGGAAGCGTTGGCGGACTGCCGCCATGGAGGCTGCAATTGTTGAGAAGTACAAAGGCATCGTTGTTTCCATTCCCGACGTCATGGTGACGACGAAAGATGGATTTGCCTGGGCATACGGCTATTCCTGGGAGTGGCTCAGGCAGGGCATGCCTGTGCATGCGCGCACGGGGGAAGGCCTTCCAACCGGCGCCATGTGGGAGGATCTGTGGATTTCCGTGACCGATGAGCGGGAAATAGTCTTTTCCTGTTCACGGGGCGGTGGAGAAGTGAAGGAATTCATGAGGTTTTCCTATCGGGAGGAAAAACGTTTTTTCAGCAGGCAACGGGCGGCGGCGGGCCAGGATTCCACGAAGCCGGCTTATAAGATGCTGTTTTTGTACGTAATGAATCCGGATAAAGCCTGTTTGGACAAGGAACTTCTAAAAGGGCCGGGATAGGGAATGAGGCGGAAGCCAGGTCGGATTTGAGAAAAGTTCTTGTGGAAAGGCTGCCCCAGCTGGCGGAAAGGGACCCGTTGCCAAAAAAGGGGGAAGTCAAGGCAGGGCATGTACCGCCGGTTCCAGGTAGTGCCCTGTAAATCTTATATCCGTCCTTTGGAACTGATGCTTTCGCTTGAAAGGAAGCCGGAAAGGCACAGGTAGGAGGGCAGGCGGTTATAGACCCTCCCCATGAGCGGCTAGCTGGATGAGCTTATTCGTCCAGCTAGCCGATTTCTTTTGGTAAATATATGAATTTCAAATAATAATGATGATGTGAAAGTGGGGCGTTTTCGCTAGCTGGATAAGTCCGCACAGGGTTGGTGAATATGCACGAAAAGCAATCACCATCCTTGTTGGAAACCGTGGAAAACCACGCCTTATATCTCGCTCAGCGCCTCCGTTCAAAAGCAAAATCCATCGGATTTCAGATACCTGAGGAAGAGTATCTGGATGTCCTTCAACGGTTCAGAATCCGATGCTGGGAAATTTGCCGCCGTTACCGGAAAAGCGGCGCCGCCGGCATGAAAACATACCTGGGCAATGCGACCGTTTTTGAGCCGGAACGCTATTTGCGCGAGAGGAACCGGAAGAAGAGGCTGCTGCTGCGGGAAGCCCGTCCTCTTGAATATGAGAATGGCCGGGAAATTGATGCTGATGAGCATTCGGAATTCCTTTCCGGGCTGATGTTCCGGGAAGAATTCGCGCGGGAAATGGAATCCCTGGAGCCGCAGGAAAGGGAGCTGGTTGAGGCATTGATTGACGCTGAAGGAATTTGTCACGGGCTGCCAGAAGCATTCATCTGGAGGAAAGCAGAGCGCGCCGAATCAGGAAGCGCCTCCGGGAGGAAAAAAATTCACTTTTTAAGAAATGGACGTCGAATTTCCGGAAACGCGGCAAGCAATCATAGTGAAGGCAGATGAACGTTCTTTCTTTTCTGGCGCATGCCCTGTCCGGGACAGCTCCGTGAAGAGCCGTTTATTCACTTTATCAAGAACCATAAGTATTTGAAAAACAAAATGATGAATACAACAAAAACATGCGGGAATTCAGTTCCCGGCCTCAGCGTTCGGGAAAATTCCCTTTCCTGTCCCGTGGCGGATGCCGCGGCAGGCCCTCTCATGAACCCCTGCTTCCCGTAGGCACGGTTACCGGAGATATCAGGAACAACGACATTATCCTTCCCCGCCTGAATATTGTTCAAAGCGTAGGCGCCCTTTCCGGGATATTTCCCCTGGCAGTATCATCCTCAACAGGGAGGTTGTTCTTTCCGACGGAAGCGTTCCTCTTGAGCTTTCCGTGCTTTCCGCACGCAAGCAGTTTATTGAAAAACTCCCCTTTGATTCCGTGGAGAAGCCGGTCGTCTTCAATTCTCTGGAAGAAGTAAGAGCCGCCGGAGGCACGGTCGGCAGAGAGCCGGGAAACCGGCCTTCTTTCGCTCCCGTTCTGCATGTGCAGGCGCTTTTCAAGGCTCCGGAGGGCGTGGATTATCCCTTTCCCCTGGAGTACGAAGGAGAGGCTTTCGGGCTGGCTGCCTGGTCCCTGCGCGGCATGGCTTATTACCTTGCGGGGCGCGACATCCTCACGGCTTCCAGATTTGCCCTGAGGAATGAAGTATTCGCCGGCAGGTGGAAGCTTACGACCAGGCTCAGGAGGCTGGAACATAATGGCATTTTCATTCCCGTGCTGCGCAGTGCGGGCCGCAGTACACCGGAGTTCTCCTCCTTTATCAGGAGCATTGGTTAAATTTCTTACCCTCCGCAACGAAGAGCAGCGCTCATGAGCAGTCCAATCAGGAGATTATTCGTCAACGGGTTCCCGAGCCTCTACGGAGGAGCGGGAACGGAACTTCACCACCAGATCATTGTCTGGCGCAAGATGGGCGTGGAAGTCCATCTCATCCGTCCTGGGATTATCACGGGGAGCCTCTTTACAACGAAATGGTTTCCCTGGGCGTCATCATGCACGCCCCCGCGGACTGGTCGGCCGTCCAACCCGGCGACCCCGTGCTCGGTTTCTGCAATGCCGGCTTCCTCAACGCCTTGCCGGAAATACGCAGGCATACGAAACGCACAGTTTTCATCAACTGCATGACGTGGCTTTTCCCCAGGGAAAAGGAGGCCATGCAAAAGGGGAAATCGCCATGTTCCTCTATCAGAATGAAGCCGTCCGCCAGGAAGCCATGCCCGTGCTGCGCAAGCTCAACGGCGACCCGCAAAGTGCAGTTCCTGACCTTCAGGCCCTATTTCCATGCGGAATCCTTTCCCTTTATCCGGGAACGCGATGAGGATTTCTTCGGCTGCGGGCGCATCTCCCGCCAGGATGCCGACAAGTTCGCGGCCAACACCCTGCATATCTACGGCGCATTTGAATCCCCCGTGGAGAAGCGCGGCCTTTTCCTCGGTTTTGACAAGAGGAGCGAAGCCAAGATAGGCCGGCCCTTCGACTGGATTCGGATTGCCCGCAATCAAAGGGAAGTTTCCCAGCAGGCTTTTTACAGGCACAGCCGGATTATCCTCCAGCCGACGGATACGACGGAGAACTGGCCCCGCATCGGCTTTGAGGCGATGGCCAGCGGCAGCGTGCTCATTGTGGACAACCGGGGCGGGTGGCGGCAGATGGTGGAGCACGGCAAAACAGGATGGCTGTGCAGCAACGAAAGGGATTTCATCTACTACGCTTCCAAAATGGCCTGTGAACCGAATCTTCGCGACGACATGGCGGAGGCGGCCCGGGCGCGCGGCCTGGAGCTGGGCGGGCTGGATGTTTCCCTGAGAGCTGGAAGGAAGTGCTGGAGGCGATGGCAAGACTCCCGGAATGAACATGGAACGGAAAACCGGCCTTATGAATAAAAAGTATGTTTCCCCGTGTTTCCTGCCCGGCATGCGGCTGGGCAACATCATGTTCACGCTGGCGGCCGCCTGTGCCCACGCCCGTACCGTAGGGGTGGAGTGCCGGGTGTCCTGGGCTTACAATGACGCTTCCCTGATGCTGCGCTCCCGGCTCGGCGGCTGGGTGCTCCCTTCTACGCCGTGCGGCACCAATGAACCTCCATCCTGGCAGGAACCTTCCTTTTCCTATTGTCCGGTTCCCTCCCGCATCCGGACGGGCGGGCTTCGCGGCTACTTCCAGAGCGCGCGGTATTTTGAAGGGCAGGAAGCGTTCATCCGGGCGCTTTTCGCGCCTCTCACCGCGGAGAAGGAGCCCGGCGCCGTTGGCATTCACATCCGGCTTGGGGACTACAGGCGCCTCCGTGACAAGCACCGCATTCTGGACCCTGGTTTCCTGCGGAGGGCCGCAGGGCATTTATCATCCGGGAAGAACCGTCTGGTGCTGTTCAGCGATGAGCCGGACGAGGCGGCGGAGATGCTTGCGCGCGTGCCGGCATTCGGACGCTTTGCGCTGGAAATCGACCGCGGCGCTCGTGCGAATCCCTCCGCCGCATGACGGCGATGGAGGAACTCGTCATGTCGTGTTCTTCCTTTTCCTGGTGGGGCGCGTGGCTGGGAAATACCCGGAAGGTCATCGTTCCGCGCGACTGGTTTGTCGGCGGTGTGGAAGACTACCGGGATATTTACCTGCCCCATTGGGTAACACTGTAATTCCGCCACGAACCCATACCCGTAAAACAATGAATACGAGAACCGTTACAAGCCTCTGGGTGGGCGGGGAACTTCCCCGATGTCCGTTCTGTGCATCAAATCGTTCCTGGACCATGGCCATACTTTCCAGCTTTTCACCTACCGGAATTACGACAATATTCCCGCAGGAACGCTTGTGCGCGATGCGCGGGATATTCTCCCGGAGGAGGCGATTTTCCATGATTCCCACAATAGCCTGGCGCCGTTTTCCGATTGGTTCCGCATGAAATTCCTTTCACAGGAAGGCGGCTTCTGGGTGGATATGGACGTCATCTGCCTGGGTGATGAACTTCCTGCCTCTCCTCTCTGGTTCTGCAGGGGAGTGGGCGGAGGTGGTGGCCGTGGGCGCCATGGCCTTTCCTCCCGGTCATTCCGTTCCCGCAACCCTGTGCCGCCTTGCTGAGGATCCGGCGCTCCGCGTTCCCTGGGACTCTCCGGCAGAAGTCCGGGCCAAGGAGGAACTGCTCCGACGTGTGCCGGATGTCGCCGATCGCCGGCGCCAGGTGCCATGGGGATTTTGCGGCCCCACCGTGATGACGCGCGCGTTGCGCCACTGCGGCCTGTTTGACCTGGCCGCTCCGTCTTCCCACATGTATCCGGTCCCCTGGACGAGATGGCGCGACTGCTACAACGGCAACATACGCCTTGCCGGGCCGGAATTGTCCAATGCCTGGTGCGTCCACCTCTGGGGAGAGATGGCCAGGCGGGAGCCGGATGCCTGGGAAAATATGAGCCGCAACAGCATGGAAGGCGAACTGCTGGACAGGCATCTGCCGGGCCACGCCTGGAAGCCTGCCCCGGGCCGCGTAAAAAGTGAATATCCTGGTGGGCATCTGCAGCTGCACAGGCGCGGCGAACCGCCGCAAGGCGTGCCGGGAGACCTGGCTTTCCCATCCTCAGGAGGGTGTGGAATGCAGATTTTTCCTGGGGCGGCGCACTCCTTTGCCCAATGAGCCCGATGTAGTGGCCCTTTGGGTGGAGGACGATTACAGGCACCTGCCCGCCAAGGGGCTTGCCTTTTATCAATATGCCCTGGAACATTATGACTTTGACTGGCTTTTCAAGTGCGACGACGATACCTGGCTGGCGCTTGACCGCCTGGAAAGCCTCTGCGACGGCCGCTATGACCTTGTGGGCGACATGTCCCTGGCGGACAGGGGGTTCCCCAGCGGCGGAGCGGGCTACCTGATGAGCCGGGCGCTTGTGGAGGGTATTGTGGCGCACGGCGGCCGGGTTCCCGCCGTCGGGGCGGAGGACGTCATCTTCGGCCGGCTGGCGCGGGAACTGGGCGCGCGCGTCCATGCCACGCCGCGCCTCTTCCTCAGCCATGCTCCGGCGCCCCACCGCCTGAATGACCAGGTGAGCGCCCATTGGTGCTCTCCGGGCAGGATGCACGGCATTGAGGCCCTTTTCCATGATGAACCGGTGGCCGTTTATGACGCCGTGCATCCCCATTGAGAGACGAACTCCTGTTTTTGCCCGGGGCCGTTTCATGCGCGGCGCCAGCGGCTGCACCGGGCGCTACGTCCTGCAGGACGGGCTTCTCACGCTGTTCTGGGATGACTGGGCGCCGGAAGCTTCTGGAAAAAACGGCAGCGGATTTTCCCGCGGTCCGTTTTCCCTGACCCCTGCCGCCGGCAGCAGGCAGCTTCCTTTTCCGAGTCCGTGTCCTGACGGGCATGGCCTCCATTCCCTGTTCTTCCCATCCGTCCGCCGTGGTGCGGCACGGGGAAGGAAGATGAACCATCCAATCGGCGCCTTTCGCGCCGCACTCAAACCACAATCATCACACCATGTATACCAACGAACAGCCAAACGACGACCCCTCGTTGAACAGGGGTTCCGCCAACAAGATGAACCCCAGCCCCGCCGCCGGACCTCCCGGGGCGGCCAGCCAGCCTGGAGAGCCGGGCGCCGCAGCGCCCTCCATGCCATGTCCACCCCATCCAGCCCTACGGCACGGATACCGTTATCTATGAAAAATCCGACAACTTCGTTCAGACGTCAGCCGGAGCCGATGTCTTCATGCCCCCCGTCAACGACACCTTCAGCGTCCCGGAAGGAGGGGCCACGGTCGTGGCCAGCCTGACGGTGGACGACTGGGGCAAGCTGACCATCTCCGGCCCGGGCGGCACGTTTGAGCTGGACCTGACCTCCGCCGCCGATGAACCCGGAAAACTGGGAGGCCACCAGGAATGGTCCAAATCAGGCTCCTTTGAGTTATCCGAAGGCACGTACACTCTCTCCATCACGCACCAGAACATCGACATGCCGCACAACGAATACAACCAGTCCGTGTGCAGATACTCCGTGACGGTGACCGCGCATGGGGACTCCAGCAGCAGTTCAAGTAGTTCGGACACCCCTCCTTCCTCCCTGTCGAGCAGCTCCTCTTCGGACGTGCCGCCGGAGGAAAGGAAATCTGCTGCCGTTGCGGTACGTGCACGGACGCGGAAGGCAATGAATACACCATTGCGGCGGAAAAACTGCCGGGTGACCCCGGCGTGGAAATCTGCATGTCCCAGGCCGAATTCCTGGCCAGGGGGAGGGGCTTCGGCGCCGTCTCCCGCGGCCTTCAGCCTCCGTTCCGCGGAAAACGCCCGTGAAACGGCGGAAGCCTGCGGCGGCCTGAAATACGTGAGCCCGTGGGCCTGGCGCGTCCATCTGGACGAAACGTCCGGCCTCATCACCGTGGTGCCTCCGGTGGGCGCCGCGCTTTACTTCAACGTGCAGGCCGGTTCAGATACGGCCCTGCCTGCGGGCATCTCCGCAAGCGCGACTTCAGGGTGCAGCTGCTGGATGAAACTCTGGCTCCTGCCTCTTCCGGTGCCCCCGCCTACCTTTCCCTGGTGGACGCGGACGGGCAGAAAATCCGCTTCTCCGCGGAAACCGGCGCTGTGGTCGGCATGACCTCCGCCTCCGGCAGGGTTCTTCTGGCGGAAGACTACTTCCGGAATGTGAGCAATACGTATGACCATGAGGGCAGCCTGGTAAGCAGCTACAGCGCCGCGGAGGGGCTGATGCGCACCCGGACTGGAGCGGACGGAGAACTCGTCATGGAATGGTACGCTCCCGCCGCCGTCACGGTCCTGGCCGACGGAACATACGAGGTAACGGGGAACCCTATAAAACCTCCTCCTACCTGTCCTCGGAAGAAAACGGCGTGCGGACCACCGTCATCACGCGCCAGCAGCGCGGACTGCCGGCCCACACCATCACCCGTACGGAAGAACCCGGCAGAGTCAGCATCGCCAAAGGCCAGGGGACGACACCATCATCCGCACCATTGAAACCAACCGCCTCTACGGAGGCCTCTCGGAACGCATTGAAACCGTCAGAGGCATCAACGACGCCGAGCCGGTCGCCTGCAACCGCAGCGTCAGGCAATACACGGACGGCGGCTGGCTGCTGGTAAGCGAAACGGAAGCCTTCAACACGCCGCTGGCGCGGACGACCTCCTACGAATACAACAGCCAATACCGCGTCTCCCGCATCAACCGTCCGGACGGCGGCTACACGCGCTATGAATACGACGGCGAAGGACGGGTCACGCTTGAGGCGGCGCCCTGGGCCGGCGGCGGAGAACAGGTAACCCGGACCGAATACGCCGGCCTGCGCTTCTACGACAACCGTCCGGCGCGTGTCGCCGAATTCCGGGTGCTGTCCGACGGCACGGAAATCGAACTGACGGCCGCCGCTTACGCCTATGAGCAGTCTCCCCTCATGGAACGGGTGACCAAAACCGTGACTGCCGCCGGTTCCGGCCAGGAACAACAAGCGTGGAAGAAACGTATGGAGAAGCCGCCGCCTATCCCTATGCCGCCGGGCAAATCAAATTCACCCGGGACATTGCCGGCGTGGAAACCTTCTATGACTATGAGGCGGCCGCGGAACACGGCGCCGCGCACAAAAAGACGGCTATCACCAAGGTCGGCGGCGAACTGGCGGCCGGACAGAGCCGCAAGACGGAATCGTTCCTTGCCGCCAACGACACGGTGCTTGTTGAACAGGAAAGCGTCTGGGATGGCGACAACTGGCTGCTGCTCTCAAGCGGCGCCCATGAATACGACGAAGAAGGCCGCCGCACGAAACCATCCGGGGCAACGGCCGCGTCACCTCCACGTCCTGGATGTGCTGCGGCAAGCTCTCGGAAACGGACGAAGACGGAATCCTGACGTCGTACGGCTACAACAGCGCCCACCAGCTGGTGGAAACCATCCGTTCGGAAATCAGCGACGGAGACACGGTCGTAACCCCGGAAACCATCACCACCTACACCCGGGACGCCGCCGGGCGCGTCCTGCAGACACGCCGGGACAGGGGAGCCATGACCACGACGGAAAGCGTGGAATACGACAAGCTCGGCCGTATCGTCAGGCAAACCGATGTGCTGGGTCGCGTGACGGCGACAGCCTACAGCGAAAACGGCCTGACGGAAACCGTCACGACGCCCGCCGGCGCCACCCTCGTCACCGAACGTCACCCCGACGGCTCCGTACTCCATGAATACGGCACGGGACAGCGCGAACGCTGCCATGTCTATGACATCGACCATAACTGCCTGAGGGAAACCGTTACCCTGGCCGGCCAGACCACCATCCTCTCCCGGACCCTGGTCAACGGCTTCGGACAAAGCGTCCTGCAAGTGACGCCCACGACTGCCGGGTTCCTGTATGACCGTTCCGAATACGATGAACAGGGGCATCTCATCCGCGCATGGAGGGATGCGGGAGCGCAGGAGGGGGCCGTCGCCATGGCGCCTGCGCTCTATGAATACGATGCTTTCGGCAACATGACCAGGGAAACGCTCGCCCTGGCGGAGCAGCCCGCACCGGACAACAGCCCCATCCGGGAATATGCCTTCAGCGTGGAAAACGCGGAGGACGGCATCTATATGGTGACGGCGCAAACCCGCTACAATGCTGAGGGGCAGCCGCTTGTCTCCGTACGGAAGCAGCTCCTGTCCGAACTCTCCGGAGTTCTGGAAACAAAAGCGGTCATCATTGACGAACGCGGCTTGACTTCGGCAGAATGGACGGAGTATGCTGAAAATACGAAAAAAAAAGAATCCAAAAGAGCATTGTCCCCTCTTCCAGCGTCACGGCTCAAACGGTGGCGGCGGACGGCTTTATGCTCGCAGCAGAACCACGCGGGCATCACGGAGACGGCCGCCCGCGCCTATACGGCCGCAGGCATGACCCTGACCCGCACGGACGGCCGCGGCAACACGGTCACGATCCGGACCGACCTGGCCGGACGATCCGTCAGCGTGACGGACGCCGCCGGAAATGCGACCGTGACGCAATACGACGCCTGCCACGACCGGGCTGCCATGGTGACGGACGCGCTGGGAAATACGGTATGCGCCAGATACGATGCCAGAGGCCGGAAAACGGCCGAATGGGGACCAGGACGCAGCCCCTGCTCATGGGTTATGACGAGGCCGACCGCCTGGTGAGCCTGACCACCTTCCGCGCGGCGCAGGAAGGAGACGTCGCGGAAGACCCCACTGGCCGCGCGGATGGAGACGTCACCACCTGGAGCTATGACGACGCCACGGGGCTGGAAACGCGCAAAACGTATGCCGACGGAACGCACGTGGACAAAACCTGGGACGCCTTCAACAGGCTCGCCACGGAAACGAACGCCCGCGGCATCGTGAAGACCTGCACTACGAACAGGCCCGCGGGCTGCTGACGGGAATCAGCTACTCAGACGCCACGCCCGGCCAGAGCTTCGTCTACGATCACCTCGGTCAATTGACGCAAATCACTGATGCTGCCGGAACGCGAACCTTCGCCTGCAATCCCTACGGAGAACTGGAAACCGACAGCCTTGCGGCAAACGGCATCGCCTGGCAGGTCTCCCGAGCGCTATGACGGGCTCGGCCGTCAGGCGGGGTACGAATTAAGCGCGGACGGCCGCCGCGTCCAGCAGACGCACCTGTCCTATGACGGCAAAGGCCGCCTCTCCACCCTCACAGCGGAAGGCATGGAAACGCCCTTCTCCTGGACTTACTGCGAACAGGGAGGGCTTGTGGAACAACTCGCCTACCCCAACGGCATGACCCGGGTCAACACCTATGAAGACAGCCGCGACCTCCTCTCCGTCATCGACTACCGGAGGCCCGGAAGCGCCAACCCGCCGGCAAGGCACGAATACGACTACGACGCGCTGGGCCGTCCTACACGGCGCAGGGACACGTGGAACACGGCGGCGCCCAAAACGACGCGTTTGTTCACCTACAACAGCCGCGGCGAACTGGTCGGAGACCAGCTCAGGCCCGGCGGCCGCTTCGGCTATCAGTACGACAACATCGGCAACCGGAAGGAAGCCTTCGAATTCGGCAGCACCACGGACTATGAAACCGACGAACTCAACCGGTACGCGGGCATCGTCAGAAATGGCGGGGAAGCCTTTACACCTCAATACGACGCCGACGGCAACCAGACGCTGGTGAAAACTTCCACCGGCATCTGGACAGTCACCTACAACGCGGAAAACCGGCCCGTGGTGAAAAGCGAAGACGGCGGGACAACCGTGGAATGCGCCTACGACTCCATGGGCAGGAGATTCGAGAAAAAAAGTGACGGTCGGAGGGACAACGGGCTTCCACGCGCTACCTCTACCGGGACTACCTGCAGGTGGCGGAGTGCGACTTGACCGGGGAAACGCCGAAGCTTGTGCGCAGCTACCTCTGGGACCCCTCGGAACCTGAGGCCACGCGCGTCCTGGCCATGACGCGCTGGGAGGCGAACAGGACGCAGGTGAAGGAGCATCTCTACTGCATGCACGACGCGATGAAGAACGTCACTTCCCTCTTCGGGGAGGCGCGCGGACGCCGCGCCCTGTACGAATACCGTTCGTACGGAGGGCTGGTCACGTCGGAAGGCAACATGGCGCAAGAGAACAAATTCCGCTTCTCTTGCGAATACATGGACGACGAGCTCGGCCTCATCTACTACAACTACCGTCATCTCAATCCGCGCGACGGCAGGTGGATCAGCAGGGATCCCATCGCGGAACAGGGAGGGTGGGAATTTGTTCGCGTTCGTTAATAATAATGGTATCATCAATTTTGATTATTTAGGGAAAGGTTACTTAGCTAGGCGCCCTTTAGCACATACAGCATTCACTCACGACGGGGAAAATATTATACTATACATGGGCATGTATACAAAGCAGAAGGATTATCAATACAACATTCTCATTTTTTCTTTGAGGATGAAACTAATATTGGCTATTTCCCTGATGGATTGCATGAGGATAATAGCGAAGGTGAAGAAAAAAAATTGTATATCAAAATTCGAGATAAGCTAGATGATTGCATATTGCGAGAAGCCATTAAAAAAAAACACCTCCTAAACCTTATAGCTTGACTAGATTTACAATTAAGATAGCTTGTGAAGAACAAAGCACATTATACCAAGTGAATAATATGGGGCAAATAATTCCAGTGCCTGTAAGTAGAAATGTTATTAAAATTATACAAGTAATAAATCCTGATACAGATAATTGTAATTCATGGGCATTAAGAGTATTGAGAAAAAATATGACGAATTAGTTAAAAAAATCAAAAAATGAAGCCGTTAATTTTAACAATATCAGGTTATTTCCTAGTTATAATATTTATAATTTTTACTTTGGTGTTTCCAGTGTCATTGGTTCAAATGCATGGTATGACTGGATATCATGGGCGATGTTGATTTTATCATTGATTTTAAATATATTATGTTTTTTTATAAGTATCTATTATCTAATAAAGAAACGTAAAATTTGGACAAATATTATAGCTTGCTTACTTTCTATTGTTTTTATGATTATAGCATTTTCGTTAGTTTCTATAGAAACTGTAATTATTATTAATTGATCTTGAAATGAAATAATTTTCTACGAATTACAACCACTCAGGGACTGTTATCCTCTGAGTGGTTGTTTTTAATAAGCATATGGGCAGGAGATTCGAGAAAAAGTGACGGTCGGAGGGACAACGGGCTTCCACGCGCGCTACCTCTACCGGGACTACCTGCAGGTGGCGGAGTGCGACTTGACCGGGAAACGCCGAAGCTTGTGCGCAGCTACCTCTGGGACCCCTCGGAACCTGAGGCCACGCGCGTCCTGGCCATGACGCGCTGGGAGGCGAACAGGACGCAGGTGAAGGAGCATCTCTACTGCATGCACGACGCGATGAAGAACGTCACTTCCCTCTTCGGGGAGGCGCGCGGACGCCGCGCCCCGTACGAATACCGTTCGTACGGAGGGCTGGTCACGTCGGAAGGCAACATGGCGCAAGAGAACAAATTCCGCTTCTCTTGCGAATACATGGACGACGAGCTCGGCCTCATCTACTACAACTACCGTCATCTCAATCCGCGCGACGGCAGGTGGATCAGCCGCGATCCCATCAAGGAAGAAGGCGGCTGGGAATTTGTTCGCGTTTGTAGGAAATTCTCCGATTCATGTGAATGATAATAAGGGGTTGAGCGAAGATGAAATTTGTAATGTAATAAACAAAAATAATAAAACTATTGATGAAGTTCGTGCTGGATTTGATCCTATTTTGCAAAAAATAGGTGATTTAATTCATATATGGGATTTGTTGAAAAAAAAAGTTTAATTCTAACCCAGCCAATCATAAAGGGGAAAAAGATAACTGTTATTTTAAAAATTCAGATTTAATTATTGAAGGTGGGCGAAATTCGTTTTTCCTTATAAGAACTCCTCTCAAAGATTGCGTTAGAAAACTTTGTTTTTCTCGTCGAGGTTTTGGAGGAAGTCGGAACAAAGGCGAAAGAAATCTTGCCGGATCTCCGGCAGGAACTCCCAACAGAATTTAAAAAATGAAACCTGATCCTAATAACCCTGATAGAGTCCTCATGAAAGATCCTAATGGGAAAACTATATCAAAACCAAAGCCAAATGGTTTCGATGAATTTTGGAAAAATAAACATAATTAGTTAATATGAAGATTAATATTTGTCCTGAATTGTGGGAAAAGTATCTTGGCAAGTGGAATTTTTTCTATTTTTCTAGATTATTGTCTTGAAATAAAAAAGAAACAGAAAATCAATTAGTATTGATATATTTGATATATTAAGAGATGAAAAATGTGTGTTAATTCCAATTAAATTAAGTGATGAATACTTGTCTTTTTGGATGCGTAGCAGTTGGACAAATATTAAATTCTCAATTTTTCAACATTTAAAAAATGAAACTCTTATAGTAGATTTTTCGGATTGTGATATTTATAAAAAGACATTTCCAGTACAAATTAACCAATCTCATAAATATATCGTTGATTTTAACGCTTCCAAAATGCCGAAATGGATTTACGGGACATGGCAGACAACAGATGGTTTAGAGTATATGAATATAAGCCGCGACGATACTAATTTATCAATAGCCCTTTGGTCTGATTTTGGGGATATTCCACCAACTCAAAATCGCAGTTTTCGTAAGATTATTTCAGTCTATGATATAGATAGTTTTAATATCAAGATGATTGTGAAAGGATATGATTACAGTAATAAGATTAGAGAAATAGTAATATTATTCGATTCTCATGCGAAAGAAGTGAGATTAATTTATTCGAGATCGGTAGAAGCTAAACGAATATGAATAATGTTTAGTTCTTTTTTATTTGATGATTTTCATTATAATAAATTTTAAATATAATTCACTTATTTTTATTAAAAACTCCTTCCAAAATCATATTGGAAGGAGTTTTTTTTGAAATTATTTAGAATAGTCCACGACAACACTGTCACGACTCGAACCGACCTAGTCGGTCGAGTTGTCAGTATGACGGACACCGCCGGAAATGCAGCCGTAACGAGGGAATACGCTTACGATAGCCTGGCAAGGCCCGTCACGCGGCGCACGGCCCGCCAGGGGAATACCGTCAACGACAGCTTTGCCTGCAACAGCCGGAGCGAACTGACCGCCGCCACCGTCAGCGGCAAGACATACGGCTACAGTTACGACAACATCGGCAACCGGAAAACCGCGAGGGAAGACGCGGAAGAAGCGACCGCCTACACAACCGGCCCGCTCAACCAATACACCGCCATCGAGCGCGGAGAAGAAGCCGCCTTTGAACCGGTTCACGACGCGGACGGCAATCAGACATTGATCAGGACATCCACCGGCATCTGGCAAGTCGCCTACAACGCGGAAAACCGCCCGGTGCGCTTCGTCAATGAAAGCGCCAAAACCGTGGTGGAATGCACCTACGACTACATGGGCAGGCGGCACACCCGCAAAGTGAGCGTCAACGGGACGGTGAGCAGCTACCTGCGCTACATGTACCGTGGCTACCTGCAAATAGCCGCCATAGATGCCGTCAGCGGAGTCTTCCGATGGTTCCTGTTCTGGGACCCGACGCAGCCTGAGGCTGCGCGCCCGCTGGCCATCCGCAAAGACGGCACCTGGTACGCCTACGGGTGGGATCTGACCAGGAACGTCACGGAAATCTTCGGGAAAGCCGGTTACCTGCGGACGGTCTACACCTACACGCCTTACGGAGAAGCCACCGCCGAAGGGGACGTCACCCAGCCCATCCAGTGGAGCAGCGAATACAACGATGAAGAACTGGGGCTTGTCTACTACAACTACCGTCATCTCAATCCGCACGACGGAAGGTGGATCAGCCGCGATCCCATCGAGGAAGAAGGTGGTTGGAATTTGTTCGCGTTTGTAGGAAATAAAATTTTTAATCAATCTGATATTTTAGGGTTGATATGTACAATAGAATATAGTATAAAATTACATACAATATTAATAAGGAAGGTAGATAAAGATAGTAATATACTTCGTTTAACGACGAGTAGAGTTTTTTCTGGAAATGGTGATGGGAAAAATAATCCGGACAATGTTGGAAATAAAGATAACGGTCCTATACCACCAGGGAAATACTATGTGATAAAAAGACAATCTGGAGGAATTCGGAGCCAAATTAAAGATTGGACCTACAAATTATGGAATGATAATGATAAGAATCAATAGCTCGCTTTCATTGCAATAGATGATGCATTAGACGATCAAAAAGAAATTAATGGAGTTTTTAGGTCTTCTTTTCGAATGCATTATGGAACAAGATCTTTGAGGTGTATCACTTTTTAGATAAAGAAGTATTTGAAAAAGCGCGTGAATTTATCCTTGAAACTGAATCTAGAACAGTAAAAGGAGCAGATGGAACAGAATATATATATTATGGAATTTTGGAAGTTAAAAAGAATAGAAAAAGAATTGTTTTTTGTATTATTTTTTGTAGTATAATAACATTTCTTATTTTACATTAGCATGTAAAATTATAGGAGCAGATGTCATGGAGGCTTGTGTTCCTGTTCATATAATGAGGATGATTATGAACAATTTTTATCCAGAAATAATTATTGATGGAGAGATATCCTATAGTATCCTTATGTATGATAGTTTTATTTTTTATGGGACAATTATTTTTTAATAACATTTTTATGCATTTATAAAAACAAGTCCGTGGGTTGCTGTGGGAATCGGCTATTCTGACGCCACGCCTGTCAGAGCTTTACATACAACCATCTCGGTCAATTGACACAGGTTGAGGAAGCTAGAAGCGAGTGCCTACACAACCGGCCCGTTCAACCAATACACCGCCATCGAGCGCGGAGAAGAAGCCGCCTTTGAGCCGGTTCACGACGAGGACGGCAATCAGACATTGATCAGGACATCCACCGGCATCTGGCAAGTCGCCTACAACGCGGAAAACCGCCCGGTGCGCTTCGTCAATGAAAGCGCCAAAACCGTGGTGGAATGCATCTACGACTACATGGGCAGGCGGCACACTCGCAAAGTGAGCGTCCGATGGTTCCTGTTCTGGGACCCGACGCAGCCTGAGGTTACACGCCCGCTGGCCATCCGCAAAGACGGCACCTGAGTTGGAGCTATGACAAGTGGTGCAATTGGTAGTGCTGGTGCCGGTGTTGGTGCTGCTCCTGGAGCTGTAGTTGGCGCAGGGATAGGTGCGTTAATAGGAGGTGTCACTGGTTGGTGGGTTGGTACGTCAATTGCAGAACATGTATATGATTGGATATTCACAGAATTAGAAAAAGAAGAGTATGAAGTTGTATGTGCAAAAATTAGTTTTTATTATTTGTAGTAGTATATTAGTTATATAAAAATGATATAATCTGCGCATTGTTTTTTAATGCGCAGATTATACTTTATTCGTAAAATTTTATAAAATGAATCGAAAAATAAATAAGTACTATTTTGATATTAATAGTGAAGCAAATTATATTTTTTTTTGAATGTAAAAATGGTTTGCATTATATGCTGTCCAATTCAATATGTTCATATATTCCGGAGTTGCCACCGAATGCCCGTGAATATCCAAACAAGTGGAATTGCAGAAATGGAATAAATGCGGTAAAAAATGGATTTCTTTTTTTTATGGCAGGGTTTTTCCTGTGAAGATAATAAATGCGTTCCTTCGCATGAGCACTATTCTCATTTACATATTGGTTTTCAGTCCAGTATGGATACCCTTTATTTCATGAATAATGGAGCGGTAATCCACTTTTTCTTAAAGAAAAAAAAAAGGGGAAAAAAGAGATAGAGGAAATTCGTTTTTATACAAGTCAGCAGGCTGATAGAAATGGAATTCGCATCCAGAATTATCTACATAATTCCTCTTATCAAAATATTCCTATTTATTGGGAAGGGACAGGTGGTCTTTATCCTCTTGAAGGAGGATTTATTGTCACACCAAGTTTTTGTTCCAGCGGAAAGCTTTGCGATATGAAAGCTTATGAACTTAATCATATAGAAAAATTCACGCAGTATCGATTTTGTGCAAGGAGTTTTTAGTCTGGCAAAATATCCGGAAGAAAGCCGTGCATTTAGAGAGCTTCCTTCGTATTTCTGCGAGCTGGCAGATTCCTCGTTTGACTATAAATCATGGGAGATGGCTATGACAGCGGAATCCATTCCTCTGGAACACAACTGTGTTCATCCGTTTTATAAAAATGGCATATGTATAGCTGAATTGGTAATTGTTAATTTAATATGGGGAACTTCTTATTATCCCTATCAAGATTCATATGTACTTTTGTTACGCTACTCTCCATCAGTAGAATCTTGTGTTATCCAACTTGTTGACCTTGTATTGGGAAAAAATTTCCCAGTATCAGATTAATAGAAAATAAAGAAATTATATGATCATTTTGTCTAATTTTGAAAACTATTTTTAATCATCAGAAGATGATGCGAAACACTGAAAGCTGTCCTGATGCCAAAAAGAGATAGAAAGCTTAGCAGCGGAGGAAAGCAGCTGTTTCAGGGTATTCTAAAAATGAGATGTCCTATAAAAAATTTAGAATGACAATTTGAATTTTTATGGTATTATCATAATTGGGTCTAATGTCAGAAGAGAAGAAGTTTTGTTTTTGAGTAATTATCGATTTATTAAAATGATATAATGAAAAATATATTATATACTGTAGTATTGTTGTTGTTTCAGTATTTGCTTCTTTTCTGTTTTTGATAAATATTATAAGAAATCTCCTCTTCTAGGAGAGATCGACAATACATATGTCTTTAGCTATGATCCTCCTTTAATAATAGGAAATGTAGAGATTGAGGAATTGTCTAAATTTAATCAAACACTCGCTGATCAGTTTCCCGATCATCATGTCTATGCCACATACTGTGGAAAAGAATGTACCCTGACCGTAATAATTCTTTATGATTATGATACTGATTTTTCCTATACGGATAGAGAAAGACTGTGGAAACTAATATGTGAATGGCAAGACAGCTTGTGGTATAAACAGGATATGGAACAAATTAAATAAAATCTAATATTTTTCATTTTATTTAATTAATACATGAAAACTGTTTAATTTTATAAAAGCTCCTTCTGTTTATCGGAAGGAACTTTTTTACATAAATGATGATTGCTTTGTTTTAATATTGATTTTTTGATTTTTATAAAGCTATGCTTCCTGTCAAAGATATTAACCATTGTAAAAAGCTATGAATCTGCCAATAGTTTTGAGAAAATCCTTGACGAAATAGCAGCAATATTGAAATCCTCAAGCAGGAACTTGATGTCCATGTTTCCAGATATAAAGAATATGATTTTTAGCAAAATATTATACTTTCCCTTGTTTCCGGTCGTATTTTCTCATCTTGTCACCGAGGAGAGACTCCGGTGGTAGAGTCTCCGCAGCCAGTACCTGTTTACGATATGGAAAAGCTTCCTAAGGCTTCGGTATATATTAAGGCAGAGGAAAGAATAATGAACTTATCGCAGCAACAGAAGCAGCAATTGGCGAGTTATATCATTCATTCTGCGAATTGGGAGAAAATGTTGAAGAAAAAATTCAAGCAGGTCCGCAGCGGACGGTATCAGGAAATGTTGTCCATGGTACATCAGGATGACGATAGTTATTTAAATAGAGTTATTATTCCATATATCCGCTTATCGAGTAAAGATAAAGATATTTTATCCCTTCTTCAGAACAATGAAGACGGAGAAGTTATTTTGAGCAGAGCGAATCTTTTTTTGAACTGGTAGCGGAAAATTATATAGAACATTATCCTGATGATAAGAACGGATGGGATTTTTTATGGTTTTTATGAATATGGAGGAAGATGAAATTCCTTTTGGTAGTATAATCAAAGAAACGATTATCAAAAGGAATCTCGATCGATTCGCCTATGGGAAGAAAATATTGGATATGATAGGCGATTCCTCTATTAGAAAGAATGATGGACGCTGCCTTTAGTTCTATAGAGGGGCTGACAGACAACAAACTTTGGTCTGAAGCAGGGAAGAATAGTTGAGGATATGGGCTGAGTTTGCAAATTTTCTCAACTGAACCTGCAAATTTATTGATAAATCAGGAGTTGATGAAGAAAATATATTCTGAATAATGAATGAAATTTATTATAAAATACTTTGATAGCAAAAAGAAATTTCATTTCAACGAAATATACAAGACAGCTAAATATATTAAATCATTAATTGTTATTTCTCCGCAGGTTCTCCAGATAGTTTAAATTTTCAATAACAGAAATAATTATGGACAATGAGAATACTAAAATAAAAAATACAGGATCTTGGTCCCCATTCTACTATTGGATAGTAGGAGTAGTGACTATGTGTGCCTTGATGTGGATACTTCCTAACAATTATCCTAGAGAACCTTGGGAAAATATCATTAGAGTTTTACTTGGAGCATTGTTCATATTTCTCTTTTTTTGTATGTCCAGTGTGGATGATTATTTCAGCAATACGCTATTGGAAGACAAAAGATTATATTCGTGCTACCGTGGCGGTATTAATTACTTTGGCAATTTTAGAGAGTGTTTTATTTGGTCCTCTGTTAAGCATTGATTTTGATTTCACTATTTGTTTTCTAAAAATTCTGACGAGTGACTGGAAAGAAAAAGGAGCTGCTGAACAATAAAATTGATCATTCCCGGCAAGCAAAAAATTATAAATCTCAGTTGAAACGGATAAAAAGATGGTGATTAATATAATTTTTTTCTGGATATTAGTTGTTTTTGGGGTTATTGTCAGCTTATATAATTGGATAATAGTTTTTAACTGTGTAATAAAATCCAAAAATTCATCTTGTATTCCTCTATTGGGCGGTGGAGCAATTGTTTTAGCTATGAATCTTCCTGGAATAGATATGGAAGAATACGAATCTATTCCCTTATTATTGGATTATGGATGCATTCCTCTTTTGTCCACACGTTTTTTTCCTTTATATATAAAATGTTGAAGGGATTATTTAAATAGAGTAAAAAACAATTAGCCAAAAGGATCGTTTTTAACAGTTTTTCATCAAGGGTATTTGCATATAGCAGAGTGCGGATTGACCGAGGAAATGCCGGATTCGTGCGCAGTTACATCTGGGACCCTTCGGAACTGGCGGCTGTGCGCATCCTGTCCATGACGCGCCGGGAAGCGAACGGGATGCAGGAGAAAGAGCATCTCTACTGCGTGCACGAGACGATGAAAAACGTTACCTCCCTCTTCGGGGAAGAGTATATGGTCGCCGTATTCTGTACGAATACCAGCCGTATGGCGGTCTGATCACGTCGGAAGGCAATATGGGGAAGAAAACGGGTTCCGCTTCTCGAGCGAATACATGGATGGCGAACTGGGGCTGGTCTATCACAGTGTTCATCGGTATCAATTCGTTTGATATCTTTGGAGCGGCCTCATTCCTGTTGGAAATTTGTCAACGGGGATTGGAAAGAGATAGGTATTCATGCAGAGTGAGTTCTGTAAATTTTGTTGAGGAAGCCTTTTAGAATTCTGTATGGGATTCAAGCTGCATCCGGTATGTTCCGGTGCAGTTTTTGTGTAAACGGGTTGAGAAAGACTTGCCGTTATCCGCCTTCCGGGAAGAACGGAAAAGCGGGAGCGCAGCCGGAAGAATTAATTTTTTTAACAAGAAGAAGAAGGAAGTTAACTACCCAGAATGGAATTTCCGGATATATTGAGGTAATGTTTTTACATTATATTAAACATCGTCGGTCCGTTCCGGGACTTCGTATCTGCCATAGCGGTTTTTCCGTGAAATTTTTTTTCAGATAAAAAAGAAAAACGGCATAGAATAATATTTTGTTTCCATATATGTTGGAATGGTTTGAATTTAAATTTCATAAAATATCATGATGGAATCATTGTTGGGTTTTATCTTTTGTCTATTGAGCGGAATATTCTGTTTTTGGCTCTTTTTCAAATGCGTCGACTGGTTTGAAAAATCTAAAACTGCGCCTGTCTATGTATACACTATTATTTGTGATTAGCTTAATTGTGTTCGGTTATTTGATGTATGTCTTGATCAAACCGGAAAAAAATTTTAACCAGCAAGATGATGAAAACAGAAATTCTAGGTATTATTGCGCAAATCGTTCTTATGGTGGCTTTGAGCTATCCTCTGGGGAAATATATTGCCAAGGTTTACAAAGAAGGAGAAAAACATGGCTTGATTTCATGAAGCCTGTTGAAAGGCTGATGTTCCGCCTGTCCGGGATTAATCCGGAGGAAGAAATGAACTGGAAGCAGTTTTTGCGGGCTTTGCTGACCGTAAATCTGTTCTGGTTCGTATGGGGATGGTTCTTCTGGTCAGCCAAGGGTATCTGCCCCTCAATCCGACGGCAATATTGGGCAAACGTGCCACCAGGCGTTCAATACATGTATTTCATTCATGGTGAATTGCAACCTCCAGCATTACAGCGGGAGAGCGGTTTTACCTATTTTACGCAGTTGTTCGTGATTATGCTGTTCCAATTCATTACGGCAGCTACCGGCATGGCCGCAATGGCAGGGATCATGAATGCCCTCAGCAAGAAGACAACCAAAAACGATTGGCAACTTCTGGGATTACCTCGTGTTGAGTTCTACCCGTATTTTGCTGCCTCTTTCTCTGGTAGCTGGGTGCACCCTGATTACGCAGGGTACGCCAATGGGGTTTGACGGAAAAATGGAAGTGACGACTCTTGAAGGGGTGGAACAAACCATTTCCCAAGGCCCTACTGCGGCTGTCGTACCCATTAAACAGTTGGGAACTAATGGTGGGGGTTATTTCGGCGTTAATTCATCCCATCCGCTGGAAAATCCGACCTACCTCTCCAACATGGTTGAATGCTGGTCCATCCTGATTATTCCGATGGCGATGGTTCTGGCCTTTGGTTTTATCTAAATCGCAAGAAACTGGGATACAGTATTTACGGCGTAATGCTGTTTGCCTTTTTAATTGGCGTCTGCGTTAACGTGTATCAGGAGATGAACGGCAATCCCCGCATAGAAGAGATGGGCATCGTCCAGGAAAGCGGGGCTATGGAAGGTAAGGAAATCCGGCTCGGATCCGCGGCTACAGCTTTGTGGAGCGTCGTTACGACAGTTACGTCAAATGGGTCCGTCAACGGGATGCATGATTCCACCATGCCTCTTTCAGGCATGATTCAGATGTTGAACATGCAGATTAATACGTGGTTTGGCGGCGTCGGGGTAGGGTGGATGAATTATTTCGCCTTCATGATTATAGCCGTGTTCATCAGCGGTCTGATGGTTGGAAGAACTCCCAATTCCTGTGCAAGAAAGTAGAAGCCCGTGAGATGAAGATCGCTTCCATCGTGGCGTTGCTCCACCCGTTTGTGATTCTCGTCGGTACGGCTCTGGCTTGTTACCTGTTTGTTTACGCGCCATCGTTTGTGGAAGGCGAAGGCGGGTGGGTCAATAATCCCGGCTTTCATGGACTGAGTGAATTCCTTTACGAATATACTTCAAGCGCCGCCAATAACGGTTCCGGGTTCGAGGGTCTGTCCGATAATACCTGGTTCTGGAATTACTCTTGCGGTATTGTCCTCATTTTGAGCCGTTTCATCCCGATCGTAGGACAGGTTGCCATTGCCGGGCTTCTGGCGGGCAAGAAGTATATTCCCGAGACGTCCGGAACGTTGAAGACAGATTCAGTGACATTCAGCACTGTGACTTTTGCCGTGATTTTCATCGTTGCGGCTTTGTCCTTCTTCCCTGTCCATGCCTTGAGCACCATTGCCGAACATTTGAGTTTGTAAATACAGGTCAGAACACGTTGATTACCGATAATATATTTATATATTTCTATTCCATTTTCTGGAATTGAAACAAAAATCTACGATATGAAAAATTCAATAATACTTCCCTGTTCGAAAGGGAGCAGGTACAGGGAAAGCTTGAAGCAGTCATTGATCAAGCTTCATCCGGGAATGATGATGAGGAACCCGATCATGTTTACCGTGGAAATCGCCACGATGATCATGCTTCTGGTAACCGTTTATTCCCTCTTCAGTGACGAGCAAGGGTCTTTCCTTTATAATTTCCTTGTTTTTCGTCATTTTATTCCTTACTCTTCTGTTTGCCAATTTTGCCGAGGCGATTTCCGAGGCCCGAGGAAAGGCGCAGGCTGATAGCCTTCGCAAGACGCGGGAGGAGACGCCGGCCAAGTTGATCGTCGATGGAACGGTTACCGTCATCAATAGTTCCCAGTTGAAAAAAAGGGGACTATTTCGAATGTGTCGCGGGAGATATTATTCCCGCCGACGGGGAGGTCGTCGAAGGGTTGGCGTCCATTGATGAAAGCGCTATTACGGGGGAATCCGCTCCGGTTATCCGTGAGTCCGGCGGGGGACAAGAGTTCCGTGACGGGGAACCAAAGTGCTGTCAGACCGTATTAAGGTGCTTGTCACCGCGCGTCCTGGGGAAAGTTTCCTTGATAAAATGATTGCCCTGGTTGAAGGCGCTTCCCGGCAGAAAACTCTAACGAGATAGCGCTAACCATTTTATTGGCTGTCTTTACTCTGGTTTTCCTCGTCGTCTGCATTACCTTGAAGCCGATAGCGGACTATTCCGGAACGGAAATCAGCATTGCCGCCCTGATTTCCCTGTTCGTATGTCTTATTCCTACGACAATCGGAGGATTGCTTTCGGCGATCGGCATTGCCGGAATGAACAGAGCCTTGAGGTCCAATGTGATTACAAAGTCCGGGAAAGCTGTGGAAACAGCCGGGGACATCAGTACTCTCCTGCTTGATAAAACGGGTACGATTACTATTGGCAATCGGAAAGCGACAGGGTTTTTCCCTGTTCAGGGTTTTGACAAGCAGGCTTTTGTTGAAGCCTGTCTGATGTCTTCTGTTTCAGACGATACACCGGAAGGGAAATCAATTATTGAGCTTGGGCATGAATATGGAGTCCATATGCGCAACCTTCATACGGAAGGGGCTCGCATGATCCAGTTCACGGCGGAGACGAAGTGTTCGGGCATTAATTTGAGCGATGGAACCGAAATCCGGAAGGGGGCTTTTGACACCATCCGCAAGATGACCGAGGAAAGCGGGAAATCCGTTCCCCAAAGAAGCTGAGGAAATTATTGATAAAGTGGCGGGCAACGGGGGTACTCCTCTTGTCGTCTGCATCAACAGAAAGGTTGTTGGCGTTATTGAATTGCAGGATATTATCAAGCCGGGCATAGAAGAACGCTTCGAACGCCTGCGCAAGATGGGGGTGAAGACGGTAATGGTGACGGGGGATAATCCGAGTATAGCGAGGTATATCGAAGAAAAAGCCGGTGTTGATGATTTCATCGCGGAAGCCAAGCCCGAAGATAAGTTGAGTTATATCAGGAAGGAGCAGGCTTCCGGCAAACTGGTTGCCATGATGGGGGACGGGACGAATGACGCTCCGGCTCTGGCGCAGGCCGATGTCGGCGTAGCCATGAACAGCGGAACCCAGGCCGCCAAGGAAGCCGGCAATATGGTTGACCTTGATAATGACCCCACCAAATTGATTGAGGTTGTGGAAATAGGCAAGCAGCTACTGATGACGCGCGGCACGTTGACGACGTTTTCCATTGCCAATGACGTCGCCAAATATTTCGCGATTGTGCCTGCGCTGTTCATGATTGCGATTCCTGAACTTGCTGCGCTGAATATTATGCATCTGCATAGTCCGGAAAGAGCCATCCTGTCTGCGATTATTTTCAATGCAATCATTATCCCCATTCTGATTCCTCTGGCTTTGAGGGGCGTGGCGTACAAACCCATAGGGGCAAGCGCGCTGCTGCTTCGCAACATTCTGATTTACGGCGTGGGTGGTTTGATTGCCCCCTTCATCGGAATCAAACTGATTGATATGGTCGTCGGCCTGTTTTTTTAACTGAAATAAATATATTGTTATGAGAAATTTAGTGAAATCATTGCGTCTTACACTTGTCTTTTGCGTCTTTTTCTCCATATGCTACATCCTGGTGCTGTGGATATTCGGATTGATTGTCGGTCCTGGTGGAGGAAATGCGGAAACCCTGGTTTTGAACGGGCGCGTGGTAGGCGCCGCCAATGTTGGGCAGCAATTCACGAAGGATGTTTATTTCTGGGGCCGTCCGTCCCATGCGGGTGACGGTTATGACGCATCCAGTTCATCCGGCAGTAATAAAGGGCCGACCAATGAAGAATACCTGGCCGACGTGAATACGCGGATAGATTCGTTTTTGGAGAAGCATCCTTATTTGGAACGGAATGATGTCCCTTCCGAAATGGTTACGGCCAGCGCTTCCGGTCTGGATCCGCATATTACTCCGGAGAGCGCCTATGTGCAGGTGAAGCGTGTTGCCAAAGCACGTGGTATGGAAGAGGGGTGCAGTGAGGTCCCTTGTCGATCAGGCCGTGGAAAAACCGCTGCTGGGCATGTTTGGCACGGAGAAGGTCAATGTGCTTAAGTTGAATATTGCTCTTGAGAAGGCTGATCCTTCAGGGAAGCATTAATTTCCTGATTGTTTAGGGCGGCAATGGCAATTCCGGATTTGGTGATAAATTGCCGCCTTGAAAAATGAAATCAATTGCGGGCTTCATGTCATGGTAACGCCCGCAATTGATTTTCATTTTCAAAAGATTCTGTAAAATCAACAAGATGTTTTTAACCGCAGGAGCCGGGTGAATTTAATATGATTGACGGAAGTAACGGAGCAGAGCACTTTCTTGACCTGATACGGCGTTCTCGAAGGGAAAGTTCAAGATTTACATTGGTATGATGGCCGGAGTGGGCAAGACGTACCGCATGCTGCAGGAAGCCCATGAATTGCTGAATAACGGCATTGATGTCAGAATCGGTTACGTTGAAACCCACGGGAGGCCCGGGACTGAAGCCATGCTCCGGGGGGTGCCCGTCATCCCGCGTAAAGTGGTTTTTTACAAAGGCAGGGAGATTGAAGAAATGGACCTGGACGCGATTCTTCAAGTCCGGCCCGAGTTGGTTATTGTTGACGAACTGGCTCATACCAATGTGGAAGGGGAGCCGCCATCGCAAGAGATGGGAAGACGTGATGGAGCTGCTTGACGCAATATTAATGTGATTTCCGCGATTAATATCCAGCACATCGAAAGCCTGAGCGGCGAAGTGAAGGAGATTACGGGGATTGAGATGAAGGAACGGGTTCCCGACAGGATTTTGCAGGAGGCGGACGAAGTGGTGAATATCGACCTGACGTCCGAGGAATTGATCGGCCGCCTCCAAGACCGGCAAGATTTACCGGCCTGAAAAAATCCAGATTGCCCTGGATAATTTTTTTCAGAACGGAAAATATTCTTCAGCTGCGTGAACTGGCATTGAAGGAAGTTGCTTTCCGAGTGGAGAAAAAGTGGAAACGGAAGTATTCCCGGCAGTTTCTTCCGCCAGAAGGGAAAAGATTCTGGCCTGCATCAGCAGCAATGAACAGACGCCCCGGCGCATCATCCGAAAAGCATACCGGATTTCCTCGCGTTACAGTACGTCGTTTATCGCCCTTTACGTCCAGACGCCAAGGGAGTCCCCGACCGCATCAATCTGGCGTCCCAGCGCCATTTGCTTAATCATTTCAAGCTGGTGGCCGAACTGGGAGGGACGGTGAAGCAGGTGAGTGCGGAAGACATACCCCAGGCGATCATCGCAACGTGCAGGGAATATCATATTACGGCTATTTGCATGGGGCATCCCGCATTCAAAATGCCCGGAGCCATGTTCAAGATACTGGGATATAAACAATTTCTACGTGTCTTGTCGGAGATGAAGATAGATTTAATCATCATTGCATAAAAACAGAGGTAAATTGAAAAATAAGGCCGGAGCCGGCTCTTTTCACAGGGAAGCAGGCATGAGATTATCATGCTTGTCTTCCCTGAGCGGAACGGATTGTTGCCGGCAGTTTCCATTATAGCCTCCCCGGGGGCGTTTTCCGTTACCATTCCCGGGCGGTGCGGACCCTTTTATTTTTTTTCCGTCTGGTTGTCTGAAAAACAGTCCAATGTTCCGGTCCGCCGCATCTTCGGCAGCACCTTTGTTGAAAAAGAATGTAGAGATTCGGAGGAGCAGCATTCTTAAAAGTGAAACGATAACGTTCCGTCTTCCATAGAGGAGCGGCGGTTATCATAAACAGAAGGAACAGTTATGAGCATCAATTTGCAAAAAGTCATTATCGCCGTATGTGCGGCCGCAACGGTCAGTGCGGGATTCGCAGCCCGCACCGAGGGGCCAAACTGCACCGATTCAGCACTACTATCGAAAAAGCGAGCCGCAGTTGAATGAAGAAACGAAACGGTTGATTGCTTCCTATCGCCGGAATCCGTCCGAGGCTAATCGGTCGGCTTTGAGGAAACAGGTCGGGATTAATTACGACAAGGTCCTTGACCGAAAAAAGGCGAAGCTTGAAGAATTGAAACGAACGGCTCGGCATGCGTCCAAGATACAGGAAATGCAGGAGATCGTGGATGAAATGGTTCAAAACAGGGAAGCGCGCATCGACCAAAGCATGCGGCGTTTCAGTGATCCGCGATTCAGACCAGGTGCCCGCAATGCAGATGGCGGGTATTTGCCGGTGCTCGGAGCTTCCTGGAATGTATCAATTGCATATACTCCGGTTACCAATGAGGATTATGCCAAATTCCTGAAGGCAACGGGAAGGAAGGCTCTAAGGATTGGGATAATGGCGCCATGCCTGCCGGCAAAGGGAGGCATCCGTGGTGAATGTTTCCTATGACGACGCTTCTGCCTATTGCCAATGGTTGTCGCTCCAGGATAGGAAAGCCGTTTATCGCCTGCCGACTGAAGAGGAGTGGGAGTTTGCCGCCGGGCATATGCCCAAGGATGCGGATTTTAATTGCGGCGAGAGAAACGGGACATCTCCCGTGGACGCCCATGCCGCGACATCCGGCGCCTGCGGAGCGATTGATATGTGGGGCAATTGCTGGGAATGGACTTCTTCTCCAGTTGAAGTTTCCAAGGCCGTGGCACACGGTAAAACGGTCATGGCGGTGAAGGGCGGTTCCTGGCGTTCGCCGCGGACGAGCTGCAGGACTGAGCGGAAAGGAGAAGGAAGGAATCTTCTTTCGCTTTCAGTGATGTCGGTTTCCGGGTCGTCCGCGAAGGTTGAGGGGATTCCATGCGTTTCAGTTTCTTACAGGCAATAGAATCTGGCTGGCAGACCTGATGGAAATTCCGGCCGAATTGGTAGATTTCCTAGGGAACTGCATTCTTGAAAAGTGAAACGATACCGTTTCAGAAAAATATCAACCCTCATTGATTATCATGAACAAGCTCATCATTCCTGCAATTATTGGAATATTCGGTCTGGCTCCCGGTACGGTTACTGCCAACGCGGCGGAATCAACAACAACCTCCTTTTCTGTTCAAATACTGAAAAAGAAACCGAAGGCGTTGAAGTACGGCCTGAAACACGGCCTCAAAAAGGTTTGAAACACGGCCTGAAAAAGGCAGGATAAACGGCGGTAAAAATAGTCGCCGCCATCTTATCTGCTGCCGGGCCTGCAGCCCGGCAGCGTTTTCCCATCAATAAGGATGTTTTATCACCTGTAGTGCGGAAACATATCTGACTTCCGTACAGCTTTGATACATTGCCCATCATGTCTTAAAAGTCAACATATTGAGAAGAAAGGCGTTTTATGGTAAAATGGTTGTTGTGCGGAGCCGCCATGATTTCCGGCATCGTGATCGCGGCTGAGACGGAAAATCGTTCATTCCAGTTTGGAGATTTTGAGGTGATTGCTGTTCAGGATGCTCTTTCAGCGATGCGGTTCGAATTATTCCCGGGTATGCCGGAAGAGGAGTTCCTCCGCTTAACCGGAGGCGGGAGGGTTCCTTCTTCCGTGAATGTTTTCCTGTTGAAACGCGGCGACGGAAAAATCATTCTGGTGGACGCAGGGAACGGAGGAAAACGGGGCGGGATGCTCCGTAAACTTGAACAGAGCGGCGTTTTTCCGGAGAGCGTCGATTTCATTTTGCTCACCCATATGCACGGCGACCACATCGGAGGATTGCTTGGGAAACATGGCGAAGCCGTTTTCAGAGCCCTCGTCTATGTTTCCATGCCGGAATGGGAATTTTGGCAAAATGGTACGGCCGGACCACAGGAAAACAGGTCCGGAAGGTGTTGCATGCTTACGGCAGCCGGGTGAGAACATTCCGGTTTGGAGAAGAAGTTCTGCCCGGCATCAAGGCTCTTGACGCTTCCGGGCATACACCCGGGCATACCGTTTTGAGACTGATTCCCTGCTGATTGTCGGAGATTTGCTTCATGCTGCCGCGCTCCAGATTCCGCGTCCGGAGGTTTGCACGATTTACGATATGAATCCATCCGGAGCGGTTCAGGCCCGGCGGCGCTTTTATGAGTTTGCGGCTTCTTCCCCGAAGCCGGTCGCCGGAATGCACCTGCCGTATCCCGGAATCGGCCGGATAGGAAGGAGTGCGGCGGGATATGTCTATCTGCCCGGAAAATGAGAAAGGATAAAAAAAGACACGGTACAATGACGCAAGCAGAAACAGCATGCCCGGATGTCTGGGAAGCCATTTCCTTGAATACCGGGGAAGGCTTCTTGCCCTGGCCCGGAGGAATTTGAATCCGGTTCTTGCCCGGCGCGTTTCGGCGGAAGATGTGGTTCAGGAGGCTCTGCTGGTAGCCTGCGGGAAAATGGCTTTTTGAAAACAATCCGGAGATTCCTGTCTATTTCAAACTGCGGATGATTCTGTTCCAGACCCTTACGGCTATGGAAAGGAAGCATCTGCAATGCCTCAAGAGAGACGCCTGCAGGGAAGTGAATGTGACGGATGACAGCGTGGGGTCCGCTGCCCGGTTGGATTGGAACCGGTTTGCAGATACTGTGACCGGGCCTCTTACCCGTGCCGTCAGGGCGGATCGTTATACATTGCTCCGGAAAGCGGTCGAGGCGCTGCCCGAAAACGATCGGCAGATTCTTGAACTCCGCCATTTTGACGACATGTCCAATGCGGATTGTGCCGAAGTCCTGCATATTGGGCCGAAAGCCGCAAGCATCCGCTATGTGCGGGCGCTGCAGCGGCTTCGGAAGCAGCTGATGGAGTTAACCGAGTTTCAGCCATGAAGGGAAGATTTCTCTGGAAGATCTGGTTGAACAATTCCTGGATCAGTGCCGTTCCGGCAATGTTCCCGATATTCAGGATTTTGCCGGGGCGCATCCGGAGTTTGCTTCCGAGTTGCTGGCTCTTCTTCCGCTTGTGATGGAGATGGAAGATTGGAGCGTTGAAAAAAACAGGGAATTATGCCTCCGGTTCACGATTTTCCCGATTTGGAGGGGGACGATTACCGGCTGATTCGGAGACTAGGCAGCGGCGGTATGGGGGTGGTATTTGAAGCGCTGCAATTGTCCCTCAACCGGAAAGTGGCCCTCAAGCTGTTGTCTCCGTTGCTGCTGCAGGATGCCGCCCAACGCAGCCTGTTTGAGCATGAGGCGCATGTGATTGCCAGGCTTCATCATCCCAATATTGTCAAGAATTTTCAGTGCCGCGTGCCGTCCGGGATGTTGTTATTATGCGATGGAGTTGATAGAAGGCAAGAGTCTGGACGGATGTGAATTCAGTAATCCGTATGAGATAGCCCGCATTGGCCTCCAGGCCGCCAGGGCGATTGCGTACGCCCACCGCTGCGGCATTCTACACCGCGATATCAAACCGGCGAACCTGTTGCTGGATGAAGCGGGGAAGTACACGTCAGCGATTTTGGACTTGCTTTTCTGCTTCAGGGGAGAAATGAAGTTATTGAGAAGGAAGGAGCTCAGAGCGGAACGCTGCGGTATATGTCCCCGGAGCGGCTGGTGCATGGAGTCAATACCTTTTCCAGCGATCAGTATGCGTTTGGGGTGACGCTTTATGAGCTTGTTGCAAAATCCCCGCCGTTTCCGGGGCTAGCTCCTGAAGAATTGATGGAACGGATTTGCAGGGAACCGGTTCCGCCGTTGAAGTGCAGCGAACCCGACTTGGCCGCGATTATTAACAAGTGCGTCAGTTTCCGCCCGGAGTCGCGCTATCGAAGCATGGACGAACTTTCTGAAGATTTGCTGCATTTTTTGAATCATGAACCGGTCGGGGCCTCCTCCCCGTCTCCGGCCAGGCGGTTGCAGCTGTGGATGAAACGTAAACCGGCTGTTGCCGTATTGTCTTTGGCTGCGGCCCTGTGTGCGGCCGCTTTCGTTGTCGCGTTGGGCGCCGGTTATCTGCAGACGGCGTCTGCGCTGAAACTGGCGGAAAACAATGCCGCAGTTGCCGATGCGGCTTTGTCACAAGTGTTCACCCGTATTGCGGAGCAGCCCCTTCACAGAAAAATACGCAGCTGCTTTCAGCTTTGCTGCCCTATTACAGGATGATCGCCAGAGGAAAAAAATCTGCCGGAGTCAAAGGTTTGCGAGGCCAATGCCGTCATCGGGGAATGCGCACTGCGCACCGGGAGTTATGCTCTTGCGGAAGAAGCGTTCCGCAACATGATGAAATCAGGAAAGACGCTTTTCCCGTCAACCAGTTGGCGACGGCTTTGAAAAAAACAGGGTAAAGATAAAGAGGCAACGGAACTTTTTCCGGCAGGTGGCCGACCGCTTTGCGATGTCGGAGCGGGCGGAGGATCGGTTTGAAACGATCCGCGCGTTGCTGGCTTTGTCCGGTTCTCGGAGAGTGTGGAGCGTTCCCGGGCGTTCGGAATGTTGGAAACATTGTTGGAGGATGATCCTGACCATCCTGAATACCGTTTTCAATACGCACAGCTTTTGGCCAGAAATCCCCGCCTTTTCCGGGAGAGACGCATTCCCGGCATTGAACCGAATGCAGCCGTGCTGCTCCTCCAGCTTGCCGACGCCCATCCGGAACGGCCGGAATACGGCCTGGCGCTGGTAGAGCTGATGCTGAAGAAACTCCGGTATGCCAGGAATTTCCGGGAACATAACCAGAGGAACTTGCCGATACGGTGAATCTTTCCGAAAGGCTTCTCGGGCGTTGGCCGAATGATCCGCAGATTATTTCCGGCATGGTCCGGCTGCATGCACGGTATATTGGGGCCCTGCGACGCGAAGGAAAAGATGCCTGGGCCCGAAGGAAAGCGACCGCCTGCAGGGCATCCTAGAATTCTTTTACAATCCCGAGATTTCCGATGCCGTGAAAGAAAGCCTGATCCGCCTCCAGCTTCAACGTTTGAAACTGTTACGGCATGACGGCCGGAGTTATGAAGGAGAGGATCTGCGGAAAAAAATCAGCCGGGAGCTGGGCTTTTACCACGGACCGATGCTCCGGGTGTTCCGGGAGGAGTTGGATAAAGCCGGGCCGGATGATGAATCCTCCGTCGGGAAAAGTGAAGATTCCATTATTTTTGAACGCACCAAGCAAAGGTTTGTAAATTGTCCGCTTACCGGCACTCAGCAATTTGTTGTGCGAGGGGAAAGGAAAGCGTCCGTTCCGAGCGGCGCTGGTGCAGAAGAAGGCGGGTATTTGCCTCCGTTGCAGGCGGAGTGTCAGATGCGTTCCTGATGCATCTTTGTTTTCCGAGCCAGCTTTTTTGTTCCAAGGCGCTTCCTGAGATAAATTGCTGTATTCCCTTGTTGACTTCCAGTTGGTGGAACCCATATGCTCGGATGATATATCAAAATTTCAACCATCAACGTTTAATGAGCATGTATAAACACTATTCTGACGGCCGCCGCCGCTTTCTCAAAATGTCCGCCTTATTCGGTACGGCTGCGCTGATTTCTCCGGCCATTGCCCGGGCAGAGGGCGGGGTGCCGATTCTCCGGAAAACGGCGGCTTTGCCGCCTCCCGAGCCGGACGCTTGGCAAGGGCTCCTGTGCCTTGGAAGCTTCTCCCCTTGGCTTCGGAGTCATGGGAATGACCTACAACCGCAGCCAGTCTCCCTCGCGTGAGCAGTGCATCCGGCTTCTTCATGAGGCCGTGGAGCGCGGAGTTACTCTTTTGATACGGCCATCATCTACGGCCCCCTCGAGCAATGAACTTCTGGCTGGGAAGCTCTTTCCCCTTCAGGGGAAGATCAGCGTCACTACCAAGTTCGGGCACGAAGTTATTAACGGAAAGGGACGGGCCGCCAGGACAGCCGCCCGGAAACCATCCGGCGCTACTGCGACGAGTCGCTGCGCCGTTTGAAGGTGGACGCTATTGAATTATTCTACCAGCACCGCTTTTGATCCCAGGGTTCCCGTTGAAGATGTAGCGGGAACCATCTCCGAACTGGTCAAGGAAGGCAAGGTGCGGCGCTGGGGCATGTGCGAAGTCACTCCCGGTACAATTGCAAGGCCCACGCCGTCCATCCCCTGACAGCCATTCAGAGTGAATACCATCTCATGCACCGGGATGTTGAAAACAATGGCGTTCTGGATGTCTGCCGTGAACTGGGTATAGGCTTTGTCCCTTACAGCCCGCTCAACAGGGGATTCCTGGGGGCTGCATCAATGAATACACGCAATTTGACCCGAACAACGACAACTCGCCAGACCCTGCCGCGTTTCACGCCGGAGGCCATGAGAGCCAATATGCGTATTGTCAATATTCTGCAACAGTTTGGGAGGCCGCGCGGCATGACTTCCTCCCAGGTTGCCCTGGGATGGCTGCTGCAAAAGGCTCCTTATATCGTACCCATTCCCGGCACCACTAAACTGTCCCATCTGGAAGAAAACCTGCACACGCTTGATTTTACCTGCTCTCCGCAGGAGTCGGGCGGAACTGGAGAACGCCGTAGCCGCCATACCCGTGACCGGAGCACGCTACAACGCGGAACAGCAAAAGGCAAGTAGGGCATTAACCCGATTTGTTTGCCGGGACAATGGCAATCGCAACGGCGGCCTCCGCAGAACGTCCGTCAGGCGTTCCATACTTCCGAATTCCTTGTTGATTCCGTTCTTACGGATTGTCTGAAAAACATTTCCTTCTGAAAGCATTCTGCCGGAAGAAGGGGATGTGTTGTTGCGTGAAGCGAGTAGCCTCCATTTGCCCCTCCCGGCAGCAGGCACAGGCGTCAGCACCTTCTTCAAATTTTTTTGTTTCAGGAAGGAATCCATCCATTCCGGGTTCACCTGTGGCAGAGGTTCGCCTTTGTCATATGCCTCGCAGCACTGGTCGATATACTCCATTTTGATTTTGGAGTATTTCAGTTCCCCGAATGCGCGTTTTCATGGCCTGATGCCCTTCCTGCAACATGCGGTAACGTTGGCGCAATGTCGAATTACCTTGGCGAACCAGGTGAAAAAAGCGTTTGATTTCCTTGAGTTTCAATCCAGAATGCTTAAGGCAAGCCAGCCCCGGCAGTTCTTCCATTTCCTTGCGGTGGAAGACACGGCATCCCGCCCTGTTTCTCAGGATGTCCAGGATTCCTTCTTCTTCAAAAAAAACGCAGATTGGACGGAGTGGTGCCTGTCAATTCCGAGACTTCCGAAAAGGAAAGGCACATGTCTTTCTGTTTTCCAAGTTCTGATGCGTCTTGCATGAAGACACGACGGCTTTTTTCTTAGGCTGCGGGAAACGACAATTTCCGTGTATGGGCGGGAAGCCGGTTATTATTGCCTTTTTAAGGTACATGGCATTCATTTTCTCAAACTGCATGCGGCCTTCCGTTTTTCTGGAGTTTCCAGCAGCGCTGTTCCGGTTCCGGTGTATTTCTCATATTCCTTTACATCAAAGGTTCCGGGGATATGGTCCCCGCGTTTTTCAGCAAGGCAATGATTCTTTTCAACTGTGATTACAGTGAAGGCGCCCATGCGGATATTCTCCGCAGAATGGCGGAAACGAATATGGAGCAGACTGCCGGTTACGGGGAGGACCCCTATTGCGACCAGGCCCGGAAGCTGATTGCCGGCTTGTGCGGCAGAACGGATCTGATATCCATTTCCTTATCGGCGGGACCCAGACCAATTTCACGGTAATTGCGGCGGCGCTGCGTCCCCATCAATGCGTGCTGTGCGCGGACACGGGCCATATCAATGTGCACGAGTCGGGAGCCGTTGAGGCTTGCGGACACAAGGTTTCCGCCATTCCTTCCCGGACGGGAAGCTGACGGCCCGGCAAATTGAGGAGGCGTGGCACTCCCACTGGGATGACGAGACCCGTGAGCATATGCCTCAGCCCCGGATGGTTTATATTTCCCAGCCAACCGAATTGGGCACCATTTATTCCAGGAAGGAACTTCAGGAAATTTCGGAGTTGCCGCCGGCGAGGCTGTATTTGTATATGGACGGAGCACGCCTCGGCTACGGCTTGTGCGATGAGGACAATGACCTGGATTTGCCGGCGATTGCCTCCCTTTGCGATGCTTTTTAGGCATCGGCGGCACGAAGGTAGGCGCTCTGTTTGGTGAAGCCCTGGTTCTGCGGCATGAGGCCCTGAAGGAGGATTTCGTTACATCGCCAAGCAGAAGGGCGGGCGTCTTGCGAAAGGGGCGGCTTCTGGGCATTCAGTTCCTGGAGCTGTTCCGCGACGGCCTTTATTTCCGGCTGGGCGCCCATGCGGACCGCCTGGCTGTGATGCTGCGGGATTTTTGCCGTTCCAGAGGGCTGTCGCTTCCCTTTTCCAGCGGAACGAACCAACAGTTTGTCACGATGCCTGATTCCGTTCTGGAGGAGCTGGGGAGGAAATACGGTTTTGCCTATTTGCGCCGGGAGGATGAAACCCACAGCACGGTGCGCTTCTGCACGAGCTGGGCCACCCGAGAGGAAGACGTGCGGGAATTGATGGCGGATATCGCCCGCCTGTGCTGAAATTTCCCTCCGTCCGGCAATGCCGGGAAACTGCGGAAAGGGCCGTTCCCCATTCATTTGCGGAGAAGCATTTTTGTCTTTCCGGGGGGAACCTGTTGAGCCATGATATGGCTATGCCCTTAATCGTGGGACAGGAATGGCGGAGGAGAATTTCCGCATGCAGTGGCTGCTGAATGCCGTGCTGGCGGTGGAGTGTCTTAGCATGCCTTTTTTTGCCGCCGGGGCGGTAGCTGGGATGGTCTGGTACGGCGGACGCAGGATGGGGGCTGACTGGGGCTGGCTGGCGGGAGGCGCCCCTTGCCGCCGCAGGTTTCTTTTTGGCGGTGTGGGGGTGGCTGCGGCTCCGGGGTCGTTTTTTCAGCAGGCGTGATACGGCGGCCTTTCTGGATGAACAGCTTGGGTTGCATGCGGCGTTGAGCGCCGGTGAGGAATGGGGCCATGCCGTGGAGGCAGGGGAAAGCGCGGTACAGGGGAATCCGTGCTGCGGATACGTTCCGCCTGGTGCCTGGCCTGGCTGGCGGGAGGCGCGGTTCTTATGGCTTGCGGGGCTTTTTTTTGCCGTTGCCCGCGCCGCAAGCCGTGGGGCAGCTTCGGATTTGCCGCCCGTTCTGGCCCGGGTGGGAGGCCCTGGACCGCCTGGCGGAGATGGAGAGCGTGGATAATAAGAGCCTGGAGCCTTTCCGGGAGCAGTTGGAGGATTTGAAAAGAATGCACCGGAATGAGATGTATTCCCATGCCGGACTGGAAGCGGCGGATGCCCTGAAGGGGAAAACGGCAGTGGCCGTTGCCGGATTATCCAATCAGATGTATCGGACGGATTCCGCCCTTTCCCTGCTGGACAGCCTGAATGGAGCGTCCAGCCCGGAGGCGATGCAGTCCCTTCAGGAGGCGTTGACGGGAATGGAGTCCCTTGCCCTGCAGCCGGGCGGCATCATGAGCCGCCAGCTCCAGGAGCTGAAGGCTTCCCTGCCTTCCCTGCAGATTGATCCGGAGACGGCCCGCCGTCTGCGGGAACAACTGGAACGGGCCGCCCAGCAGCTGCGGAGCATGTGCGGGCAGTGCGGCATATCCCTGATGGCGTCTCCGGATGACCGTACCGTGATGGAGTCCGGGCAGGGAGAGGAAATGAACCCGGACGCGGAGGAACGGGGCGTGGACGCGGGACGCTCCCCTTGCCTTTGAGATGGAAGAGCGTCCCCGGCTTGACACGGTTTCCAGACGGGTGGTTCATGAGGACTTGAGCCGCGCCGCTCTGGGGGAAACTGCGGGGGTGGAGACGGCGGCTCCCTCCCCGGAAGGGGCTGAAATGGACAGGAACACGGCGGCCGGGGGCTCGTCCGGCCCGCGGTGGAGATGCCGTGTGGTCTGATTGCCTTACTCCTCAGGAACAGTCAGCCCTGAAGGAAATTTTCAGATAGATTGATTGTTTTTTCTCCTGAAGGCCGGGGAGCGCGTAACCCCCGCTGCCGCGGTTGTCCCCGGGGAAGCAGGCCGGTCCTGGTAAACAGAGCGTCCAGAACAAGGAGGACGCAGGCACTCCACAGCAGGATGGGACGGAGTTGGAGGCATGTTCCGGGCCTCGGTTCCCGGAAAATGGAGGGAAGGTCCATCCTTTCCCTGCCTCCGGTCCGGTTCACCAGGTCCAGGAAGGCGTTGCCGGATTCAGGCGGCATGGCCCATTCCGGGTCCACCTGCTGGCTGACAGGGCCGAAGGGGATAACGCCGCCGCCGATGCGGACCGCGCCCCGCGCCATGACTCCGTGCGGGAGGGGAAAGCTGCACTGGAATATTCCCGGCTGCAGGTGTTCCCAGATACCGTTTTGTGTACAGGGAGCTTTCTTTTCCGGAGAGTTCCAGGGATATTTCCGGCATGCGTTCCGCCAGGCGCGGGATGTTTTCCTCACTGTAGTAAAGGCGAATCCGTAACCGGTCTCCTGCCGTGTCCGCCTGCACGGAGTATCCCTGTGGGGGATTTTTCCTGTTGAGCCACCGGGCCAGGGGTTTGGATAAGGTCTCCGTAGCCGTCCCATTGCTGGATGTTTTTCCGCGTGCTCCCCCATGGCGAACGTAACGGCGGCCGTCCGTCCCGTCCCCCTGTTCCAGAAGGAGACCAGGGGCGCCGCGTTTCCGTCTTCCGTTACGCAGGCTGCTGTTGCTCCATTCCTTAAATAACACAGGTTATAACCGTCTACGGCAGGGGCCATTCCGGCTGACCGGCTGCAATTTGAAGCCAGCCGGCCGTGCCGCGCAGGGAGGTGCGTTCCCTGATGAAGGCGGCCCGGGCCACGCTGACGGTTTCCTGTGCAAAGATGCTGGGGATATCCCCCGGGCGGTCGCAGAAAAAGATGCGCCCCCGTCCCAATTCCGCTATTTCCCTGAGCAGTCCGGCATCGGCGCTTTTTTCCGTTCCCAGTGCGATGACGCTTACGGTAGCCCCTTCCTTAACCATTTCTTTCAGAGTTTCCCGGTAGTCGGCAGGTTCTTCGGAATCGTCGGCATCTGCAAAGAGGAGCAGATGCCGTGTTCCGGCCACGGAACGTTGCAGTTCCCGCCAGCCCGCTTTCAGCCCGGCGCCGATGAAGATGCCTCCACCCATGGAGGCAATCCTGGAGACGCTGGATATCATTTTCTTCCTGTTAGGGCCCAGACTGCTTAGCGTGACAATAGGGTGCGGTTCGCTGTCCACGGCGTGGACGGAGATGAGATCCTGGTCGGACAGCAGGGAAATGGTCTGGCAGGTTCCGGCATTGGCCAGATCCATTTTCGTCTTTCCTCCGGGAACGGAACAGGACATGGAGCCGGAACGGTCCAGAACGATGCTCATGGCCGTCATGAGCTTCATCTTGTCCTTCTTCATTTCCATGGAAACGGGGAGCAGTTCGTCAATGGGGGAGGAGAAGTAACCGCCGGAGCCAAAACTATGCCTGCCCCCGCACATGAGCAGGCCTCCGCCCTGTTCCCTTACGTAATAGTCCAGGGCATGCAGAAAGTCCGGCGGGACGGAGGATGCGGAGAGGTTGTTGATGATGACCAGCCCCACGCCGGAGAGGTGGCGGGCATCAAGCCGGTTCAGGCCGGACGGTTGTTGGACGCGGAACCCCTGCGCTTCCAGGAAAGGCGCCAGGGGATCGCGGTCGTAGCCGGAGAGCAGCAGGACGCCGTTTCCTCCCGTCACTTCAAGGAAGCTGACGGCACGGTTATTTTCAGGGATTGGATCGTTTTGCGGCGTTATGGTCATTTCATAAGCGGAACAGCCGGGGGTGGAGAGCCTGTCCGCCAGCCTCACCGTGGCTTTGCCGTTGAGCAGGGTAGCCGTCCCCCCGCAGCGGAGCCCCCCCGTTTTGCTGATTTGCCACGGAACGGTGATGGCCGGGCCGGGAGGGCCTGCCAGGGTTGCCTCTAAAATAAAGGCTTCGCCGGGCCGGATGCGCGCCGGGGTTCGGATTTGTTCTATGCGGATGTCCGCTTCCCGGAAGGTGACGGACAGGCGGTAGTCCACCGGAATCCGGGACTGGATGAGCTGTTCCGCCGCCTGGTCCAGCGGCGTGGTGGGCCAGCCGTCCGTCAACATCAGGATGCGGTTTGTCCGGTTCGGGGCCAGCAGGGCCATGGTATAGGCCAGGGCCTGTTCCATGTCCGTTCCGGCGGTTCCCCCGGCAAAGACGGGGTCTCCCGCGTCCCCGGGCACGGCGGATTGCGCGAAATCCACCAATCGGACGCGGTCCCCGGCATGTTTGTGCCGTTCCAGAATAGCCTGGATTTCCTCTGCCCCGGCTGCCGGGAATTCCCGCCGTGGGGTTTGATTGGTCCACCAGCACCCACAAGTCCATGTCTTTGCCGCCCCTGTCAAGGGCAGGCTGAGCCAGGGCCAGCAGCAGGCAGGTCTGCAGGAGGAGGCGCAGGGGGGAGGCCAGGCGCAGACGCCTGTATTTCCAGCCTGCCGCCAGAAGCAGGGGGATCAGGAAGAACCATTCCGGAGTGTTGAATTGAATCATGGGCGCAGGGAGGTGTCTGGGACGGGAGGGAGCCAGGAAAGAATCAGGGCCAGGAACGCCAGCGCCAGCCAGAGGGGGCCAGAGGGTCACGTTTCATGTGCCGGAGCGCCTCTTCATGGGGCTGGGGAAGTCCTGTGTCAAACGTGGAGCAGTGGGAAAAATCTCCCATCCGGGCGTCGGAGAACCAGACGGAGCCTTGGAACAGGGGCGTTTTCCCTTCTCCGGGGGAAGATTTCCACATATCCGGTTTCTTCCGGGAGCCTGCCGTTAAAGACAGTTTCACGGCGTTCTCCCCCGGCATGGTTTGAATGAGTTTTCCGCCTGCGGGCATGGATAAGAGAGTTCCTCCGGGAAGGTTGCCGTAATGTGTTCCGGGCAGATTCTCCTGTACGGATTGCATAAATCTGCGGGTCATGAGCAGGGGCGCCGGAACGCGGTCCGCATTGGATTTTTCCCAGGGCCAGTTGAGGAAAAGGCGTTTCCCGTCCACCCAGGCCAGGGGGGATTCCCCTGCCAGAGCAGGACGCCGGCTTTTTCCCCCGGCTTCATGGAACCGATGGAGGGATGAGCAGGCCGCTCCAGTTCAGCCCGTCAGTCAGCGGATGCCGTTCCGCCGTGACAGCGCCGTAAGATGGCTTGCCGCTGGCTGCAAATATGATGGCCGCTTTTCGGGGCCTTGGCGTTTTCCGTTTTCCCTCCAGCAGGAGGAGGTCGGGATCTGAACCGTCCGGGACGGGGGAGAATCCCGGCAGGCTATGGATGATATTGAGGAAGATTTTTCCGGATTGTTCCGGAATTCCCATGCTGACGGCAACGGGGGCGGGAGCGGAGCGGACCAGCAGGAGCTCATTGTCCGCCGGGAAGGCGTCCGTCGGGAGCCGGAGCACGGCTTTTCCGCATTCAGGAGGGAGGCTGTATTCAAATTCCGTGACAGTTCCTGGATTCAGGAACAGGGAACGCCGGGCAGGAGGACGTCCGCCTTCCGTATGGATGGAAATTTCGCTCCGAAGAGGGATGGACTATTGTTTTTAACGGCAATCCTCCAATGGCCGGGGCCGGCGGCCTCCACCGGGGTTATTCCCGCAAAACCCGCATTTTCCAGAGGTTTCCCTACACCCCGTGCGGATTGCCCGGCGGGAACCCTCCGGGCAGTGGATGTAATCAGGCGCGTGATGCCCGTTGGTCCGGCAACGGCTGTGGCGGTGCGCAGGACAGGGGCCAGGTCATGTGTTCCTTCGCGCGGCTGCCAGAGATCCAGGGCGTGCAGGGCCTGGCGGGCGGACGGCCCCCGGTAGAGCGGCTGTCCGGAAGCTCTGCTGCCCATGAGAACCCATGTGGCCGGGATTCCGGACCGAGGATGGCGTCCATGTCTTCGGAAACGGCATTCACGGCTTCTTGACGAAAGGGGTCATGTTTGCGGAATCATCCAGAATGAAGACTACGGTCTGGCCGGAGCCTTTGCCGGGCCAGGCGGGAGCGGCCAGAACCCAGGTAAGCAGGAGGACGGCCAGAATTTGCATCCAGAAGGAGCGCGATGCGCGCAGCCTGTCCCAGGCATTACCCTCATGGGCCTCCGGAACCAGCGCTTCCAACAGGAAGAGCGTGGCCGTGGCCGGGGTTTTTGTTTTATGCTGGAGGAAATGGATGGCGGTGATGAGGGGGATGGCCAGAAGCGCCCAGAACGCGGTCGTGTTGGTGAAGTGGGGGATCATGGGCTTGGGGGGAGAGTAAAGGGTGCGGGTGCGGTTCAGGAGAGTTCCACGGCCCCCTGCCGTAATGCTTCTCCGGACAGGGCTTCCGTCAGCGTCCCCTTGCAGGGGACGCGGGCAAGAACGGTCTGGCGGCGCAGGCAGGCAGAAATCCAGAGTTCAAAATGGGCGGCGTAGGCGCGGGCGTACCTCCGGGACAGGGAAGGGGTGATGAGCTGGCGGCGCAGGTGGCCGGATTCACAGTTTTTGAGTCTGGCGTTGCCGGCGGGGAGTTCCGCTTCTTCCTGCAGCGTGGGGGCCAGGATGACGGACATCCCTTTTTAAGGAGGCCATGGTTTCCAGAAGGTTGTCCGGTTCCCCGGGTAGAGCAGGTCGGAGATGAAGATTTTCATTCCATTGGGGCGCCAGATGGAAATGGAGGGCATGGATTCATCCGGGGAAGGCTCTGGAGCTGCGCTTCCCATTGGCCGGAGAGAACATCTTCCTGGTCCAGGGGGATGATACGGCTCCCTTTCACCGCATGAATCTTCACCTGGGCTCCCGTTCCGATGGCGGAGAGCAGGCAAAATTGAAGCAGGCCCCGCGTGCGTGCCGCGCGCTCTTCGTGAAAAACATGGATTCGGAAACATCTACCGCCACGTCTACCTGCGGTGACAGTTCCGCCCGGAAGACTTTCATGGTGAGCTGGCCGGTTCTGGCGTACGCCGCCCAATGAATATCCCGCGGGTCATCCCCCCCACTGGTAGGAGCGGCTTCCTGAAAGTCGATGGAGTTGCCTGCTCCCGTTCCCTCCCAATGGCCCTGTGTTCCTTTCCAGGCGCAACTGGAAAAGGGCAGCCGGAGACGGCGCGCCGCCTGTTCGGCGTCCGGCTGGATCACGTGGCTGGGGAAGGGGAAAGAGGTCATGGGGATGGGGGAGGGCAAAACGGAGGGCAAGAACTATTCCCGTTCCCTGCAGGGAATTTCCCGGTTTCTGGAGAGGTTCGGGGGATGCGTTCCGGAATATGTCAAACCAGTGTTTGCTGGTGAGAGCCAGCACCGCTATTCCGGCAGCCAGGTCCATCAGGCTGAACAGGGAAAAATTTGCTGAAAGCCGGCAATGTTTCTTGTCTCAAAAGTTCAGATAAATACCCTCCGGGGAGAAGGGGGACGGACAGATTCACGCCCCACAGCACGTTTTGCACCAGGCAGAGGATGAGGCAGATCATGGTGTACGTCAGCAGGGTATTGTTTTTCAGTTTTCCCAGAACGGTTTCAGAAGCATGGCCGGCATGGTGATGGCGTACCAGCCGCCTGCTGCGAGGCAAAAAGAGCCGTTGAGGGGACTGGGAATTCGGGGACGGATGCCATGCGGTCTATCAGATACACGGCGATAGCCGCCAGGGCGCAGAGCAACAGGGTGAACAGGACGCTCCCCGGCATGCCGGGGAGGAACAGCAGCTGCTGGAGCCTGGAGAATCTTTTGTTTTTCATTTGCTCCATGTGAATGGGAAGAAGGCGGGCAGGCGTGTTCAGGTTGATAATCATCATTAAAATTCCGTAAACCATGACAAAAATGGAATTTCCGGTCATGATGTTTTGAATGGAGCCGCTTGCGTTTTCCAGAAAGGGGAGGGGAGGATGGAGGCTGCGAAAAAGCCAGCAGAAGCTTCCGCAGGGGGCGGCCGTGTTTTGTGCGGCAGGGGAGAACCATTCCCTTGCCAGCAGAAGCAGGGATGAGATGACCAGGAAGGCGTCCGCCAGGACGAGGAATATCAGGAGAACGCCTTCTCCCGCTCCATCCCGGAAAAAATCCAGATTCTCATGGCTGCCTCCCAGGGTCAATATACCGATGCCCATGAGGGAGAAAGCGATGATGCGCATCAGGGAGGGCATGGCGGACGCCCACAGGGTATATGCGGTCAGCATGCCGGAGCCCAGGTAAAGGAGGAAAAACAGGGTTACATCCTGTACCAGGTTAATTTCCCCGTAGTAATACCGGATGAGAAAGAAGGGCAGGGAGATAAAGGCAATCAGCAGGGATTGGGCCATGAAGGATATCCATTTTTCCCAGCACGATGCGGCCTGCGCTCTGCCTGGTGAGCAGCAGCAGTTCGTTGTTTCGGGTGAGCAGTTCGTTCCTGATGGAGGTGGAGGCCCTCAGCGGCATGATGAAGAGCAGGGCGACGACCATGGTAACCCAGAAGATGATCTGGCATCCGTCGGGGCTGACGAAGGGCTCCCCGTCAAGAGGATTGATGATGAAGCTGAACAGGAAGAAAAAAGGAGAGCAGGGAGGGCACTATGCTGACCAGGAGGATGAATGACGGCGTTCTGAGACCCTGGCGCAATTCCTTGACCAGAGCGGAGGGCATCCATATGGGGAAATCAAGAGAGCGGGAGGTATTCATGAGGCGGGGATGGATGGGCTTTCCTGGGAAGAGGCGGGATTCTGCCGCGGGGCCGGTTCCCCGCTGCCGTGGATAAGGATGTCCACAAAAGCTTCTTCCAGACGGCGTTCGCTGCGGTGAAAATCAATTACGGGGAGGTCGAGGCAGAGCTGGCGGAGTTCCGCAGCCACAGCTTCCGGTTCGCAGGAGACGAAGGCGGCCACTACTTTCTGTTGCTGTACATGGCGCACGTTCCATCCCCGGCGGAGGGCCAGCCATTCCTCCAGTGAGGCGGTGTTGTCTCCGGCCGTGCGGATTTCAAAGGCGTATCCGGATTCCGTCTGGCGGTGCAGCAGGTCTTCCATATTGCCGTCATGGATGACGGTTCCTGCATTCATGAAGATGAGGGCGTCGCACATTTCCCCCAGTTCCGAGAGAATATGGGAGCTGATGAGCAGCGTTTTTCCACGCGCTTTGAGCAGATGCACCAGATTTTTTGAATTCAAGGCGCGCTTTTAGGGTCCAATCCTGCCGCCGGTTCATCCAGAATGAGGAATTGCGCGTCGCTGATCAGCGTGCGCGCCAGGCAGAGCCGCTGCGTCTGCCCTTTTGAAAGTTTGTCAATCATCTGGTTCTGGAGGCCGGCCAGTTCCGTGAAGTCCATCACTTCGTCCACGGCGTCCAGTAAACGTTCCCTGCCCATGCCGCAGGCCCTGGCGAAAAAATCCAGATATTCCCGGACGCTGGTGTTTTTATAGGGGTGGAAATAGTCCGGCATCCATCCGATGCGGGAACGTGCCAGTTCAGGATGATTCACAACATCGGCCCCGTTGAGCCTGATGTGGCCGGAGTCAGGCATTTCCAGCGTGGCCAGCATGCGCATGAGGGTGGTTTTGCCGGCTCCGTTGGAGCCAATCAGGCCGACGACCTGGCCCTGGCGGATGACGAAGGAGGCATTGTTGACGGCTTTCAGCGGACCGAATGATTTGGACAGTCCGGAAACTTCCAGCAGTAGGGGCGTACTCATGGTTATTCGTGCGGCTGGGGAGTGACGGGGCCGGGAGACGGTGACGGAGGTTTTTTCCCAGTTAATGGAAGGCAGGGTGGGGATGGGGCCCAGTTCCCCGCCCGCCGGTTCCATGGATGCCCGGAAGTGCAGCGGGGGAGGGCCATCCGGTTCTTCTTCCGGCAGGAACAGGGGATGCCTTCATTTTACGGCCGGGAGGCAGTTGTTCAAGAGTCCAGTATTTTCCGGAGGCGTCCCGGTAGGTGAGTCCGTTCAGGGTTCCGGGAAAGGTGCTTTGGAATACGGGCGCCCCGCCGGGGCTCGTCTCCAGCAGAGTGAGCGCCCGCCCGTGTGGAAAACCGGCATGATGATCCGGTGCTGGAGCGTGGAGCGGCTGGTGAACCATTTTCCCCCGACATTCTTCCCCTTGCCGCGACGCGCCTTCTATGGGTTTTTCCTTAATGGAGCCGCGCGCCTTGCTCATGCGTGCTCCGGTGATGCCGGCGTTTTCCGGCAATTGAAATGTATTGTTCAGCAGGACGGAGGTCTTGCAAATCTGGTTTTGGGGAGATCAGGGCGGAGGGGTCCTGCGGATTAACCTGGATAAGAACTTCCTGGCTGCCCGTCCCTCCGTGCCGTCTCCGGCCAGAATCAGGAGCAGCAGAAGAAGGGAAAATCCCACGGAAATGGCCGGGATCAGCAGGAACAGCCTTTGCCTTTTGCCTGCGGGAGCCCACAGGAACAGGCTCAGCGGGCCGACAAGCACGGCAAAGATGATCAGCTCCAGCCCCAGCGTGGTGGATGGGGCTGAGAAATAATAGGGAGCGGCGGAGGTAATCTCCGGGTAACAGTTTCCCTTTTCGTGGAGGTTGATGAATTCCTCCAGTTTCAGCTTTTTTCTTCTTCCGGCAGGCCGTCCAGGGACGGAACGTGCAGAATGCGCCCGTTTCCCAGCAACCGGGTGGAAACGGAAAGCCCCCTGTCACCGATGAGCCACAGGTTTCCCCCTCCCGTCACCCATTGGCGGATGGCTTTGCGGTGGGCTTCGTCAAAATGGGTACGGTAGGTTTTTCCGGGATGATGAGGCAGGTTTGCCCCTCGTACATCCGGTAGTCGGCTGGCCATTTCATCAGGTCGCAGGAGGAAACGGCCGCGTTATAGGAAGATTCGGAAAGCAGGTGCCAGTCCGCCGGAGCGCCTTCCTGGATAACCGCGACCATTTTCCTGTGCTCCGTATCCGTGGGAATGGGGAAGCTCCTTCATGGTTTTCCTTCACTTCGTAGACGAGATTGTAGGAGAGGGGAGGGTAAACGACTGCATGAACGCTTTCCCGGGCCGGAATGAAGAACGGATAAGTATGGCTGGTTCTCCTGTTTCCGTTCCACCCTTCATGGAATTGAAGAGTGGCTTTTCTGTCCGAGCCGGTGGTGTTTTCCAGCTTCACCCGGAGAGGGACGCGGGCGCCGTTCGCGCTGTAGTCAAATGCTTTCTCCACGGAAACGGCGATGGGGGAGCGGCGGCCGGTTTGGCGTGGAGCGGGAGAATATTGAATGCGAAAGAAGGAAGAGGCTGAAGAACAGCCATGAACGGGAGAGAGGGCGGCGCATGGGGGAGGGTTGAGGAGGTGTGGTCAATGAATTTTTGCGGCGGCCAGGGAATCCGGCAGGGGGCTTGTTCTGGGCAGGGATTTCCCTGACCAGGCGGTTGATGACTGCGGCGGGTGTCTGTCCGTCCAGACGGGCTGTGTGGTTGAGCAGGATACGGTGCTCCAGCACGGGATGAATAACGGCCTGCATCCTCAAAGGAGCAGAAAGCGCGCCCGTGGCGCAAAAGCTCGGGCTTTGGCGGCAGCCGCCAGGCCCAGGGCCGCCCGGGGGCTGGCCCGTATTTAACGCCTCCGGAGGCTTCCGATTCTCGGGATGCGTAGCGTTGACCAGCCTGCCTATATAGTCCGCCACCACTTCGGGAATGGCTACATTCCGGGCCATTTGCATGAGTTTCTGCAATTCCTGCGCGTTCAAAACCGGGGATATTTCAGGTTCCACGCCCATTTCCCGGTTGAGGACAATGCGGGTCAGCACATCCGCCGGTGTGCGGTTGACGTTGATTTTGAAAAGGAAGCGGTCCAGCTGGGCTTCCGGCAGGGGAAAGGTTCCTTCCAGTTCAATGGGGTTCTGGGTGGCAAGCACGAAAAAGGGGGAGGGAGGGCATGGGTCTCTCCCATGACGGTGACGCGGCGTTCCTGCATGGCTTCCAGCAGGGCGGACTGGGTCTTGGGGGAGGCGCGGTTGATTTCATCCGCCAGCATAATGTTGGCGAAGACGGGCCCTTCCTGGAAGATGAAGTTTTTTGTTCCGTCCCTTTCCTGAAGAACCGGGGTTCCCGTGATGTCTCCCGGCAGTAGATCGGGTGTGAACTGGACGCGGCGCGCTGTGATATCCAGTGCCCTGGAGAGGCCTTTGACCAGTTCCGTCTTGCCCAGGCCGGGCAGGCCCTCCAGCAGGATATGCCCGCGAGCCAGTACACCAATGAGAACCAGTTCAATGAGATCCTTTTGACCGAACAGGACCTGGTTCATGGCGGCAGCCAGAGCACGGAGCTTTTGCATGGCGCAGCCAGTTCTTCCTGAGAAGGATAGGGGGGGGTATTCATGGGAAACTGCCGGATTTCCGCGGCTTTTGGGAAAAAAGACCGGGCATTTGTTAGATTTCTTCATGAACTTATGCCATGCATCCAGAGGGGGCTGCAAGCAGAAAGATAGCGGGACCTGTTAATTTTCAGTAATATGAAGAGAAAAATACCCTGCGGGGTTTGAGTGGTAAATGGCATTGCTGCAATGTATGTTCCATCTGTTGAAAAAAAGGCTTCCTGGCATGTATTATTGTCATGCCTTCCGTATATCCCCCGGCAACGAACGCATTTACGTGGTGGACGCTCTGCGCGGCTTTGCCGTAATGGCGATCATGCTGCTGCATTTTTCTTGAACATTTCATCTACAATTCCTATCCCGTGGCTTCTTCCCCAATGATGGAAGCGGCCAACCAGCAGTTCAAGGAGGTCTTTTTTTTTCCTGTTTGCCGGCAAGTCCTACACCATTTCGCCCTTCTGTTCGGATTCACTTTTGCGGTCCAGTACCGTAACCAGGCCCGGAAGGGAAGGGATTTTTGCGGGCAGGTTTGTCTGGCGCATGTGCCTGCTGGCGGTGTTCGCCTGCATGAATGCAGCGTTTTCCCGGGCGGTGATGTTCTGCTGACTTTTTCACTTGCAGGTTTGTTGCTGGTGCCGTGCCGCCGGTTGAAGACATCCTCGCTGGTGGCTTTGTCCCTGTTTTTCCTGGCCCAGCCGCTGGAGTGGGCCTATGCGGCGGTGCAGTGGATGCATCCGGGCTGGGTTCCTCCCTCCCCTGTCTGTTGCGGAATCGTACCCTTCCCTGAAATCCGCCGTGGATACGGGAAAGGATTTCTGGGTGATGGCCTGGGAGAACCTGACTACAGGACAATGGGCCAGCCTGGCATGGGGTATTGAAGCCGGGCGTTTGATGCAGGCTCCGGGTCTGTTCCTGCTGGGGTTTGTTTTGGGGCGCCAGGATTTCTTTTTGCAGAATGACGGAACGGCTGTGTTCTGGACCCGCGGACTGCTGTTTTCCCTGGCCGGGACCTGTGCATTTTACGTGGTGATGTGCCTGCCGGGGCTGCCGGGACCTGTGCATACCGTGTTTAACATGTGGCACAATGTTTGCTTTACCGGCGTATGGGTGGCCGGGTTCGTCCTGCTGTACCGGCTGGAATATTTCAGGAAAGCGACGGCTCCGCTGCTGACCTACGGGCGCATGAGCCTGACCAACTATGTTTCCCAGTCCGTGATTGGCTCCCTGATTTTTTCCCGTATGCCCTGGGATGGCTCCCTACTGCGGGTATCTGGTCAGTTTGCGGTCGGCTTTGCCGCCATGACCGGACAGATATGGTTCTGCCGCTGGTGGCTGGGCGGCACCGCTACGGGGTGCTGGAAGGATTGTGGCACCGGGCGACATGGCTGGCCGCCGGGAAGGTTTCCGCTCCGGAACACCGGTAGAAACGGGGGCCGGCGCAATGATGTTTCCCGATACTTGCGGGACGATTTTTAGCGTCTTCTGTCAAAGCCGGTGATTTATCCGGACGGAGGATGCATCCGGTTCCGCAAAGGGGTATTTTGGAGAGGAGACATGGAACAGGGGCAGAGGCAGGGGAAAAGGGATGAACGTTTCATGGCGGCGGGAGACATGAAAGCGCGTATTTTTTGAAGAATGGCTTTCCTGGAGATTTTTTCCACAGGGAACGGTCTGTTTTCCTGGGGATGGCGTGCCCGCTGCCCTCTCCGATCCGTGTTCCGGCGGCTTTTCCGACGGACTGATGCAGGAGGGGATTCCGTACCAGATGGCGCTTTTCTTTAAAGGGGAGATGTAGTATGGCATGGTGTATGGAAAGGAGGACGGGCATAGGCGGTTTTTTCGGGCTGGAATTGCCGGAGTACGGCAATTTCCCGCAATGGCATCCCGGCAGGAGTGTAGCCGTGAATTCCGGCAGACGCGCTTTGGAATATATCCTGCGCCGCCTGGGGATGTGCGCTGTCCGCGTTCCCCTGTATACATGCCGGACGGTGGTGGAAACAATGGAACGGCTTGGCATTCCCGTGATTACTTACCGCATTGACGAACGCCTGGAACCGGAGGAACTGCCGGAATTGGAAAAGGGGAATACCTTTTTGTACACCAATTACTTCGGAATCAAGGAAGAATGCGTGGACCGTCTGGCTTCCCGGTATGGCGGCAGCCTGATTGTGGACAATGCGCTGGCCCTGTATTCTCCGGCCCGTTCCGGTGGCCTCCCTGTACAGTCCGCGCAAGTTTTCCGGTCTTCCTGACGGGGGGGGATCGCCGTGATGGATGCGGGCAGCCCCTTGCCGGAACCGGAGGAGCGGGACGAATCCTTGCCGGATGCCGCTTTTTGCTGGAATGCCTGGAGCATGGGCAGGAAAGGGCTTCCGCCGCCTGTGAACGGAATGAACGGCGCTTGCGGGAATACCCGCTGCGAAGGGGTTTCCCGGCTGACGGAGCGACTGATGAGCGGCATTGATTATGAACAGGCGCGGCTGCTCCGCATGAATCATTTCCTTTTTCTTCATGAAAGGCTGGGCCATTTGAACCGTCTTTCCGTGGAGGCGGATTCTTGTCCGCTCCGTGTTATTATCCGTTTTGGACAGCTTTTCCCGAGCTGAGAACGTGCTGATTGATAAGCGCGTTCTGATTCCTCTCCTGTGGCCGGAGGTATTGGAACAGTCCCTGCCGGCAGCTTGGAACGGAAACTGGCGCTGCATCTTCTGCCGCTTCCTGTGGACCAGCGCTGCGGGCCGCAGGACATGGAGCGCATCGCCCGGATTGTGGAGGCATTCTATTCCTGAAGAAAAGGGAGGATTATTTTGTTAGACAGTTGGATAAGACGTTGACGATACGTGAATGAATGTTCTAACATTTTTGGTATGTCCGACTACCTTTCCTCTCTGGGCTATCCTTTCCGTGGAAGGCCCATGGTTTTTGTCTTTTCCGTCATGATGGTATGGGGCGTGTTCCTGGCGGCCCGGGATGTTCTCATCGGATGGATTGCCGCCTTTTGTTTCCTGCTGCCTTTCATGTGCGCCTTTTTCATGAAAATGGTGAGGCAGTCCGCCATGGGAGAAGAGGATATCTGCCCTTTCCTGAACTGGATGAATGGCTTGACTCCCTCATGTTGCCTTTTGTCCGGCTGGTGGTGTGCATCATCGTTTCCTTCCTGCCTTTCGCCGTGTATGCGCATACTGCGGCCTGGGCGGCGGATACTACCCTGGCGTGGCTGTTCCTGGCGGCGGGTGTGATTTACTTTCCCGGTGTATTCATGAGAACCTCCGTTCGGGAACGTTTTTCCGGTCTATCTCCCGTGGGCTGGTGGGGGCTGGTCAGAAGGGCTCCTTTTCCTATGCCGGGTTACTTGGCGCCATATGCGCCGGGGATGGATCATCCTGAACCTTCCTTCAGGGCCTTTGATGGATTTCGCCATGGTGCCCGTGAAGCTGTATGTCGCCTGCGTGTTGATGAATATGTGCGGACTGTTCATGCTCAAGCATGAATTTGCCGGGGAGGAAGAGGACGGCAGCTTTTTCCCCTTCCGGGCCTGCGGCCTCGTGATGCTGCCGCCTTTCCGGCGGGCCGGGAACAGGTGAGTTTATTTGGCGGGTTCCTTGTCCAGGTTCAGGATGCCCAGTACAGACATGTTGCCTTCCGCATCTTTTCCGGAGGGAGATAGACCTTCGCATTGTTCAGCATGTTTTCAAAAGGCCTTGGCGCGGGAGCATGTTCGGTCCCATGGCCTTTTCCTTCAATGCCAGTCCTTCCGCTTCCGCCCGGGCTGCTTCCAGGGCTGCTTCCGCCTGGGCCTTGCCCCGCATGACAATGACTTTGGCCTCCGCTTCTCCCCGGGCCAGATTAGCGTTCGCTTCCTGGCGCGCTATTTCCATTTTCATGGCTCCTTCCGCCTCCCCGCGTGCGCGCTGGATGGCGATGTCCTTCCGGGCGATTTGCAGCTCCGTCTCCTTGCGTTCGTTTTCCTGAGTCGTCTGAACTTTTCTGACGACGGATTCAATGATGGCCTGCGGGGGATTTGTTTCCCCACGGCTACGGAATCCACAATAAAGGGGGTGCCGTCCAGTCGCTTGCTCAACTGCGTGTAAACGTTGTCGGAAATCTTTTGCAGGCTGCCGGAGGCGTCCAGGGCATTGTACTGGCTTAATTCCGCCCGCACGGCTGTGCGGAAAGGCTGCTGAATGAAATTTTTGTAGGCAAAGAGCATGATTTCGTCCGCCACTTCGTCATCGTTGCGGCCGGAGCTTTGGGCGATGCCTCCGTAATCTTCCATGAATTCCTTTACCCGGGACGGGTCCAGCCGGTAAACCAGAGAAGCTTTGCAGGAGATGGGGAGCTTGTCCTTGCCCAGGATAGCCCCTCCATTGCGGGCGTCAATTCTTCCACCGTGGTATCCGGCGTGATGGAAACCTTGCTGACTTCCTTTCTCCACGCCCATCCGTGGAGGACGGCCCGATCAGGATGCCTTCAAACCTGTTCTGTCCGAAAATGGGTTTGGAATAGACATATCCGGCAAAGCCGGACAATACGCGCTTGTTGCTGAAATTCTGGAAGGCAAAAATGGCGGCACCCGCAGCGACGAAGATGACGGCGGGAATAAGCAGGGAGAAGGCGGCTTTGGGAGATTTATTCATGACAGGGCAGCGGTTGTGACGGTATCCAACATAAGATGAGGCTGGTGAAAATCAAGTTATCTTTTCCTGTGCGGCCGGGAAAAGTATTCTACTGAAGAAACTCTTTCCGGAAGAGGAATGCGGCAAAGTCTGTCCTCTTCTGAACACAGGGGAGTGCCGGAAATGTCTTATCCGCCAAAGGCTGCCTGTTCCGTGGGGGATTCCGGCGAGGTGCCGGACCTCCGCCCCGGAGGCGGGCCTCCATTTGGGTTAAGGTGATGAATGTAGCCATTACGGGATCCGGAGGCTTTATAGGGAGTCATTTGTCCAAGCGTCTTGAGATGTTCGGGCATCGGGTGACGCCCTTTGCGGCGCTATCTGTTTGCCCAGGAGGGCGTGGATTGTCTGGCGCAGGCCCTGGCGGGATGCCATGCCGTCATCAATCTGGCCGGAGCGCCCATCGACCGGCGCTGGACGGATGCCTACAAGAGGGAGCTGGTGGAGAGCCGCATCATGACCACCCGCAAGCTGGTGGAAGCGGTCAACAGGTTGCATGAACCGCCGGGAGTGATGATTTCCGCCTCTGCTGTCGGGTACTATGGCTCGTCCGGCGGCTGTCATGGGGAACTGGACGATCCGGAAGCGGATTCCTTTCTGGCGGAATTGTGCGTGGCCTGGGAAAAGGAGGCCGGGCTGGTGAACAGCTCCGTGCGGCTGGTCCTTACCCGGTTTGGCGTAGTTCTTTCTCCGGATGGAGGGGCGCTCCCCGAGATGATGCGGCCGGCCCGGTTCGGCGTTACGGCAACCGCAGGAAATCCGGATCATCTTTTTTCCTGGGTGGCTTTGGAAGATCTGGCGGATGCCCTGGTCTTCATTATGGGCCGGCAGGATATTTCCGGCCCGGTCAATGTAACGGCGCCGGAGCGCACCACCAACCGGGAATTCTACAGGGCAGCCGCGGAACATTTCCACACCCGTCTGTCCATCCGTGTTCCGGACGCCGTTCTGCGGTTGCTGATGGAGAAGCTTCCCAGGTGATTACCGGCGGCCAGTGCGCCGTTCCGGAGACGCTGATGAGGGAAGGGTTTACATTCCAATATCCGGATATCCGCACTTTTTTAACAAAGCATTTTCTGTCAAATCATGAGCATGATACAGACCATCGTTACTTCCCTGTTTCACGGTCATTCCGTCAAAACCGATCCCATGCCGGATTTCAATCTGGAACGTTATCTGGGGAATGGCACGAAATAGCCCGTCTGGAAAACTGGTTCGAGCGCGGGCTCAGCAGGGTTCTTGCCCGGTATGACCTCAGGGAGGACGGTTCCATTTCCGTGGTTAACAGCGGTTATGACGTTCGTACCGGGGAACGGAAGGAGGCGCGTGCACGGGCGGTGGCGGGGATGCCCCCAATCATTTGAAAGTGTACTTTGTACCACTGGTATACGGCCGGTATGAAGTGGCTTTCCTGGATGAAAATTACACCCGCGCCGTAGTTTCCGGCGGTTCCCTGAATTATCTGTGGCTGCTTGCCCGCTCGCCGCAGTTGAAGGATGACGAGCTTCAGCCGATGCTTCATTGCGCGGAAAAACTGGGGTATGATACTTCCCGGTTGATTTACGCCAATGTCCAGGCCTCTCCGGACAAATGACATGGGGCGGGCTTGAAGAAGCGGTGTGCCGTGAATATGGGATATTTTTGAAATGGGGAATGTGGAAAAGGTGGCTTTTCTCCTGCCAGGAAAAAATATTTTGGGCATGGGCCGGGCGTTCCTTTCCAGTGTTCCGCCGTGCGGGAATGTCATGCTTTTGAATTCTCCGGTGTGGTTCTTCTTCCTGCATGGCTCCGGTCCCGTATTTTTCCGCTTTTTCCTGCCCCGTCCTTTCCGTTTTTTGCAAAGAACAGGGAAAAACACAGGCGCCTGCTTAAAATAGGCTTGCAATCATGAGAAGGATGGATATGTTGACATTCATCCAAACATTGGATGTTTGGATGAATTACTTAAAGAAGGAGTAACAATGGATATTATTCATGACAACGCCGCTGATCTCAGCGCATTGAACGGCAAGACCGTTGCCGTGATCGGATATGGCGCCCAGGGGCGCGCTCAGGCACTTTGCATGCGTGATTCCGGTGTGAACGTGATTATCGGCGTTCGCCCCGGCAAGTCTTTTGACGCCGCCGCCCAGGATGGATTCCAGGTAATGAGCGTCGCGGAAGCCGCCGAAAAAGCGGACATCATTCACATTCTGCTGCCGGATGAAAGCCACGGCGCCGTGTATGAAGCTGAAATCAAGCCTCACTTGAAGGCCGGCAAGACGCTTTGCTGCTCCCATGGCTTCGCGTATGTTTTCAATACCATCGTCCCCCCGCGGATGTAGATGTCATCATGGTGGCCCCCAAGGGCCCGGGCACGGAAGTGCGCCGAGTATTTGAAGAAGGGTTCGGCTGCCCCGGCCTGATTGCCGTTCATCAGAACCCCTCCGGCAAGGCCCGTGACGTGGCTCTTGCCATGGCCAAGGCTGAAGGCCTGACCCGCGGCGGCGTGCTGGAATGCACCATGGCCCAGGAAACGTATGAAGACCTGTTCGGTGAACAGAACGTCCTGTGCGGCGGTCTGGTGGACCTGATGAAGTACGGCTTTGAAACCCTGACGGAAGCCGGCTACCCGCCGGAAATGGCTTACTTCGAATGCGTGCATGAAGCCAAGCTCATTGTGGATCTGATTTATAACGGCGGCATTCAGAAAATGAACTCCGTGATTTCCAACACGGCCGAATCGGCGAATATTACAACGGCCCGCAGATCCTGCCCGCGGAGGTGAAAGAACGCATGAAGGAATCCCTCAAGCGCATTGAATCCGGCAAGTTCGCCAAGGACTGGCTGGAAGAGGCAGCCAAGGGCGCTCCCAACCTCAAAGCCAAGCGCGAAGCCCTGGGCCAGCACCCGGTGGAAATCGTGGGCGCCAAGATTCGCAGCCTGTTTGAAAGGAACTAAGGTTTCTTTTACTGGAACGCGTGCCGTTCCGCCGGAATGCGGCGGAGCGGCACGGATATTCCCGGGCTTTTCCCGGAAATCCGCCATTTGTTCAGTTTATGGAGCACGCCACGCCGGCCGTCAATGTGGAAAACGCCAGGGTATACCTGGGCGGGCACGAAATCCTGCACAATATTTCCTGGCAGGTGCAGCGCGGAGAACGTTGTTTTATTCTGGGGGCCAACGGCGCCGGAAAGACAACGCTGGTCAAGGTGCTGATGGGGTTTGCGTGGCCGCTCTTCGGGAGCCAGGGTGCAGGTTCTGGGCAAGACCTTCGGGCACGTGAACCTGCTGGAATTGCGCAAGTCCATTGCGTGGGTGAGTCCGTTCATGCACAAGTGGCTGGAGGATGGCTCCTGGAACGGGCGCGACATGGTGCTTTCCGGCCCCGACGGCACTATCGGCCTCTTGAGGGAGCCGACGCCGGAAGAGGAGGAAAAAAGCCGCAGGAATCATGAAATCCCTGAAAGCGGAGCATTTGATAGACAGACCGGTGGTAGCCATGTCTTCCGGGGAACAGGTGAAAGTGCTGATTGCCCGGGCTCTGATGACGAATCCGGAACTGATGATTCTGGACGAACCCAGCGTTTATCTGGATTTGGCAGGGCGGGAATTTTTATTGAAAAAACCATTGAAGAACTGGCTGAAACGAGGCCTGATCTGACCATCGTGTTCATCACCCAGCGCATTGAAGATATCCTTCCCGTATTTAACCGCGGCATGATTTTAAAGTCTGGAGAAATCGTGGCGCATGGAAGCCGGGACGAGGTGCTGACGGAGGAAAACCTGAAAGACGCCTTTGGGCTGGATATCCAGTTAATCAAGACGGAGAAGGGGCGTCTCTGGAGCGTTATCCGATAATTTTTCATGAAGCAGTCCAAGACAATGGAGCTGAAGAAACCGGTGCGGGTGTCCCTGGCCCGCCAGGTGCTTACCGCCATGGAATCCATGATACGGTCCGGCAAATGGAAGGTTGGAGACCGCATTCCCGCGGAAGCGGAACTGGCCCGTGCCTTTTCCGTCAGCCACAACACCATCCGCGAAGCCCTTCAATCCCTGATTCACATGGGGATGCTGGAGGCCCGGCCCGGCGACGGCACGTACGTGATGGCGTCAGACCGCTTTGCCGTCGCGGTGAGTAACCGCCTCAAGGAATCCGAACTGCCTCAGATTCTGGAGGCGCGGCTGGCTTTGGAAAAGGAAATTGCGCGGCTGGCCGCCGTTAAAAAGGACGGAGGAGGATTTGAAGGAGCTGGAAAATGCCCTGGAAGACTGCCACGGCCGGGTAAGGCAGGGCATTGAGGATGACATGCTGTTTCATGCCGCCGTGGCCCGCGCCACGCATAATCCGGTGCTCTCGGAATTATATAACGTGGTCATCCGCCATGTGCAGGAGAATCTGGAAAAGCTGCTTCAGGAGAAGCAATACGACTCCGGCGCCATGAAGCTGCATGACGACCTTCTCGCAGCCATCAGGAATCAGGAGGCGGATGAGGCGGAGAACATTATTGTAAAGATTGTGGGAATTGACACCGTCAGTATAGGCGGGTCATGCCCTTCTTAAATTAACGGAACAGGCGATTCCCATCATGCGGAATCGGCATTTTTTTCTTTTTCGGCCTTTTTAGTAAGGCCGTCCGGAGAAATGAAATTGGGGAACAAGAAAGCAGAACCGGCATGAATAATTCTGAAAGAAAAAGTGTTGCGATTTGTATTCATTGGTAATGAAGGCGAATGTATTTTCCATAATGATGTTGTTCTTTCATCTGTTTCCGGCATATGGAATCGACCCCAGCGTGAGGGGATTTGAAGAACTTCATGAAGTGTTGAAAAGTGCGGTTCGGGAACGTGATACCGTTCAGTCTCCGGATCATCTTTCTATGGCTATGAAGTATTTCCGTGCCTTGGTGGAGGAATGTGGGCGTAATCCCGATCTTGTTGCCGTTCTTGAGCTTACTTCAGAATCATGTCCCCCCTCAACTAAAGGAGGCTTATAAAGCGGCAATGGAGTTGCAGGGGAAATTGCATGATGTCTCTAAACGGCTGGCTATGAGTGGAATGATGCAAAATAAAGAGGAAATCAAACCGTATTTGGAGTTTATGCAAAAGTTTACTTTAAAGAAAAATGCTCAAAAAGAACGGAACCGCAGGTGCATGAAGGAGCGCCTCCCGAGACTGAGGATGCCCGGGACGCAAGAATGAAATGGTGGCGAGATGGAAAAATTCGGCATGTTCATCCATTATGGGTTGTATTCCGGGCTGGCGGGGGAAATTCAGGGGAAAAAATATAAGGGATGCGTGGAATGGATTATGCAGTATTCCGGAGTGGATAGCGAAACATACGCCAGAGAGGCCCTTCCCCGGTTTAAGCCCAAACGCGGAAAGGCTGAGACATGGGTAAAATTGGCCAAAGAGGCCGGGTGCGTTTATACAATCCTGACAAGTCGGCATCATGAGGGTTTTAACATGTTTGATTCAAAATTCAGTGATTTTAACGTTAAAACGACCAAGGGTGTTGATATTGTAAAGGAATATGCAGAGGCATGTAAAAAATATGGAATGAAGGCAGGATATTATTTTTCCCTTCTTGACTGGAGCCATCCGGATTACGATCCGACAGGTTCAGGCATTTCTTATCCTAAGGGTAACTATGAGGCTCAAAAACAAGGACGGCGGCAATTCGGGAACCATGAAAATACAAGGATTACCTTTACAATATTTTCAATGAGCTGCTGACCAGTTATGCCCCGGTAGATCTGGTATGGTGGGATTTCAGCCAGCCTGGTTTTCAGGGAGATAAGGCGTGGAATGCGACAGCATTGATGAAGAATCTTTTTGAAAAAAATCCCAAGGCAATTCAAAATAATCGCTTGTACCATTCTGCAAATCATCTTAGTGAAGGGGGAATCAGAGTAACTCCCGCATGGAAAGGGGATTATTCCACAGCGGAACACCATATTCCGGCAACTGGCATTAATGGAGATTGGGAAGCATGCCAGACTCTTAATGGAACATGGGGATATTCAGCGGATAATCAGGAATGGAAAACATCTCAAGCCCTGATTCGGGAGTTAATTGATACAGTTAGCCGCGGAGGGAACTTTCTGCTTAATATAGGCCCCATGCCCGACGGATCCATTCCTCCTGAAAGCATCCGTATTTTCAAGGAAATCGGTTTCTGGATGAAAAAAACGGTGAAGCCATTTATGGAACCAGAGCCAATCCGCTGAATATTGAACTGACATGGGGACGCCTTACCAGAAAGGGGAAGATATTACCTATATTTTTGTTTATGATAAACCGGATAATGGAGAGCTGACCATTCCCTGCTCGTTTGAGGGTGATGTGAAAGCGGTTCTACTTGGCGGAGAGAAAACTGTCAACATGAGTCAGGATAAAAAGTCCAATACCACGACATTCTACATAAAAAAATATGAAGATGGATACAGCCGCCACTGTGATCAAGGTGATGGGAAACGCATGATTCACAAGAGGTCCGCGTGACCCTTCCGAGGGAGCTGGAAGGGGCGAAGGTTCCAGCTCCCCATTTTGAAAATGACATTGGATCGCCCTGTGTCACGGATGATAGTTTGCCGGACAAGGCAGTAAAAACAGCCAATGTGGTTTGTTTTATATTCTATCTGTAAAAATAGAATGAAGCCGGATTGTGTAGGAAGAGAAAGACCGACGTCCTTTTTTTTCCTGTTTTTGAAAAGTGGTATTCCCATGAATGGGATGCGTGTGGGAACGGGCTATGTTTTTTATTCTTTAACGAATATGGAAGTTTGTTAGAGTGCCCGATATGGCTATCCACACTGAATGGAAGTGCCTGGCATGCGGCGCCTTTCTGGCTATGGAAGATGTGAATATGGCTGCAGATATGGTGTTATGCCGCTCCTGCAATAAGATAAGCAAATTTTCAGAGATTGTTCAGGAGGAAAGGGATGAGGAAATTCTTGATTCCATTCCCCGCCGCATGAGCGTGACGAAAACGGCGAGGGGGCTGGAAATAACGTATAAGAAGCCAAAAGGTGCGGGACTTTTTCTACTGATGTTTTCGATTTTTTGGAATTCTGTAACATGCGTTGCCCTGTTTGCGGTGAGGAAGGAAATGTCTTGCGAAAATCTGTTCGACTATTGTTTTTAATCCCTTTGTTCTGGTTGGGGCTGGTACATTTGCGGGAGCTTTTTATGTGTTGTTTGGCCGCATGACGCTGATCCTGACGCCAAGCAGGGGGAATTGTTCCGAGGAGTAGGTAATCTGGGCCGCCGACAGCATTTTTTGCTGGAGAAAGATTCCCGTATTTCCATCGAGGAAAGCAGTATACGGCGGAATCATGGAACTCTGTATAAAATTGTGGTGGAGCAACCGGGAGGAAAGCCATTCGAGTTTGGTACGGGTATTGAGGAAGCGGAGGCCCGGCAGTATATAGCGGCTCTTTTTACGACAGATGAGAGAGTAGTTCTGCCGTTCCGTAATTTCAGGCAAAGTCATGGAACGCCGGAGGATCTGGTTTGCGGAAACGAAGCGTCAGGGAATTTCTGAATGAGGTTTTTTGATTGATAGGGCGGCTAAGATACGTAGATAAACGCATGATGAAGAAAGAGCGCCTTTTGTTGATTCTATGCGGTTTGTTTTGCGGAGCGGCAGTGGCGCAGCCCCGTCTTCCCACACCGCCGAACATGATTGTCATTCTGGCGGATGACCTGGGTTATGGGGATTTGGGCTGTACTGGTTCCAGGCAGATTAAAACGCCTTCCATTGACCGGCTGGCCAAGGAGGGTGTGTTTTGCTCCCGGGCGTATGTGACGGCACCGATGTGTTCCCCCTCCCGCATGGGATTGCTGACGGGGCGTTTCCCAAGCGTTACGGCATCACGACGAATCCCAATATCCAGATGGATTATCTTCCGGAGTCCCACTACGGGCTGCCGCAGACGGAAAAATTGATTCCGGAGTATTTGGCCCCTGCGGGTACCGGAGCGCGGTATTCGGCAAGTGGCATCTTGGCCATACGAAGGGATACACGCCGCCGGAGCGCGGTTTTACGCATTGGTGGGGGTTCCTGGGCGGTTCCCGGCATTATTTCCCCGTGAAGAAGGAGGCTGAAGGCCTGAATCCCTCCATGATTGTATCCAATTTTACGGATAAGACGGACATCACCTATTTGACGGACGATATTACAGACCGGGCGGTCGAATTTCTGCGGGAAGCCGGAAAGGATAAGAAACCTTTTTTCATGTTCGTTTCCTACAATGCCCCCATTGGCCCAATGAAGCCAAACCGGAGGATATCGCCAAATTCAGGAACGTGCAGAACGGGGAACGACGGGTTTATTGCGCCATGGTATATGCGATGGACAGGGGAATAGGCCGCATTCTGGATGCCTTGAAAGCGGACGGTTTGGAAAAGGATACCATCGTCGTCTTCCTGTAGGACAATGGAGGCGCTCCGGAAGCTTCTTCCTGCAATGCCCCTTTCCGGGGTGCCAAGAGGCAGCATTTTGAGGGGAGGTGTTCGCGTACCTTTTATTATCAGATATCCGGCGGACAAGCGTTTGATTCCCGGAAGCGTTTGCAGACAGCCTGTTTCCTCCGTGGATTTGCTTCCTGCTTTGCTGAAGGCGAATGGCCGTCACATTCCCAGGAAGCTGGACGGCATGGATATTCTGGAGCTGGTGGGGAACAAGGGAGCTTCCGTTCCGCGCACCTTTTTCTGGTGTACGGATTATACGTCCGCTGTGCTGGCCGGTGATATGAAGTACCTGCTGGTACCGGACCGCGCTCCGCAGTTTTACAATGTGGCGGATGATCCCCCAGGAACAGAGGGATTTGTATTTTCCAGGCACCAGGATGCGGATTCCCTCGCTAAAAAGCTGGGAACATACCTGACTACGACGCCTGCATGCCGTTTTCCCGACAGTATCAGCTGGTCCGCCAAATTGATGAGGGAGTATGACAAGACTGAGCCGGACAGACAGCCAGAGTAAGGCTGCGTTAGATTTATCCCGTATTTCGTTCTGCATGCCAGCGTTTGGGAACCTCCCACGACGGGAGAGGGGAGGAACCGCGTGCATGGTTTTCTTTTCCCGCTGAAAAACGCTTTATTTCAGGCGCTTGGGTTCCGCAATGCGGAGAATGTGCTCTCCGGGAAGGGCCAAATTGCCTTTATCCCGGGCAATCATTTCAAAGTAGTGGGGATCCTGTGAGATCCAGATAAATTCGTTTTTTGCCTGTTCCATCTGCTCCCTTGATTTTTCCAGATGAGCCTGAAGGAAGGAACGTTCATGCTCCAGGGAGCGCAGATCCTTCCATGGTTTGAAACACACCAGGGAAAGCAGCATCGTCAGGCACAGGGCCAGGACAATGGCAAAGAGGCGCAGGGCTCTCTGGACGATCAGGGCACGTTTCTCCCGGCGGATTTCAAGCTCCGCCAGGGTAAAACGGTGGTAGTAGCGGCGTCTCCAGAGCATTCCTTGCAGTCAAACGACACATTTTTGATCATAGAATATGAATTTTACCACCATAAACTGCGTCATTTCCCAGTTCTTCTTCAATTCTAAGCAATTGGTTGTATTTGGCCATGCGGTCGGAACGGCTTAGAGAGCCGGTTTTGATTTGCCCCGCGTTCGTCGCTACGGCAATATCCGCGATCGTGGCGTCTTCCGTTTCCCCGGAGCGGTGGGAGATGATGGCGGAGTATTTGTTGTCCTTGGCCAGCTCCACCGTGTCCAGCGTTTCCGTCAGGGAGCCTATCTGGTTGACTTTCACCAGGACGGCGTTCGCCACATGGCGGAAATGCCCTGATTCAGGAATTCCACATTCGTCACGAACAGGTCGTCCCCTACCAGCTGGGTATTGCCGCCCATGGCTTTAGTGAGCTGTTCCCAGCCCAGCCAGTCGTTTTCCGCACAGCCGTCCTCAATGGAAATGATGGGGTATTTTTTCTGCAGTTCCTGATAGTAAGCCGTCAGTTCCTCCGCCGTTCTGCCTTGGCCGTCTGATTTTTTGAATACGTACAGGTTTTGGGAGGGGTCGTAGAATTCGGAGGAGGCCACGTCCAGGGCAATGAAGATATCCGTGCCCAGGGTGTACCCGGCCCGTTTTACGGCCTGTGCAATGCATTCCAGGGCGTCGTCCGCTGATTTCAGGGCCGGGGCGAATCCCCCTTCATCCCCCACGGCAGTGGAAAGGCCGCGGTCATGCAGCACATCCTTGAGCGCATGGAAAACTTCCGCCCCGTAGCGCAGGGATTCCCGGAAAGTGGGAGCCCCCTTGGGCATGATCATGAATTCCTGAAAGTCGATGGGGGAGTCCGAATGGGCTCCTCCATTGATGATGTTCATCATGGGGACGGGCAAAACCTTGGCGTTCGGTCCACCCAGGTATTTGAAAAGGGGAAGGTTGAGCTGAATGGCGGCGGCTTTCGCCACGGCGAGGGGAGACGCCCAGGATGGCGTTGGCCCCCAGGCGGGATTTATTGGGCGTGCCGTCCAGGTCGATCATGATTTTGTCAATGGCCGGCTGCAGGGTGGCATCGTGCCCTGATATTTCCGGGGCAATGATTTTATTGATGTTTTACACGGCTTTAAGCACGCCCTTGCCTCCGTAGCGCTTGGCGTCCCCGTCCCGGAGTTCCCAGGCTTCATGCTCTCCGGTGGAGGCTCCGCTGGGGACGGATGCGCGTCCGATAGCTCCCCCGGCGAGGGCCACGTCCACTTCCACGGTGGGATTGCCCCGTGAGTCGATAATTTCACGGCCGCGGACGTCGATGATTTCCATTTCATTCATGATCATAAGATTTTTTCTTGTTCTTTTTTTTAGACAGGGAAACGGGTTTTTCCGTTCCGGAGAAGCATGTCATGTCCCTGGAAGTTCCGGTTTCAAAAGCAGGACTGGCGCAGAAGGGGGATGAAGATTGCCGGCGTCTTCAGGACCATAATGCCCCGCAGAGTGAAGGTTTTTTCTTGCCGGGCATCTGCCTGCCCATTTTTGGGAATCTTGCCCGGAAAGAAACTCAGGGAAATCAGGGAAGACAAGACGTTTGGTGAGGAGCATGAAACGCAGAGGGACAGGAGCAGCCGCTTTGGCACGGTGGAAACAGCATCAGGGGAAGACGCACCGTTTCGTGACGCAGGGAAGGACGGCATGCCGGAAAGGGGCCTTGATTCCGTCCCGTTCCGGGTATGGAATAAAAAGCGCTTACTACTAAAACCATGCCTAACATTAACGATAATTTCCTCAAGTTGCAGGCGGGATATTTGTTCCCGGAAATAGGGCGCCCGCGTACATGCGTTTGCCGAATCCCATCCGGAGGCGGCCAAAAGGCTGATTCGCTGCGGCATCGGCGATGTGACGGAGCCGCTTCCCATGGCGGCTATTGAAGCCATGCACCTGGCCGTGGATGATTTGTCCACTCATGAACGTTTTCACGGCTACGGTCCGGAGCAGGGGTATTTCTGGCTGAGGGAGGCAATCGCCAAAAAAGCCTATCAGGTTCACGGGCGTGCATGTGGAAGTGGATGAGATTTATGTTTCTGACGGAGCTAAATGCGACACGGGAAACATTCTGGATATTTTCGGGACCGGCAACAAAATCGCTGCCGGACCCGGTTTATCCCGTGTATGTAGATACCAATGTCATGGCCGGGAATACCGGGAGTTCCAGCCCGGATGGTTCTTATGAAGGGCTGGTATCTGCCGTGCACTCCGGAAAATAATTTTGTGCCGCAATTGCCTGATGAGCATGTGGATTTGATTTACCTGTGTTTCCCGAACAATCCCACCGGAGCCGTGGCTTCCCGGAATGAACTGCTGAAATGGTGGAATACGCCCGGGCGAACCGTGCCATTATTCTTTATGATTCCGCTTATGAGGCTTTCATACAGGATTCTTCCATTCCCAGATCCATTTTTGAAATTCCCGGCGCGCGGGATTGCGCCATTGAGTTCCGTTCCTTCTCCAAGCAAGGAGGCTTTACAGGGGTGCGCTGCGGTTATGTGGTGATTCCCAGGAATTGCACGGATATGATTCCGAAGGGAACAAGGTTTCTATCAGCCAGCTCTGGAGCCGCCGCACCAGCACGAAATTCAACGGCGCTTCCTATATTGTCCAGCGGGGCGCCGCGGCTCTGTTCACCATGGAGGGCATGGCCCAGACCGCCGCGCTCATCAGCCATTACCTGGGGAATGCTTCGCTTCTGCTGAATGCCTGCCGCCAGGCGGGCATGCGCGTGTGGGGCGGGGAAAACGCCCCTTATGTATGGGTACAGTGTCCGGATGGTCTGGACAGCTGGCAAATGTTTGACAAGATGCTGCATGAGGCGAATGTGGTTATTACGCCTGGTTCCGGTTTTTGGTTCCAGGGGAAGGATTCTTCCGCATTTCCGCGTTTAATTCACGGGAAAACGTGGATGAAGTCTGCCGCCGCATCCACAGCCTGTTTGCCAGATAGAAGGGCGTTTTCAGACAGATTGTCAGGCCGCGGTGCAAAACACCGCGGCCTGTGTATTTCTTTTTCGGGTGAGTTGATGACCGTGGCATTGCATTTCCTGCCGGGAGGGGGGCTCCTGTAAAAAGGTCATCTTCCTTTCTTACGGATTTGGACCGGGAAAGAGCAGAGTCCGTTTTCAAGTGATGGGATTCCGGTAAAGGGCGTTCCTATGGCATATTCGGCCCTTGCCCCGTTCATTTGTACGGAGTAGGTTGTTGCTTATGTCCCCGTGGGTGCGCATGAGTTCCTTTTTCCGGCAGGCTGCTTTTCCTGCATGTTGCGCCTGCCTGCTGTCTGTTGCTGGCGCCATCCGGGGGCAGGAAGGGAAGCAGAGCTCCCTTCTGTGGAGCCGCTTTCCTGCGCGCACTCCCCGGATGGGAGGGTAACAGTTCGGGGGGCGGTTATGGGCGGTGTTCACGGTGCGCGCTTATCCCGGGAGTGGCATGGACGCGGGAGATGCGGAGGATTTGCGGGGAGGCTCTGGCCTGTGCCGTCCACTGGGAAAAAAGTGATGTCCGCCATGGATGCGGAGAGCGGTCTGGCCCGGCAATGCTGCGGAATACGGCATTTCCGTGCCTGTTTCTCCAGAATTGGAAAGGGTGCTTCTTCTGTCCCTGAATTATGCCCGGCTGACAAACGGCGCTTTTGATCCCACGCTGGGGCCCTGCATCCGTCTGTGGAAAAAGAGCCGCCGCCTTGGCATTCTTCCGTCCGGCGAGGAACGGGAATGCGCGCTCCGTGCATGCGGATGGGAAAAGTTGTCCGTCCGTAAGGGAATGGCGGTCAAGGCGGTTTCTGGAATGAGGCTGGATTTGGGAGGCATGGGAAAGGGCTTTGCCTTGGACCGGATGGCGGAGATGTTGAAAACAAGGGGAGTATGTTCCTTCTTCATGGACAGCACCAGCGATGTTCTGGCGGGCGCTCCTCCTCCCGGGGAGCCGGGATGGAGGCTGCGGGTGGATACTGGAAATGGTCAGGGGAAGTGTTGCTGTTGAGCCATGCGGCCGTTTCCACCTCCGGGAGCGCCCATCAGATGGTGAAGATTGGCGGGAAATCGTATTCCCATGTTCTAGATCCCCGGTCTGGATTGGGTGTTACGGAAGGGAGGCAGGTAAGCGTCCGGGCGCTTTCCGCCGCGCTGGCGGATGCCCTGGCGACGGCAGGGTGTGTGATGTGTGAGGAGAATTTCCGTTCCCTGACAGGCAAATTGCCGGGAGTGTCCGTCCTGTCCTTTTTCAAGATCCGCCATGTTCTGTAGTGGAAATGCAGAAACAGGATGTCTTAAGGAAAGAGGGAGGAATGGGGCCAATGAAAGGAATGGCAAAGCAACTACGTTTTTAAGGTACACCTTTATAACCCTATTTATGAGATTGTACCATTTTTTACTCCCTGCCGTTGTCAGCGCTGCCGTATCCGCATCATTTGGGGCAGAGTTTCCTAATCCCTATCCTGCGCCTGTTCCCGGCGTCCGCCTGACTCCAGAGATTCCGCTTTCACCCTCCATTAATGGCGCCCGTATCGTCGGGGCTACCCCGGTTCCCGCATGCTGTTCCAGGTTCCCGTCTCCGGGGAGCGGCCCATGAAAATCAGGCAACAGGGCTTCCCCAGGCCTGAAGATGGATTCGCGCGGATTGATTGCGGGTACCGCTCCGTCCGGGAAGAGGGAATACAAGGTAAATATCCAGGCTTCCAACAGGCATGGAAAGGATATGAAGGAGCTGATTCTGAAGGTGGGGACGAATTGTGCCTGACTCCGCCCATGGGCTGGAGCAGCTGGTATTCCTACAGTGAGGCCGTAGGGCAGGATAATGTGCTGAAGACGGCACGGCTTTTTGTGGAACGGGGATTGGTCAATCATGGCTGGACCTATATCAACATTGACGACTGCTGGCAGGGCAGGCGCGGAGGGAAGTATGGCGCCATTCAACCCAATAAGCGTTTTCCTGACATGAAGGACATGTGCGACGCTATTCACGCCATGGGCATGAAGGTGGGCATTTATTCCACGCCTTGGATGGGAACGTATGCCGGTTTTATCGGAGGGAGCGCGCCCAATGCTAAGTCGGACTACGGGGAAATGGCCATTCCGGAAAAAGGAGCGCAAGCAGGAGGATCAAATTTTGGAAGTTATCCGGGAGTTCATCGCAGAAAGGCGGATCATGTGGGAGCCGTCTGGCTATTTGACCGTGATGCTAAACAATGGGCGGATTGGGGTTCGATTATGTGAAAGTGGATTGGAACCCCAACGATGTGCCTACGACAAAGCGCATCCGCAAGGCGCTGGACGAGTCCGGAAAGGATATTGTGCTCAGCCTGTCCAATGCCGCTCCGTACGAACATGTGGAAGAGCTGGGCAAGCTGGCGAATTTATGGCGGACGACGGGGGATATTCAGGATCACTGGGGCAGCGTCAGCGGCATCGGTTTTTCCCAGGAACGCTGGCAGAAGCATATGCGCCGGGACATTGGAATGACCCGGACATTCTCCAGATCGGGAAGCTGGGAAAGCCCAACCAGCCTAACACCACATTTGTCCAGACGCGATTGACTCCGGATGAACAGTACACCCATGTGACCCTGTGGTGCCTGCTGTCCGCTCCGCTCATTGTTTCCTGTGATTTGGAGCATATTGATTCGTTCACGATGGGGCTGCTTACCAATGACGAGGTGATAGCGGTGGATCAGGATCCGGCTGCCCGTCCCGCCCGCAAAGCGTGGCACCAGGGGAATTTCCAGGTGTGGATGAAGGAGTTGTCCGACGGTTCCGTGGCGGCTGGCTTTTTTCAATACCGGGAAGGAGAAAGGAATTTTGAAGGTGAATCTGAAGGAGCTGGGGCTTTCCGGAGCGTATGAGGCAAGGGACCTCTGGAAACGCGCTGACCAGGGGACCGTACAGGGAGATATGGCGGTAGAATTGAACGGGCATGGAGCATCCATGTTCCGGTTCAGCAAAAAAAGAAGTAACGGGAGGGAGGCAGGCGGTTTTGTATTCGTTCAAGGGCGGCGGGAATAGGCCGCCCTTGAAACCTGGGCAGAGGGGTGAATCCGGCATCAGAGAAACGAGCCTTTTTACAAAACCGCCTTTCTGCAATATCTGCCGGCAGGTCACCGGATTTCAACGGGGATGCGGAATGAAGTTGTGCATGACTCCCTGCACCAAATATTGCACGTCAATTCCGGCAAGTATTATTTGTAATAAAAAGAACCGCTCCGGGAATCTCCGGAGCGGTTCTTATAAAAGAGATTGATGTGACTTGCCTTAATCTCTCCCGACAGCTTTTCTATGCGGCAATGCCGAAATGCTGTTGAATGGAGGCGAAAATCTTGTCGCGACGGGCGCGGGCTTTTTCAATATCACGGGTTTTCAGCGAGAATCTCAGGCGTTCCGCCGTGGAGTCCGGCTTGTGAACCGTAACGTGGCACCACCAAACCCCCCTGTTGTTCCACAGGTGATGGTTGGGGTTGTCATCATTAATTCTAAGAGCGATTTTGGTTTGGGCTTTCATCTGTGTGATCTTTTCCAGTAGGGGACGTCTTATTTACGTCCGTTGGTATATTAATGTTTCAATAAAACCTTCAACTTGGAGGCGCCTCACTTAAAGCAGATGATCCCTTGTCTTTTGGACATCTTTTTTCTGCCAGTTGCTCACCTCGTTGAAGCCTTAGAGTTCAAGTGGTGAAACAACGTTCAAAAAAAAGAATCTTTTACAGGAGACCTACCTTTTTAAGAGTGTTGTAAGCACCGTTCTTGTTGATCGTACGCAGGGCCTTGGCGGAAATCTTCATTTTCACGAATTGACCGAGTTCAGGAACCCAGATGCGCTTCTCCTGAAGGTTGGGGAAAACGGTACGATTGACAGTCTTAGTGACGTGACGACCAATACCGCCCTTTTTTTTGGCAAGACCGGAGCGATGGATACGACGACCTTTGTGAGGCATGGTACCTCTGATGATGCAAATTCGGGACATGGCAATCGAAGTTATTTGTTAATGCGAGAGATAATCTAGCGTATTTTTGCCTAAGGTCAAGAACAACCGGACGAAAGCCCTGGAATTTATCCTGGACTGTACGGAAGCATGCCTTTTCTTTGCGCGAACTCCGGTTTTTTCTCCCATGATGAAGAGGGGCTGCAGAGACGGTGAGCTGAAAGCGGGAGGGGGCTGATCCGGGAAAATGAACGGTACCGCAGACAAAGAGGAGAATGAGGCGTTCTTCCTTATTTTTCAGGACTTCCGCTGTGGGAGCAGGGGCTGGACGGATAAGCCGGGCCGGATGAAGGCCTTTCATCGCAGGAAAAGTGCAGAACACGGGAAAGATTGCCCCCTTTGGTTTTTTCACGGCAGCGGCATATGGCTGCCTGCTTCCGGGTAAAACGTATCCGGCGCTTGCACGGAGGGGTGTTCCATGAGAAAGTGAAAGCATGAGTGAGAATCATTATGCAGAGTTTTCCGAATGCAGCATGAAGCCCCAGGAGGTGCTGGAATACGTTTCCGGCCCCATTCCGTTCCGGAGGAGGGAGAAGTTCTGGTCCGGATGAAGGCGGCTCCGATCAACCCGGCGGACATCAATTTTGTACAGGAGTTTATGGCCTGAAGCCCGTGCTGCCGCACTCCCGCGCCGGTCTGGAAGGCTGCGGCGTGGTACAGGAGTCTCGCGCAGAGGGATTCCGAGAGGGAGATGAAGTGATTCTCCTGCGCGGCGTGGGTTCCTGGAGCGAGTATGTGGCGGTTCCCTCCGTGAATGTCATGAAGCTCCCGGTGAAGGTAGATCCCGTCCAGGCGGCCATGCTGAAGGTGAATCCCCTGACCGCCCTGCGCATGCTGGAAGGGATCGTTTCCCTGGAGCCGGGGGATTGGCTGGTGCAGAATGCCGCCAATTCCGGAGTGGGAAGGTGCATTATTCAACTGGCCCGTGAAATGGGCGTGAAGACAGTGAATTTTGTGAGAAGGCCAGATGAATTGAGGGATGAATTGACTGCGCTGGGCGCCGATCTGGTGGTGGGAGAGGATGACGGGGATGTGGTGAAGAATACGCTGGCCCGCCTGGATGGAAAGAGGCCTGTGCTGGCTTCCAATGCCGTGGGCGGAGAAAGCGCCCTGCGCCTGATGGATATGCTGGCTCCCGGCGGAAGCATGGTGACGTACGGAGCCATGAGCCGGAAGAGCATCAAGGTGCCGAACGGTTTTCTGATTTTCAAGGGTATTAAACTGGAGGGCCTGTGGGTGACGCAGTGGCTTAAGAATGCCCCTGTTTCAGAGATTGAGGCCGCCTATGACAAGCTGGCGAGCCTGATGGCGGCCGGCAGGTTGAAGCAGGCCGTGGACACCGTTTATCCGCTGAGCGATGTGCGGAAAGCTGTGGAGAAGGCCCAGGAGGAGTTCCGCAGCGGCAAGGTGGTGCTGAGCATGGATTGCGCCTGATGCGCGGAAAGGAAGTTTTTGCGCTTTCCCGTACTGCGGAATGCTGGAAGGACGTTTTCAGCGTTCCGTGGTTAGGGGAGTTGGCTGGCGGCGTTTTTTGCCGGGGAACGGTTTTTGCTCAGGAACAGGGATGTAAGGGAGTTCCGCAGGAGCGTAGAGCCGGGAGGGACGGAGCGTGCGCGCCGTTTGGTTTCAGCCCAGCGTGGAATCAAGCCAGGTGTTGAGTATTTCCACAGCGGCTACCTGGTCGATGATGGGGCGGAAGTTTTTTGCCTTTTTGCCGGCGGCGTGCAGTTTTTCCTGGGCAATGACGGTGGTGAGGCATTCATCCATGAAAATCAGGGGAAGGCCTGGAAGGGCTGCGGCCAGTTCCCTGCCGAATGCACGCACCTTGGCTGCGGCGGTCCCTTCCGTGCCGTCCATGCGGACGGAAGGCCCAGCACCAGGGTGCGGATTCCCCGTTTCTGGACGAGCTGGACAATGCGGGAAATTCCGTCCGTCTGATGCCTGTGGATAGTTTCTACGGGATGGGCCATGATGCCCACGGGGTCCGTGGCGGCAATGCCGATGCGGGCTTCTCCGTAGTCGATGCCCAGGGCGGGGTGCGGACTGGTCATCTGAGTTCGTCTGGCAGCTGGTTGACGATTTTCCTTTGATTTCGTCCGCCTTGTTTTTATCCGCAATGAGGATGGCGTCCGCCGTTTCCACCACAATCAGGTTTTCCACTCCCAGCAGGGCCACGTGCTTGTCTCCCTTCTGGGAGAAAACAATGTTGCCGGAGGCGTCCTGCACGGTGATGTCCGTGTTGGTGGTGTTTTTATTGTGGGTTTCCAGATAGTTGGCTACGGAGATCCAGGAACCTACGTCGTCCCAGTCAAAGGTTGCTTCCATGTTCAGCACTCTGTCCGCATGCTCCATGAGCGCGAAGTCTATGGAGACGGGGGTGAGCGTCGGGAATTCTTCCCGGATGGTTTCCTGCGGGGCCGGAGATTCCGCAACGTGTTCCACGAAGGAGGCCAGTTCCGGGCAGTGCTTGTCCAGCTGTTCGCACACGGCGGGAATGCTCCAGACGAACATGCCGGCGTTCCAGCAGAAATTGCCCCGGCTCAGGTAGGCAGCGGCCGTGGCCGTGTCCGGTTTTTCGCGGAATTGAATGACTTCACGGCAGGAACAGCCCGGAGCGGAGTGGATTTCCTCTCCACGTTCAATGTAGCCGTAGGAGGGGCAGGGCCAGGTAGGCTTGATACCTATAGTGACAAGCGCTTTTTCCCTGGCGGCCGTGTCCATGGCGGCTTTCATCAGGGTGCGGAAGGAGTCCTGGTCCTGAATGAGATGGTCGGAGGGGATAACGAGCATGACTCCATGCGGGTCCGCCGCCTTGATGAGGCCGATACCCAGGGCGATGGCGGGCGCCGTGTCCCGGCGCACGGGTTCGGAAATGATGTTGTCCACGGAATATCGTGGGCCTGGCGGCGCACTTCCGCTTCCTGAAGATGGTTGGTCAGGATAAAGATGTTTTGCCGGGGCACCAGCCCGTCCAGCCTGTCGATGGCCTGGCGAAGGAGGGTTCCTTCCCCGAACATGTTCAGGAGCTGTTTGGGGCGGTGGTCACGGGAGAGTGGCCAGAAACGGGTTCCCGCTGCCGCCGGCCAGAATAAGGGCGTATTGGTTCATGTCTGTTTCGCAGGAATGGGGGTTAAAGGAAGGTCAGAGAGCTCCGAAACGGCGTTTTCTGCGGGAGTAGTCCAGCAGAGCCGCTTCCATGTCCCGTTCGCAAAAGTCCGGCCACAACGTGTCCGTCACGTAAATTCCGCGTAGCTGATTTGCCAGAGAAGAAAGTTGGAGATGCGCATTTCTCCGGAGGTGCGGATAAGCAGGTCCGGTTCCGGCATGCCGGCGGTGTCCAGGTACTCGCTGAACAGGTGTTCCGTTACGGCGTCCGGATGGAGTTCCCCTCGGGAGACTTTTTCCGCTATTTTCCTGGCGGCGGCGGCTATTTCCCCACGGCTGCCGTAGGAAATGGCCAGAACCAGATTGAGTCTGGTGTTTCCCGAAGTAGCTTCCAGACTGTCCTGAAGAAGTTTCCGGGTGCGGGATGGAAGACGGGAGAGATCTCCTATGGCGTGGAGGCGCACGCCTTTTTCCATCATTTGGTGGAGACGTTTTTCAGGAATTCGTGCAGAAGGAGCATCAGCGCGCGCACTTCCGTTTTCGGGCGGTTCCAGTTTTCCGAGGAAAAGGCGTAAAGAGTGAGCCAGGGAATATTATGGGTCATGCAGAAGTCCGCACAGCGCTCCACCGTATCCGCTCCCGCCCGGTGGCCTGCCTGCCGCGGCAGATGACGGCTGTGCGCCCAGCGGCCGTTGCCGTCCATGATGCAGGCGATGTGAATCGGCAGTTTTCCTTGGGAATGGTAAGCATAGACAGGCGTTGCTCCTTTACTCTAATCCATGACCGGATCCAGTTCAACACGCAAGTTTTTCAGGATGTATTCCTGTCTTTCCCGCGTGTTTTTGCCCATGTAGAAAGACAGCAGGTCTTTCACCTTGTGGGAGTCTTCCAGCCGGACGCGGTCCAGGCGCATCCCTTCCCCGATGAAAGCCTTGAATTCCTGGGGGGAGATTTCTCCCAGGCCTTTGAACCGGGTAATTTCCGGGTTTTTCCCCAGCAGGCCGATGGCTTCCTCCCTTTCTGCGTCCGAGTAGCAGTAGATCGTTTGCTGTTTGTTGCGCACGCGGAAGAGGGGGCGTCTGGAGGATGAAGAGGTGTCCCTCCCGGATCAATTCCGGAAAGAACTGGATGAAGAATGTCATCAGCAGGATACGGATGTGCATGCCGTCGTCATCGGCGTCCGTGGCGATGACTACCTTGTCATAGCGCAGTTCCTCCAGTCCGTTTTCAATATTCAGGGCATGCTGGAGGAAGTTGAATTCCTCATTTTCATAGACGACTTTGCGGCTCATGCCGAAGGAGTTCAGCGGCTTGCCCCGCAGGGAGAAAACGGCCTGGGTTTCCGCGTCGCGCGCCGTAGTGATGGAGCCGGAGGCGGAGATGCCTTCCGTAATGAAGAGGGCGGTTTCCCCGGCGCGGGAGTGCTTGGAGTTGTAATGCACCCGGCAGTCCCGGAGGTTCTTGTTGTGAATTTTGGCCTTGCGGGCGTTTTCGCGTGCCAGCTTCTGGATGCCGGAGAGTTCCTTGCGGTCCCGTTCGGAATCCTTGATTTTTGCTTCCAGGGCTTTGGCCGTTTCCGGGTTTTTTGTGCAGGTAGTTGTCCAGCTCCCTGGCAATGAAGTTGCCCACAAAGGTGCGGATGGTTTCCCCTTCCGGGCTGATGGTGTTGGACCCCAGCTTGGTTTTGGTCTGGGATTCGAAGACGGGTTCCTTTACCTTGATGGAGATGGCAGCTACGAGGGAGGAAACGGATGTCCCCGGCCTCATAGTTTTTTTGAAAAAGTCCCTCAGGGTTTTGACGATGGCCTCCCGGAAGGCCGTCTGGTGGGTGCCCCCCTGCGTGGTGTGCTGCCCGTTGACGAAGGAGTAGTGCTCTTCCCCGTATTGGCCGCCATGGGTGAAGGCCACTTCAATGTCATGCCCTTCCAGATGGATGATGGGGGTACAGGGGTTCCTCGCTCATCGCTTCCGCAAGCAGGTCCAGCAACCCGTTTTTGAGATGTAGCGGCGGCCGTTGAAATGCAAGGCCAGCCCTTTGTTGAGGTAGGAGTAGTATCTGCACATTTTTTCGATATACTCCGGCCGGAATTGCGTGGCCGCTGGAAAGATATCCGGGTCCGCGTGGAAAGCCGTGCGGGTGCCGTTGGATTCCTCCGTGGCGCCGTCCTTTCGTCCCTTGGGGATTTCCTTTCCCCGGCAGAACTGGTAGGAACGCGTTTCCCCGTCGCGGTAGGCCTGGATTTCAAAGAAGTCGGACAGGGCGTTGACCGCCTTGATGCCCACTCCATTGAGGCCTACGGATTTTTGAAGGCGTCGCTGTCGTACTTGGCCCCGGTGTTGATTTTCGCGGCGCAGTCCAGCAGTTTGCCCAGCGGAATGCCGCGTCCGAAGTCGCGCACCTCGCACAGGCCGTCCGGAGTCACGTCAATGGTGATTTTTTTGCCGAACCCCATCACGAATTCGTCGATTGAGTTGTCGATGACTTCTTTCAGAAGGACGTAAATGCCGTCGTCCGGGAGGCTCCGTCGCCCAGTTTGCCGATGTACATCCCCGGGCGCATGCGGATGTGTTCCCTCCAATCCAGGGTTTTGATGCTGTTTTCGTCGTAGGCCATGTGCAACGGGGTCGCGCTTATTATAGCGGCGCCCCCGGAATTTGCGAAGAAAAAATGAGGGGCCGTCCGTCTGCGTTCGATGGAGCTTGACCCGGAGGCCGTCCCTTGGTGGAATCCACGGCGTATGATCAGTTGCAAGGCTCCGTGCAAAGTGAACGTTTCCCTCCGCGTTCTGGGAAAGAGGCCGGACGGTTTCCATGAGGTGGATACCGTGATGGTTCCCCCTGGATTTGTGTGATGTGCTGGAGTTTTCGCCGGCGGCCTGTCTGGAGATGAGCTGCGACGCCCCGGGCGTGCCTCTGGATGAGAGCAACCTGGTCATGAAAGCGGGCCGGCTGATGGAACGGAGCTGGGAAGGCCCATGCCGTGGCATGTCCGCCTGGTGAAAAAGGTGCCCCATGGTGCGGGGCTGGGCGGCGGCAGCAGTGATGCCGCATGCGTGCTGCGCACCCTCAATGAGCTGGAACGCGGAGGTTTGTCCCGGGAGCGTCTGGCGGAGCTGGGCGGGGAAATCGGTTCCGACGTGGGGTTTTTCATTTATGGCGCGGCGAGCCGCTGCACCGGGCGCGGAGAGAAGGTGGAGCCCTTGCCGGACTGGAAGGGGTGGCGTCCCCGGGTTGTCTTGTTGAAGCCGTCGTTTGGTGTCTCCACGCCGGACGCTTACCGCCGCTGGTCCGGTTCCAGGGAATTGCCCGGCATTCCCTATGGGGAGCAGGATGTGGACGGCCATGTGCTGGTCAATGATCTGGAAAGGCCCGTGTTTGAAAAGCATTTATTCCTGGCGGAAGTGAAGCGCTGGCTGATGGGGCGGCCCGGGGTGCGCGGCGCCATGATGTCCGGTTCCGGTTCCACCATGTTCGCCGTGGTGGAGGATGAAGGAACCGGACGCGCGCTGATGGAGGATGCCGCCCGGGAGCTGGACCCCACTTTATGGATGTGGTCCGGCCTGGTGATGCAGGATGACGCGCGGTAAAAACATGATTCCGCAGGAGGCCTTGCCTTGACGGAGGGGGGATGCATGCCGTTACACTCCGTCCATGATTAAGAGTTTGTTGGCAGGCATGATGGTGGCGGCTGTATGCGCCGTCCAGGCCGGTGAATATGGGGACAGCGCCGTCCGGGCCGCCCGGGAGCTTTCCGGGGCGGTGAAGACGGGCGACATGATGTGGATGATTGAGAAGATGTACCCGCCCATGAAGAAGCAGCTTGTTGCTTCCTTTCCAGGCGGGGGAGGCCTCCTTCATGGAGACCATGAGGGAAAAGATGCAGGCCGCCGCCGCCGTGATGAAGGAACGCGGCATGGTGGTGGAGACGTATGAAATAGGCCAGCCTGCGGCGGAACATCTGGTGAAGGGAGGCGGGGAGGTGCTGGTGGTGCTTCCCACGCGGATGGTCATTTCCATGAAGCGTCCGGACGGGGTGCCCGTGAAGGTGGAGAATACCGGTGTTCTGGTGCTGGTGAAGGATTTGAAGGATAAGGGGCCCTGGACGTTCATCGACGCTTCCAGAATGAATGCGAACGGCTTGCGCTCCATGTTCTATGACCTGCCTGAAAAGGTGAATCTTCCGCCGGTTTCTTCCCGCCAGCTTCCCGTGGGCCAGTAAGGGGGCAAGTTCCCACATATGAAGGCCGCCGGGGAAGAGGGCATGGAAGGCGTCAGCGCTTTTGAGGCTTATGTCCACCGGGCATTTGCCCCGGACGGATTGTTTTCCGCGCCAGGGATTTTGAGTACCGGGAGGAGCAGCAGAGCATGGCCCTGGCTGTGGCGAGGGCGCTCCAGGTTGATGCGCCGCTGCTGGTGGAGGCCGGCACAGGCGTGGGCAAGTCCCTGGGGTATTTGCTGCCGGCGGTGAAGTTTGCTTTGGATTTTGACCGGAAGGCGGTGATTTCCACGCATACCATCAATTTGCAGGAGCAGTTGTTCAACAAGGATATTCCGCTGCTGCGCACCGCCCTGGGGATTGATTTTTCCGCCGCCCTGCTGAAGGGCAGGCAGAATTACCTGTGCCATACCCGCCTGCGGCGCGCGCTGGCGCAGATGGATTCCCCTCTTTACGCAGGGTGAGGCCGCGGAGTTGAAGAGGATCCAGGACTGGGCCCTGAGAACGCAGGACGGCACCCTGAGCGATATGGCATTTCGGCCGTCTTCCAAGGTATGGGCCATGGTCTGCAGCGAACCGCATGCGTGCAGCATGCGCCATTGCGGCCCTTCCTGTCCGTACCAGGCAGCCCGCAAGCGGGTTCTGGAGGCCAAAGTAGTGGTGCTTAACCATACCCTGTTTTTCGGGCTGATGGCCCAGGCGGAGGATTCCGAGGAGGCGGGGTTCGTGTTTCCCGGGATTTTGTGATTCTGGACGAGGCTCACATGATTGAGAACATCGCCGCCCGCCAGCTAGGCGTCCAGCTCTCGGAACCGCATTTGAGTTATGAATTGCTGCGGATGTACAATCCGCGCACGCACAAAGGGTTGTTGAAACCGCTGAACAATCCGTCCCTGTTTCAGCGGGTTCAGGACGTGATGGACGCCTCCGGCCTGTTTTTCCAGAATGCGCGGGATGACCTGGGGTTTGCGGGTTCCGGAAAGATTGTCCGCATTCTTCAGCCGGAGTGGTCGCAGGATATTCTTTCTCAGCCTTTGATGGAACTGATCGGGGAATTGAAAACGGAGAGGGAGAAGCAGGAGGAAAATGCAGCCGTGAAGGATGAACTGGCGGATATGGCCGCCCGGATGGAGGAGGCGCAGGCTTCCCTGAAGGTGCTGATGGACATGACGGAGGAAGGTCACGTATATTGGGCGGAGCGTTCCGGTCCGGATGGAAGGAACATGAGCGTTTGCTCCGCTCCCGTGGAGGTGGGAGATATTTTGAGGGAACGCCTGTTTTCCGCCGGACGTTCCGCCATTCTGACTTCCGCCACGCTGGGGACCGGAGATGCGGACATGAGTTATTTTGCGGGGCGCGTAGGGGCGGAAAGCGTTCGAAGCTTCAGATTGGAAGCCCGTTCAATTACCGGGAGCAGATGCGGCTGATTGTAGCCCGCTCCATGCCGGAGCCGGACCAGCCGGAGTATGCGAAAGTTTTGCCGGAATGGATTAAAGGTATCTGGCGGAGTCCCGCGGCAGGGCTTTCGTGCTGTTTACCAGCTATCGTCTGATGGTTCAGGCGGCGGAGAAAGTGCGTCCTTTTTTGCGAGGAACAGGGATGGACGCTGTATGTGCAGGGGCAGGATATGCAGCGGCATGCCATGCTGGAGGCGTTCCGGAAGGATGTGGACAGCGTGCTTTTCGGAACGGACAGTTTCTGGACCGGGGTGGATGTGCCGGGAGAATCTCTTTCCAACGTTATTGTCACGCGCTTGCCGTTTGAAGTGCCGGATCATCCGCTTGTGGAGTCCCGTTTTGAGAGTATCAGGGAACGCGGGGGGAATCCGTTTTACGAATATTCCGTACCTGTAGCCATTCTGAAGCTGCGGCAGGGGGTAGGGCGGCTGATCCGCACCAGGAGCGATTCCGGCATGGTGGTGATTCTTGATCCGCGCGTAGCTACCAAGAGGTATGGAATGCGTTTTCTCAAAGTCCCTGCCGGAGGCCCGGCTGGAGGTTGTATGAGGTTTTTCAGGATGCCCCGGATTGTTCCGTTGCCTCTCCTGCCGCATCAGGCGGTAGCTGAGGGGTTGTTCCAGGCGCTTCTTCCAGAAGGGAGCGGTCTGCAAAGATGTCGGGAACGGGAGCGTCTGCCAGGATGGAACCGTCTTTCATTACGATGCAGCGCGTGCACAGATCCATGACCATGTCCAGATCATGGGTAGCAATGATTTTGGTATGGGTGAATTGGCGCAACAGGCTGATGAGGGTACGGCGGGAGGCAGGGTCCAGGTTAGCGCTCGGTTCGTCCAGCACCAGGATGTCCGGACTCATGGAGAGGACCGTGGCGATGGAGACGGCCCGTTTTTCCCCTCCGGAAAGATGGTGGGTCATTTTGTCTGCCAGGGCTTCCGCATGGACATTCCGCAGGGCCTGTTCCACGCGGCGGCGGATTTCCTCCGGGGAGCCCCCATGTTGAGCGGCCCGAAGGCCACGTCTTCCCGGACAGTAGGCATGAATAGCTGGTCTTCCGCCTGCTGGAAGACCATTCCCACGCTTTCCCGGACGCGGGCGACGGTTTTGGGGGTCACGGGAATGTCCCCTACCCGTACCTGGCCGGAAGAGGGGGTCAGCAGGCCGTTGAGGTGGAGCAGCAGCGTGGATTTCCCTGCGCCGTTCCCGCCTACGACGGCGACGGATTCCCCGTGGGTGATGCGCAGGGAAACGCCGTTCAGCGCCGGAGGGGAATCCGGGTAACTGAAACACAAGTCAATAGTTTCTACAAGGTGGTGGCTCATGGGATGAGGCTGCGGGCGTACTGGCCCGCGAGCATGGTGATGTTGAAACAGCGGAACAGAATGACGAGAATACAGAAAAGAAGGCCTCCCGCTGCGCCACGGCCAGTGATGACGCTGCGGAATTGACGAATCAGGATCTTCCCCGCCTCTGCACAGGACGGCCTGGTAAATGCGTTCCGCCCGCCCGAATGTCCGCAGCAGAAGTTGTCCGGCCATAGCCCCCCACGTGGAAAGAGGGATGGGCCCGGAGCCTCCCCGCCGGGAGCGGAATGCCATCAGCATATGTTGGCATTCATCCACCAGGATAAAGGCGTACCGGTACAGGAAGGTCATCAGCGTGATTAGAATGCGCGGAGCGCCGAGCTGCCTCAGGCCGCGGCAGAGAGGCGCAAAGCCTGTGGAGGCCAACAGCGTGAAGGCACCCAGGATGGTGAGCATGCACCTCAGGATGATGGAGATGAAGGAGATCATGCCCTGCGTGACGGGAATGCCGAACCATTCTCCCATGGGAGTTCTGTCCACCAGAGGGTTGAAGAGGCCTATCATGACGGCGACGGGCAGCAGCCACAGGGTACGTTTCAGAAGGTAGCCCAGGGAAGGTCCGCCAGGCGGATGACACAGACCGGGAACAGGAAGAAAGGCAGGAGCCCCGTAATTTCCTGCGGAGGCCAGGAAAGAACGCAGATTTGATAGACGAGGAAAGCTCCGATTTTAATGCGGGCGTCCAGACGGTGGATGCCGGTATTTCCGCAGGAAAACCGATCCATCTGGCGGAATTGCTGCGAGGCGTCCGTAAACAGTGGCATGGGGAGGGTCAGCGGGGGCAGTGGCTGTGCGGATTTCTGCCGAACAGGAAACCGGCCGCAAAAAAATAAGGGCTGCGATACTGGCGCTTCCCAGCACGCCGGCCATGCTCGTTTCAGGGTTGACAATGGAGGAGGAAGCCTCCGTTTCTGCGGTGTTTGCCCCGTCATCAGCGGGAAAGGCGTAGTCCGGCATAATGGCGGTGGCCTCCTGTACGGTTTCCAGGTTCCGGTGGAGGGGGACGGTTCCGCCAGCCTGGTTTCTTCCGACCCGGTGACTCCGGCTACAGACCATTCCAGCCCGTCAGGATAGGCGGAGGCGAACCAGGAGAGGGCGGCTCCGCAGAGCAGGGCCGCTACCGCAAAGATGCCCAAAACGGTCCAGGATGCTTTTTTGACGGTTCCGGTTTCCAAGTCGGCCGGGCGCAGGAGGGACGGCTGTGCCTTGCTGATGAAGATGACGACGGCTGCCGTAGCAAGGCCTTCTACAGCGCCGATGGCCAGATGAATGGGCAGCATCAATTCAACAAATTGGGCGAAGGGCAGGGCTGAGATGCCGGAGGCCGTTGTTTCCAGAACGACGGAGAAAGCCCCATCTGGAGCCCGATGACGGCGGCGATGACGCTGGCCAGCGTGATACGGCCCGTGCCGGTTTTTGTTCCGGCCAGGGGCCTGTAAATGAAAGGGTAAGCTACCAGGCAGGAGAAAAACCCCATATTGAAAATATTGCAGCCCAGGGCCAGCAGTCCCCCATCCGCAAAGAAAAGGGCCTGCACCGTCAGGATGGCCGCCATGACCAGGAACCCCGCATACGGTCCCAGAAGGACCGCCAGGATGAGCCGCCGCCCAGATGGCCGCTGGAGCCGGTGCCCGGAATGGTGAAATTCAGCATCTGGCAGGCAAAGATGAAGGCTCCCAGCACGCCCATGAGCGGGACGAGCCGCATTTCTTTCCTGCCTGACCTTACGTGCGCAGAGCGTTGTAATTGCAGCGGAAGCCGCCCACATGGTGCAGCCTACCGCCGGTGAGATGAAGCCGTCCGCCATATGCATGATGTTGATGCCTTTCTATTGAATAGTGTGAAGTATTGCTGAAAGCCCCGTACCGGGCAGATTGGCGCCACTTTAGCATAAACGCCGCAAAGCCGAAGAAGGAAATGCGGCAACGGAGGAAAGTATGTTCCTTCCGCTTCTCGGTTTTGGTTCCCGTGCGGAGCCGGTAAGGCCTGTTTCCGGCAAAAGAGCCTTTCCGGAGGGGGAACGGAAGGGAGGGCGCGTTTCTTCGGGTGCATCCGGCGGCAATTCATCTGCCGTCCCGTGCCGACAAAGGGTGTGGACGGGTTGGGCGTGATGCAGGCGGGAAAACTGTCTGCTAGACGGGACCCATGATGAATTTTTTCCATAGCCAGGTGTTTGTTTTCCATAGGAGGATGCACGACAATCCTGGGCAATATTTCCGCAGACACGGCCGTGTCTTCCGCCGGAGCCATCGGAGGCCTGGGCGTTCTGACGATTGCCGTGAATTACACGCTGAATCTGCTCAAAAAAAGAAGGATGAGCAGTTGATGGCGAAGGATGCCCGCATTGAAGCCCTGATGGACCGCCTGATTGACAAATGCCCGAATTGCGAGCTGGCGAAAGCAGCCAACAAGTCCCTGCTGGATGATGAATGACGGCAGGCGCGGGGACTATCTCCCGTCAGCGTTCGCCATGCGGGTGTAAACCTCCCGGGTTCCTTCCGTGTTCAGAATCAGCGTGTTTCTGCTGAGACTGTCAATGGTTGAGGTAGCGGTGAAGAGGGAGGAATTGCCATTTCCCATGCTTTTTCCCCGTCAGGATCAGGCGGCTGCCGTCCAGCTGCCAGCCTTGGTAGAGAAGCGTGTGCATGTTGATGGAAACGGCCCTGCCGTCCGGCAGGAGCTGCATTCCCTGGACATGCCCAGGCTGCCCGGGGACGGGCTGGATCCAGGAGCCGGAGAGGCTGGCGGGGAGTGGGCTGCATGGAGCAGGATGCCGCCAGCAGGAACAGGGCCGGGAGAAAGAGGGTAAAATCACGGCGAGGGAGTTCAGCGTTGTTCCCGGATGATTTCCGTGCCGATGCCGTCCGGAGTGAAAATTTCCAGCAGCAGGGTGTGGGGAAGGCGTCCGTCAATGAAGTGCACTTTGCGCACACCCGCGTTCAGGGCGTCAATGGCGGAGTGGATTTTAGGTATCATGCCGCCGGATACGGTGCCGTCCTTGATAAGGTCGAGGGCTTCCGTACGCGTGACGGATTTGATGAGGGTGGAGGGATCCGAAGGGGTCTTTCATGATTCCGGGGACATCGGAAATATAGATGAGTTTCACCGGCTTGAGTTCCTTGGCAAGGGCGGCGGCTGCCAAGTCTGCGTTCACATTGAGCGGTTTATGGGTGCCCAGTTCTTTTGCCAGCGGAGAGACGATGGGGGTGATCTGGAGTTCCAGCGCTTCCGTGATGCGCTCCGTCAGGCAACCGATGACGTTGCCCACTTCACCGATATCTATGGGGTTGCCCTGTTCATCTTTTTCATGGATGCGTTCCCCAACGAAGATTTCCGTGCCGGGAATGCCTACGCCCTTGCCGCCGTAGTCGCGGAACATTTGAACCAGACCGGGATTGATGGTTCCGGAAAGGGTGCGTTCCACAATGGAAATGGCTTCCGGAGTCGTGACGCGAAGCCCGTTGACGAAACGGGCTTCCAGCCCTGCCTCCGCCATCGCCTTGGAAATGGCTTTGCCCCCGCCGTGGACAATCACGGGGTTGAAGCCCAGGACTTCCAGCAGAACGATGTCCCGCATGAGCTTTTTTGACCAGGCGGGCGTCATCCATGGCGCTGCCGCCGAATTTGATGAGGAATGTTTTGTCCCGGTAGGCCTGGAGGTAGGGGAGGGCGCCGACAATGACGGAGGCCTGTTCAATCAGGCGGGTGATTTTTTGGAGTCCATGTCAGTAATGAAACGGTAGGAGTTTTAACGGAAGGAGAGGGAGATTTTGAGGCAGGACCCGTTCAAAGCAGGCGCCTGCTTCTGAAGTAAACCAGGGGCAGGATGATGGAAACGAGCATGACCACCAGGGAGATGTAGTAGCCGTATTCGTTTTCCAGGCCGGGCATGTGGGCGAAGTTCATCCGTAAATGCTGGCAATCAATGTGGGGGGCATGAAGACCACGGCCGCCACGGTGAAGATTTTAACGATTTCGTTCTGTTCGATGTTGATGAGGCCCAGAACGGCGTCCAGCATGAAGTTGACGTTGCTGGAAAGGAAGTTGGCGTATTCGGAAAGGGAAGTGACGTCCCGGCTCAGAGGACGCAGCTTGATGTACAGCGTGGAGTTGGTGTCGTCCAGGGCCTCTTCGTTGCTGGCGTACGTGAGCAGGCGCAGAAGGTTGACCAGGCAGTCCCGCTGGCGGGTGAGCAGGTCGCCCACGCGGCCCAGGTCCTGGAGCGTCAGGCGCAGGGCGCTGGAGACGGGCACCCGCTTGCTGGCCTTGCCTTCAGGTTCGTCCCTGCGGAAGATGTTTTGGAAAGGCGGTCCAGTTCCGCGCCGAAACGTTCCAGCACGTCCGCCTGGCGGTCCACGATGGTTTCCAGCAGGCCGGTGAAAACCTGGTCCCGGCTGATTTGCTTCTGGCGCAGGAGCTGGTGGGAAAAAACGCGGAAGGAATAGGAGTCCGAATGGCGGATGGTGATGATTTTCGCCCCCATGAGGACGAAGGTGATTTCCGACAGGGAGGGGGATTCCGTATCCACGCGGCTGAGAACCGTGGTGGTCATGAAGCGCGCTCCGTCCTCCGTGTACAGACGGCTGGTGGCCTCAATCTCCCGCATTTCGTCATAGGTCGGCATTTCCAGCCCGCAGAGGCGTTCCACAAACTTGATTTCCGCCGGTTCCGGGGTAAGGAGGTCAATCCAGAAGACGGAATCAAGTGTTGTTCCGCCGCATCCACCTGGGTGGTGCGCTCAATGCCTTCCGGGGTTTGACGATAGAGCCGGATCATGCCGTTGATTTCGGTGGGGGGATGGAACGATGCCGTGCATGAGGTTGAGTGACACCCAACGCAGGCATGATGCCTTGTTTGTTCAGGAAGGGAAGTAAAAGGGTGACAAAAAAGAGGCCCGGTTCCCAAGGTGGGAACCGGGCCTGCCGGAAAAGGGATGCGCGCCTCTTAGGCGTTTTTCCTTGACGACCACCTTGAGCGTGGCTTCCACCTGGGGATGCACCTTGATGACGACTTCGTGTTCGCCTTCGCTCTTGATCGGCTTTTCGAGTTCAATCGCCCGGCGGTCCACTTCCACGCCCTGAGCGGTCAGGGCATCGTGAATGTTCTGGTTGGTGATGGCGCCGAACGCCTTGCCGCCCTGGCCCACTTCAAGGGTGAGGTCTACGGTCAGTCCGCTGATCTTGGCGGCCACTTCCTGAGCGGCGCTGAGTTCTTCCGCTTCGCGCTTGGCGCGGGCGGCCTGAAGATTGGCGATGAAACGGCGGTTGGAGGCTGTTGCTTCGTGGGCCAGACCCTTGGGGATGAGGTAGTTGCGGCCATAGCCAGCCTTAACGGTCACCAGGTCGGCTTCTGCGCCGAGCCCTTCAATTTTTGTTGCGAGAATTACTTCCATCGTTGCCATGGCTAAAAAGAAATGGTTATTTGTGAGCGGTTGAAGTAGTAAGTATTCGCCCGAATGTCAAGACAAGAGCGATAAAAAGGGCGTTTTTTATGTTTTGGGAGGAAAAATCCTCCCGGTTGTCATGATTGGTGACATTGCGCTTGCTTCACGCGGCAGTAGTATGTAGGGAAAGGAACCGCATTTATCGCGTTCTCTCCCGGAGGGGTGGGGTTCGCCCGCGGGTACATTACAGATATTTGATCTTATGGCTATTCAGCGCGCATTGATATCCGTTTCCGACAAGACCGGCCTGGAGGAGTTTGCCAAGGGCCTGCACGAGTTTGGAGTAGAGCTTATTTCCACTGGCGGGACCGCCGCTTTCCTGAAAGGCCTGGGCCTTCCGGTGATTGAGATTTCCGACTATACCGGAGAACCGGAGTTGTTTGAAGGGCGCCTGAAGACGCTTCATCCCATGGTGCACGGGGGCCTGCTGCACCGCCGCGACAATGAGGAGCATGTGCGCCAGGCTAAGGAAAATGGCATCAAGCCCATCGACCTGGTCTGCGTGAATCTGTATCCTTTTGAAGAAACCGTCGCCAGGCCCGGAGTCACGCTGGAGGAAGCTATTGAAAAATAGATATCGGCGGGCCGTCCATGCTCCGTTCCGCCGCCAAGAATTACGCTTCCGTCACGGTGGTTTCGGATCCCGCGGATTACGCGCGCATTCTGGATGAAATGCAGACCCACAAGGGGGATACGACCCTGAAGACCCGTGAAAACCTGGCGGTGAAGGTGTTTATGCGCACCTCCAATTACGATAACGCCATCACTAATTATCTTGGCCACCAGAGCGCGGAAAGCACCAAGGGCAGCTTCTGCATCTGCGCTCCCCTGTATCAGGAATTGCGTTACGGGGACAATCCCCACCAGGAAGCCAGCCTGTACGGCAGCTTCGGGGATATTTTCCACCAGCTTCAGGGCAAGGAGCTTTCCTATACGAACGTGCTGGACATTGAAGGGGCAGCCGAGCTGATTACCCAGTTCCGCCGCCCGACGGTGGGCATTTTAGAAGCACACGAATCCCTGCGGCGTGGGCCAGGACGACGAAGACCTGCGCAACGCATGGCAGAAGGCTTTTGAAACGGATACGCAGGCCCCCTTCGGCGGAGTGATCGTGGTCAACCGCCCGATGACGGAAGGCCTGGCCCGTGTGCTGAGCGCCATTTTCACGGATGTCATCATCGCTCCGGAGTATGATGCGGAAGCCCGCGCCATTCTCCAGAAGAAGAAAAATTGCCGCATCATCCGCATGAACACGGAAGCCTGGATGAAGGCGCGCCGCGAACCCATCATCCGTTCCGCGCCCGGCGGGTTCATGACCATGAAGCGGGATACGGACGTGATGGGGCTGGACAATCTGGAAGCCAAGGTGGTGACCAAGCGCCCCCGACCGAGGAAGAATTGACCGCCATGCGTTTCAACTGGCGCGTCGTGAAGCAGGTTCATTCCAACGCCATCGTTTTTGGCGGTACGGACCGCACGCTTGGCATCGGCGCCGGGCAGATGAGCCGTGTGGATTCCGCCCGCATTGCCGTCTGGAAGGCCGGGCAGGCCGGCCTGGATCTGAAGGGCAGTGTTGTGGCGTCCGACGCCATGTTCCCGTTTGCAGACGGCCTTCAGGTGGCGATTGACGCCGGAGCCACCGCCTGCATCCAGCCCGGAGGCTCCATCCGCGACGAGGAAGTGATTGCCGCCGCTGACGCCGCGGGAATTGCCATGGTATTTACGGGACACCGCCATTTCCTCCATTAATTTGAATGTTCGTCCCCGCCCCTTTGTCTTAAAACCGATATGCTGCTAGGTGTAAATATAGACCACATCGCCACGTTGAGGCAGGCCCGCTACGCGACCATGCTGGATTCCTTCAATGTGGAGCCGAGTGTTTTGGACGCCGCTTATGCGGCGCAAAGGGGCGGGGCGGATTCCATCACCCTCCATGTCCGGGGCGACCGCCGCCACATGCAGGATGCGGATGCCCTGAGCGTCCGGGAGAGCGTGGCCCTTCCCCTGAACCTGGAAATGGGAAATACCCCGGAGATGGTGGATTTTGCCCTGCGGCTGAAACCGGACTATATCTGCATGGTTCCGGAGAAGCGCGAGGAAATCACTACGGAAGGCGGCCTGGACGCCGTCTTTCATGAAAAGGAACTGGCCCCCACCATGGCAAGAATGGCTGACAACGGCATTCAGGTGAGCCTGTTCATTGATCCGGAAGTGCCCCAGGTGGAGGCTGCCGCCCGCCTGGGCGCCCCCCATGATTGAGTTGCATACCGGATGTTTTGCCAACCATTCCGGCAGGGGAGCGCACGGAGGAACTGGCCCGTTTGAAACGCGCCGCGGAGCTGGCCCATTCCCTGGGCATCCAGGTGAATGCGGGCCATGGCATCAATTACCAGAATCTGGAACAGCTGCTGGCTGGCATCCCTTGCCTGCATGAGCTGAACATCGGCCATACGATTGTATCCCGCGCTCTTTTTGTGGGGATGGAGCAGGCCGTGAGGGAAATGCGCCAGGCGATCGACCGCCTGAGCTGATTGCGCCGTTTCAATTGATCCCGGTTGCCGGAGTATGAGCCGCATTGCAGGATGGGGAATGGATTTGGCGGATATGGAACGCGTACGCCAGGCCCTGCGGAAAAACGGGGAGGCGTTTGCGTTGCGCATCTGCACCCCTGATGAGTGGGCTTATTGCCGGAAGCACGCGGATCCCGTGCCGCATCTGGCGGCGCGCTTTGCGGCCAAGGAGGCCGTGGCGAAAGCCCTGGGAACGGGAATCGGGGGCGAAGTGCGCTTTTACGGATGTGGAGGTGGTGCGCGGCGATGCGGGAGTTCCTTCCATTCTTTTGCACGGGGCTGCGGGAGTGACCGCCCGGGAGCTGGGCATTACGGGCTGGTTCCTGACCATGACCCATTCCAGGTTGAGCGCCGCCGCCACCGTTATTGCCTTGGCGCAATAAAAAAAAGCCGTTCCCTGGGAAGAAAGGAACGGCTGGCATTAAGGAGGAAAGGGAAGTTATTTTCTCCTTCTGCGTGCGGCAAATCCCGCGAACGCAAGCAGAGACAATGCCGCTGTGGAGGGTTCCGGAACAGCGGCATAAGAGACGGAGAGCGAACTCAGTTTCGTGCCGTTCAAGCCGTCATTATTCCAACCGGGAGCACGATGTCCAATGCTGTACATCTCGTTTTGGGTATCTCCTCCGTCCGCGGTTCCGGTGTACCAGTCGATATCGCTGATAGAAACGGTTGCGGTGCTGGCGGCAGTACCATTATCAAGAGTAACGGTTACGTCATGTCCCAGGATATCAACGGTTACGTTTGTCCACGTATTTGCCGTCAGTCCGGCTTCTGCGATTGCTCCTCCGGGGAGAGATTGCCGGAGTTGATGGCAACAGCCCCATTGCTGAGTCCCAGGCTGAAGCCGAATTCGCTGCGGGCAACGTGAATGATATTCTCAAGGGAATTGTTGCCTCCCCATGAGATGTCCATGGTGATGCTCATGGTCCCCTCCCCGGAAAGGGCTCCGTTCAGCATTTCCCGGAATACATTTGTACCGCGTTCGTCAAAGGTGGAACCGGTAAGAACCGTCCCCTTCTCTGCATCTTGGGCAGTATTGAAATTACCTGTAGCAGTTCCCCCATGACGGCAGCCGCGGAGGAAAAATCCCATGTATAGGTAGCTGTCTCCGCCGCCTTTGCCGCACCACAGAAAAAGCAGCCCTGCTGCCAGCAGCAAATATTTTTTAATGGATAGATTGATAGCCATATGACAATATGCACGTAATTGCAAAAAGATTCAACGATTTTCAAATCCGTTTTACAAAAAAAAAAATCTATAATTTTCTCGTTTTCTGTATGGAATAGTGAAAATAAACAAACGGAAAAAGAAACCAATCTTGTAATAGGGATATTTTCAAAAACCTATTTATTAATGGGTTAAGATAGAAAAACATTCAAACAGATTTGAAATTCGTTGCTATGGAATAAAAAGAGGCCGCCCTGTCAAAGGGCGGCCTCTGCCTAAGAGTTTTTCTTAAGTCAGGTGGACTTTTAAGAAAAGCTCTTAATGAGGAGCTGGCGCTGTTCTTCCAGTTCGGCCGGGAGCTTCTTGCCCACTTTGTCGAACAGTTCGGTCTGGCTTTCCAGTTCAGCCTTCCATTCGCTCGGGTTGAGAGCCATGTTGGCGTTGAACTGTTCTTCGCTGTAGTCTAGGCCGGTCTTGTCCAGCTCGTCATAGGTCGGGGAGACGCCCAGCACGGTCTTCTGGCCTTCAGCCTTGCCCTTGGCGCGGCGCAGAATCCAGTCGAGAACGCGCATGTTGTCGCCGTAGCCCGGCCAGATGAAGTTGCCGTCCTTGTCCTTGCGGAACCAGTTCACGTTGAAGATCAGCGGAGGATTGGCAACGGTTTTGCCCATGTCCAGCCAGTGCTGCCAGTAGTCGCCCACATGGTAGCCGATGAAGGGAAGCATGGCCATCGGGTCGCGGCGGACCTGACCGGTGTTGCCGAAGGCGGCGGCGGTCATTTCCAACCCATCGTCGCGCCGACGTAAACGCCGTGCGTCCAGTCGCGGGACTGGAAGCCGAGGGGCATGGTGGTGGCGCGGCGGCCGCCGAACAGGATCGCGGAGAGGGAAACGCCTTCCGGGTTCTGCCATTCGGGGTCGATCGTCGGGCACTGGGCGGCGGGAGCGGTGAAGCGGCGTTCGGGTGAGCGCACTTGCGGCCACAGTCCGGGGTCCAGTCATTGCCCTGCCAGTCGATGGCGTGGGCGGGAGCGGGGCCGTCCATGCCTTCCCACCAGACGTCGCCGTCGTCGGTCAGACCGACGTTGGTGAAGATGACGTTTTTCCTTGATGGTGTCCATGGCGATCGGGTTCGTCTTGTAGGACGTGCCGGGAGCCACGCCGAAGTAGCCGTTTTCCGGGTTGATGGCATGGAAGGTGCCGTCATCATGGGGCCAGATCCAGGCGATGTCGTCACCGATGATAGAGGTTTTCCAGCCGGCTTCCCGGTAGGAGGCGGGGGAACGAGCATGGCCAGGTTGGTCTTGCCGCAGGCGGACGGGAATGCGCCGCCGACGTAGGCCTTGGTGCCGTCCGGGGATTCAATGCCCAGAAGGAGCATGTGTTCAGCCATCCACTTGTTCTTGCGGGCGATGGCGGAGGCGATGCGCAGGGCCAGGCACTTTTTGCCGAGCAGGGCGTTGCCGCCGTAACCGGAACCGAAGGACCAGATTTCTTCCGTTTCCGGGAAGTGGCAGATGTACTTTTCTTCGTTGCAGGGCCACGGCACGTCAACCTGGCCGTCCGCAAGCGGAGCGCCCACGGTGTGGAGGCAGGGAACGAATGTCCCGTAACCGTCACGCTTCGGGTTGCCGCCGCCCTTGACTTCGTCTTCCAGGCGCTTGAGAACCTGTTCACCCATCTTGGTCATGATGCGCATGTTGGTCACGACATAGGGAGAGGCCGTGATTTCAATGCCGATTTTGGCCAGGGGGGAGTCCAGGGGCCCATGCAGAAGGGAATCACGTACATGGTACGGCCCTTCATGCAGCCATTGAAGAGGCCCTTCAGTTTGGCCTTCATTTCAACGGGATCAGCCCAGTGGTTGGTCGGGCCGGCGTCTTCTTCCTTCTCGCTGCAGATGAACGTGCGGTCTTCCACACGGGCTACATCGGAGGGGGTGGAACGGGCGAGGAAGCACCCGGGGCGCTTCTCGGGGTTCAGTTTGATAAAGGTGCCCTTTTCTACCATCATGTTGCAAAGCTCGTCATTTTCTTCCTGAGAGCCGTTGCACCAGTAGATGGAGTCGGGTTGGCAAAGCTGGGCGATTTCTTCGACCCACTTCTTAGCTGCTTCGTGAGTGGTACTCATGGTGAAGATAGTGTATGCACGGAAATAGCCGTTGGCAAGCCTCCCGTGCGGCTTTTTATGGGGCGGTTTTGTTTCTCCGGGCATGAAACCGCATGCGGGGAAAGGCGTTGCCCTGATTGCCGGATGGCTGTGCGCGGGGGCTTTCTTCAGGATATCCCTTTTCCTGCTGCCGTGTTTCGGAAAGGGTGAAAAAGACTGTTTTGACTGGAAATCTGCTTGCCAGCTCGTCTGCGATAGTCTAGGGAAGAATCATGAATGTTAGAATGTTGTCGGCAAATGCGGTGTTTCTGATGCTGCCGGCTTTGCTGGCGGCGTGTTCGGACGCCCCGCGCCTGCCCGCCGTCAGCTTCAGGATTCAGAATGTGCCTCCCGTGCCGCGCACGATGGCCCAGATGTCCAGAGAGGTGCACATTAACCGTGATTTCATGTCCCCGCGCTCCCGTGCTCGCCGGGCCGCCCATTCCATGCATCCGCGGTTTATCACGATTCACAGCACAGCCAATCCCAAAGGGTGACGCCGCGGCGCATGCCCGGGCATTGAAAAGGGGGCCATGGGGTCCCTGAACTGGCATTTTACGGTGGACCAGTACCGTGCCGTCCAGCATATTCCACTGAATGAGACGGGCCGCCACGCAGACCGGGGCGGCCCCGGAGACATGTACTCCATCGGCATTGAGATGGGGGAGGTAAGGAGCCATAACCCCATTGTTACCTGGAACTGCTCCGCCAAGCTGACGGCAGTGCTGATGAAGCAGTACCATATTCCGCTCCGTAATGTGGTACCCCATTATTATGGACGGGGAAGAATTGCCCGGCCCCGCTGCTGACCAACGGCCGTCCGGGACATAAATGGAGCTGGTTCATTTCCCGCGTGGATTATTACAGGCGCTGTCTGGAGACACGGCCCGCCGCAGCGCTCTGACGGGTACGCGCACATGGTGCATGATAAGGGATACGTTCTTGGGTTCATGGCTGGAGAATTGCTTTTAACGTCTTCTCTGGAGGAATGCGTTTTTATCCGCCCCAGAGAGTTGGCGGCCATGCAGGCGGCGGGAATGGCCTCCGTACGGGATTTGTTGTTCATGCTTCCGCGCAGGTATGAAGACCGCCGCATGTTTGACCGCTATGATTCCTTGTCTTCCGGTGTGCCCGTCTGCCTGAGAGGGAGGGTGGTGGATGTGGGCTGGAAAGGCTGGGGCGGACGGGGCGGCAAGGGCCGCGGCCGGTATGTGGAAGCCGTGCTGGCGGATGAGCAGTCTTTGGGGCAGGCCCGTTTTTCCTGCCTGTGGTTCAGCATGCCGGGCGTAGCCAGGATGTTGTGCGCCGGGCAGGAGATGATTGTATACGGGCGCATGAAACCGTATGGGAAAAAGCTCAGCATGGTGCATCCGGATTTTGAAATTATCCGGGAAGGAGATGAGCAGTCCATTCATTTGAACCGCATTGTTCCCGTGTATGGCGGCCGCATGGGGATTGCGGTCCGCAGGCTGCGGGAAATCGTATGGGAGACGCTGTCCAGGCTTTCCCCGGCTCCGGAACCGGAGGTGTATGAGTTTGTGCCGGACACTCCGTGCAAAACGGCATTGAGGGATCTTCATTTTCCTGAGACCGCAGAGGCCCGACCGGGCGCGGCGCCGTTTTGCGTTGGAGGAATGCCTTGCTCAGCAGTTGAACGTGGCCTACAGAAGAAGGCGGGCGGATGAAGTGCCCGGCATGCGGACCGCAGGTTCCAGCCATTTGGTGAAGGATCTGGCGGATTCCCCTGCCGTTTGAGCTGACGGAGGCTCAGAAGCGCTGCGTGAGGAGATTTACCGGGATATGAAAGCCCCCGTTCCATGAACCGCCTGCTTCAGGGGGATGTCGGGTCCGGAAAGACGCTGGTGGCTCTGTGCGCCATGCTGCTGGCTGTGGAACACGGTTATTCCGCCGTGATGATGGCGCCCACGCAGATTCTGGCGGAACAGCATTATTTGAAGTTCCGGCAGATGCTGGACAAGCTGGATGTGCCTGTTTCCCTGGTGACGGCGGACAGGAAGGAAGAATCCCATGTGTCGTGCGGGAAGCAGGGCGGGATTGTGGTTGGCACGCATGCCTGGCTGTACGGGAAAAATGTGCCGGAGCGTGTGGGGCTGGTCGTGATTGACGAACAGCACAAATTCTGGCGTGAATCAGCGGGAGAAGCTGATTGACCGGGAAGAGCGCCCCCGACGTGCTGGTGATGACCGCTACCCCTATCCCCGCACGCTGACGCTGACTTTTTACGGGGAGCTTGACGTTTCCATCCTGGACGGCGTGCCCGGGGGCGCGGGGCGGTCGTAACAGCCATCCGTACGGAGAAGGATAAAGGGAAAAGTGCTGGCATTCGTTCGGAACCAGCTGGAGGAAGGGAGGCAGATTTACGTGGTTTCCCCCTGATTGACGGAGAGGATTCCCGGAAGGGGAAAGCCGTGACGAAGGAATGGGACGAGTGGAAGGCTCTGCTGCCTCATGTGGATGTGGGGTGCTGCACGGCAGGATGTCTTCAGAGGAAAAGAGGCGGTGATGAAGGATTTCCGCCCAACCGCATCAGCGTGCTGGTGTCCACCACCGTGGTGGAGGTGGGGTGGATGTTCCGAATGCCACGGTGATGATCATCAATAATGCGGAAAGTTTCGGGCTTTCCCAGCTTCATCAGCTCCGGGGGCGCATCGGCCGCGGATCGCACAAGTCCTACTGCATTTTGATGACGGACGCCCGTCCGGAGGATGAGCAATGGGAGAAGCTGCGCATCGTGGAAACTACGGCGAATGGATTTAACCTGGCGGAACAGGATTTGAGGCTACGCGGCCCTGGAGACGTGCTGGGTACGTCCCAGAGCGGCCTGAAGGGCGTACGCTTTGAGGAATGGCTGCTGGATGCGCGCCTGATTCACCGCGGGCGGCAGCTGGCGGAGGCTATTCTGGCGGAAGATCCCAATCTGGAATCCGCCAAATACCGCCCTCTCCGTTTTTTGCTGGAAGACGGGGCGGGGGAGGCGTGTGGCCGGGTAAGATTGTTTTTCTGCCGTTTGCTGACGGTCAGCTTGTAAGAGGCGCATGACAGATAAGAGGGCAACGATTTATCCGCCGGAATGAATCTAAAGAAGCAAAGAAGATGTTTCTTCTTCAACCCGAACACCGATAAAACAATGATTCAAACGTATCAAGTACTCCCTGTGGTGGCCATCGTATGCTCCGCTTCCGCCTTTGCCCAGAACGCTGCCGATCCCGTGCAGATGGTCAAGCAGAATATCGACCTGATTTCTTCCGCCAACAAGGTTTTGGACGACGTGAAGGACAACGCTGCGGTTGAAATCGCCATTAAGCAGCTCAATGCGTTGACCCAGCAGGCCAAGCAGCTGGACAAGTCCATGGAAAAGATGAAGCTTACTTCCGAGCAGGCTATCCGCATCACCAAATTGAACGGAGACGCCCAGGACACCATCGTGGATATGCTGGAAAATTGCGAGCGCATTCAAAAGGACAAGCTGATGACTCCGGCTTTGCTCAAGGCGGTGAATGATTTTGCCGACGCCGCCAACATCGACGTGGTGGAAACGATTACGACCGTGGAGCAAATTGTGGAAGATTGAGTGACCAGCTTATCAAAAGACCTTTGACTGGTAAGGCCGCCTCCTGAAGAAGGCGGCCTTATTTTTAAGGAAGGGCCGTTTTTATCAATTTCCGGGCAGGGCATTTTATTTCTCCATGGCCGGATTGGGGTTTCTTGCCGGAACCAGGTAGCCCGTGCCGGGAGACGTGCCCAGGCAGGAGAGGAGATCCTGGTGGCGCGGCAGGGACTTGGCGCGGAAAACGGCTGCGGCGGGGTCCAGCACATTGCCGAAGGTGATGGCTCCCATCGGGCATGCGAGCTGGCAGGCCGTTTGAGCCGCCCCTGTCCGGAAAGCAGCATGTCCTGGGCCGTCACATGGATGGAGGTGGATGGCTGGCCCGGATGTTCCTTCATCAAGCGGGATTTGTGCCGGATTTTGGCACGTTCCACCATTTGGACGCAGTAGGTGCATTTTTCCATGACGCCGCGGGAGCGAACGGTTACGTTGGGATTGCGCTGAAGGCGCGTGGCCTGTTCCGATGCTTTGGCGTAATCAAAAATTGAAGCGCCGAGCCTTGTACGGGCAGTTGGTGGCGCAGTACCGGGTACCCCAGCACCGGGCGTACACCATGGCGTTCAGGCCTTCCGCAGTATGCACGGTGGCATTGACGGGGCATACGGATTCACATGGGGCCCTGCCGCACTGCTGGCAGGCCACGGGGATGGAGGTGAGCGTCCCTTCCTCCGTGAAGTATCTGTCGATACGTATCCAGTCCAGGGCGCGGCCCCTGGCCATCTGGTCACGCCCCACCACGGGAATGTTATTTTCCGCGCGGCATGCAATCATGCAGGCGTTGCAGCCGATGCAACGGGACGTGTCAATGGCCATTTTCCACTGGTAAACGGCATCCGCGCCGGGAGGGGGAGGCGGGAGGCGGGACGGACCGGGATGCAGGGAGAACGGGGCAGGCTGCACAACGGGGCTCTGAATGGCTTCCGTCCGCTCCCGGAGGGCAGACGAGGCAATCTGTTCCGGGGCAATGCCGTATGCTTCCGTTTTTTCCACCTGTCTGCGGAGGTCATATCCGCCGGAATTTTCCTGCCTTTCCGCTACGTGGTTGATGCCGCCATAACCCAGAGGAAGAATAATGAGATTATCCGCCACTCCCGGAATGGGGCACAGGATGACTTCCATTTGCGTGGAGGGGGCGGTAAGCGTGCAGTGCATGGGCCCGGAATCCGAACCTCCCAGCCGCAGAAAGGTGGCGGGGGAAACCTGTGCGGACGCCGCCCAGCTGACGCCTGTTATTGGGTCCGGGCATTCCTGCATCCATGCATTGCGTTTCCAGCGTCCGTCCCCAATGGAATAGTCCGCGCGGAATTGCAATTCCAGCATCCCGGTTCCCAATTTTTTCCCGTGGCCGCCAAAAGGCGCTGCGGGCGTTTGCATCATGGCTGTTCCAAGAGCCGTTTCTTCCTGCGGGAACAGGGGAGCATAGGCCGTTTCTTCCGAATAACCGCGCTGAAGCGCCTGAGCCCAGGCCGCAGTTTTATTTTCCGGATTCACGGCGCGTTCAAAGCATTTGCGTGCTCTGTGGTAAACGGGAGAGAGGTGGGTGGGGGAATTGTCCGCTGTGGAGAGATGGCCTTTGGAGGAAAGCAGGCCGGAAAGAACTTCTTCCGGAGAAATGCCCCCGTACAGGGGAAGAATGACGGGCTGGCGATAGCAAAATCTGCCCTGGTAATCCCGCTCCACTCCCCATGATTCCAGAAAGTGGGCTGCCGGCAGGTGCCAGCGGCAGACGCGGGAGGTTTCATCTTCATACATTCCAAGGTGGATGCTTTCCACTTTGTTCAGGGCTTCCGACAGTCCGGAACTGCGCCCGGAATCCAGCACGGGATTTCCCGCATCCAGTAAAAAACGATTTCCACCTTTTTCCCCCGGATGTCCCGAACAAGATCGTCCAGCGCGCCATAAGGGGTTGGGCGCGGAGCCTTTAACAACTGGATGCATGTTCCCATGGAGCCGAGAAGACAGTTGAGCTTCCAGACAATGCCGGATAATTCCGGATGATTGTCCCCAGGAGGACAACGCTTTCTCCGGGGTGGCTGAATAAGTCATCCGCACAGTGGCGAAGCCAGTTGAGTTCCTTTTCTGTCAGGGGATGGTCCGTTTGCCGGGGAGGGGAAGCGTTTGGCCGGAGTTTTTTTGCTGGAAAGATAGCGGAACAGTTCCTCCAGGAAAAACGCCAGGCGTGCAGGGGAAACGGGCAGTCTGTGGTCGGCATGGGCCCCGGTCAGGGAAACGCGGCCCTCCACGGCGTAAAGGCGTGTTCGGTTCCTGTTTTCTTCTTTGTAGTAAAGCCCTTCCGGGGAGCGGGACGCAATGAAGTCGAGCGTGTTTCAATAGGGGTTTTGATGAAGAAAATCGCAATCCAGGGAGAGGATGCGCCTGGCGCGCGCAAAACGCACGCGGAACCGTACTTCTTCCGGCAGCCCCGCCTGCATGCCGGAACCCGGTTCAGGCACGGGGAATACCGGTAGATGCGCACGAGTGGAATTTTTCCTGGTGATTTCCTCCAGCATGGAATGGAGCAGAGGAGAAGTCGAGGGGGAAGAAGAAGGCCGATGCCGCCACCATTCCGAAGATTGCGGGACCAAGAAGAAAAGGCTCCCCGGAATTCGTCTTCGGAGGCCGGCTTGCCGTTGAACAGGATATGCTTGCTGCGGCCGGGGTCGTAAAGGTCAGAATGGAGGCTTGAGCCGCAGCCGGCAGCCCCGGCCTTCCGGGTATTGCAGGGAGGGAATCAATTTGACGGGGCGCCCTTCATAACAGGCGGCCAGTACGGGTTGCGCGTTTCCTCCCATGGTCAGGCAGGTGGCGTAAGCCGTTTCCACGCCGGGAACAGACCATTCAGGCCCTTCGTTATAGGGAACCAGGTATTTTTCCACACGGCGGCAGGCCGGCAGCCCTATCCCCGCCAGGGCTGCCCCTGCACCCATCCATTTCATGAAGGAACGCCGCGTCATCCCCCGTTCTTCTTCCGGAAGAAAAGCGGGGTGGTTCTGGGGAACTTCATTCTGGGAAAATGGAGGGAGGGAGTCAAACCGGGTAATGATGGGGATTGATGAAACAGGGATGGCTTTTTTTAGGAAATCCGAAGGATGAAATCAAGTGGTGATTGACGGCGGCCTTTATCTCCGGGCCAATAACGGATAAACAGGGAACAGGAGGAAATCTTTCTTGTGGAATTCAATGTCATTGATTACGGATTCAAGGAAGGAATCATTTAATGAAAAGCCCTTTGGTCTTTTTATGACGCAGCATCCGGGAACGCAAAGAGGAATAACTTTGGAGCCGCGGATGTCAAACAGGCCATGGAGGTCAGTGATGGCATGCGGTGCAATCCGTCTTCGGCTGAATGGTCCATTGGCGTTTCAGGAAATTCCCAGTTGAAGCGGGGTTTGGATGCTTTTTCCTTCTTCATCCCGGATGGAATGCGTGCGGAGGTAATTTGCGGCGGAATAATGGGAACTGGCCGTTTCTTCCAGCGGGCGCAGGTGGGGAGCCGGATTGCGGTGGCAGTCCAGACACCATTGCATGCGGGCGTCGCGTGGAGCCCTGATGCGTTCCATGCCCGCCACGTCTCCATGGCAGGACGTGCAGCCGATGCCCCGGTTCAGGTGGGCCATGTGGTTAAAATAGGCGTGACCGGACAGGCGGTTGACCATCACCCAGCGGACCGGTTCTCCTGTGTAACCGGGGTATTGCGGGTCCGCCGCCTCCCTCAGGGGGGCGATGAGCGGACTGTCCGGAAGAATATGCTGGTGGCAGCCCAGACAGGACTTCGTATCCGGAATGCCGGCTCTGGGTGAGCGCTGTGCGGCGCTATGGCAAGCCGTGCAGCTCATCTTCAGATCTCCGGCGTGAAGTTTGTGGGAAAAAGCGGACGGGCTGCATGGGTTCATACTCCGGAATACTGAAATTAACATAATATATTCCTCCCAGTACGAATGCGGCAGCGAGCGCAACCAGGGCGGCAATCCCGTAAAAGCGCTTGTTGGTATTGGGTGGAAAGATGTTGGCCATGAACCGTAGAGTGAAAGGGCTGGAACCTCCGTCAGGCCGTTCTGCCCGGGCGCGGGATGCGGGCGGGCGGCAGGGGCGTATCCATCGTCAGGTCTTCAGGCATCAGCCGTGCGGTACTCTTCTTAATCTGTTCCCAGGTAATGCGCTGGCCTGTGGGGCCGCTTCACGCCCCATGATGGCAGCCAGGGTTTTATTGGCCGCGCTTTCCAGTGTCTGGGTCCAGGTGCCGGAGCGCAGGAAACGGTAAAAAGGCCACATGCGTGTCTGCGTACATATTGCCGCGTTCCCGCGGAAACGCCAGCGGTTATTCGCCTGGATGTAGGGGCGGTAGGGAGTAACCAGCATTCCTTTTTCGCAAATGGTGCGGTCCACGATTTCCCCGTGGCAGCCAACCCACTGTCTGCATGAAATGTGGGCCGTTACGTTATGGTCGTACTCAAAATAAACGTCGTAATGATCCCATACGTCGCCGTCATCCCGGCGCTGAGCGCGTCCTCCCGGAGCCGAAAGCCGCCAGAGGAAGCTGCTCGTTCATGGACCAGACCATGCCGTCAATCGTATGGACGATTTGTTCCACAAACTGGCCTCCGCTCAGCCAGTTCCATGCGGTCCAGTTGCGTAGCGCCCATGCCACGTCCGTATCGGAGGAAGGTCGGGAGTCCAGGGCCAGCGGAGACTTGGGAGGAGTGGTGTAATATAACCCGTCAAAGGAGAGGACACGGCCCAGCAGCCCGGAAGAAAGCTTGCGGTGGGCTTCCTCATTCGCCTTGTCGTAGCGCCAGCAGAAGCCGTCCAGAATCACCAGATTTTTGAGTTTTGCCAGCCGTGCGGATTCCAGCACGGAAAGCACGCCGGGAACGTCCACCGCTACGGGTTTTTCCGCATAAATATGTTTGCTGGCGTCAATGGCCGCCGCCAGATGTTCCGGACGGAAAGCGGGGGAGTGCAGAGCAGCACCACGTCAATATCCGTTTGCAGCAATCTCTTGTAACTGTCAGGCCGCTGAACAGACGGCTTCTGTCCAGCTGGGCTCGGTTGCCGTACTGTTCCGTCAGCAAATTGGAGCCGAAATCAATCCGTTCCCGAAACACGTCCGCCAGCGCCCAGACTACCGTTCCGGGGTCGGCGTCCAGCGCGTTCTTCATGGCGCCCAGGCCGCGGCCTCCGCAGCCTACCAGGCCCACCTTTGAGCGGTTTTGTGTCCGTAAAACCTCAGCGGCGTTCAGACAGGGCATGGCTGCCAGGAACCCGGCCGTTCCAGCGGCGGTTCTCAAAAACGGCGTCTGTTCCAAATAGGGTAACCCATCTCAGCGGAATTATACGGTGACGTCCTGTGAAATCAAACGTCGTATTGAAATGGTGACACAAAAAATAGGCGCAACCGTCATTCTCGGAAATGGTGCTCTGCGGAGGAGTCAATGAACTCCCTATATTTTGCCTATTAAATGGGAAGGGCTGTTTCCTGCGTTCAGAACGAGAGGCAGAGGTTAAAGAGATATGTTGCCTGAAAAACAGTTTTAAGGATAAAAACTGATTTGACTCCGGAATCCTCAGTGTTCATGATGAATTCAATGAGGCCTCCGGCTTTTCAACCAACCATCATGATGAAGCGAAATCTCATTCCTTTTACGGCGTTTTTGGCGGCGTTAGTGTTTGTTGCCTGTGACGGCGGCAAGAAGCAGGATCATCCCCGGATGTTTCGGTTCCCAGCGAACAGGCCGTTCCTAAAACTCCGGGAGAAAAAAAAAAAATTCTGGCCGTTCTGCTGCTTATTCAGGATCAGGCTACGGCAAACGCCCACGCGGCGGAGGTGAAAAGAGCTGGCTGCCTCCCCTGCCCGGGGATATTCCCAATGAAGAAGCCGTAAATATTGCAAATGAATTGATGCGTCTGGCCAGCCGGGAGTGTTATGGTTCTTCGTCTCTGGAAGATGCTTTGAAAGGAATTCATTTCGATACCGGGGAATACACGGGCAGTGTGCCTCTGGATGTGGATGGATTTGAACCTACCGCGGAAGAGCCGTAAAATAAATTCCCCGTGCCGGGAATTGGGTAATTACTACAATGTTCCTCTTTCATTCCGTTTTGCCGGAATGAAGGGCGGTTTGATATGGTATCAGGTCCCCGGTAAATCCTTTCCTCTTCCTGATGGGAAAATGCGCGAAGAGAAGGGGAAAATATCTGTACAGCCCGACTCCCGGAGTTTTTTTGCTAGAGAACAAAGGGCCACGGGTGGTAAACTCAATCCAGGGGCGGCGCAATTCTTCAATGGCTTCCGCCATATCTTCCCGAGTAATTTTCGTAGAAATGCCTGCCTCCCCTGCTTTGGAAAGCAGAACAAAGCGGATGGTTCCGGCCCGGAACTTTTTGTCTGATGCCGTTTTTGAAGAACAGTTGCCGTATCAATGCCGTCCGGAAGAACCAAGGGAAGTTCCAGCGCCTGAAGCGTGCGAAGGATCTTGTTGGCATCGGAAGAACTTAAACCGGCTTTCCGTTCACTCAGAAACAGGGCGGCGCGCATGCCGAGCGCCACTGCTTCCCCGTGAAGGATGGTTCCGTAAGGGACGGCAGCTTCAATGCCGTGGCCGATGGTGTGGCCGAAATTGAGCAGAGCCCGGATATCCAGAGTTTCCAATTCATCATTTTCTACAATGCGGGCCTTAATGGCCACGTTCCGGGAGATTAGGTCAGGAAGCCTGGCAATAGTATTCAGGGAGAAGCCGATGGAGAGTTCCGGCCCCAGCCCTTTCAATTCATGAAGCATGGAAGCGTCTTTGATAGCTGCGTGCTTGACGGCTTCCGCCAAACCTTCCGCCAGCGTACGTCGATCCAAAGTCACCAGCGTGGTAGGGTCGATTACCACGACGGACGGCTGATGAAAGGCTCCTACAAGATTTTTCCCTTCTGGAATATTGACGGCAGTCTTTCCTCCTACGGAACTGTCCACCTGGGCGACCACCGTTGTTGAATTTGCATGAAGGGGATGCCCCGGTAATAAATGGAAGCGATGAAGCCGGCCAGATCCCCTACTACGCCGCCGCCCAGAGCGGCGATGCATCCGGTGCGGTCAAGCCCGGCCCGGACCAGTTCGGAACACAGCTCCTGGGCCTGAAGCATATTTTTGTGAAGCTTCCCGGCATTCACTACGTGCAGGCTGGGCATGAATCCCGCGCTCTCCAGGGACTTCATTACGCGCTCTGCATAAAGTGGGGCGACGCAGCTGTCCGTGATAACCGCAATCTTGCCGTCCAGACCGGCGCGGTAGGCAAACTCTCCGGTACGGTCCAGTGCTCCGTTTTCCACGTGGATGTCGTAGGAACGTTCACCGAGAGCAAGAGAAATGGTAGGCATGAGGCCAGTATGGGATATTCCGGAGGGAACCTCAAACGGAAAGTGCGGATGAGGCGAAGAAGACGCATTCTCCTTTTTAATGCGTTCTTGTCCTGGGTGCCAGCGGAGAAAGAGTTTCCAGGATAACTTTCAAATGCTCCGCGCGTGAGGCCGTGAACCCGCCGTCATCCTTCCAGATGATATTGCCGTTGCCGTCCAGAAGGACAATCGCTGTTTCCGCCTTCTTGTGAAGGGAAAGTCTGCGGCGTACAAAAGACTGGTCATAATAGGAAATCAGGGAATTGGTCTTCATGTAAAAATCCGAAAATCCCCCAGAGCCTGTGTAAAGGCGGGGACATCACCTTCAATTGGGGGTGGCTGCAGAACCAGCAAAATGCTATATTCCACCGGGGTTGGCGTATGTTTGTACTGTTTGCGGAGGTCCTCGCAGAAGGGAAGCCACTTTTTCATTCCGTACAAAGTTTCCGGGTGAAAAACAGTCAGCATGATATGGAAACTTTTTGGAACGATGGGAGGCAGGGAAATATTGTCTCCCAGTAAATTCATGCCGTTGATATCCGGAAAACGGTAACGTCCGTTTCCTCCTCCATAAGGATGATCGGGATTGGGCGTTGGCAAGTGTATTTCCTGATTCTTCATGCCCTGTTAGACAAAATTCGAAGAAATAATGTTCATGTCGATGGTTGCCGAACAGGGTATGTTCATTGGTGCGGGAAGGGCCTTTTTTTCTGTTGGAAGGCTCTCTTTCTCTGAAAATTCCGGGCCGATTAGAAAATCGGTATTCATGGAAAACGGAATATATAGACCTGTTATAAGTTTTTCTCGAAGAAAGGTGGGGTACAAGAGTAGGGAAGAGAGGGACGTTCAAAAAAAGACGCGCCAGGATGGGGGATTATGACAAAAGAGCATCTCATTGATTAGGTGTGTATTAAGGGTGGTTGCAGTGGGTATGGCCTGAATAAGGATCGGGAAAAAATGAAAAAACGTCTCGAAAAAAATTGACAAAAAGGTGTGGTATGGTAGATTTCTCGGCACGCCAACACGGCGACGGGATGAAAAGCCCGGCGGCTGAAGGGCTCGGAAGAGTACTGGAAGCGGCTGGAGCCGGCCACCCGGAAAGAGCCCCGGAAAGGGGTGCGATAAGAAGATTTCAAAGGGAATGACTACCGAAAACCGCCGAGGGTTTTCCGAGTGAGCCGAGAGGTGAGCGAGGGGACAAGGCCCGAAGGAGCGACCTGGCTCTGAGAGGTGCGGTTTGGTAGAAGCAAGGGGAAAGAAAAAAGGTCGTGACGCGCGCCGTGCGAGGCAGAGCGAAGAGGTCTTCAAGAGACACAACTTGAAGGAAGAGCTGGCTGAAGCATGGCGCAAATGAAATCGCAAGATTCCATTTGGTCCAGCAATTTCAAAAATTAATTTGATGGAGAGTTTGATTCTGGCTCAGAACGAACGCTGGCGGCGTGGATAAGACATGCAAGTCGAACGAGAGAATTGCTAGCTTGCTAATAATTCTCTAGTGGCGCACGGGTGAGTAACACGTGAGTAACCTGCCCCCGAGAGCGGGATAGCCCTGGGAAACTGGGATTAATACCGCATAGTATCGAAAGATTAAAGCAGCAATGCGCTTGGGGATGGGCTCGCGGCCTATTAGTTAGTTGGTGAGGTAACGGCTCACCAAGGCGATGACGGGTAGCCGGTCTGAGAGGATGTCCGGCCACACTGGAACTGAGACACGGTCCAGACACCTACGGGTGGCAGCAGTCGAGAATCATTCACAATGGGGAAACCCTGATGGTGCGACGCCGCGTGGGGGAATGAAGGTCTTCGGATTGTAAACCCCTGTCATGTGGGAGCAAATTAAAAGATAGTACCACAAGAGGAAGAGACGGCTAACTCTGTGCCAGCAGCCGCGGTAATACAGAGGTCTCAAGCGTTGTTCGGAATCACTGGGCGTAAAGCGTGCGTAGGCTGTTTCGTAAGTCGTGTGTGAAAGGCGCGGGCTCAACCCGCGGACGGCACATGATACTGCGAGACTAGAGTAATGGAGGGGAACCGGAATTCTCGGTGTAGCAGTGAAATGCGTAGATATCGAGAGGAACACTCGTGGCGAAGGCGGGTTCCTGGACATTAACTGACGCTGAGGCACGAAGGCCAGGGGAGCGAAAGGATTAGATACCCCTGTAGTCCTGGCAGTAAACGGTGCACGCTTGGTGTGCGGGGAATCGACCCCTGCGTGCCGGAGCTAACGCGTTAAGCGTGCCGCCTGGGGAGTACGGTCGCAAGATTAAAACTCAAAGAAATTGACGGGGACCCGCACAAGCGGTGGAGTATGTGGCTTAATTCGATGCAACGCGAAGAACCTTACCTGGGCTTGACATGTAATGAACAACATGTGAAAGCATGCGACTCTTCGGAGGCGTTACACAGGTGCTGCATGGCCGTCGTCAGCTCGTGTCGTGAGATGTTTGGTTAAGTCCAGCAACGAGCGCAACCCCTGTTGCCAGTTACCAGCACGTGAAGGTGGGGACTCTGGCGAGACTGCCCAGATCAACTGGGAGGAAGGTGGGGACGACGTCAGGTCAGTATGGCCCTTATGCCCAGGGCTGCACACGTACTACAATGCCCAGTACAGAGGGGGCCGAAGCCGCGAGGCGGAGGAAATCCTGAAAACTGGGCCCAGTTCGACTGTAGGCTGCAACCCGCCTACACGAAGCCGGAATCGCTAGTAATGGCGCATCAGCTACGGCGCCGTGAATACGTTCCCGGGTCTTGTACACACCGCCCGTCACATCATGGAAGCCGGTCGCACCTGAAGTATCTGAAGCCAACCGCAAGGAGGCAGGGTCCTAAGGTGAGACTGGTAACTGGGATGAAGTCGTAACAAGGTAGCCGTAGGGGAACCTGCGGCTGGATCACCTCCTTTCTATGGAGCAAGTGCACGGAAGTGCACAGGTCGGATCTCTTCCCGAGGGAGAGAAAGCGGAACCCGCGAGGGCCCGCAACGAACCAAAGATGTGTAAACAGCCGGTCGCCTGGAGCGAAGCCCGGCACGACGTGCGTGACGACCTTTTTCACCGAGAACCGCAACTGGGGGTATAGCTCAGTTGGTAGAGCGCCAGCTTTGCAAGCTGGATGTCCGGGGTTCGAGTCCCCGTGCCTCCACCAGTTTCGGGAAAGAGACCCAAAGCCGGGCCTGTAGCTCAGTTGGTTAGAGCACGCGCTTGATAAGCGCGGGGTCACAGGTTCAAGTCCTGTCAGGCCCACCAGCAAAATCGATTATTGAGGGAAAGCGAAAATTGACATCTGCGTGGCAAAGAAAACGATTGCTGAGAAGCAATCGCTTTCCAACAAAGTGGGTAGTTGAACAACAACTACAAAACACAAGATAAACATGCATACCAAGCAATGAGACAATACAGTAAGTCACGAAAGGGCTTTGTGGTATTGTGGAAGTGGTAACAGCTTTGCAATATGATGAAGTAAGTAAGGGCGTACGGTGAATGCCTTGGTGCCAACAGGCGAAGAAGGACGCGGCAAGCTGCGAAAAGCCTCGGGAAGCTGCAAGCAAGCGATGATCCGGGGATATCCGAATGGGGTAACCTGATCGAGGCAATACTCGATCGTTCATACCTGAATACATAGGGTATGAAACGCGAAACCCGCTGAAGTGAAACATCTCAGTAAGCGGAGGAAAAGAAAGAGAAATCGATTCCGTAAGTAGTGGCGAGCGAAAGCGGATGGAGCCCAAACCGAAGGTATTCCTTCGGGGTTGTAGGACCACGTCATATTCGACCATACTGGATAGTAGAACAGCCTGGAAAGGCTGGCCGGAGAAGGTGAAAGCCCTGTAGACGAAATCCAGAGTGGGAATTAGTGGTATCCTGAGTAATACATCACACGTGGAACGATGTATGAACCCGCGCGGACCACCGCGCAAGGCTAAATACTAGTTGGCGACCGATAGTGAACAAGTACCGCGAGGGAAAGGTGAAAAGAACCGCTGTGAGCGGAGTGAAATAGAACCTGAAACCGTATGTCTACAAAGTGTCAGAGCAGAGCAATCTGCGATGGCGTGCCTTTGTTTAATGAGTCTGCGAGTCAGTGTTTGTGGCAAGACTAAGGGCTTCCGGCCCGGAGTCGCAGCGAAAGCAAGTCCGAACAGGGCGCAATAAGTCGCAGGTACTGGACCCGAAGCGGAGGTGACCTACCCTTGGCCAGGTTGAAGCATGGGTAAAACCATGTGGAGGACCGAACAGGTGAACGTTGAAAAGTTCTCTGATGAGCTGAGGGTAGGAGTGAAAGGCTAATCAAACCCCGTGATAGCTGGTTCTCTTCGAAATGCATTTAGGTGCAGCGTCACGTGCTGATGCGCGGGGGTAGAGCACTGACAAGGCTAGGGGGCACACCCGCTTACCAAACCTTATCAAACTCCGAATACCGTGCAATGGAACGTGGCAGTGAGACAGTGGGGGATAAGCTTCATTGTCGAGAGGGAAACAACCCAGACCAGCAGCTAAGGTGCCTAAATAACGCTCAGTGGAAAGGATGTGGGATTACACAGACAGTGAGGATGTTGGCTTAGAAGCAGCCACCATTTAAAAATGCGTAATAGCTTACTCATCGAGTGATCCTGCGCCGAAAATGATTGGCGATCAAGCGTTATACCGAAGCTCTGGACTTTGCCGCAAGGCAGAGTGGTAGAAGAGCGTTGCATGCGCGTCGAAGGGCGATGGCGACTGACCCTGGAGCACATGCAAGTGAGTATGCAGACATGAGTAACGTTAAGCCGGGTGAAATCCCCGGCCGCCGTAAACCCGTGGTTTCCAGGGCAACGTGTTTCGTCCCTGGGTTAGCCGGGACCCTAAGCCGAGGCCGAAAGGCGTAGCCGATGGGAATCAGGTTAATATTCCTGAGCTCGCAACCCTTAAACTGGGGGGGGACGCATGAGAAAAGATGACTAGGTTATTGAATTCCCCGAGTTGAGTCCACGGACTCAGCGCATCATTGGATCGAGTGCCAAGAAAAGCCCCAGCGTATGCTAAGCGACCCGTACCGCAAACCGACACAGGTGGGTGGGTAGAATATACCAAGGCGTAAGAGTGAAACCTGGTTAAGGAACTCGGCAAATTAGCCCCGTAACTTCGGAAGAAGGGGTGCCTGCAGCGATGCAGGCCGCAGAGAAATGGCCCAACCGACTGTTTATTAAAAACACAGCACTCTGCAAAGACGCAAGTCGAAGTATAGGGTGTGACACGTGACCAATGCCGAAAGATTAAGGCAAGGGTTAGCCGCAAGGCGAAGCTCTAAACCCAAGTCCCGGTGAATGTCGGCCGTAACTATAACGGTCCTAAGGTAGCGAAATTCCTTGTCGGGTAAGTTCCGACCTGCACGAATCGTGAAACGAGTTGGGCACTGTCTCAACCAGGCGCTCAGTGAAATTGTAGTGGCGGTGAAGATGCCGCCTACCCGCAGAAGGACGGAAAGACCCTATAGACCTTAACTGTAAGCTGTCATTGTTTCTTCGGTTTTAATGCTCAGAGTAAGTGGGAGACGCTGAAGACGCCCTTTAGGGGGCGTCCGAGTCATCAATGAGACACCACCCTTTGAAACTGGAGGATCTAACCCTGAGCCGTGAATCCGGCCAGAGGACCGTGTCAGCCGGTCAGTTTTACTGGGGCGGTATCCTCCCAAAGAGTAACGGAGGAGCGCGAAGGTGGGCTCAGCCCGGTTGGCAACCGGGTGTCGAGTGCATGGGCATAAGCCCGCCTAACTGTGAGACCAACAAGTCGAGCAGATGCGAAAGCAGGCCCAAGTGATCCGGCGGTAGAAAGTGGAATTGCCGTCGCTCAACGGATAAAAAGGTACCTTAGGGATAACAGGCTGATCACGCCCAAGAGTTCATATCGACGGCGTGGTTTGGCACCTCGATGTCGGCTCGTCGCATCCTGGGGCTGGAGAAGGTCCCAAGGGTCCGGCTGTTCGCCGGTTAAAGCGGCACGCGAGCTGGGTTCAGAACGTCGCGAGACAGTTCGGTCCTCTATCCTCTGTGGGCGTTGGAAAATTGAGGGGTTCAGACCTTAGTACGAGAGGACCGGGTCTGACGCACCACTGGTGCATCGGTTGTACTGTCAAGTGCATGGCCGAGTAGCTAAGTGCGGACGGGATAAGCGCTGAAAGCATCTAAGCGCCAAGCCCTTCCCAAGATGAGTTTTCCTACAGGTTCGTGGAAGACCACCACGTTGATAGGTCGCAGGTGTAAGTGCAGCAATGTATTGAGCCGAGCGATACTAATTACCAATTGACTTCATCATATTACATCACTCCCCGTCGTGAATGAACACTTGCTCTTGTCTCATTCTGTTAATGCATGATCTCAACCACCAGCCACGCAGATGTCAGTTTACGCTGAATATCCCCCCCAGAAATCTTCTTGGCCTCATACAACCCAATTAAAAATCTCACACTCAGCCCCAATGCTGGGCTCCCGGGCAGGCAGGATGAAGATACAATAAAACCTCTTCCCCTGAAGCCCGGTGGCCAGAGCGCAGTGGTCCCACCCGGTCCCGTTCCGAACCCGGAAGTGAAACGCTGCCGCGCCAATGGTAGTCGGACGATAGGTCCCGCAAGAGTAGGTCGCCGCCGGGATTTTTTCCATCAGGCCCCGCCAGTCCCTCGACTCGCGGGGCCTGTTCTTTTCTTGCTCGGTCCCGTTCTTCTCCCCCTACATTCTCTTAGTTAGTTTCCTTCTTGTAAGATGTCGTATTTCTTGTACGTATTAGTGTTACTATGTTTTCTCATGCTTTTGCCGCCGGGGCGCTTCTTGGAACTGCCATGTCTCCGCTTGTTTGCGTATCTGCCGCAGAAAGATCGCCTGTGGCGGCGGCTGAAGATGTAGTGGCGCGTGTAACTCCCTCGGCAAGGGGGCTGTCTTGTTCCACTTAAATCCGGATCAGGGCAACAAGATCACTATTTCCGGTATTGCCGGAGGTATCCGGGTGGAGGCGTCAGATGTGCGCCGCTTGGTGGCGGGTTATGGATGGTATTTAAAGAATATAGCCAAGGTCCATTTTTCGTGGAACGGAAATCGGATAACGCTTCCTTCCCCTTTGCCGGTTCCCGCCAGTCCGGTTACGGTAGAAAGCCCGTGGAATATCGTTTTTGCCTATAATTACTGCACCCTTTCTTATACGGCGGCTTTTTGGGATTGGAACAGATGGCAGCGGGAGATTGATTTTCTGGCGTTGAATGGGTTTACGCATGCGCTGGTAACGGCGGGTTTGGAAAAGACATGGGAAGATTTTTTTGACAGGCTTGGGGTATCCTCGGGAAAAAGCTCTTCGTTTTATCCCTAATCCGGCATTTGCCGCCTGGTGGAATATGGGAAACCTGGAAGGCCACGGTGGTCCGCTGAGCCAGCAACAGATAAATAAAATGGCCCAGATGGGAAGGCGCATTGTCTCCCGTATGGAACAGTTGGGGATGACACCTGTACTTCAGGGGTATGTGGGATTTGTTCCTTCTGACTTTCAGGAAAATGTCCGGATAGACGGATTGAAGCTTATTCCTCAGGGGAATGGGTTAATTTCAGGAGGCCGTGGGTGGTGGATCCCACTTGCGAGGCTTTTCCCAAACTGGCCGCGGACTGGTACAAGGCTCTCCGCAAGGTATACGGCATTCCTGGAAAGATGTTTGGCGGGGATTTGTTTCATGAGGGGGGGCGGAAGGGGGATATTGACGTAACGCAGGCGGCACAGGCAGTGCAGAAAGCGATGCAAAAGGCTTCTCCGGGGGCTTTCTGGGTGATTCAGGCCTGGGGTGGAAATCCTACCCGAGTTGTTGTCCGGGTTGGATCCGGAGCGTGCGCTTGTATTGCAGCTTACCAAGGATATGGCTGACGGGGAAAGAATTTAAGGACTTTTAATGGTATTCCGTGGGTCTGGTGCGAACTGGCGAACTTTGGAGGCAATACGGGAATGTACGGGGGTTCCCCTTCTGTCCCGGCTCGGAAGTGAGTTGTCCGGCTATAAGGATAAGGGACTGGTGGGCATGGGAACTTTGTCCGAAGGGCTTGAGACGAACCCCCGCATTACGCCCTGTTCAGCGACCGTTTGTGGACTAGGGAGGATATTTCTGTCCGGGAGTGGCTTGGAAAGTACGCACGCCAGCGTTACGGTTTCGCACCAAAGGCTGTCGTGAAGGCGTTGGAAGTTCTGTCTTCCTCCATCTATAACCCCGTTCGTTCTCAGGAAGGGTGTACGGAGTCTATTATTTGCGCCCGCCCGTCCTGGAATGTTCGAAAGGCATCCACATGGTCCAGCGGGGAGCGATATTATCACCTGGGCGATATTGTAAAGGCGGCGCGCGGTTATCTGAAGGCCGCGAATGATCAGCCGAATTTGGTGAAAAAGGAGACGTTTCGTTATGATTTGGTGGATGTTGTGCGTCAGTCTCTTGCGGACGCTGCTTTTTACCAGCTTCAACAGGTCAGGAGTGCTTTTGATTCCGGAGATTTGGCTGCGTACAGGAAACAGGTAAAGCGTTTCCTGTCTCTGATTTCAGATATGGATGCCCTTTTGGCGACGGATAGCCAGTTCCTATTAGGAACTTGGCAGAAAAGGGCTTTGGATTGGGGTGATTCCCGGCAGGAAAAAGCCTTGATGGACAAGTCTGCGAAGATGCTTATCACTACGTGGATTGATCAGGTTCCCCGGTCTCTGAATGATTATTCCAATCGTCAGTGGGCCGGGCTTGTTTCCGATTTTTATTTGCCTCGGTGGAAGAATTTTTTTAATTTCAGATGGATGTCCTGACCGGAAAGAAGACGCGTGATGCCGCCCATGCCGCATTTATGGATAAGATGGTTCGGGATGAACTGGCTTTTGCCGGAAATGGGAAAATATATTCTGTCAAACCGGAGGGGGATACTTTGGCCGTTGCTAATCGTGTGATGAATACCCACCGGGAAATGTTGGACGCCCTGAGTGCGGAAGAAAAGCATTCCTCGGGCAGTCCATGGGAACTCCAGCAAGGTTCTCCGTTGCAGTTTGATGTGACGGATCAGGTGACTGCTTCTGGCACATATACTGCTACTTTCCAGTGGAAGAATGGCCCCAGCGCCTTGAAAATCCATTCTGTCAGATTATACGAGGGTAACAGGGAGGTGGCTTCCGATGTTCATGAGGGCAGAACTGGCGTGGAAAATAAGGATAATATTTACAGACTGGAATTGAAGAAGTACAGAACCAACCTTGATTCCTATATCCTGAAGGCAGAAGTAAGCGGTGTTTCTCAGGGCGCTTCCAAAGGAGAAATGGTGTTGAAAAAACTGGTGGATTGAGAAGTGGACAGGATGTTGTGCAGGGATGGGAGAAAAGGCGGTTATACGTGCAGGCTTTTCCATTTGTTCCGGAATCAGTTTGTTTCCCTCGCCGAAAAAAAAAGGAAGAAGGGGGGATTTCCCCCTTTCTTCCTTGAAAGATGGCATGGTGATAAAATTATCGGCGGTGGCGTAACAATAGAGCGCTAAAACCGAACAGACCCAGCGTAGCGGTTGCCGGTTCCGGAACCACTTCATTACTTGTGGAGAAGTTTACTGCCGACAAATACATGCCCTCCCAAGAGTTCAGGATATTGTTTTTTATAGGTGCCGGTTCCGCAGCCGCTATGCATGTCCAGAAAAGGCTGTTTAAATAGACGGTTTCGGGAAGTGTTGCTTCCTTCCTATTCGTGGCGGCGGACATAACGGAAGAAGACGATTGGGTCGCAGAGCCAAAGTAGTTGTTGGCGGTGTTAGTGTTCGTGGTGGAGAATATGGTGGCTGCTTGGGCGGTTCCCAACGATAAAAAATGGAGATAACAGAAATAATGGGTTTCATTTTTGGGATGGAAATATAACTTGATACAATTGATATGCACTGGGAAAAAATCTATCAATTTAGAATCGTTTTTTTGAAAACATGAAATATATTGATGTTATAAAGAAATATTCAATTTATTTAAAATTTTAGATGGAAAACGATTAGTAATAGTCTTTTTATCTCATTATCGGTATTATCCGAGAAAAAATCATGACCCAATGGTAAATACCGGTTCTAGATTTTCCTTACTCCGGCACATAGCCAAAATTCCGTCCTCAGAAAACTCCTGCTTCCCGAAGCGGAATCGTCAGCCTACACAAGCTATTCTCTTTTAAAAGTAAATATGGACCTCGGATTCGCAACCCGTTTGTCGATATTCTTATTGTACTGCCCCAATTTATGCTCCGGTTCCAAAAGATGAGCTGTACAGGATCTTTTGTAGAGATGGATTTTTTTGAATATAGCCTTTTCGTTCAGAGGGCTGCCTGGTAAATGCTGAACATCAGAATGGCCATTCCGTGAGGGCTGCGCCTGCAATGATGCCGGAGGCGGTGGGGACTTTATATTCCCGTGATTTGGCCTTGAAAAGATGGTCCGCAGCCCAGCCGAGCACAGCTCCTGTAAAAAAAAAGAAGGAGTCGTTCCACTGGATGGCCCAGGCCAGGCCGAAGCCGATGGGGGTGGGGCCATTTTCCTGTCCGGGGAATATAGCGGGGAATAAGCACCAGAATGAGTCCGAGAATACCGCCTGCAATGATGGAAAGCACCTTGATGCTGTGCAAATGGCTGAACCCCATGCCCAGTGCTTCCGCTGTGGCCGCCCATGTTCTGGCTCCCGGAGCATTGAAAGCCTGGAGAGCGTTCGCATCCGGAACCATGGAGCGGAAGGCCAGCACGGAGACGAGGGTTCCCAGAAAAATTCCGGAAAACTGGGCGATGAATTGTTTGCGGGGTTAGCTCCCAGCAGGTAGCCTACTTTGAGGTCTACGAGCAGGTCTGCCGAGGAACTGGACGCTCCTGAAGTGATATTGGCCGCCATCAGGTTGGCTGTTACGTGCCCAGGTGCAATCCCTCCGAAGATGAGCTGTGTAACTTTTCCCATGGCTCCGGTGGGTGTAATATTGGCTTCTCCGGTGATTCGGCAGACGACCAGCGCCAGGAAAAAGGATATGACTACCGCGATGCAGCTCATCAGTACGGAACGTTAAAGGATGTATGAGCCAGATAGCCGAGAGCTCCCAGAGATAAGCTGGCCTGTCAGAAACCAGCTCATGGGCGTTTCTATTTTTTCCACATCTGTCAGTTTTCGTTTTTACTCAGGGAAAACATGGCTCCCAGGGAAGAAAAGGAACGAACAATGCTTTTCCATTGGAACAGGAAAGCCACAATGCTGGCGACGACCATGCAGGCAGTTCCTCCCACAGGGTCCAGCTTACGCTCTCCCGATAACCTGCTCCCGCGGGAAGCAATTTCTGGCTTTCCAGCCACGGAACGTAAAGAGCCCAGCAAACGGTTCCTCCGATGAAGAGACTGAGGATGTTTTCATGCCTACCAGAGCTCCCGCACCCACGAACATGAGATCCCATTTGAAGAAGATAGTACGCTGGTACCAGTTGCCGAGGATATGTTGCTGGACCGTTCCAAGCCATCGTTCTCCTCCTGCAGCCATGGCGATGGCATTAGCGGCGGCGAAAAAGGGCAGAATAAAGAAGAGCTTTGGCCTGGCCCGCCGCCTTTTGCCTTCAGAATAGAGAACTTTGAGGGTTTCCGCCGTAGCAATACTGTCTGGGAACCTTATTTGTTCAATGTTGATCATCTGGCGTTTCATCGGAATGGCCATGGTGACACCCAGTACGGCAATGAAAAATATCCAGGCGAAGGTAGTGCCAAGAGGCATGTGCTGTCCTGTCAGCAGGAGCAGGGCGGCTACGGCGGAGGTGAGGTTCCCCCTGTAGAATAGCCTGCAGAACTGGCAGCGGACTGCATGCATGTATTTTCCAGAATAGTCATGGGGGATTTGGAAATGCCCAGGCGCACAAAGGCGTTCCAGAGGGCAAAAGAGATAATTCCTGCCGTCAGAGCCACCCCAAAGGACCATCCCATTTTGAGGTTGGCGTACAGATTAGTGAGGGAAAGGATGGAGCCTAGGAGCATGCCTACGATGACGGCTCTCCAGGTAAGCTGCTTCATTCTGTCTCCGAACCCAGATAAACTTGATCGTACCATTGCTGTTCTACTTCATCCGGAGTGCCTTGGAATCCATCCAGAGGCAGCGGTTTTTCCAAGCAGGAGGGGGGAGGGATGGAAGACTGGGAGGACGTAGATGCCATACAGTTCATAATATAGCATTTGCGGGCGTGGTGGAAAAGATCGTATCTGTCTTTCTCTGCTTTCGGCGTTCCTTCTGCTTGAGACTTGCGTGCTTGTGACGGCCGTGGTTTAATGGGCGGCATGAGCCAATCTTTACGGATAAACTTGCCGCCCGCATTAAAGACCGGTTCCGCCTTGTGTGTCGGATTGGATCCGCGCCCCGGCATGGATGATTTGGAGGCGATTCCTGCGCTGTTGCGGAAGGTTGTGGAGGAAACCGCTCCATATGCGGCGGCGTTTAAGCCGAATATTGCCTATTTTGAAGCCATGGGGTTGCGCGGCCTGGAAATACTTGAGGATTTGCTTCCAGATATGCCTAAGGATGTTCCGGTGGTGCTGGATGCTAAGCGTGGAGATATTGGAGAGACTCAGAAGTATTACGCTCATGCTTACTTTTGAACGTCTGGGTGTGGACGCTGTGACGTTGAGTCCTTTTATGGGATATGACACGCTGGAGCCTTTTCTGAATTATGAAGGTAAAGGTGTTTATCTGCTGGCAGTTACTTCCAATCCCGGTTCTGCGGATGTGGAACGGCAGGAATTGGCAGGGGCCGCAGGGTTTTTGAACTGGTGGGAGACATGGTGCTCCGCTCTGTCCGGGAAGGCTGTAAAACTTCCGTAGGCATGGTGGTTGGGTTGACCAATGCAGATTCCAGTATTCTGGAACGTATTCCGGATACTCCTTTGCTCATTCCCGGCCTGGGTGCTCAAGGCGGTGATCTTTCCTGCCTGAGTGGTTCCGGTCACGTGGCGCCTCCCCTGATTAATGTCTCTCGAGGAATCATGTACCAGAATCCGGAATTGGGTTTTTGCAGAGAAGGCCGCCGGATTTGCTCAGCGCATTCGAGAGGCATTGAATTATTGATGTTCATGTATTTTTTGCAAATAACAAAATGATAACGGCCTGCTTATGGCTGTGCATGAGCTTGTCAAAGGGAGGGGCTGATATATTGAACAGGTGCATCCCCATTCCCCTGCCCGTTTTTATGGATGAAAAGCCCGGAATTGTAAAATTCACTCCCCATTCCACTTCCAGATCCGCAATGTTGATTGCGGTGGCAGTGACAGTGGGTGTTCAGGTGGCTTTGTGTGCTGTGCTTGTAGCCATACATTTGCAGGATATGGGTTTCCCTCCGTCCAGGGTGGGGAAGTGGAAATGACGTTTGTGTCCCCGTCCGAAGAAGTTTCTCAGGAGATGGAAGAAGTTCAGCCTACATCTGTTGTTCCGGTTGCAGCTCCTTCCACAGTCAGCCCTGTTCCGGAGATTGCGTCAGATGAAGACTTATTGGCGATGAAGCTGCCGGAAAATGAAGATTGTTCCGAAATGAAGGATTTTCTTTTGGATGAAGCTCCTTCCGAACTCTTGCCGGAGGAGCTCGCCGCCATGCGGATTTCCATGAATGAAGTAAAGCGAAGGCAGCCTGTGAAGCGCCCGGCGGTATCCCTGCCGGGGCGTCCGGAACCGGATCAGAATATTTCTCCTGATAAAAGGTGCGTTATAAACATGCTCCGTCCTTGCCCAATTCCGTCAATTCTTCTAAAGTCGGGAAGGTGAATGCCGTGGTGAAAGTAGTGGTTGGAGTAAATTCCCATGGGAACCTTCATCCGTCAATCTTCTTCAGTCAACGGGAAATGCGGAATTGGACCGCCTTTTTATGCGTTGGGTGAGAGAGAATTGGACTTTTTATCCGGCGGAAAAGGACGGTGTGCCCATTGCTTCCAAGGTGGTGGTGCCCGTCAGGCTGAATATAGATTAACCTGTACAAGGAAATATAAAGATGCTTCCGGAGAAGACAGAGAATAGGCCCGTTTATGTGATCGGCCACCAGAATCCGGATACGGATGCTATTTGTTCAGCCATAGGGAATGCGGAGTTTTTAAGAACTCATGGCGAACCTGGCGCGGTTGCCGCCAGATGTGGGGAAATGACGCTGAGAACATCCTGGGTATTGGAAAAGGCAGGAGTGCCGGAGCCGATACTGATTCATGACGTGACGCCCACCGCCGGGACAATCTGTCGTCGTGATGTGATTAGCGTAAGTCCGGACGATACATTCCTGACGGCGTATCGAAGGATGACGGAGAATTCTCTGCAAACCATACCGGTAATTGACGCTGATTACAACCTTCATGGCCTATTGCGTTATTTTGATTTGTTGAGCCTGCTCATGCCTCTGAATATGACGGAGATGAATGTGCGCTCCGTCTTTTCCAGCCTGAGCAATATCGCCACCACCATTGACGGAAAATGTCTGACCGGGGAATCCTTAAGTGAGGAAGAAACGCAGAATATTCTGCTGGTGGGTGCTTCCAGTGAACCCAGCGTTCGAACAAGGCTCGCAAATTACAGGAGAAAAGGGATTATCCGGGATCTGATTGTTATTTGTGGGGACCGTCCGAATGTGCAGCTATATGCAGTGGAACATGGCGTACGCGCTTTGGTGACCACGTCCGGTGCTTTCCTTCCTTGGACATTATTGAGACGGCCCAGACGACGGGAACATGTATTTTGAGTACTCCCTGGGATACGGCCAGTGTTGGCCAGTTGATCCGTTGTTCCCGGAAGGTGAGGGAGCAGGTTCAGAAGGATTACACCGTTTTTCCGGAGAATATGCCACTGCCCGAGTTGAGACAGGCTGCCGTAAAGCGCAAGCAGGCATTGTTCCCTGTGATGAGTATCAAGACGAACAAAATAATTGGTGTACTGAGTAAGACGGATTTGGTGGATCCGCCCCGTACACGTGTGGCTTTAGTGGATCACAATGAATTTTCTCAGGCCGTCAAGGGGGTGGAGGAGGCGGAGATTGTGGAGGTGATGGATCACCACCGTTTGGGTACCCAGCTTTCTACGCGGGATCCAATCCGTTTTCTGAATGAACCCGTAGGATCCACATCCACCTTGGTGGCACGCAGATTTTACCATCGTAATGTGGAACCCTCCCAGGCTGTAGCGGTCTGCCTGTGCGCGGGGATTCTTTCAGATACCCTGAATTTGACATCTCCTACGGCGGCTCGGGCAGATAGGGAAATGTTGGAATGGCTGACAGGTATTGCCAAAATAGATGCCAAGAAGTTTACAGAGGAGTTTTTTGCCACCGGTTCTCTGTTGCGTTCCAAAACTGAACCTTCCGTTATTATTCAGGCGGACAGGAAGACTTTTACTGAGTACGGATACAAGATTAGTATTTCCCAGATTGAGGAAATTGGTATGTTTGGCTTGGAAGATGTCCAGGAAGGTTTAGTGAGGGAACTTCGGAAGCTGGTGGAGAAAGAGGGGCTGAAGCTTGCTTGCCTTTTGGTTACGGATATCGTTACTCACGATTCCATGTTGCTGGCCGTCGGGGATGAAGAAGCTCTGGAAAATATCGAGTACGAGCGGCTTGGCCCTAATTTGTTTTCCGCTACTGATGTGGTAAGCCGAAAGAAACAGCTTTTCCTGCTATTTCCCGTGCATTAAAGACGTTGTAGATGCCGGAAATCTTTGCTTTTTACAGGCAAGATTTTTCCTGAGGAGGAACGGCGTTGCCGTGCTGTAAGGGTATAGATCAGGGAATTGCAATGTCTGCTACGATAGAACGGCGGATAGTATCCGGTATCAGCACAGTACTGGCTCTTTCAGGTTTGAGCGGCGGCGTGCAAAAACTCGGTCTAGGCGTAATAGAGGGAAATTGACAGGTTGCGTAGCTCCGTAACCGGCACCTTTCAGTTTGAAGCAATCCTGAAAGTCGGAACTGAGTTTGGAGAAAATTGGGGATTGAGGGGCAACGCTGAAGTTCCCGGCCATGATAATGGGAAGTTCTCCATGCTGGGTTCCTACTTCCCTCAGGGTATCAAACAGGTATTGAAGTTGTTTACGGTGGATGAAGCGGAGTGTATGGAAATATTTCCAGCAGGCGGGGGAGTACAGGTCGAAGCGATGTTCAAAAGGTTCCAGACTGATGTTGATGAGCCGAATCGCCAAAGAGGAATTTTCCGGTATCCAGTCTACAATCAAACCGGCTGTGTCCGTGATGCTCTGGGCTGGACCAATCTGACCGTGCCTTACAATGATCGCGCAACTTCCTATTTGCTTGATATAAGAGGTTCTACCGAAAAATACTGTAGGCAAATTAAGTGTTCGGTTATAGTTGCTGCAGCCTTGGACGAAAATGACATCTGCACGGAGTTTGGATATTTGTTCAATGGGAGGAGGTTCCTCGCAGCCCTCGTACAAGGTAAGAACCCTTATTTGCCTGGCATCCGGAGATGGCGGCATTTTGTAGTATTCCATTCCAGTTCTGGCAATGGGCGGGAGAAAGTCTGTAATGACGATGCCGTACGCAACCCAGACGATAATGCCAAGCAGACCGATCCGGGAACCGAAGACCAGCCATGCAATGAGCGCCGGAAAGGAGAAAATGAGACAGCAAGCCCATATGGGCAGTGACGTTGCAAAAAGCCATCGTGTCTGAACCGGTCCAGAAAATAGTGACGACGATGACACACAGGCACAGAGAGACGCCACCCAGCGCTATTCCCAAGTGGTTGACTCCGGATAGCGTTGGCAGAGGTTCTGCCAGATGTTTGCGTCTTCTGAGCCGATGCACTGTGGTGACAGATTAGAAGCCCATGCCGGGAGGGAGACCCAAGCCTCCTATCAGCTTTTTTCATTTCCGCCGCGGCTGTTTCCTTACCCTTGGCAATAGCTGCATTGATGGTTTGAAGGAGAAGCTCCTGGAGAAATTTTGAATCAGACGGGTCAATGATGGAAGGATCAATGACCAGTTCCGTGAGGTTGCCGTCACAGGTGGCGGTAACTTTCAATTTTCCTCCAGCTCCTTCCGTTGTAACGGTTTGGGAGGCGAGTTTTTCTTGGACGGCCGCAAGCCCTGTCTGCATCTGCTGGACCTGCTTCATCATTTTCATTATGTTCATGGTCGTTGTGTCTGGATGGATGAGTTGACTATTGGGAAATGATACGAGCCCGGAAAATCTCCATAGCGGCATCAATCAGCGGATCCGTGTAGTAAGAGTTATCTTCATTTTCCTCTTTGGAAGCTTCCTGGACAGGCTCTGCGGTTTTTTTCTGCGGGGTATGAGGTTTAGGTGCAGGAATGGTGGATGCGGAAGGAGGTGGTGCAGGCAGAGGAGCCAGTTCTTCCTGCACGGGTTCGGAATGGAGAAATCCTGACGGATAGAAATAGTAACAGAGGTTCCAATATATTGGGAAAGAGCGGCTTCCAAAGCTGTTCGCAGAGGGCCGACTCCAAGACTGTCCATCCCCCTGACGGTCAGAAGGATGAAAAGAAATGGCGACTGCTACGCCATCATAACCGGAAAAAAACGCTGTTGGCTAGAAAGTCCGCTTGAAGAGGGAATTTGGCGGACATTTGTTCCAACACCGTTTTCCAGTCTTCTTCCGTGATAGTTCTTCCTGATTGTTGGGACAGAACTGCCGGTTCCTCTTTTCTACGGGTGCCTGGGTTCGGGATGATGAGCTTGGAGTATCGAATAGATTGTCAAAGAAACTGTTAGTTCGTCTTTCCAGAGGAAGATTTTCCTCTGGATCCATAAAAGTAGGCTCTGGAGAATCCGTAGGAAATTTCGACACATCGGAGGCATCGGAGTCTGGATGCCGGGTGATTTCTTCGAGGCAGGTACGGTTTTTGTCCGCAATTTAGTGGCGGAGTAGGGGAAATTCCTTCCTCTGCAATGGCAAGAGGGGGGGGCTGCAGCGGGTGTAAGAGTTTCCTGTTGTGGTTCGGCTTCCTGCGTAGGATGGGGGAGAAGCTTGAGCGTCAGTGCTCTGAATTTTCTGTACTGCGGGAGATGAGGCAGGGGAGGACACAGAAAAATCTGGAATCGGATCCATCAAATGTTGTTCTGTAGCTGGGGTTGGTTTTGTTGCAGCAACAGGAGACTGGATGTTTGGCCGGGGGGCCGGAGTGGGAGCCGTGGCGGAGGAAATAAATGTACTTGGTTCCTGCTGTGAAGCAGGATCTGAAGAAGAGGCCGGTGCCGCAGTGGCTAGCGGAGCACCTTCCAACGCCATGATAATATCGCTGATGCTGGCCTCAGCCAGAGTATGAACGGCTTTAATCAGGCCCATTTCCAGATGAAGCCTTTTATTGGAGGACCAGCGCATTTTATCTTCCGTTTCCGCCAGAACTTCCACCAAACGCAGGATTTTTGTCCGTATGGGTGCGTTTGACGAGTTCGGAAAGTTCCTCCTTGGAGGATTCCGGCAGGGAATCGAAAGCTGGCCTCCGGGTCAACCTTGGAGACCAGGATTTCACGCACGGCGGAGATGATTTCAGAGAGGAACTGGCTCATGTCTCTTCCAGCTTCCGCCTGTTCATGCAGGAGGTGCAGGAGGGAGGGGAGCTCCTTGTTCAGAATCAGCGCCAGCGCATGGGCTACGGTTTCCCGGGACGTGATGCCGAAGATGTGGAGTACCTGCTGTTCTTCAATATGATCTCCACAGAAGGAAACAAGCTGGTCCAGCATGGATTGTGCATCCCTCATACCTCCATCCGCCACTTTGGCGACAGCAAAGGCTGCTTCCCTGCTCAGACTTACTCCCTCTGCAGAAGCAATATGGAGCAGGTGTTCTGCAATGATTTCAGAAGGGATGGGGCGCAGGTCGAAGCGCTGGCATCGCGATAGAATGGTTGGCAGTATTTTGTGGGGTTCCGTGGTTGCGAAAATAAATTTGACATGAGGTGGCGGTTCTTCCAGCGTTTTGAGCAGGGCGTTGAAGGATTCCTTAGTGAGCATGTGCACTTCATCTATATAGACGATACGGAAATTTCCTCTGCTCGGAGCGAACCGTACGTTGTCCCTGAGATCCCGGATGTGATCAATGCCGCGGTTGGATGCTCCGTCTATTTCAAGAACATCCAGGCTCCGGCCTTCCGCAATTTCTTCACATATATTTTCATGCGGGTCAAAATCCACTTTGGGGCCACCGCTGCAGTTTAGAGCTTTCGCAAATATTCTTGCGGTTGATGTCTTTCCGTTCCACGGGGACCTACAAAGAGATAGGCATGGGCGAGACGGTTGTGCTCAATGGCGTTTTTCAACGTCCGGACAACATGATCCTGTCCAAGGACGTCATCGAATGTCAGAGGACGGTATTTTCTGGCAAAGACCTGGTAACTCACGGTTTCAGAAAGACTAGAAGATGAGTTCCCGTTTGAAAAGAAAATAGAGAGTAATTGTTTTAAAATGTTGATAAAACGGTTCTTGCACACTCCCGCTACGGAGCTTGCCTGAAAAAAATATCAAGAAAAACAATGAGGATGTCATTTTGATATTGAAATCTGAAAATGTTCATGCCAATCTCACAAAAAGTAACAGGAACCTTCTCATCTCTATAATTTCCTATGTGGGTCAAAGTATCAATAGCAGCCTTGGTCATTGCTCTTCTCGGAGGAGCCATGTATTATCTTGATAACGAGGAAGCTCTAACCAAGGAGCGTAGGGAATGTGCTTCCCGCTACAAGAACCTGAACGGCCTTCGTGGCGAATTTACGGAAGAAAAGACGAAATATGTCGATTTCCTGGTGAAGAATGAGGCTCTGACGAATGACATCAATGCTTTAACCAAGGAAAAGGATGAACTGGAAGTAAAGAATCAGGAATTGGCCTCAGCCAATGAGGCCAAGAAATCTGACCTTCAAACGCAGCAAACCGCTTTGGCGGAATTGCAATCCAAGAGCAAGGATATGGAAAGTATCCAAGCCATTGCTGACAGAATCAAGGGGCTGGAAGAAGAGTCCAAGCAGTTGGAAGTGGTTAAGCAGGCGGAACAGGGAAAACATGATGCCATCGTTGCTGAAACCGAACAGCTTGTTGTGAATAATGCCGCTCTTCGTCAGCTCAAGGCCGACCAGGATGCCCGCCTTTCTCCGCCCAACCTGAAAACGAGGGTTTCCCAGGTGATTCATGATTTTAATGTAGTTGTGATTGACGGAGGAGCCGCCGATCTGGGCGTGGTGCCCGGTTCCAAGTTGGCCGTCATGAGGGACGGCAACAAATTGCCGAGCTTGACGTAAACGCTGTTGAATCCCGTGTTTCCACGGCCACTATTCTACCAAGTACGGTAACCGCCGGCGAACGTGTTGAAGCCGGAGACGTCGTTGTATCTGTTCGTCCCTAGCATTTTTCCGGTTCAATACACTCCATACACTCTCACATACATACACAATGAAAACTGTCTTAGTAGTTTTATTGATTCTTGCAGCAGGGGCGGGCGCCTGGTTCTCCGGTCTTAGCGGCCTTTTTCGGTATTAATGGCCAGTACCAGGATTTTAAAGAAATGATTTCGTATCGTAAGACCTTGGACAAGGAAATACGTACTTGGACAAGCTTGCGCAACGACATGATTAAGAATCGTGGCTTGGCAGCGGAAGAAAATCTTAGTCTGATTTCCAACAAGGCTTCCGTGACGCAGCAGCGTGATGAACAGCTTTCAAGGAAGCGGAGTTGAAGGAAGAAGAAGTGCAGTTGAATGCGGACTTGTCCAAAATCAATAAACAGATTGAGGAATTAAAGAGCAAGTTGCAAGATTTCGGTGTTTCCAGCGTACAGGAAATCCAGGAGAAGATGGAATCTTTGGAAGCTTCCAATAAGAAGCTCCAGGAAGATATTGACCAGATTAAAAGTGCTACGGAAGTGGCTTCCAAGAGACGGGCAGAACAAGTTTGAGCTGGCTAGCCGCCAGAAGGAGCAAGCTGAATACCGAGCTGCTCTTGCCAAAAATGGGAAGAGTATCCCGTTCTATCCGTGGATCCGCAGTGGGGTTTTGTTGTGATTGGGGCCGGACAGGGCAGTAGTATTGATCCAAATACGGTTCTTCTTGTTACCCGTGAAGGTCGCAGCATTGGTAAATTAAAGGTAACTTCCCTGGAGAAAAATCAGACGGTAGCTGACATTATTAAAGACAGCGTACCGTCTGGTATGAGTATTCAACCCGGCGATAGAGTACAACTCCTGCGTCCCCGTCAGTCCGCCAAATAAAGGTTTGCCACGTATTTTCCTTGAACCCCGTTGTGTCGTCCGGCATAATGGGGTTCAACTTTTAAAAGGAAATGATGAAACGATTTGCAATCTCCTTTTTGTTTGTGTCTTTTTTCTATTCTTCTGGTCTCTTCCTGTTCCTGGTTGATGGAACCGCAGGAGAGGGAGCGTGTGCCGCAGCCGCCTCCCGGTCCGGAAAAGAGTGCGCTTCCTCATAATAAGACCCAAAGATTTGAGGCGGAAGCAACGCTCGGCCCGTTGGCCTCGCCGAGACGTTAACGGCATCCGAATGACGCTGGACGGTGATTCTGTTCTTTACAGTATCCGACAAACCGGATACAACCGCCTCCGGTTTCCAAGTGGAGAGATGGCTGAGCTGGTCTAAGGCACTCGACTCGAAATCGAACGTGGGCTTTAAAACCCACCGTGGGTTCGAATCCCACTCTCTCCGCCAGTTTTTTAAGCCCCGTGGGATGTCAGGGGCTTTTATTTTTTGACAGGAAGAGAGCTGACCGGAAATTCGGACGAACGACTGTTTAGTGGTAAAGAGTATGTTCTTGACCGGGATCTTTAAGGCGCCCTCCACCAGGATGATTGTAACTATAATAATTTTATGGGCCGTCTCGGTAGGTTTACCAATGATTACATGATCCAGAAAACGGACGCCTAATAATTTGGAGCATTCTCGCACGCGTTCGGTCAGGAGGTCGTCCGTACGGCTGGGGGAAGGGTTCCCGCTGGGATGGTTGTGGGCAAGGATGAAGCCATAGGCATTGTGAATGATGGTGGGGCGTAAAATGTCGCGAGGATGAGCAATTGATTCATTTAGGGTACCGCTGGAGATTTCCACAGGTTTAATGAGACGGCACTTGGTATCCAGTAGCAGAACGAGCACTGTTTCCTTCTCTTTCCAGCGCATGGCCGTTGTCAGATAGTCATAGACATCTTCCGGTGTTTGAATGGGCTGACGCGACAGAGTTTCACGGAGAGCCCTTTGCACCCAGTTCAAAGGCCGCGCTTAGCGTAGCGGCTTTTGCCATGCCTATTCCCTTACAAATATTCGCTATTTCAGCAGCCTCCATATGGGCTAGGGCATCTAGAGAGCCGGCAGACTGAATCAGATCCGAGGACAAGTCCAATACGTTTTTCCCTTTGATGCCCATTCGGAGAAAAGATGGCAAGCAGTTCCGCATTGCTGAGGCTGTGCCTTCCCTGGTGGAGCAGTTTTTCCCTAGGCAAAGACTGGGAAGGCAGTTCCTGAAGTTTGCGGTAGGTCATTTCAATAACAGAGGCGCGCGGTGGAAAGAATGGCGGCAGGAAGATGGCGCAGCGTATCCCCTGCCGTTAGTGTTTGCTGGGTTGCTTCCCCAGCGGAGATTGCCATTTCAGAAGCTCGGCCGCACAGGTAGACGCCCAGAACGGCAGAAACCAGGAGAGATTCCCCTGGCTTATGAAACCTCCACAAACACCTGCCAGCACGTCCCCCTGGCCAGCAGTTGCCATGCCGGGATCTCCGGTGATGTTATAAAGAGGTTTTCCCCGTTGGGTGACGATGGTGCGTGCTCCCTTGTAAACCAGGGCGGCTTCATGTTCTGCCAGAAAGCAGTCGGCAATGTCTGCCCGGATGGCATAGTTATCAGCGTCTGGCAGAAGTCTGCGCAGAATTTCTCCGTGGTGGGGAGTGGCCAGAACGTGTTCTCCCAAGCTCCACTGCATGGCCGCGGCCAGATTCAACCCGTCCGCATCCAGAACAGTGGGGGTACCTGTTTCCAGAATGAGGCGGATGGCTTCCGCATCTTCCTCCGATACGGAACCGATACCTGGGCCAATGAGGAAAGCACTGAATGTACGAATGGAGATATCTGCGTAACTGTCCACGGGCCTGACCATGATTTCCGGAGGCATGGATGGAGCGATTAAGGGATAGATATCTTTGTGAACGTGAAGTGTAACCAGCCCCGGCTCCTGCACGGAGAGGCTGCTTCACAGCAGAGCCGGGCCGCACCCAGCATTCCTTCCGAACCTGCTATGACGCCAATGTGTCCGCGTTTGTTCTTATAATCCGTATAGGGTCTTGCAGAGAGGAATTTGGTAAGCCGTGAGGAGGTAATAAGTTCCGTGGCGGGGAGCGCCTGTACGTGAAGACCGGGAAGGTCGATGCAGACTAAGCGTCCGGCAAACAGGGTGGCATCATCGTCCAGCAGCCCCTGCTTAACGGCTCCTATGCACATGGTGAAATCTGCTTCCACAGCATTTTGCTGAGGCATTCCCGTATCTGGATCCACTCCGGTGGGGATATCAATAGCCACGGTACGTACAGCCCCGCAACGGTTTCTTATATAGTTTATTTCCGAGCAGAGAGCGGAGAGTTCCCTGCGGAGCATCCCTTTGCTCCTATTCCCAGCAGGCCGTCCAGCAAGATCATAGGTTTTCCCGTACGGGGCAGGGGAGGGGCCTGGTATTCCTGAGGTGGAGGAGATATTTCCGCCAACTGCCGCACGGAAAGTTCACTCCATTCGTTGCGCGGGTAAGCGGTTCGGATGCCTATTTCCCAGCCATGTTGTTTCAGTATGTTAAGGACGGTGAGGGCGTCTCCCCCCGTTATTTCCTTTGCCCACATAGGCTACGCACAGGCCCGGGACGGGGAAGAACTGCATGAGGGATTCAGCAATACCGGCGGAGGCCAGTTTCATCAGGGTTCTGGCTGGTGTTCCGCTAACGATGAGTTCGCGTTCCGCGATCTGCATATTTTCCGTAGAGCAAACTTTCATGGCACGCTGATGGAGACAGCTTTTACTTTAAGCTAAAAAACCTTCTCCTGCAAGCCGGAGAAGGTTTTTATAAAAGGAGCGGATCAGGGAACGGCTACCCGATGCGGAACGTGATGCGCGCTTTGGTCATGTCATAAGGTGACATTTCCATACGCACCTTGTCCCCTACCACGATTTTAATAAAGCGTTTGCGCATTTTGCCGGAAATATGAGCCAGCACTTCGTGCCCGTTGGGAAGGCGCACTTTGAACATGGTTCCTGCCAGTACGGCGCAGATGGTGCCTTCCACTTCAATTTCACTTTCGGAGTTTTCTTCCTTGGGTTCCGATTTGTTGAAATTCTTCCTGCCTTTGGTGTGGCGTCCTCCGCCTCCTTGAGGACGTTGCCTGTTGGTGTTACCTCCGGGGCGGCTTCCACCCCCTGTTCTGGGAATTTCCCGGTCCTGCGGGTTGTCCGGCCGACCGTGCCACTCCTGTGCCATTGCCGGAAGGCCGGGATTGTCCGGACGGTTGCTGGTGCCGGTTGGTCTGGAACCGGGACGGGAATTCTGACCGCCGCTGGGACGGCTGCTGGATCTTGGATTCGGGCTGATAGGACTCTCCTTGTAAGGTTAAAAAGAACGCGCGTGTACAAATTTCGCGCAAGCGAATGATAGACCATATTTTTGCAAGGGCAAGTCCTGAATGTGGAAGTTGCGCAATTAAAACGCAATTCTATGGAGGGAGACGGGAAAAAGTCTGTAAAAGAGAAAAGTATTTGACATTTACGTGAATAATCATTAGGAATGCGCCCCCGAATTGGAAGATAACGGCAGGATGCCGAAAAACGAGAACGAAGAATTGAACCATGAAGACCTTCTCAGCCAAACCGCAAAAAGTAGAGCGCAAATGGTATGTTATAGACGCTGCCGACAAGGTGCTCGGCCGTGTTGCCGTTGAAGCGGCTAACATTTTGCGTGGCAAGAACAAAACAATTTTCACCCCCACGTTGACTGTGGCGATTTTGTCATTATTGTGAACGCGGACAAGGTGGTGTTGACCGGTAATAAGGAAAATGCCAAAATTTATACCCGTTTCTCCGGTTACGTCGGCGGTAAGCAGGTGGACACCCCCCGTAAAATTCGCGCTCGCCGCCCTGAACTTCTTCTGGAACTGGCTGTTAAAGGCATGGTTCCTCACACCCGCTTGGGCCGTCAGCAGATGACCAAGCTGAAGGTTTATGCTGGCGCCAGCCATCCGCATGAAGCTCAGCAGCCCACCGCCATTACTCTCTAATTGATTTTTTCAGACATGAGTCAGACAACCCCATACAACGCCACCGGCCGTCGTAAGACCGCCATTGCACACGCTTGGCTTACTGAAGGTTCCGGCCGCATTACGATCAACCGCCGCGGTTTTGAGGAATATCTTCCTACCGTTCAGTTGCAGAATGCTGTTCTTCAACCCTTTCAGGTTACCAATACCATGAACAAGTTTGATGTGAACGTCGTTACCAAGGGCGGCGGTATTCACGGACAGGTTGGAGCCATTCGCATGGCGATCGCCCGTGCTCTCGTTCAGGTTGATGAAGCTTTCCGCTCCCAGCTTCGTGAATTCGGTCTTCTGACCCGTGATTCCCGTATGAAGGAACGTAAAAGCCCGGCCGTCCTGGGGCCCGCAAGCGTTATCAGTTCTCCAAGCGTTAAGCTGGCTGGTTGCGAAGGAACTGGCTTTACCATTTCTTTCTCGGAAAAGGAGCGCTCCTGTGGAGTGCTCCTTTTTTGTTGCAGAAAGAGCTTTGTTTTTTACTGCTTTCCGCGTCTTTAAAAAGCCTGTTCTGGTTGGATTGCTTACGGCGGTTTTCAATGATTTTCCTGCATTTGCTGTGAGGGCGGGAGACAAGTTTTCCTGTGCTGGAGTGGGCAGTTGGCGAGGGTTAGCGATGGTACGGTGTTCCTGCCAGAATAGTATGGCAGCGATAAAGCTGTTCCAGCAGGACAACGAGCGCCAGTTCATGTTGAAGGGTGAATTTGCTTAGGGACAGGATATGGTTGCACCGGGATCGCAATGCTTCCGTATGACCGTCCGAGGCTCCGATGAGAAACGCGATGCGGCGCACGGAACGCATTTGCCAATCCTTTGCTGATCGACCAGCTTTCTTGTGGTCCAGAGTTCTCCGCGTTCATCCATGGCGATGCGCAGGCACCCCCCTCACTGGCGGCCAGCAGACGTTTTGAAACGTCCTGGGAGTTTCCGTCCCTGACAAGCTTGAGTTCCACTTTGCCGAAAGGCTTGAGGCGGTTGAGGTAGAGTTCCACGCCTTCCCGGGCATAGCCCAGGGCCGGCTTGCCTGCGGCCAGAATCAGGAATTGCATGAGAAGTCAGGGAGTGGAAGATGAGTTAAGGTAGTTCAGCAGGTTGCGGGCCCAGGTTTCCGAAATGCCGCGGATGGCGGCGATGGAAGCCGGGTCCGCCCTTTTGATGGCGGCCACGGACTTGAATTTTTCCAGCAACAGTCTTTTTTTTCTGAGGCGCTCATGCCCGGGGCGTCGTCAAGGCGCTTTCCGCATGCGTTTGCGGTAGAGCAGTTCGTTATAGCCGTTGGCAAAACGGTGGGCTTCGTCGCGGATGCGCTGCATGAGTTTGAGGGCTCCCGTGCTGTGAGGCAGGCAAAGGGGCTGGGATTGGTGGGGAAAAATATTTCTTCCCTCTGTTTGGCCAGGCCGACGATGGGCATGTCTCCCAGGCCGATGGCTTCCAAATCAGCCAGAGCGGAGGAAAGCTGTCCTTTGCCTCCGTCCACTACTACCAGATCTGGAACTTTGATGGGGCTTTTCCTTCCGCGCTGAGTTTCTTAAGCCACTGGTACAGGGTCATGTCCGCCTGCCGTGAGGCTACGGCATCGCTCTCCGCCAGAATGCGGGAGTAACGCCTCCGGATGACTTCCGACATGGAGGCGAAGTCATTTTGTCCGTCTACAGTGCGTATACGGTACCGCCGGTAGGCCTTTGTTGTCCGGCCTGCCGTTGGTGAAGCGCACCATGGAGGCCACGATATGGTTGGAAGAGACATTGGAAATGTCAAAGCATTCCATAATGAGTGGGGGAGATTCTAATCCCAGTGCTACCCCCAGTTCCTTCATGTCTTCTTCCGGGTGAACGGTGCCGGGAAGATCGGGAGTTCCTTTTCGGAACCTCCGGGCGGGTTCCAGTACCTTGACCAGATTGTCCCGGATGTCCCGCAGATATGCCGCGCGTTCAAAGTCCAGTTCATCGGCGGCTTCCATCATTTCCCTGGTAAGTTCGTCCAGAGCGCTTTTTTCCCGTCCCTTCCAGCAGACGCACCGCCTGGTCAAAGTTCCGGTTGTAATCATTGATGGAAATGCGGCCAACGCACGGAGCGGAGCAGTTGCGAATCACATCCGCATGGCAGTGCCTGAAGTCATGGATACCCGGATTTTTTGTCTTGCAGGTTCGCAGCCGGAAATGCCGGTTGAGCCATTCCTGCGTGGCGTAAAGAGCCTGGGAGTGGACAAAGGGGCCGAAGTAGCGCGCTCCGTCATCTTTGCGCACCCGCGCCAGCTGGAAACGAGGCAGTTTTTCCCCCTTCGGAATTTTCAGCAGGGGGTAGCGCTTGTCGTCCTTCATCTGGATATTGTAATGCGGGCGATATTGTTTAATCAGTTTGCTTTCCAGCAGAAAAGCCTCCTGGTCATTTCTGGTTTCAAAATAATCAAATGACGCAATAGCATTAATGAGCGCTCTTGTCTTATGGTTGGAGAGTGTGGCTCCCGTAGGAGAAAAATAATTGCCCAGGCGGCGGTGAAGGTCCTTGGCTTTGCCCACGTAGATGGTATTTCCCCGGGCGTCTTTCATGATATAAACGCCTGGTTTGTGCGGAGTTTCCCCCTCCAGAGTTCTTTCAGGGTTGGTTGCTCGCGGTCTGCCACGCAGGCATTATGCCATATGAGGCAAAAATGGAACTGCGGAAACGTACTGTATTACGGCTACTTGGCTTGCCTAGGAAAACTTCTTCTGTATAATCCCCTATGTCTTTTGTATGAACCCTGTACCGTTTACCACGTTGGCCGCCGCCATGGATTTTGTGGTGGGAGATAGAAATTATCCCCTTTCTGGGCTGTTCATGAAAGGCGGTTTCATCATGTGGCCGCTGCTTCTGTTATCCATCGCCGGAGTAGTGGTGCTGGTCATGTGCTGCTTTTCTACCCGTGCTGCCGCCGTTTTGCCTACCAAACTGGTGGAACAGGCGGAATCTTTCATCCGCAAGCGGGATTACACGGGGCTTTCCATCCTCTGCAAGAATGGAGATTCCTGCTACGCTCGCGTGATGTTGACTGTAGCCAACTTCATGTTGCGCAACCCCTCCGCCCAGTTTGAGGAGGTGAGGGAGATAGCCTCTGCGGAAGGAGGACGGCAGGCGGGGTTCCTAAGCCGCCAGATTTCCTGGCTGTCGGATATTGGCGCCGTAGCCCCCATGCTGGGGCTGTTGGGGACCGTGGTCGGGATGATGAAAACCTTTTTTGAGATTGCCAACGGTGATTTTTCCGGGGGCAAGCAACGTATTGACATGGCGGGCGGCGTGGCGGAAGCCTTGATTACGACGGCGGGCGGCTTGATGCTTGGGATTCCCGCCATCCTGGCTTATGTATATTTCCGCAGCCGTGTACACAAACGGGTAGGAGACCTGGAGGCAGCCGTCACGCACAGTGTTTCCGTAGTTGCCACCCAGCTTCAGAAGCCACGAGCCGGTGCAGCTGGGGCTTTCATGAAGAGGAACTTCCCAGAGTCCCCGTAGATCCCACTTCCCTGCGCGATGTGCGTGGGCTCTAGCCGGAACGCATCTACTTCTCCACCTCACCGGAAGATTGTATGAAATTTCATTATAAAATGCCCAGTCCTATCGGGTTCCAATTAGCCCCCATGCTGGACATCGTATTTCTGCTGCTGGTGTTTTTCATCGTAACCCAGACATTTGAGGATGATGAACCGGATCTTTCCATCAATCTTCCTTCAGCAGAGACTCCCAAGCCCGGTGAAAATGTGTCCAATGAAATTATCGTGAATATCCGTAAAGATGGTACCGTGGTAATCAACCGCCAGCCGTACACAATGCCGCAGCTGGAAGACAAAGCTTTTTTCTGTCGCCCGGTTGGACAAAACTATGCTCGTCCGTATCCGCGTGGATGAGAAGGCGGAATCCGGCGTGGTGGTGCATGTGATGGACGCATGTCTGAAGGCCGGGCTGAATAACGTTTCTTTTCCACGCGTCCTCCGGCTCCATCTTCCATCAATGTTTCCAATTCCCAGGCTTCATGAAAGCGTTCTTTTCCATTAATGCAGGTTTAATAACTTTGGCGATGTTTTCTGCCGCCCAGGAAAATATTCCGGATGCCGCTCCCATCGCGGATGGTCCGCTGGTCGCTAATCCGGAGCTGGATACGCTGGATATGGCGGACATGCTGTACAAGCAGGCCCAGGCTCCGGCTACGGAGGAGAACCGGCAGGAATATGGACGCCTTCTTGATTTAAGCTTGCGTAAATATCTGAATTTACCCAACGTTTCCCCCAGTCTACCCAGGCTCCTCTGGCAGAGTATCGTGCTGCCATGTGTTTGGAGGAGCTGGGCAGGAAAGATGAGGCACACGGCCTGTTCCTCAGATTGATTCAGACGGGCAGCCCCGCTCTGGTTGCCGCCTCTGCCTACCGTCTGGCGACGGATGCTTCTTCTGCCGGGGAGATAGATAAGGCCATCCAGTATTACCAGCTCGTGATTCGCAATGCGGAACAGAATGATTTGAAGGTGGACGCCCAGTACCGTCTGGGACGCCTGTTTCTTTCCAACGGTAATCCGGAGTCAGCCGCCACCATGTTTTGCGCGGTGATGGGCAATCCGGAAGCGGATGCCAAGTTTGTTCTGGTGTCCCGGATGGGATATGCCGCCCTGTGTGCGGATACGGGACGCTTGGGAGAAGCCTATTCCGAATATCGCAAGGTGCTGGAAACGCCCGGTGTGGATAACAGGAACCGGGGAATCGCCACTCTTCAGGCCGCCATGCTGGCCACCAAACTGAAAAAGACTGCGGAAGCCCAGGGCCTTTATGAACGGCTTTTGAAGGACGAGTCCCTGAAGGAGATGGCGCCGGAGGCCCGAATGGGGCTTCTTCTGGGGCTGTACAATATGGGCAAGTACAGGGAGATACTTTCCCAGTATGAGCAGCAGAAGGGAATAAAGATGCCGACAAAGGACGGCCAGGTGCGTCTGCTGATGCTGCTGGGGCAGTCCGCCTATAAATTGAAGGAGTATCGGAAAGCGGCGGATTTCTTTCTGGAAGCGGAAAAGTCCGTCCCTTATACGCAGGAGGCCATGCAAGCCTCCTTTTACCGGTTATTGTGTTATAATGAACTCAAGCAGAAAGATCTTCCCAGCGGGCTCAGAGCTTCCTGAACCATTATGCCAAGGCTTTTCCTACCAGTGAACTGCATGATATGGTGCGCCTGATGGCTGCAGAGAACCTGTTCAGCTCAATCCGGCGGATGCCGCCCGGTTTTATGCCAGCATTGATTTTGACAAGGTGCCTCCGAAGATGCGCGCGGATATTTTATATAAGAGCGCGTGGGCGATTGCCCAGGCCGGGAACAGAGGTGTGGCCGCCAAGCTGCTGACTGATTTTATCAATGATTTTCCAAAAAGATCCCCGCATTTGCGAGGCATTGACGTTACGCGGAGACATGTATGCCAAGACCAAGAAGGAAGCTGAGGCTCTGATGGATTTTTGACCGTGTGATTGCCCGTTGGCCGAAAGCTGAATCAGCTGCCGCCGCATGGCAGAGAGCCGCTCAGATTTATGCGGGACGCCAGGATATGGCGAACATGGCGAAGTATTATGAAGGCCTGATCCAAGAATTTTCCGAAGGCGTCTCCTGCCGCTCTGGCTGAAGCCCATTTCCTGCTGGGGCGTGCGGCGTTTGACCAGGGAGATTTCAAGTCTTCTATCAGCCATATGGCGGAGGCCAAGACGCTGGATCCCCAGAAATACGGAGAACAGGTTAATGTGCTTTCCGTCCTGTCCTATCACAAGCTCAAGGACATGAATAAACTGAAGGAAGCCCTGGAAACCCTGCAAAAGGAAAATCCTTCCGCCGTGGCTCGTGTGCCGGATGTCATTCCCGCATGGCTGGGTCTTCAGGCCTATGGGATGAAGGATCTGGAAACGGCGGACAAGTATATGACCTGGGCTACGCAGAACGACCAGCTTCAGAATGTGAAGAAGGTGATTTGGCGTAATTTGGCGAAGGTGCGCCTGGCGCTCAGAAAGTATGACCGCGCCTTGGTGGCTTCCAACAATTTCCTGAAGGATGAGGATCAGCCTTACCGCCGTGCGGACGGCATGCTGGACAAGGCTTCCATTTTGCTGGGGCTGGGCAAGTATGCGGATGCCAGAAAGACGGCGGAAGATGCGCTGGCTCTGGGCGTGGAAGGTCCTTTGATGGCTTCCCTTGAAAATTGTTCTGGGGATATTTCCTATGCGGAGAAAAAGTTTGATGAAGCGGCCAAGCATTACGGTGTTACGGCCGAGCTGTTTGTCAATGACGCTGAACTGAAACCCAAGGCTCTGTTCAAGGCGGCAGAAGCTTTGGACAAGGCCGGCCGCAAATCGGAGGCTTCCCAATATCAGGGGCCGCCTGCAAAAGGAATTCCCGGATTGGAAACAGGATGGAGAGTCTTTGCCTCCGGACGCACGATAAGCGTTTTAAAGATTGAAACCGGAAATGGAGAACAGGCGTAAAAGATGGTATGATCTGTTCGGATTGCTGCCGCGCAATCTGGGCCGTCTGCTGCTGTGGCTGGGCCTCATTCCTATTGCCTTCATCATCGTTCTTCTCGTTTACGCCTGGAGGGCGGACCAGTATGAACTGGACGAGGTGCTGGCCCCACTGGAAAATTGCGCCGCGTATGACCGCAACGGCCAGTGGATAGGCACCCTGACGGACCACGACCGGGTGTATGTAGCGCGCAATGAACTGCCCGATAATCTGGTGAATGCTTTCATTGCGCGGGAAGATGAAGACTTTTTCGAACATGGCGGCATTGTGTACTCTTCCATTATCCGCTCCATTTGCCGGAATCTGACTACGTTGTCCTATGCCCAGGGTGCTTCCACGATTACGATGCAGCTGGCGCGGAATTGTTATGAGCTGGGGGGGAAGACCCTGGATCGCAAGGTTTTGGAAATGGCCGTGGCCCGCCGCATTGAGGGCAAGTATTCCAAGGATGAAATTCTGACGGCTTACCTGAACCGCATTTATTTTGGCCAGCAATGCTATGGGATTGCGCAGGCGGCGGATTTGTATTTCGGCAAAAAAAGTGGCGGATCTGACACTGGCGGAGTGCGCTACCCTGGCCGGTCTGGTGCGCGGACCTTCCATCTACAATCCTGTTTACAGCCCGGAGGCTGCTGCCAAGGTCCGCAATGCGACGCTGGAAAGGATGTTTGAGTGTGAATTCATTACCCAGGAACAATTATGGCAGGCGCTCCGCGAACCGATGGCGGTGGCCGGTAAACGGGAAGCTCGGCCCGGTTCTTATCCCGTTCTGGTCGTTTCCCCGCGAGTTGGGAGACCTGGATTGCTGCGACGAGCAGGAGGGAACCTCCAGCATTTTTGTAATGACCACGCTGGATTTGGGAATTCCAGCGGATGGTTGAAGATGTAAAGCGAGCCTATGCTGGCCGCTCTGGAATCTTCTTCTGTGTGGGCAGGGTTGCCCAAAAGGGTGGACAACCAGTTGAATCGTTGTGTGCAAGCGGCCATATTGTGTGTGGATTCCCGTAAAGGGGAGTTGCTGGCCGTAACAGGGGGACGCTCCGCCCAGGACGGTCTGGACCGATGGCAGTCCAGGGTAATGCCCGGCGATCTGTTCACTCCCATCGTCAATTTATGCGCCGTCGACCAGCGTAGAACCGTTATTCGCAGCAATCCGGAAGTCACTGGCCGCGGGGTAGGTTTCAATACAGTAATAGAAACGGCACAAAAGGCCGGTTACAAAGGGGCACTTCCCCGTTCTTCGGACTTGTATACCGGCAGGTTTTCCGTGCCTCTTTCGCATGCCGTCAATGCCCTGTATCTCATCGGCAATGACGGGCTCAATGTGAGTATTTCCTCCGTCAGGCAGGTGGGCACCACCAAAAAGAACCTGGTGATGGTGAATGCCCCTCTCCGGAAGAAAGCCGCCGGGAAATCCTGCCTAGGGAATCCGCCCACCTGGTGGCGTCCCTTCCTCCCTTCCGTTACGACGAACGGACCAGGAAAACCTTCGTCAATGTCAGGCTTCCTGGAAATACGGGGCATTTTTCCGCCGTCATGGGGCGTTATTTCACGGTTTTTGCCTGGGTGGGCTTTGATTCTCCGGAGGCCGCCGTCTATGAAAAAGAAAGGGGTTTCCGCGGCGTTGGCAAAAACCTGTTCCTCCCTGGCCGGGGAGGTGTATGACCGTGCGGAGGAAGGTCGCAGAAAAGCTGTCCGGGAACGCCGGGAGCGGAAAATGCTGCAGAGCAGGGCCCCCAATGAAGTTCAATTTTCCATTAGTAGAAGCATCATGAGACACTCACTTGAAATGACCACGGCCATCCAGGCCGCCAAATCCGCCGGAGCTTTTCTGAAGAAGCATTTTTATGAGCAAAAGAAGGTGGATGAAGCCAGCCAGAATGATATCAAGCTGGAGTTGGACAAGCTTTCCCAGAAACTGATTACGGAGGAAATTCTTTCCGTGTTTCCCAACCACGCTGTTTTGGGAGAAGAAGGATACACCGGGGACAGGAACAGCGAGTATGAATGGATTGTAGACCCCATTGACGGGACGGTGAATTATTTTTACACGATTCCCTGGTTCTGCGTCTCCATAGCTTTGCGCCGTCGCGGGGAAGTGGTGCTGGGCGTGATTTACGATCCCATGATGGATGAATGCTGGCATGTGGAAAAGGGCGGGATTCCGTACATGAATGATCATCCCATGCATTGCAGCCGGCGGGAACGCATGGCGGAAGCCGTGGTATTCGTGGGGCACGGCAAGACGGACGGTTCCAAGGAAAAGGGGATTGAACGTTTCGCCAGGATCGCCTGGCAGGTACGCAAAGTGCGCAATAACGGTTCTGCGGCTCTGGCCCTGGCTTATATTGCCTGCGGCAGATTTGACGCCTATGTGGAAAGCGTCATTTCCATCTGGGATGTCGCCGCTGGGGTTTTGCTGGTGGGAAGCAGCCGGCGGCAAGGTTGTTTTGGAACCGAAGGAAGATAATCCGAACAGTTCGCCATTGCCGCATGGAACGGCCGCATCCCTATCATGGAGGCGCTGGGAGAATAACCCGAACATTATTGCCGCAGTACCGTATGAAAAACATGATCGCTTTGACCGGGATCGGGTATGATATTCACCACCGTTTGGGAGATTCCTCGCCCTTGATGCTGGGCGGCGTGCATATTCCTTCCTCCCGCGGCCTGGACGGCCATTCCGACGCGGATGTTTTATGCCACGCTATTGCGGATGCACTGCTGTGCCGGGTTGCCGGACATCGGCTACTGGTTTCCGCCGGGCGATCCTGCCTGCAAGGACATCCCTTCCCGGATATTGTGGCGAAAGCCGTTCTCTGATTCGGGAGCGTGGAGGTCGCATCGTGAATGTGGACTCGTCCCTATTGCAGAATCTCCCCGCATTTCTCCTTATTTGGAGCAGATGAAGGGGCTTTGGGAACCGCTCTGGGGAATCTCTCCGGTCCGCGTGGGCATCAAGGCCACTACCAATGAACAGCTTGGCGCGCTAGGGAGGCATTGCCGCTTCTGCCGTAGCGGCTATTCTGATGCCGGAGGATTTGACATAAAGGCGAATGTCTTAATTCCGTTTCTGGAAGCCTTTTTTCAAAAAAGGGCCGGTACGGGGGCTTTAAACAAGGAATATGCTTCGGGAGGAATAACGGGCAGGTGGAAATGGCGCTTTTTTGGGGAGCCTTTTCCAAGCAGTTTTAATGAAATGACAGGGAAATTTAACTGTTCCCTGGCAGAAAAAGCCGTTGTTGGCTGCATAATAATATTACCCATTTCCCCTGCACAGGGAAGAGGCGTTGCCTGGATATCAGCTGATGCAGCGGTAATAATAATCCACGCGGAGATGAACCAAGACCATTTGAAGCCGGGTTTGCCATTGTCCAGAAGGTGGGGGCAACGCTTGCCGGTCCAGTAGTAATGGGGCAACGACATTCCGCAGGGGAATATCGTGGGCATACATGTTGTAGGCCGCCAGCTTGGCGGCGCGGTCAAATTTTGACGATGCTCTGTCCTCGCTTCTCACATTTCAATGCCGATGGAGTACATGTCTCCGGGCCGCCCCGGTCCGCATGGCGTCCCGTTTCATTCAGGGGATATGCTGCATGGTCACGTACGGGTCTACCGTATAATGCCAGTTGCAGCGCAAAGCTCCGTTATTCAGGGCGCGCGCATGCTGCATGGCGTCTGCGGACGGGTTTTTCCGTGTTGTGCATGGTGATGAAGCGTGGCTTCATTCGGGAAGAACGGCGGCGGAGCGGAGAAGATTTAGGCATGAACATCGGCCGGACGTTACATTCCGCCAGCAATTGGCGCGGAGAACGTTTCACCACGGGGACCCCGGAGGGCTTAAAGGAGATCATGGGAGCCATTCCTGCTTTTCCGGAAGGTTCCGAACAACTGGTCAGGGCAAGCAGGGCGGCGGTTTTCCAGCAGAAAAAGTTCTGCGGTCCATGCCTGGACTTTCTCCAGCATGGGCTGGAGCTGACCGGAAAAGCGGGCAAGATAAGTGGCGATGGTGGAAATATTGCTCATACGGAGGCCGGGGAATGGGGAATTTTCAGCACGGATGCGGGAAAAGTTAAGTTCACGCTAAGATTCGCTCTTCTTCTTTGCAACGAAAAAGTGTGAAAGCTTCAGCATTGTGCCGAATTTTCGCTCTTTTTTTGTCATATTGGTTTGCTTAAACCGTTGTTGAGAGCAGAACAGTATCTGCTTCTGCGGCGGTGACGGCATCCGCGCCTGCCGGGGACAGAATGAATTCTCCCTTCCGGGCCGTTTTCCCGTCCCAGAGCACGGAACCGCAGAGGACCGTGAAGACGGCAAAGCGGGAGGAGTCCGGCTGGGTAAACCGTTCTCCTTATCCAGGCGGTATTCCTTTGTGGTGAAATGCGGCATTTCCGTCAGGTATCCGGGGCGCTGGCTGAGTTTCCGGAATTCCCCCGATGGAATCCAATGCCTGTTCCAGGTGCAGTTCCCGTCCTCGTCCGGAGTCATCCGTGCGGTTCCAGTCATAAAGGCGGTAGGTGGTATCGCTATTCTGCTGGATTTCCGCAATGAGGTGCCCGGCTCCAATGGCATGAACCAGCCCCGCCGGAATGTAAAGGTGTTCCCCGGTTCCAGATGGGTGGAGCGTATCAGTTGCTCCATCTGTCCTGTTTCCGCCGCATGACGGATGTCCGGGAGTGTGGCGTTTTCCTTCATTCCCCGTAAATCAGGGCGTCTGGGGATGCATGCAGAACATACCAGATTTCATTTTTACTTCTCCCTGCCGGGCTGCCGCCGTGCGTTCCGGGGGATGCACCTGAACGGAAAGATTTTCGCGGGCATCCAGAATTTGCAGAGCAGGGGAAAGCGGGGAAACGCTCGTAGCCGGGACCGAAAATTTTCCTGCCGATGTTCTTCCCACAGCCGATGCAGGGGCATTCCTTCCCATTCGCCGTCCTTGACTATACTCATGGCTTCAGGACGGTCGCTGATTTCCACGCTTCTCCATAAGCTGTTTCCCGGTCGGGCAGTTCCCGTCCCAGCATGGTTCTCATGCTCTGGCCGCCCCAGATGCGCGGCTGGTAGATGGAATGGAATCAGAAAAGGCTGCATGGTTGTAGCGGAAGCGTAGGATATCTTTTTATGGACGGGCAAGCAAAATGCCCACAGGGTTTCCTGTGGGCATGGAGAGAGGGAAGACGGAGAATTGCCTGTTATTTGATGGATTCCCAGACAATGCCGATTTCGTCAAATGGCACATGTTCCTTGTTCTTGTCCGGTTTCGGAACGCCGTAGTTGGTCCGGAACAGGGGCAGGATGGGAGCTCCCGTTTTAGGATCCTTGCTCATGGGGGCCATTCCAACTTCTTCAAGCAGAAGAGTCATGCCGAATTCACCACCAGGACCTTCACTAACCAAGATTTCAATGGGGTAAACCTTGCCCTGTTCCACCGTGAACTGCTTGCCGGCTGCCACACCGCGCATAGTGTTGTTCCAGTGCCCGGAAGAACTGTATTTGTAGAACGTAACGGGGGGGGGACATTGATGCCCACTTCCCGGAGTTCCTTTTTCAAGTCGTCATTGCCGGGTTTGCCTTCCATGGCATCAAGCCATTTGGCATTGTTTGCCGTCATTTTTCCCCAGAGAAGCGGATTCCCAGCCGTAGTCGAAGACATTCTGTTTATTGAACCGTACTACTAAGTAGTCGTCTCCCAGTCCCACGAATCGAACGTGCCGGACTTGGGGGCGCGTACTTT
>VOFG01000806.1_pt1:130000-234001 | contig 234001 bp, 382 predicted proteins | sample 5384171 | NCBI WGS metagenome assembly VOFG01 (sample SAMN12384726, study PRJNA508395) | human gut metagenome | isolation source: healthy gut F | host: Homo sapiens | reverse complement strand
TCAAGGACTACACCCGGACTTTTAAATACCACATCATAGTCGTTTAAGCATTTCTGATAGTCCTCACCTGCAGTCCATTTGCCAATACCTTCCGGCTTTTCTTTAGGATGTGCCATATCTGCCACATCTACAAGGGCACAGCAATCCAGCTTTTTTAACACATTCCGGTAGATTTACCTTCACGTCCAAACCCCAGTATCAGTACCTTTTTTCCCTTTACCCAGGGAATTATTCTTTCGATCATCATAGTTTATGCCTCTTCTTCACACTCTTGTGATTTGCAGTTCTTACGTACTAATTTCTCCCAGGCTGTTGGAACCAGGTTCTGCTCATCAAAATATCCGGAGAAATGATCTCCTTTGATTAAAAAAGATAAGGCAGTTTTTCCCCATCTTTTCCAGACGGTCAATTGTCATAACAAGGGCTGTGTTGATCTCATCCCTGCTTCCCACACACTCAAATGGCTTTTCTTCCTGGATGCCGACCAGCTGTTCCATAATAGGCTGCATGGTCTCATCTTCTAACATATCCGTTCCAAAGATTTCTTTTCACTTCTTCCCTGGAAAAGAAAAAGAATAAAGTATACAAATAAGCACTTCGGACAATGGCCGCACCAGCTGTCTGTTTTGCTTCCCGCATTACAGCTTCTGAATATAGCGTGGTACTGCTTCTGTTTTGCGAAATATTTTGCGATCTGGAACTCGCTTAATGGGCGCAGCATACTGAAATAGTAGGCACTTCCGTCAGATAGTCAGTCTGATAACGGTGAAAATCTGTCTCAAATTTAAAAAGCTTTGAATACTGGTGGTTTACCGTACTTCCCGTTGGACTGTACTTTCATTTGCACTGGATTCATTGGACAGCGCAATATAGGAAAGACCTGCCATCTAGCTGCGATCACAGTGGAAAATGCCACCAGCGCGGAAAATGGGGTATGTCCGTTTAAGAAACCTTTCTTTATTTAACTGGAGCATGCGCTTATCCAGTGTACGATGTACACTGATCGCATAGTCTGCGTCCAGATCTGCAGACTCTGTAGTATGGATAGTAGCACCTCTTGGATTAATGATATAGGCGAAAACAGGCACATCTGCACTCTTTAACAGCTCCAGAGTAACTGCAAATCTTTTCCACCGCCTACAGGAACTAATACGCCTTTTCAGAGCCTGTTGTATCCTGTTTCTTTGCATAGTCATGGGGTTCTTTTACTTCTTCACCCAATGCAAAACCATCTCCATAAAGCCTTCCGGGTCTGCTTCTGTGATCTTATTTACGTAGAAAAATTCCCCAAGACCATTAAAATACAGATCTTTCCACCAGAGGATACGTCTTTGTTTAAAGCGCCTGCTTCAATCACTACCTGTGGTGAACAGGTGATTTTCCAGTAGCTGACCAGTTCTACCATTCCGGGGAAAAAAGATCATTTTCTTCATCAATGGGTCTTCATTCCATTTCACCTGTGTATTTCCATTTTTTGGCAATGTCCAGGTGGGAGTAAATCGGAAAGGCCTTCTATTTCAAAGGTATATGTGATCTTTAATTCGTTTAATGTTTCTTCTGTGCTGTAACCTCTATAGAAGAAACGGGGATATTCTTTTCTGAATTTCAGGTAACGCTCCATTTTGTACCTCTGTCTCAATTATATGTTCTCTCTGTACGCATTACATTGTCTTCCATTTTCCTGTGCGATACTCTGCATAGGAGATGGCCCAGTTTGCAAACCAGCCCACAGGAACTGCGCACCAGACCATGGCAATGCCAAATCTTGGAGCACACGTAATGGCGATGATCACACGGATTCCTAAGTTTACCAGATTGGCAACGGTAAACATTTTCATATCACCGGCACCGCGCAGCAGGCCATCCACTGCCATTTTAAAACCAATAAAGCAGAAAAACCAGCCCATAAAGGTAAGATAACCGATTCCTGTGGAAAGTGCAACTGCCGTTCCTTCATTTCCAATGAACAGTCCGATCATCCCCCGGTTAAATACCTCTAAAAAGAAGCAGATAACTGCTGCACAGACAATGACCATTTTACTGGCTGCGTGAAGTCCCTGAACAACACGGTCTTTCTGCTGTGCTCCGATATTTTGCGCTGTATAGGATGAAACGGCATTTCCGATGGCAGACATTGGCACAACACAGATGGACTCAATACGCATGGCTGCAGAAAAACCTGCCAGTGCCTCGGAGCCAAAGCCGTTGACTACAGACTGTACCAGCATCATACCAATGGATACAGTAGACTGCTGGAGAATAGACGGAATAGCTATACGGGTCATTTCTGACAGCTCCATTGTATCAAACAGTGTTTTCTGCTTTCCTTCCAGATCGTTTAGGTTTTTAATAAGAACCGCAAAGGAAAGGACAGCGGAAATTCCTGTGCGATCAAAGTAGCCCAGGCAACACCGGCTACTCCCATATCCATTTTTGTGACCATGATAATATCAAGGACTACATTAAATACCGAAGAGAATATCAGAAAATACAGTGGGATCCTGGATTTTCCCAGTGCGTTGAACATAGCGGAAAGCACATTGTACATAAAAAGGAAGGGCAGTCCCAAAAATAGATCTGCAGATACTGTGCTGCCATATCCAGGCAATCCTGAGGGGTGTTTAACCAGATCGTGATCTGGTTTCCAAGGAACAGACCTGCCACGCCAAGGACTAAGCTGATACCCAGGAAAGATAACAGAGCCGTAAATACAGCGGTCTTCATTCTTCCGTATTCTTTTGCACCAAAATACCGGCTTACAATCACCGATGCGCCGATACCGCCGCCAATAGCTACGCAGATAAAGATATTGGTCAGTGCATAGGAAGCACCTACCGCTGCCAGAGCCTGCTCACTGACATAGCGGCCTACAATGGCAGAGTCTACCATGGTATAAGTCTGCTGGAACAGGTTTCCTATGATCATTGGCAGTGAAAATAAAAATAACGCCTGTAAAGGGCGGTTTTTGATCAGATAATCATTATCCATTTTATTGCAGCCTCCTGTGTGTCTAATGTACTCTCGGAATCTTTTTTGTACTTGACTTTGGAGAAAAGACTCTGAAAATCCATTTCCTGTATTAGTATATCGGAGAATGAGGATTTATTCAATAGAATATACTTGCCGTATTTAAATGTAAAAAAACAGGTTACAGTACACGGGCACTCCTTGCCCGCGCACTGTAACAGGATTTTGCCGATGCTTCGCATTCCGAATCGGCAAAATCCACTACCACCACTGTATTGTACGGAATTTTCAGTTCAGAAAATTCCTACCCATGAAAAAGTAGCAAAACCAGATACTATAAAACCACCAGACGGTCAGCCAGAAATACCCCCCACTGCCAGACTGACAAGCGCAGCCAAAAATCCCCCTGCAAGTGTGTACCGGGTACGGCTGATACCCCACAGAACCAAAATATACACCCATGCAGTAAAGCACTGTTTCTGTACTTCCCATAAGAATGGAGGCCAAAAGGCCGATCCGGGGAGTCCGGGCCATAATTTTTTTTTAAACAAGTCCAATAACAGACCCACAGCGGCGGAGTTGGAGATCAGACGCACAAAGGCAATGGGGATAATTTGCCCTGGAAGCCCCAGAGAAGTGGCCGGTGCTTCCAGGATCTGACTTAAAAATTCTAAAAAATCCTGATGCCCGAAGTACGCCTACAGCGGTCATCAGCCCCACTAAAGAAGGTACCACCTGAACCACAGTGCCCATCCCTTCTTTTGCACCCCGCAGAAAATCATCAAATACCTGACGTTTTGCAAGGATGCCGAAACCAACAATATAAAAAATAATAAGTGGAACCATAAAGATCGATAAAAACAAAAGAAAACCCATAAAAAATACCCATCCCCACACATGCTTTGTTTTACAACATACGTGGAGATGGATATTTTTATGAATATGGGGGATGAGAGTATACGATACCCGGAATTATGCCTCAGTAAATAATGGAGTGGAGTAGTATCTGTCACCGCTGTCTGGAAGAAGAGCTACAATGGTCTTTCCTTCGTTTTCAGGACGTTTTGCCAGCTGGATGGCTGCATATAAAAAGCTGCACCAGAAGAGATACCGGTTAAGATACCTTCTGTCTTTGCAAGAAGCTTGGATGCTTCAAATGGATGCTCATTGTCGATGGGCATAACCTCATCGTAGATCTTGGTATCCAGTACCTTGGGTACGAAAACCAGCACCGATTCCTGGATTTTATGTGCACCGCCATGTCCTTCAGACAGAACAGGAGAAGTTGCAGGCTCTACTGCTACTACCTTTACATTTTGGTTCTGCTCTTTTAAGTATGTGCCAACACCGGTAATTGTGCCGCCTGTACCTACACCTGCTACGAAGAAGTCTACCTGACCCTCTGCATCTCTCCGATCTCAGGACCTGTGGTCTCTTTGTGGATCTTCGGGTTTACAGGGTTTACAAACTGGCCTGGGATAAAGCTGTCCGGATCTCTTTTGCCAGTTCATCTGCCTTTGCGATAGCTCCGCTCATTCCCTTATCCCCAGGTGTAAGGACGATCTCAGCGCCATATGCCTTTAAAATGTTGCGGCGCTCTACGCTCATGGTCTCCGGCATGGTTAAGATCACGCGGTAGCCCTTGGATGCCGCTACAGATGCAAGTCCGATACCTGTATTTCCGGAAGTTGGTTCAATAATAACAGAACCTGGTTTTAAAACGCCTCTTGCTTCTGCATCTTCGATCATTGCCTTTCCTACACGGTCTTTTTACGCTTCCTGCCGGGTTAAAGTATTCCAGCTTCAGTAAAATTCTTGCTTTTAATCCTTCTTTTTCTCCAGATTTACCGGCTCTAAAAGTGGTGTATTTCCTACTAATCCTGCTGCTCCCTTAACAATTCCTGCCATAATAAGCTCCTTTCCATGCACAGCACATATGCCTATCTGTTCACTGGGTTTTGATTTATGGGTATTATAAAACCTATAAACCTACTTGTCAATAGGTTTATAGGTTTTTGTTTCAATACATCATAGCTCCATTTGCAGCGAACCGGTAAGTCCTGCCATCAATGACCATTTCCGTATTGCTGACCATGGCTCCATTTGCATCCATATAATACCAGTTATCTCCCACCTGTACCCAGCCGGTCTGCTTCACATAATCTTTCATGTAATACCATCTGCCATCAATCTTCTTCCAGCTATTTGCAGGGATTTTAGAACTATAGTCTGTAAACGACAGTTCAATGGTCACATGATCATTAATCCCATCTACATTTCCTTCCTGGGTGCACTGCCAGATAGTACGGTTTGGATAACTGTTTACTGTGCCATAACGTGCATACCAGATATCATATGGGATATCTGCTGTATTTAAGTGATTGGTAAGCCAGTCATTATTTGCATACACAATAGGGCAATAACCTGCATCTGCGATCACCTTGCAGAAGGCATTTACATTTTCCGTGATCTGGGCTGCACTTAAACCCTGTTCCAACAGGTAATTAGACTCCACATCATAAGCTACCGGATAGGAAACCGGAAAATCCTTAATGACCTGGAGCACATACTCTGCCTCATCTGCTGCCGTCTGTGCATCCAGCGCCTGCGTATAGAAGAACACGCCTGTTTTTATGCCATGGGCTGCTGCTTCTGTTATATTCCGTTCAAAAAATACGGATCCTGTCTTTATAATAGCCAATACGGATCATGGCAAAAACCAACGCCATCTGCAGCCACTTTTCCCCAATCAATACCATTTTCCTTATTTGCACGGTTCTGGTATTTTGTCACGGTAATACCTTTGCCACTGCCCCCTCAACAGGCGCACCTGAAGCATCTACATAACTGCCATTTTCAAAATCCCATGCTTTTGCCTGGGCTGCCATAGGAAAAGCCAGCGAAACTGCAAGCACTGCTGCTGCCAATTTCAGAGAACCCTTATATTTCATATACCGGATTTTATTCCCATTCTGTTTCATCTATTCCCGTCCTTTCTGTTTTCACAAATCATTCATGAGAGTTTCCGCCTGGGATAACAGGCAGCTAAGCAGGCATGTGGAGAACCTGAATATAAGGTATTATAACTCTGTTTCAACAAATAAGTATTAATATTTGTCGAAGAAAGTCTAAAAAATTCTCCTACCATTTTTCAAAAAAAATCGGATATAATAAATAATATAGTTATGCACCAGGAGCGATTTTTTATGTCTAAAGTTTGGGAATTTTTTGAAAATATGAATGAAGCTGTTTATGCTTCTGATATAGATACATATGAACTGATCTATTTAAACAAAACAGCCAGAAATCTGTTCCATTTTAAGGATAAGGCTGCTTATAAAGGTAAAAAATGCTACGAAATCCTGCAGCAATGCTCCTCTCCCTGCGCAATGTGTACCAATAAACGCTTAAAACCAGATGAATTTTACGAATGGTCCCGTTTTAATCCGATGGTGAATCGTTCTTTTCTGCTGAAAGATACTATGGTCATTGATGACGGGCGCAGAATCCGAATTGAAATAGCGATCGATCTGGATATCCAGGAAATGACAAAAGAAAACTTTCTCCCAGTTTACAGACACTGAAGCTCTGATCAATGAAGGGCTTCGCTGTGCTCTGGCAGAAGAAACACCTGAACAGTCTATTAATACATTATTGCAGTATCTGGGACAGATGTTCCACAGCGACCGGGTATATATTTTCGAGAAAAATAAACATGACAACTTTGATAATACCTTTGAATGGTGCGCCTGTGATGTTTCTCCCCAGATAAATATACTGCGCAATATCCCACCGGAAGCACTGGGAACATGGCCTTCCACTTTCCAGAAAAGGAGAAAGCGTGATCATCCGGAATTTGGATGATATTATGTCTTATGATCCTGTTGTGTATGAAACACTTATGCCCCAGAATATTAAACGGCTGATCACCAGCCCTATTTCCCCGCGATCAGGATGTGATCGCTTTCTACGGTATCGACAATCCGCCCCTTGATCGTATGGATCATATTGCTTTTACGCTTCAGCTATTTGGACATTTTATCGATTCCATGCTGCGACGCAGAAATCTGGTTGAAAAGCTGGAAAACTTAAGCTATTATGAACAGCTGACCGGTGCGAAAAACCGCCATGCCCTGAATGAACAGCTGGCTTCCCTTACCAAGGGCCAAAGTCTGGGCATACTTTACGGTGATGTTATGGGATTAAAACAGATCAATGATACTTTGGGACATCAGGCTGGCGATAAAGCCCTTCTTTATGCCTGTGAAAAACTGAAATCCCATTTTCCGGAGGAATGTGTATACCGTATTGGCGGTGATGAGTTTCTTGTACTCATACCGGGCATTACAGAAAATTTGTTCCAGTCCATGATCCGTTCTATACTGGCAAATATGGCAGAAGGCTCCGTTCACCTGGCTCTTGGCTCTGTTTGGGTGGAAGATTGTACTGACAATGCTGAAAAGGCTCTGTCTGAAGCAGATGCCAGAATGTATGAAGATAAACGGGCCTATTATGCAAAGAACAGGCAGTTAGACAGAAGGAGACGTTAAAGTACGTCTCCTTTTTTTTATTGGAACGATCCATGGTCCTGCAAAAAAATACCGCTGCCAGAGTACTTACCATAGTTGCCACAAGGCATGGACCTGTAACAGCTGCCGCAGATACACTGTGATACTGGCTTCTGTAAGCGATGATATTCACCGGGATCAGCTGAAGAGATGATATGTTCATGACCAAAAACGTACACATTTCATTGCTGGCAGTGCCTTTGGGAACTGCCCGAACCGTGCTTTTCTCTTTTCTGCGCATCTCTTCTATTTTTTCCAGTTCTTTCATGGCCTTAAGTCCCGCAGGGTTGCGGCCCAACCAAGCCCTAAAATATTTGCAATGAAATTTACTGAAATCTGTCTGGCGGCTTCACAGTCCGTTGGCAATCTGGAAACAGAAACTTTAATATGGGCCTCATTTTTCCCTGAAAGCTGCTCTACCAGCCCGGCCCTGCTTCCTATCTCAGGATCCCGTTCCAGAAAGCTACGATCCCCACCATGGTAAGGCTTAATGTTACTGCTTCCCCGGCTGCGCTTAAAAAGCTCCTTCTGTTACCTGAGCCAGTCTTCCATGAAATGCTCCCCATATGATACCCAGAAAAAGCATTCCGCTCCAGATATAATTTAACATATGACTTTTTCTGCGTTCCTTACACACCCATTTATACACATTTTATGATCTAGTGCACGGGAAAATACACCTTCCTGTAGTGCAAAAGTTATCCACAATCTAAATCTTGTATTTCCCCTTTTTTTTTTACCACATATCTTGTGTTTGTCGGTGGATAATGTGGATAACTTTGGGGATAACTCTGTTTATAGTGTGTGTAAACCATGGGGAAACTGTGGGGAAATATGTATTTTTATGTGGAAATAGAAAATTTTGTGGATTTTTTATCCACATTTTCACAGATTTTGGAAATCTGCTTTTTGAATTTTCCGGCTTATCCTGTTTTACTGCTCTCTTTTCACTGGCATATATAGCTCCATAAAGTGAATATTTTTTCCTCTCCCAAAAATGTTGTCATATTATTGGCATAAAAAAACTTGTTCCGGCTCTACACCCTGGGATTTTCCCCAGTTATACATTTTCAGGCAACCTCTTCATCCAGATAAATGCTTTCTGATTTCACAATGGTATAAATACAGGGAACCGGTTCTGTCAGTTTATACTGCTCCGGCTGAAATCCTTTTCGGATCCACTGCTCTACTCCTTTATAAAGAAGCAGATTGGTTTCCCGCTCCTGCAGACCGTCTTTTTCCCATTGAAAATAATGTATAAAAATATGTCATGTCCAGACCTTCGATCGTTGAAGACATGGCAAACCACTGCTTCAGCCCCTCAAGAAGACTTTCGCAAATCCCTAATTTATAAGCTGTGGGAAAATTTTTAAAAGTATATTTTCCCTCATATTTCTCGGCCTGGTCCATATCCCGTTCAGCAAGCTGCATACGTGCGATCGCCTGCTGGTGATACTGTATGCTGGCTTCCTCCTGTTTTATACGCATTGCTAAATGGTCTTTCATACATTCTAAGGAATTCTCTTCCTTTATATATCTTTCAATTTCTTCCAGACTCTGGTTCATCTTCCGTCTGTATACAATAAACATAAGCCGAAGGATATCTTCTTCCAGATAATAACGATATCCATTTTTCCTTTTTTCTTGATTTTATGATCCCTTTTTCTCATAAAAACGGAGAGTATCCCGGCTTATGCCCACGATCTCGGACATATCGCCTATAAGATACTCTCGACGTTTCATTTCTGTTCTGTTTTCCGTCATACCTTTCTTTTCTCCTGTTTTCCATTTTCCCACGATCGATATTTCTTTTGGATGTGCCCTTAAAGAATATCTTATATGGATTTTGTGATTTGGTCAATGGTGACCAGAAAAATAGAAAGGGGAACCGGTACATCATTTACGAAATGATGTACCGGTTACAGTTTATCTTACACCGAACTTAGCTCCACGTTTAATGGTGCCGTTGCTGTTCCATTCATTGTAAACGTATGGACCGCCGTCTGTGGTTCCATTTTCTGTAAACTCATGGTTTCCGCCATTATAGTTATAGTTGCCAGTTACCATCTTGCAGCTGCTGGTGTCGAAATAATAAACATTTCCATTGATCTTCATAATACCGCCCTGAAGCTCGCCGGTATCAGCTGCATAGTACCAGGTGCCATCTCTCTGGATCCATCCGGTTCTCATTAACTGGTCATCACCAAAATAGAACCAGTGATTTCTGTACTGTACCCAGTTGTTGGTGCAGTAAGATCCGTCACCCCACTGATACTTTACTCCCTTTCCTGTACCTGTAAAACCTGCTGCAAAAGATGTCATCGCACTACCTGCAGTCAAAGCCAGTGCCAGCGCTGTAATAGCAAAACGTTTCTTCATACTTATCAATGCCTCCTGCATTTTTATATCTGTTTTATGCAGAAAGCATACACCTTGGAGTTGCTCCAAGGTCAAGGCATGTAAGAGTTTTGTAATGTTTTGTAGCAGTTTGTAAGATTTAATGTTCGCTGCCTGGTAGTATTTTACAGCACCATCGCCAGCTTCGTTGCCTCATATATGTCCGGGACGGAAAAGAATCTTCTTGCCTACAATCAGGCTTCTGTGCTTATTTACGGGGAAAGCGGCGTTGGAAAAAGCTTTCTGGCAGAATATATCCAGAAAAGTGGTTCTTTATCTGGTAAACCCTTTGTAAAGATCAGCTGCAGTGCTATTTCAGAGGAGCTTTTGCCTCTGAACTTTTCGGCTATTCTCCCAATGCTTTTACCGGTGCCTCTGCCAGCGGAAAAAACCGGACTTTTAGAAGCAGCAGACCATGGGACAGTCCTTTTTGATGAGATCAATGAGCTTTCTCCCCATTGCCAGACTCTGCTTTTACATTTTTTACAGAACAAAAATATAACTCCTATCGGTTCCCTTATTGCTAAAGAGATCCACACCCGCATTATCTGTACTTCCGGACAGGACCTGCGTGAAATGATCAAAGCCGGAACCTTCCGTTCAGATCTCTACTACAGGATCCGGGTAGCCAATATCCATATACCTCCTTTAAGAAAGCGAAGAGATGAAATTCCTTTATTTCTACGCTTTTTATAGAACACTATTCGAAAGAATATGATTGCCCTTTGGAAAACCAGCCAATTTCTGAAAACCAGCTGACTGCATTAAGCGGGCTTGAGTGGAAGGGAAATATAAGAGAGATTTCCAATCTGGCACAGCAGATCTGTCTGTCGGAAAACAGGAAAGAACTGATCGACTCATTTATCCATGCCCACTGCACACCACTGCATACACCAAAATCCCAGTCCATCCTTCGCCCTATAAGTAATGCTGCCGCTTCCGGGAAACAGCCGGCTGATTCCAAAGATCCGGCACATTTGCTGCAAGGGGGATTTAATTCCATTAAAAGAAGCCCTTCGCCAATTTGAGGCAGCTTATATACAACAGGCTTTGGACCAGACCGGGACGCTTAAGGAGGCAGCAGATGTCCTTGGTATCAGTTTCAGTTCTCTTTGCAGGAAAAGGCAGAGCTTAGCATATCCAAAAATGCAGGTTCCGGCAAAAAATTACCGGCCATGCCCTTTAAAAATTTAAAAGGTATGACCGGTTTTTGATGACCGCGCTGCTTATTATTCCCCTACCAGTTCTTTCATCACATCATCTACTTTTTCGATTTTTTCTGCTCTGTAAGCATTGCTGCCACAGAAAAGAAGGGCATTATTCTCGTCTCCTTCCGCTGCATTTACCAATGCCTGTGTAATGCAGTAAGGAATAGTCCTGATGTCGCAGTGTTCCAGACACTGGAAGCAGCTTTTGATAGCCGGGCGGACTCCCTCTTTGATCTGCTGCAAAAATGGATTTAAAATAGCCCGTCCCGGCATTCCTACCGGGCTCTGGGTAATGATGATATCCTCTTTTTTGGCGTTGATATAAGCCTGCTTGTAAGCATCCGGAGCATCACATTCTTCGGTAGTAACGAAACGGGTGCCTACCTGCACTCCTTCTGCCCCCAGTTCAAACTGATGCATTACATCTTCATGGGTATAAATGCCCCCGGCAGTTACTACCGGGATATGCTTCTGGTACTTTTCTTCGTAAGTCTTTATTACTTCCATAATGGAGCAGACTTCTTTATCGTAAGCTTTCTGGTTGTAGGTATTTGGCACATCTTTGGTGTCTGCACCGTACTCTGCCAACTCTTCCCTGGAAAAGCCCAGATGACCACCTGCTAACGGTCCTTCCACTACCACAAAGTCCGGAACCTGCTTATACTTTCTGTCCCAAAGTCTGCATATGACCTGTGCAGATTTGGCAGAAGACACAATAGGAGCCAGCTTTACTTTTTTTACTGCCTGTTTGCAGATCTCTCCGCAAGTTTCCTTTGCATCTGCGATCCCTGCTTTCATTTCCTCATATGCAGCCTGTGCATACTCTGGAAGGCGCACAGGAAGACCTGCTCCGGATACAATGGCATCTGCACCGCATTTAATGGCTTCCTTGACCCACAGGTCATAATGCCTGGTAGCTACCATAATGTTAAAACCAATAGCGCCATTTGGTGCGATCTCCCTGGCTTTTGCATTTCCCGTCTGATAGCACGCAGATTAGCTTCTACAAAATTGGTCTTAAAATCAGGTTCCCTGAATCCGATCTGTGCTGTGGAGATAAGTCCCATGCCGCCACAGGCTGCTACAGCTCCTGCCAGCTTATGAAGGCTGATACCTACACCCATACCGCCCTGGATCACCGGTCTTTTAAGGACCAGATCTCCTATTGTTAATGCTTTGATCCCACTCATTTCTCACATTCTCCTAAATCTTTCGTATCTGTGTTCTGCCAGCTCTTCTCCGGACAGTTTCAAATACTTTTCAAAAAAAATCCGATTATAGACCGGTCCATATAGCCTGCAATGCGGTACAAAGTATCTGTATTTGCCGGTTCTTCCTCTGGAATGATCCTCTCGATCAGCCCCAGTTCCTTTAAGTCAGCTGCTGTTACCTTCATCACTCTGGCTGCCTCCGGGGCTTTTTTGCTGTCTTTATAAAGAATAGACGCAAAACCTTCCGGTGATAAAATGGAATAAATGGCATTTTCCATCATCCACACTTCATTTGCTACTGCCATAGCTAAAGCACCGCCACTTCCTCCTTCGCCGATGACAATGGAAAGCACCGGAACCTTTAAGGAAGACATTTCAAACAGGTTCTTTGCAATGGCTTCGCCCTGACCTCTTTCCTCTGCCTCCAGTCCGCAGAAAGCTCCTGGTGTGTCTACAAAACAGATAATGGGGCGTCCAAAGGTTTCCGCCTGCTTCATTAAACGCAGTGCCTTGCGATAACCATCAGGGGATGGCATACCAAAATTACGGCGGATATTATCCTTGGTGTTCTTTCCCTTCTGCTGTCCGATAACTGTAACCGGCATGCCATGGAACATGGCAATACCGCCTAAATAGCACCATCGTCTTTAAAGCAGCGGTCGCCATGAAATTCTATAAATTCATCAAAAACAGAGTTGATATAATCTAAAGCCGTTGGTCTGTCTGCTTTTCTGGAAAGGAGAACTGTATCCCAGGCACTCTTTTCTGTGTTTTCCTTTTTCTGACGGGCTTCTGATACATTAACAGCAGTATCTGCTTTTACAGCATCTTTTTCCACAGCCATATCATGTTTTCTGTGCATGTATAGGATCTGTCCGATCACATGCTTTTGATCCTTTCTTGGAAGGATCATGTCTACAAAAACCATGCTCTAACAGGAATTCAGCTCTCTGGAAACCTTCCGGCAGCTTCTGCCCAATGGTCTGCTCAATAACTCTTGGACCGGCAAAACCGATCAGTGCACCTGGTTCTGCAATGATGATATCGCCTAACATTGCAAAGCTTGCGGTCACGCCTCCGGTAGTCGGATCGGTAAGGACGCTGATAAACAGCTGTCCTGCTTCATGGTGGCGTTTTAAGGCTGCGGAAGTTTTGGCCATCTGCATCAGGGAAAGGATGCCTTCCTGCATTCGCGCACCGCCGGAGCAGGCAAACAGGATCACCGGAAGCTTTTCCTTTGTAGCACGTTCTACTGCCTCTGTGATTTTCTCTCCCACTACATGCCCCATGCTGCTCATAATAAAGCGGGCATCGCACACACCTACAACAGCAGGATTTCCATCGATCTTTGCCTTTCCAATGACAATAGCTTCATTCAGGCCGGATTTTTCTCTGGCTGCTTCTACCTTCTTCTCATAGTTAGGAAAGTCTAAAGGATTGGAAAATGGCATTTCTTTATTCCATTCCTCAAAGGTTCCCACATCCGTAAGCATTTCGATCCTGCGGTAAGCATGAACACGGAAGTAGCCGCCGCATTTGGGGCATACATAATAATTGTTCTTTACGTCTTCCACATAGATCGGCTGTCCGCATTTATTGCATTTGCGCCATAAACCTTCCGGGATAGATGGTTCTTCCCTTCCTGGCTTACCGGTCTGTATTTGGTATCTATTTTTTGTATACGTTTTTCTGAACATGTTGCGCAGCATACGACAACTTCCTTTCTGCATTATCCCTATTCAGGATCGTAAATATCGGTCCCACGGCCTGGTACATCGTTTCGTAAATAACTGTACTAGTCACGGAGAGAAATTCAGATTAAATTTCTAAAATTTATTTTACGTAGTCCGGAAAATACTTTTCAATAAATCCTGTGTCTGTATCACCCTTCTGAAAAGCTTCATTTTCCAGGATCTCATACTGAAAATCAATATTTGTTTCAATGCCTTCTATGATAACTTCGCCTAACGCACTGCGCATTTTCGCAATAGCAGATGCACGGTCTTTATCATAAACGATCAGCTTCATGAGCATGGAATCATAGTTGGCCGGTACTTTATAACCATTGTAAATATGTGTATCCACACGGACGCCATTTCCACCTGGGATATGCACGTTGGTAATACAGCCCGGACATGGCATAAAGCGCTTCTTCGGGTTTTCCGCATTAATACGGCATTCAATGGCATGACCCTTGATCTGGATATCTTCCTGTGACACACTTAACGGCTCTCCTGCAGCCACACGGATCTGCTCTTTGATCAGGTCAATGCCGGAAACCATTTCTGTTACCGGATGCTCCACCTGGATCCGGGTGTTCATCTCCATAAAATCAAAGTTTTTATCTTTATCTAATAAAAACTCGATGGTTCCTGCGTTCTCGTCATTAACGGCTTTCGCTGCCTTTACTGCAACTTCACCCATTTTTTTACGAAGCTTTGGGGAAATGACCTCACATGGAGACTCTTCCATTACCTTCTGATGACGGCGCTGGATGGAGCAGTCCCGGTCTCCCAGATGAACAACATTGCCAAACTTGTCACCCATGATCTGAAATTCCACATGGCGGGGTTTTCAATATATTTTTCAATATACATAGTATCATCGGAAAAACCCTTTACAGACTCTAACTGGGCTGCATTAAAATGCTCTGTAAAATCCTCTTCGCTTCTGGAAATACGCATTCCCTTTCCACCGCCACCGGAGGAAAGCCTTTATCATAACCGGAAAACCGATCTCTTTTGCCATGGCAAGACCGGCCTCTGCTGTGTATACAGGCTCTTTGCTTCCCGGAACAACAGGAACTCCAGCCTGTATCATGGTATTTCTTGCTTCTGACTTATTTCCCATGCGGTTGATGATCTCAGCAGATGGTCCGATAAAGGTAATGTTACACTGCTGGCAAAGCTTTTTGCAAAACGGGCATTTTCTGATAAAAAGCCAAAGCCCGGATGAATGGCATCTGCCTTCATTGCAACAGTTGCAGAGAGAATACGCTCCATATTCAGATAGCTTGACTGGAAGGAGCCGGGCCGATACAAATAGCTTCATCTGCCAGAAGCGTGTGAAGACTGTCCTTATCTGCCTCTGAGTAAACTGCAACTGTGCGGATACCCATTTCACGGCAGGCTCTGATAATACGGACTGCGATCTCACCTCTATTTGCGATCAATATCTTGTTAAACATACTTAATCTCCTATAGACCAGTCTTATCCGATCATAAAGGTCAGTTCGCCAACAACTGCAATCTTGCCATCTACAGTAGCAGTTGCTTTTCCTACGCCAACCGGTCCCTTCTGTTTAATGATCTCACATTCCAGTCTTAAACGGTCACCTGGAACTACTTTGTGTTTGAATTTTACGTTGTTTAATCCGCCAAAATAAGCGGTCTTTCCCTTGAAATTTTCCCTGGGAAAGAATAGCTACTGCGCCGGTCTGGGCCAGTGCTTCCACGATCAGGACACCTGGCATAACCGGTTCCTGTGGAAAATGGCCTCTGAAATATGGCTCATCATAAGTTACAGATTTATATCCAACAGCCTTTACGCCCGGCTCTAATTCTTCAATACAGTCTACCAGGAGAAATGGATGTCTGTGCGGAATGATCTCCTGGATTTCTTTAATACCCATTAACATGATTTTTGTCCTCCTGTGATACAATGTTCTCCCGGAACCTTTTCATTTGGAAAGGTTCAGGAGGACATCTATCATTAATACGGAATAATGGCTGTCCGTACTCTACTACTTCCTCATTATTTACAAGGATTGCTTCAATAACGCCGTCATATTCGCTTTCGATCTCGTTCATCAGCTTCATTGCTTCGATAATGCCAAGTACCTGGCCTTTTTTCACAGTATCTCCTTCTTTTACAAAGCTTTCTGCATCTGGTGAGGAAGAGCTGTAGAAGGTTCCTACCAATGGAGATGTGATGACTTTATCAGAAGCAATATCATGGTGTTCTGCTGCTTCTGGTGCTGCAGCAGGTATTTCTGTGCTTACACTTGTGGAAGCTGCAGTCAGTACAGGTGCAGCGGTTGAAGCCGGAACAGCTGCGACAGCGCCAGGTGCACTAACTGTGATGATCTTTGCTTCTTCTTTCTCTTTCTTCAGGGAAATGTGCATATCGCCCTGATCCAATTTAAAGCTGGTCAGCTTTGAATCAGATACAGCCTGAACCAGTGTCAGGATTTCATCTATATTCATTGTCCACGTTCTCCTTCCTTATGCTGTGAATTTCTTCACGATCAGGCTGGCATTATGTCCACAAAGCCTAAAGAGTTGCTGATGGCATAATTGACATCCATGGATACGCCTTCATGCATGGTGTAATCTAAGTCACAGCCTTCACCTGGTGTTTCCAGACCTACTGTTGGATGTACATAACCATCTTCAATGCTCTTTACACAGGTAATGAACTCTACGCCGCCTGCTGCGCCTAATAAGTGGCCGATCATGGACTTGGTAGAGTTGATCTTTACTTTATCTGCATGATCACCTAAAGCCAGTTTGATCGCCTTTGTCTCGAATAAGTCATTGTGATGGGTGCTGGTTCCATGAGCATTCACATAATCAAGCTGTTCCGGGTGATGCCTGCATCCTTCATGGCAAATTCCATTGCCTTTGCAGCACCGCTTCCGTCTTCAGCAGGAGAAGTGATGTGGTATGCATCACAGGTTGCGCCGTATCCAACTACTTCTGCCAGGATCTTAGCTCCTCTTGCCTGGGCATGCTCTAAGGACTCTAATACTACGATTCCTGCGCCTTCGCCCATAACGAAACCATTTCTGTCCTGATCAAATGGGATGGATGCTTTCTTTACATCATCGGTGGTGTTTAATGCTGTTAAGGAGGTGAAGCCTGCTACACCAATTGGTGTAATACTTGCTTCTGTACCGCCTGCTACCATTACATCTGCCTCACCGTGCTGGATAGAACGGAATGCTTCACCGATGGAATGTGTACCGGTTGCACATGCAGTTACTACGTTAATGCATTTTCCCTTAAGACCAAACTGGATGGAAACATTTCCTGCTGCCATGTTGCTGATCATTAATGGTACTAATAATGGCTCTACTCTTCCCGGTCCTTTTTTCTAACAGTCTTTTTTCGTTGCGCTCTAAAGCCTGTAAGGAACCAATACCGGAGCCTACGCTTACGCCAACACGGAAAGGATCTTCTTTTCCATGTCAATGCCTGATGTTTCCAGAGCTTCCTTTGCTGCTGCTACTGCAAACTGGCAGAATGTTTCCATACGGCGTGCAGTTTTCGGATCCATATACTGTTTTGGATCAAAATCTTTTACTTCCGCTGCCAGCTTGCACTTAAAAATCAGCTGTATCAAAATGAGTGATCGGTGCAATGCCTACTGTGTTTGACTTGAACCGCAGTCCAAAAAGCCTCTACACTATTTCCAATTGGGGTAATAGCGCCCATACCTGTTACTACTACTCTTGTATTCATATTTTTAACTCCTGTTCTATTCTTGCCTTGCCAGTGTAAGACGGGCGTTATCTTATATAACGCAGCCGTTCGGGCGTTATCTTCTTGACGAACTGGCGTCCGTCAAGAAGCATCGGATTGGCATCCGATGCTAAAAACCAAATCATACATGCGCTTACAAGCAAGCCGACGCGCCCGTCTGCCTTGTTTTTCCGCCCTATACCTTTTTCGTTACATGGCCATTCCACCGTCTACTGAAATAACCTGGCCGGTAATATAACGTGCTTCTTCAGATGCTAAAAATGCAACTGCATTTTGCAATATCCTCTGTCTCGCCAAATGCTTTCATGGGGATATGCTCTAAAATGGAATTTTTGATCTCATCCTTTAACACTTCTGTCATCTCTGTTTTAATAAAGCCAGGTGCAACTGCATTTACAGTAATTCCACGGCTTGCCAGCTCTTTTGCCGCACTCTTGGTCAGACCGATGACACCAGCTTTTGCTGCACAATAATTTGCCTGTCCGGCATTTCCTAAAACACCGGATACAGAGGAGATATTGATGATACGTCCGCTCTTCTGTTTTAACATCTGTCTTGCAATGTGGCGGGTACAGTTGAATACGCCCTTTAAGTTGGTCTGGATCACTGCATCAAAGTCTTCCTCAGACATCTTCATTAACAGGTTGTCTCTTGTGATACCTGCGTTGTTTACCAGGATGTCCAGATGTCCATGCTCTTTTACCACTGCATCTAACATTTCCTTGCAGCTTTCAAAATCGGAAACATTGCACTGAACTGCCTGTCCGTTTCCTCCGGCTGCCTGGATTTCTTTTTACTACCTCTTCTGCCTTTGCAGCAGAACCATTATAATTCACGATCACAATGCGCCTTTTGCCGCTAATGTTTTAGCGATCTGACGTCCAATTCCGCGGCTTGCGCCAGTAACCAGTGCAATCTTTCCTTCCAGCATGTTTATTCTCCTTTATGCCTCTTTTTAAAGCTTCTACTACCTTTTCTATATCTTCTAACTTCTCAACATTTAATGTTTTTACGCTTCTGTCGATCTTTTCATAAAGCCAGCCAGTGTCTTTCCTGGGCCGATCTCAATGAAAGTATCTACGCTGTCTGCCAGCATAGTTTCCACACACTGCTGCCATTTTACGGAAGAAGAAACCTGTTTTACTAAAAAGGTCTTTTACAGGCTGTGCTTCTGTTACATACTGGGCAGTCACATTAGCTGCATATGGGATGACCGGCTTGTGGATCTCTACATTTTCAAGAACCTTTCCCAGCTTCTCCCCAGCACCAACTAACATTCCGGAGTGGAACGGGCCGCTTACATTTAACATAATGGCACGTTTTGCGCCTGCTGCTTTTAACTTTTCACAAACCTCTTTCTACAGCTGCTTTCCCCCGGAAATAACGATCTGTCCCGGACAGTTATAATTTGCGATCCACACACCGTCCATATCTGCAGTCACTTCTTCGATTACTGCTGCATCCAAAAGCCAGGATAGCCGCCATAGCACCTTCTCCAGCCGGAACCTCTTCCTGCATGAAAATACCTCTGACGGACAGTGGTGATCGCGTCTTCTTCACTCATAACGCCTGCTGCTGCCAGTGCGCAATACTCACCAAGGCTTAAACCAGCTGCTACATCCGGTTTTACGCCATTTTCTTCTAAAACCTTCATCATGGCAATGCTGGCAGTGACCATGGCTGCCTGTGTATATTCTGTAATGTCCAGTCTATCATTTTGCTCAAAGCAAAGCTCTGGAACAGAAAAGCCTAAAAGACTCTGTGGCCTTGTCAAATACCTTACGGCCTGTTTCTGTGTGCTCATAAAATCTTTTCCCATACCGCAGGTCTGTGCGCCCTGACCTGGGAAGATAAATGCGATCTTACTCATATTCATTACTCCCTGTTTTAAAGCGGTTCCAAAAGTACCTAACAACGACCTAAAAGTTTCTCTGCCTGACCCATCATCTCTTCGATCATTTCCTTACAGGTCTGCTCTTTGGAAATAAGACCTGCGATCTGACCAGCCATAACGGTTCCATTTTTTACATCGCCTTCCTGAACTGCCTTACGAAGGGTTCCTAAGGTCAGGTATTCCAGCTCCTCAAAGGACTTTCCTTCCTGTTCTAATTTGATGTATTCCCTGGTCATCTGGTTTCTCAGGCAGCGTACCGGATGTCCATGGGTTCTTCCTGTAACAGTGGAGTCGATATCTTTTGCCTTGATGATACGCTCCTTGTAATTTTCATGTACAATAGACTCTTTGTGAAACAACGAAGCGGGTACCGATCTGTACTGCTTCTGCGCCTAACATAAATGCAGCTGCAATGCCTCTTCCGTCACCAATACCGCCTGCTGCGATAACCGGGATAGAAACAGCGTCAGCAACCTGTGGTACTAAAGTCATGGTAGTCTCTTCGCCGATATGTCCGCCGGACTCCATTCCCTCTGCAACAACAGCATCAGCACCATATTTTTCCATACGGCGTGCCAGAGCAACTGATGCAACAACCGGAATGACCTTAACGCCTGCAGCCTTCCACATATCCATATATTTTTCAGGGTTTCCGGCACCGGTAGTAACTACCTTGATGCCTTCTTCTACAACTACTTTTGCTACATCATCAGCGTGTGGACTTAACAGCATAACATTTACACCAAAAGGCTTATCTGTCAGCTCTCTTGCTTTGCGGATCTCTTCACGGACTACTTCTCCAGGAGCGTTTGCTCCGCCGATCAGTCCCAGACCGCCTGCCTCAGATACAGCTGCAGCAAGGTGATGTTCCGCCACCCATGCCATTCCTCCCTGAATGATGGGATATTCGATTCCTAACATTTCTGTGATTCTCGTCTTCATTCTTTCCTCCAAAATTCCGGGATTTTCCCGCAGTTTTTAGAAAAAGCGTGCTTCCTATAGTAAGCACGCCGTCCCCTGTTGCTATTAACGTTCTTTGCGTTTACTTAAACTTAAGCCTCAACGCCCTTGTTCTTTAAATAATTCATAACATCGCCTACAGTAGCCAGATTCTCTAAATCTTCTGCAGGGATTTCTACGGAATACTCATCCTCTAAAGCCATAACCAGTTCAAACAGATCTAAGGAGTCTGCTCCTAAATCTTCCTTAAAAGAGGAAGCCTCTGTGATGCTGTCTGCATCTACGCTTAACTGATCTGCAATAATTTCTTTCATCTTCTCTAACATAATATTGTTCTCCTTTTTCTGATTAAAATTTATAGTTTATCTTATCCGCTGCGGCAAAGCCGCTGCGTGTATATTACTATATATTACTGTGTTACCACTCTAACAGCATGGCACCCCAGGTAAGACCAGCACCAAATCCGGCTAAAACCAGCTTATCTCCCTGCTTCAGCTTTCCGGCCCTGTTTAATTCATCCAGTAAGATCGGTACAGATGCGCCGGAGGTATTTCCATAATGTTCCATGTTTACCGGAAACTTTTCCAGATCCACCTTCAGGCGTTTTGCAATAGACTCAATAATGCGGTAATTTGCCTGATGGATCACAAACAGGTCTATATCATCTGCTGTATTTCCAGTTTCTTCCAGAACCTCTTTTGATACATTCTGGAACCTGCTTAACAGCAAATTTAAACACTTCCTGTCCATCCATAGTCATATAGCCAAGCTCCGGTTTCTTTCCTAATAAGAAGTTTCCGGTAGAACGGCTGCCACAGGTAAGTACCCCGCCTTTGGCTCCATTAGAATGCATATTCAGGCCGATGATACCACTTTCAGCTGCTGTTACTACTGCTGCTCCTGCTCCGTCTCCAAAGAGGACGCAGGTGCTTCTGTCTGTCCAGTCTACTAACTTGCTTAACAGATCGGCACCGACCACAAGAGCTGTCTTATAAAGACCGGAAGAAATATAGGCATGTGCAGTGCTTAAAGCAAATACGAAACCGGTACATGCAGAACTGATATCAAAGCAGGCTGCATTAACTGCGCCCACCTTTGCCTGGATCTCACAGGCTCCATTTGGAAAGCAGTAATCCGGTGATGAAGTACCCAGAATGATCGATCGATCTGCGCAGGATCTATTCCCGCCTGCTCAATAGCTTTCTTAGATGCTTTTGCCGCCATATCTGATGTACTGTCGTCTGTTGCGATCCTTCTCTCTCCGATCCCCGTGCGGCTGCGGATCCACTGGTCATTGGTTTCAACGATCTTTGACAGGTCATCATTGGTTACGATCTGCGCCGGTACATAAGAACCGGTTCCTATAATTTTTGTAGTCATTTTTCTTACCCTTCCGCAGAAATACTTTGAACTTCAAAGTAATACTACAGGAATAGATAACTTTTGTCAAGAAATATTTTTTGCAGTGGATAATTGACTTAATTTCCAAAATTTGTTACTTTCTAATTATAGTCTCTTAAGTTAGGGAATGTATGGGGAATGTACCTTGGGGGTCTTTTTGTCCTGGGATCTTTTTGTACTTGATTTTATGAGAAGATCAGATTCTAAGAGTACATTAAAACAACAGGAGGTATTTTATATGAAAACAACAGGGGTTATAAGAAAACTGGACGAGCTTGGGCGGATCACTCTTCCCATCGAGCTTAGACGAAGCCTGGATCTGGACGTAAAAAGACGCCCTTGAGATCACAGTCGAAGATGACTGCATCATCCTGAAAAAGGCAGAAAACGCAGATATCTTCACCGGTGGAACAGAAAGATCTGATTGAATACGAGGGAAAGAAAGTTTCCAAAGCATCCATTCTGGCCCTGGCAAAGCTGGCCGGACTGAAAATAACAGAATAAAGCAACTTATACTATTTATAAAAGGCTGCCGCCTCAGCAAATCGTCTGCTGTGCGGCAGCCTTTTATTTACCTGTTCTCCTATAAATCAGACCTCTTCCGGGCAAAAATCACGCATAAATCTTTTAAGAAGAAAGGTACAAAAATATGGAAATGTATAAATACGATTTTCATGTCCAATATTATTGGCAGAAAATTTGAATCCATAGCATATATCCGGATATCTCTCAGAATTTATTAATGTATTCATGGATTTTGTTTTCCCTCTCTCGCTTTTACTTCTACAGGGATAAGTGAAGTCTGGGAACGGATAAAAAGTCTGCTTCAAGGGTAGAATTTTCTCGTTTATAATAATACAGTTTATAATGCTGCTTCACCAGAGCTTCTCCCACCATATTCTCATACAAAGCACCTTTATAAACACCAAGATTCTTATTCGCACGTAAATCTTCCCTGACTCATCATCTAACATGGAAACCAGAAGCCCTGTATCTGCAAAATACAGCTTAAATGTATCCGGATCATAATTACCACCTAAAGGAAGTTCCGGAAATTCCATACAATAACAGATATTTACCATTCCCGCATCAACCAGCCATTCTGCGCAGCCGCGATAATCCCGAACCTGGCTCCTGATGCTACTTTTGAAATCTGGAATTTTTATTTTCTCTTGCAAGCTGCAATTGCGATCCTGTTAAAAACATTTAAGATCCTTGTCCGATCTATTCCCTAGGCATATTTGCGGATATCTTCTTTATAATCTGCGATCAGCTGTTTTTGAGTATCCAGTGAATTTTCAAATGTATTTTTCTTTATATATTTTGCCACTACTGCCGGCATACCGCCTAAAATGCTGAAGTCAAGAAACAATGAGTGATATACTTTCATTTCAAGATCATTAAATGGACGCAGCTCCCTCATATGAGCAAGCATATTTTCTATGGTTGTATCATCATATCCTTTTGCCCATAAAACTCTTCAAAAATCCAGGGAAAATATTTCATAGTCTTTTTTATAACCAACACTATCCTTTATTTTTCTTCCTTCGAATTTCTCTTCTCACATAAAAAATAAATGTCAGGCTGCCCACACAAATAAATATACAGACTCTTTCCCAGTTCACCTGAACACGGATATATTCTGCCTGCAGAATTGAAGCAAAACCGCTATAACTCAGAAAGAGCCAAATTCAGAGTTATTCTTTTTCATCTCTCTGAATTTGACTCTTTCTTTAAGTATTATACCTTATTTCAGCTTCATATTCTTCCATAACCATATTCATAAGCTTTTCATCTTCTGATATTCCCAGAATCTGTGCAGCTGCAGGTCTTATGCCTTTTTCAGCAATCATTTCCTGCATTCTAACCGCATTTGGATCTTCCATGTCATCATAGGCAAGTCCATATGCAATGGCTTTTGCAATATTAACCGGCTCAATTCCATGTTTCAGGCAATACATAGCAGCACCTGTAAGACGATCATGTCGTCCTAATTTTCTAATAGGATTTTCTGCTACCCGGCTGATTCTTTCTACCTCATCATCCTTTGCCTTCATGCTGCATCCCACTATCTCCAACTGCTCTAATGTAGGATGGAACTCCTCGCGGATTCCTTCAGATGCCTCTGCCAGACACCCTTTCATAAGAGCCGCAATCTCGCCATCGCGTTCTGCATCCTGTGTTGTGGTATATCCCTTTGCATAACCCATATATGCACAGGCTGCATGTGGACAGTTGTGGACAAACAATTTAATATCTTTTAAAAATTCAACTCCATCGCACACCTGCATCCATTCCACTCCAGACAAGTCTACATTGACTGGTCCCTGGATCAAAAGACTCTGCAGTGCCTTGGTTGTCAGGTCCAACGCATAGTTTGACGGTGCATTTCCACTTCTCCTTACAATTACATCACGAAATGCCACCCGTTCTCTGTACCATGTTTTTGCTTTTCTTCAGGGAGTTCTCCCAGAAACAGCGCTTCATTTTTCTCCATAATATGATTTTTATTCGTACATGACAGAATTAACAGATTCTGTTCCGGGTTATCCATCTCCCTCTTCCTTAAGCAGTGACCTATATACCGGATTGCATCTTCAATATCCTCCGGATACAGGCACAACGCGATCACATCCGCATCCACGATTCTCGCCATACAGGAATAACTATCATCTGTCTCATATGCTTCATACCCGGTTATAATTCTCTGCTCTGTCCTGTCCTTCCGAAGCACCGTAACATGATACTCTCCCTTTTCCTTCAACGCTTCTATTACCCTGCTGTCCTTGTCTAAAAAGTCACGTTCCATTTCGCTGCGTCATACACCTCGCCCAGATAAGCTTTCCCTTCCTTACCGGCACCGATAATTACAATATTACTCATAATAAAACTCCCCTTGATTTATGTATTAAAATAATCCAATAAATGAACCAACAAGACTGACAATCAGGATTGCCAGAGAAATGATCCCATAGTTTACCTTTTTTCTCTTAATAACTGTATAAATACCAAATACACACAGAAGTGGCAGCAGACCAGGTACCAGACTATTAAGTGAATCCTGAATTGAAATCATACCTCCTGACACCGGAATCGCTGCTGCAAGTTCTAATTTCACAAAGCTTGCAGACAAAGCTCCCATCATAAACATTCCTACAATACCGGTTCCCAGGATCAGCTCTTTCACCCACCCAGCGTGAAGAATTGTTTTTACTGATTCCCGTCCCACGTAATATCCTATATTAAATAGGTAACCACTGATCAGAAATGTAACCAACGGGAATATAATAGTGATAAGCGCTCCCATAATATTTCCTGTAGCCGCCATGGTACAACCTATTCCATAAATAATTGTTTTAAGCATGCCCCATGTAATGGTATCGCCAATACCAGCTAATGGACCCATCAATCCGGTTTTAATACCTGTAATAGCTGAATCAGGAATATCCTCTCCCTTTGCCTTCTCTTCTTCCATTGCAATGGTGATTCCGTGGATCGGAGTACCCCAGATAGCCTCCGTATTAAAAATTGCAATTCTCGCTTCAGCGACTCCTTAAATGCATCCCGGTCCGGATATAATTTACGGAGAACTGGAATCATACTGTAACAAAATGAAACACTTTGAAGTCGTTCAAAGGAGTTTGATATTTCAGCTGACATATACCACCGCAAGAAACTTCTTCTTAAATCTTTTTTAGTAATTTCTATTTCCTTTCGTTCCATTATGCCGCCTCCTTCTCTCTTCTAAAGCCAATGATCAGCAATGCCATACATATTCCGAATATAGCTGCACCGATCGTGGATATCTGAAAATACTGTATAAGGAAAAATCCCAGGATAAAAAACGGAATCAGCATAGATTTTCCTACCACAAAAATAGTAATCGCAAATCCTAACGCAGGTAAAACGCCTCCTGCCACACTAAGTCCGTTGGTAAACCACTCTGGACGTACATTCAGGATTTTCTGTACCATATCTGTTCCAAAATAAATCAATATGAACACCGGCGGAAAACGCAATAACAGTCCTGCTACCATGGGGTACAGTACAGCACATCTTTCAATCCCTTTGTCATTACCTTGTTCCGCATACTTATCTGCCAGATTCGCAAAATAACCGTTAATAAATCGTTTAATCTGATCCATTAAAACCCCTAACAAACCAAACGGCAACGCCAGGACAATAGCAACTGTGCATCCATTCCTGAAGCCAGTGCAATGGGAATCGCAACCACACCTGCCAGACATTCATCAGCTGGTATATTTCCTCCATTGGTCACCAATCCCACATACATCATTTCAATTCCGCTCCAATGATAAGCGCTGTTGAAAGATCTCCCATGATCAATCCAAAGGGCACCGCCATCACCAGCGGCTGGCAGAATATATGCTGTAATGTATACCCTACCCGGCACATTGCGTACCAATACCATAATCCAGCTACAACAGCCAATAATAAGTTCATAACGTTCTCCTTTCGTCTATAAACCAAACTTTTTAATTACCTTCTCAAATTCCATGCTGGGATTATCCGGAACAATATGAAGCACAATGTTAATCCCTTCATCATACAGAACTTTCAAATTTTCCACTTCCTGCTTTGAAAATGAAACCGCCTTATAAACTGGTGTCCTCCCCGGACCGTTAGGAAGTTCTCCAATCTGCACACTGTCCATCGAAAATCCCCTTGCATGAAGTCTAAGACAAGTTGCCACATCCCTGACCAGAACCAGCACTTTTCCATCTCCAAACCGGTTCCGTTCCCATTCCTCCATTGCTTTGTCTGTGTCATAAATATCCACAGAAATTCCTTTCGGTACAGCGGCCACATAGACCTCCTTCATAAAATCATCCGCAGCCAACATTTCATCTACCACCACAATTTTGTCTGCCTGTGTTACTTTCAGCCATTTAGTAATGATCGTCCATGAATCAGCCGACTGTCAATTCGAAATAGTTTTATCTCTGCCATCATTTCCTCCTGTTTTTTATCTTTTTAATGAGCAATCTTTGTGCCAACTATTATGTTAGTCATTTTTCCTCTATTTTTTCCCTATTTATCCACAGGTTTCCCTGCTTTTAAAACAAATTGTATTTTATGTGTTATTTTAATTATCAGTGTGTTGTTTTTTTGTGTTATTTAGCACAGACTGGCAATTTTCTTTCGTACATTTATAATTCCTGCTATTCCTGACTGCTTACCAATCTCAGGCAGGTCTTCCAGACTAACCTGTTCCCTGTTTTCAAGAATTCCTAATATCATTGGAAAATTCATACCAGCAACACATTCCATATGTGCATGTTTAAGGCATGATGTTGCAGCGTTATAAGGACTTCCTCCAAATAAATCCACCAGAACGATCACACCTTCTCCCGATCCATCTCCTGAATCTTATTCAACAGCCTAGACTGCAGACATACGATGTCATCCTCCGGGTTCAGTGGCAGAGAATAAAAATTTTTTGAACGCCCAAAACCATCTCCGTACTTTTTCTTTCATACTTTCACAGAATTGTCCGTGAGTCACTAATAATACTCCAATCATACACATTACCTCTTTCATGTTTTTTACTATAATTTTCAGCAAATTTCATGCCAATTTCTGTGTCAGTCCTATTCCGTGAGCAGTTCGATCAGGTATGCACATTCACTTTCCGGCACCTCAACCCCAATCAAAGACTCTAACTCCCTTAGTGCATCTTTTACGATACCAAACAACTCCTCATACCGATCCCTTTAAATGTTCTGTCTGCTTGTTCATAAAAATGTTGTCCTGTATGATTCGTTCAGCCATGCAGCTAACATGGATCATAAAGCGCAGTCGGGTTTTTCTGTCCTCTTTAAGAGTTCCCATCTTTATGATCGTCTCATAGATATGTCCTGTACAACTGCTCATTTTTTCGGATCCAAAAAGGATAATACTCTTCCCAAAGCAGTCTCCATCACAGCATCATGATCCATCCGCATTACCTCTTTCTCATGACGGACATTTTCAAATAATATCTGTTCCAGGTTTGCCATGCCATATCCGGTCTCCAGATTTTCCACAGAAATGTACGGTATTCCCTTAAGTCCCAAATCAACTGTTCCTACAACTGCCCTGGGGATAATACCGATTTTGTTCCGGATCTTTTTCCTCACCATCCTGCTTATCCATCAGATTCATATAGGTGAATTCAAACTCAATATCATAATCTTTAAACGCCTCCCGGATAATTTCTCCAAGTCTCACTGCTGTACCGCGTCCCGACACACAGGTCACTACCAGATTTACCGGTTCTTCCATTTTTCCCCTCTGCATCCCGCTAAAAAGCCTTTACAGCCATTCTTAGCCTCTTCATAGATCTCTTTTTAAATTATAGTTTCCCATTAATATTTTCCTGAGAGTATCGATTACCATTAGTGTCGATACCATTTCCACCGACATTACATTCCGTCCGGTATCCTTCGCAATCTGTTCAGCGAACCAAACCAAAGATCCCATATCCACCAGTAAAAAAAGTACTCCCAAACCCTGATCCTCTTTCTCCACCAATGTTTTCACCTGATCAAATACATCGTTTACCGATGAGTCCAAAGGCATATCAATACTCTTACAGTGCCTTGTTCCCAATATGGAATTAGCCACCTCTGCCATACTGCCAGCCGTGCTTTTTTCCATGTGATATAACGATAAGCCCGATTCTTGATTTCTCTTTCTCCACACTTTCACTGCATAAAAAAACATGGTCAGATATCCCAATTCTGAAACCGGGATTTCAATATCCAACTCTTCCTCCAGCATAGCCCGTATTATTTTCGCTGTCTTCAGCTCCTTTGGATATTTCAAAACCAGTACATTTATCTCTTCATCCTGTATAAAAGTTTTGTCCACTGATCTTTTATCAATGCCTCTACATGCATTGCCATTCCAACAACAACCGTATCCGTAAAATCCCTTTTTAATTTAATGGACGCATAATTCAAAAGCCTCCTCCACTACACCATATACTTTTGGATTCACAATTTTTAATGCTGAATCTTTAGTAGCCTTTTTGTCCTTCCATTCTGTATTCACTTAACAGCCGGTTTGTATATCCTTCAATCTCACAACTGATAATGTCCTTGATTTCATCCTTAGTTTTTCCTTGACTCTTAAATTCCATATATTTTTCTGCCAATTCTGAACATATGGATATTTCTTCAGGTCTTTCTGTCATCCCCACTATATCCATTTTGTCAGAAATATCCGAATGCCCCGAAAATCCAGAGAATAAGTTTCATCATTTTGCAGGAAAAGGATCAAATCATTGGTCTGGATCCGATGTTTACTATAATCCAACCAGATGTATTCTGGCAGACTTGTCCTGTCTACTTCCACCCGTTCACGGTTTGTACCAATCTTAAATGCCAGAAATGCCCTCGCACAGATCAGTTGCACATCTGCACGCAGTTGTCCCATATTTCCGGCACACTCATATGTAAGCAGGGCAAGAAGTGCTTCTTTATCCACATGGAGCGTCTCCCCCATGTTCCTCTGTTCATGGGAGAAAAATTGTCCGATCAATTGGAGACGTTCTATCAGGGAGCGTTCAGACAACGGCGGCATTTTATTACCACTGGCATTCTGCGCAAAATGTCTTTAATAATGATGTATCAAGATTCTCTGTTGTAGCACCAATAATCATAAGACTGGCTTTTTCTGTGGACTTCCGTCTCTCCAAGACGTCTGTAAATCCCTTTATCCATAAGCAAAAAAAAGCATCTCCTGCCCATCCGCAGGCAGCCTGTGGATTTCATCCAAAAACAGTATTCCTTCGTCAGCCAGTTCTACAAGCCCCGGCTTATCCGTCAATGCTCCTGTAAACGCTCCTTTTTTTATAACCAAACAGCTGCGACATAAGAAGCTGCGGATTCTCTGCATATTCCGCACAGTTAAACACAACAAATTTTGCTTCCGGCTGGATAATATTCATATACTTCGCATATTCATACATCCGTTCAGCAAAGGTGGTTTTACCAGTACCTGTTGGTCCGGTAAGCAATGTATTTAATCCTTTTGGAGGATAAAGAACCGCCGATTTTGCCTGCTGTACACTCTTTTTAACGATTCTTTTTCTCCGATCAGAAAGAAAAACTCATCCTTTGCTTTCTGGCCATTTTCTTCATCTGTGTATCCAGCCGGCCAAAATATACGGGACGTCCATTTGATTTTTCTACTCTTCCTTCTCTTACAAGATCATTCAAATCCCGACTTACATTGGAACGATCATATCCCAGGGGCATCTGCTATATCTGATGACTCAATCTGTATTTCTCTCTTTTTCCAACTTGGCAAGCTCACACTGTCTTTTTAATGTCTCAAAAATAATATCCTTTCTTTTCATACTCCACCTCTTTATAAATATTTTCAGCCATTATAACACACTTTGATTATAACACCATGTGATTTGACACGCTATCAGCGAATGTAAAATAAAAAATAACTGCCACGCAATATACTCTGCATGACAGCTATCTTTTTCTAAAACTTAATATCATTACAGCAGCTGCTGATACACATCCCTCTTGGATATGCCTCTGTCCTTTGCAACTGCTTTCATTGCTTCTTTTTGTCCATTCCCTGTGACAGATAATGCTCCATATGCTCTTCAATAGGCATCTCTTCCCAGGCGCGTATCTCTTCTTCACGGATCTCTTCTACCGGCTTTCCGGCAATGACGATGACACACTCGCCTTTTGGTTCTTCGGTTTCGTAGTGAGCCAGTGCTTCTTCAAAGGTAGTCTGGAAGGCACTTTCAAACTTTTTGGTAAGTTCCTTGCAGATAGTGATCTTCCGGTTTCCCAATGCCCCATACAGATCTTCTAATGTTGCCACCAGATGATGAGGGGCTTCATAGACGATCATGGTCCTGGTCTCTTTTTTCAGCTCTTCCAGAATCCTCTGGCGCTCTTTTTTATCACTTTTTCTGCAGGCAGAAATGCCTCAAAGCAGAACCTTCTGGTAGGAAGCCCGGACATGGTAAGGGCTGTGATGCAGGCAGCAGGACCTGGAAGGGAAGTCACCGAATACCTGCTTCATGGCACTGTCTTACCAGTTCTTCCCCTGGATCTGAAATTCCCGGTGTTCCCGCATCTGTGATCAGGGCAATGTTGGTTCCCTCTGCCATTTTCTCTACCAGATATTTTGCCTTTTTCCACCTTGTTATACTCATGATAACTGGTCATAGGCGTTTTTATGTCAAAATGATTTAATAACTTGATACTGTGCCTTGTATCTTCCGCTGCGATCGATCTGCCTCTTTTAATGTTTTTAACACCCGGTAGGTAATATCTTCCAGATTACCGATGGGTGTTGCACACAAATATAATTTTCCCGTCATGTACTTTTCCTCCGCTTAAGCACATTTGTCCCGGACGCAGAACGCCCACTTCTGGCGTCAACGCATCAACGTCCGGCATCCGAAACGCTTTAATACCCATACGTAGTCCGTATCTCCTGTGAATACTCCCCTGTTCTCATCAAACACAATAACCGGCGCCTCCACCTTCATCAAAGCTTTTCCGCCTCTTACTGCTTCAATGAGTACCATATTAGCTTCCCGGTCCTTATAGGGATGTACAAATTTCATCCGTTTGGGTTCCAGACCATACTGCTTCATGGTCTGTAATATTTCGATCAGTCTTCTCGGCCTGTGGACCATGTAAAATCGTCCCCTGGTTTTAGCACCCTTGTGCCTTCCCTTACCACATCATCTAAGGTGCAAAGCACCTCATGGCGAGCAATAGCCTTGGCATCTCCCGGATTTTGATTCCATGGGCATCATTCATATAAGGCGGATTGCTGGTGACTACATCAAAAGAAGCCAGTGCAAACCTGCTTCCGGCCTCCTTGATATCTCCTGTTACGATCTCCACCTTTTCTTCCAGATGATTGTATTTCACACTTCTCCTGGCCATATCTGCAGACTCTTCCTGGATCTCAAGACCGGTAAAATGCTTTCCTTTTGTTTTTTGCCTCTAAAAGAATAGGGATAATACCGGTTCCTGTTCCCAGATCCAATGCCTTCTCTCCCGGCTTTACCACTGCAAAACCGGACAACAGAACTGCATCCATACCAAAACAAAAAGTACCTTTTTCTCTGGATAATACCGTAATGATTTCTCTGAAGATCATCGATCCGTTCATCATCTCTTAAAAGGATATTTCCTTCCTGTCTCCAGCTGTGTTCCATTTCACTATTTATCATTCAGCTTTGACTTTCCTTCCCGTTTTTCCAGTGCTTCCAGTTTCTTTAACTCTGCAGCTTCTTCCTGTTTTTCGCCGCCTTTGCCCTTCTTCCTTCTGGGCTTGAATTTTAACTGATCCACCTTGTACTCACGGATCTCTTTTTCATCCTTATCCACGATCACGATCACTTTTACAGTCTGGCGCAGAACATTGACACTGTGTACTTCTCCTTTAAGGCCGTCTGAAGTTGTAACTGCATCACCAAGTCCCGGCAGCCTGCTGTTTAATACCTCATAGGTCTCTTCTTCATTTTTCAGGCAGCACATCAGTCTTCCGCATACACCGGATATTTTAGTCGGATTTAAAGACAGGTTCTGCTCCTTTGCCATTTTAATAGAAACCGGGATAAACTCAGACAGATAAGAATGACAGCACAGCGGTCTTCCGCAGATACCGATTCCTCCCATGATCTTAGTCTCATCTCTCACACCTACCTGGCGCAGCTCGATACGGGTCTTAAATATACTTGCAAGATCCTTTACCAGCTCTCTAAAGTCAATTCTTCCATCTGCCGTAAAGTAAAACAGCACCTTATTATTATCGAATGTATATTCCGCATCGATCAGTTTCATCTCCAGGTTGTGTTTTTGATCTTTCCCTGGCAGATCTTAAATGCCTCTTTTCTTTTTCTTTATTTTTTGCCTCAATGGCGCGGTCCTCATCTGTTGCCATACGGATCACCGGCTTTAAAGGTGGTATTACCTTTGTCTCATCTACTTCCCTGTTTCCTAAAACTACATAACCGTATTCAATGCCTCTGGCAGTTTCAACGATCGCATGATCTCCGATCTTTATCTGACGGCCTGCCGGATCAAAATAGTAGATCTTTCCTGCAGTCCGAAAGCGCACTCCGATTACTGTCAACATTTTTTGCTTATTTTCCTTTCTTAAAAATCTTAAAACACCTTAATTCTCTTTCATAGTCAGAAGCAGAAGCTCCATGACCAGTTCCATATTTACATTGGCATCCAAACGGACTCTGGCCTTGTCAATCGCCTCTAAGATCCGTTCCAGCCCTTCATAGCTGCTTAAAGATGCCGCCTTCTTTACTGCCGAAAATTCATCTTTGAAAATAAGAAGGTTTAAGTCCTTCGTTGTTTTATACATCAGGATATCCCGGTACCACATCTGCATAAAATCCAGACATTCCTTAATATCCGTATTGTCATCTTTTAATTTACGGATCACATCTAAAAGCTGGGAAATATCCATATCCTTAATCTCTTTTAACAGCCTTAAAATCTCTTCATACATCATCTTAAAGTCCTCGGACTGGGCCAGATGGATTGCCTTGCCCAGATTTCCTCTTGCAAACGCACTGTATATTTCTGCCTGAACATCCTTTACCTGAAGCTTGTCTTCCAGATAACCCTTCACAACAGAGTCTTTTAATGGTTTCAGTTTCAGCTGTACACATCGTGAAAGAATGGTCTGTAAAAATGTATCCGGATTCGTAGTCAAAAGCATGATCACTGCATAGGCCGGCGGCTCCTCTATGGTCTTTAAAAGGGCATTCTGGGCCTGCACCGTCATTTTCTGTGCTTCATCCACGATATAGATCTTATACTGGCTGCTGTATGGACGCACCATAATGGTATCATTGATCTGCTCACGGATATCATCCACACCAATACTGGCCGGTTTTTCATGAGTAACGTAAATCAGATCCGGATGATTGCCAGACAGCACCTGCTTACACGCATGACATTGCATACACGGTTCTTTTTTCCGTCTTCTTCACATAAAGAGTCATGGCAAAAGCGTTGGCAAGGGTTTTCTTTCCCATCCCTGCTTCACCGCTTAAGATATAAGCATGGGAAACATTTCCTATTGTTGCAGCGTTCTGAAAATGCTCTTTGATCTGTTCATGTCCCAAGATGTCTTTAAATATAAGCATTATGGCCACCTCCCCGGGTATCGTCCTGCACTTCTGCCCTTTAACAAGCTTATCACTATGATAACATAATTATTTTTTGATGTACACACTTTTTCCCTGGAGCAAAACAGTGTACTCTCGGAATCTTTTTGTACTTGATTTTGCGAGAAGATTTTTTGTCAATTGTGCCCAAATTTCTGAGGCGTTGGCGTTGCGTCCGCCTCTGAAATTCGGGTGCAACTGGCGGAAAATCGGCCGCAAAGGCAAGTGCAGAAAAGACTCCGAGAGTACAAAACAGTGTATCAGTATCCCCGGACCCGTTCCTGGTACTCTGATGGTGCTATCCCCACTACTTTCTTAAACTGGGCGCTGAAATAGGCAGTATCTGAATACCCCACTGAATCCGCCACCTCATATACCTTTAACTTTCCCTCTTTTAATAATTCCATTGCCACCTTCATGCGATAATGGGAAAGATAGGTTGTAAATGTATAATCCGTTTCTTTTTTGAATACACGGCTTAAATAGCCTTCGCTGATCTGCAGCTGCTCTGCCACAGTACTGATATTGATATCTTCTTTATAATGTTCACAGATATATTTAATTGCCTGCTCTACATATTTATTTTTTTCGCTTTTCTGCCTGCATTAAACCGGAAAACAGGCGTTTCCTCCTCTTCCTTCTGCCGGATCTGGTCTCTTTCCTCTAACTGGGCAATAATACGAGTCACTGCCTGTTCAAGATCACCGTCTTTTAATGGTTTTAACAGGTAATCACTGACTCCCAGCTTCACTGCACTCTGGGCATATTTAAAATCCCCATAAGCTGTCAGGATAATGAATTTCGCTCTGTTTCCCTCACAACGCAGCATCTGGATCATTTCCACGCCGTCCATACGGGGCATTTTCAGATCTGTAACAATAATATCCGGCGAAAGACGGCGGATCGCCGCTGCCCCTTCTTCCCCATTGGCAGCTTCCCCGGCGATCGTGCAGTTTAACGCTTCCCAGTTAATAGTACATATAATACCTTTTCTGGCGATTTCTTCATCTTCTACCCCTACTACTTTATACATCGTCCCCCTCCATCCTGACAGGAAGACTTAAAGTGACAGTTGTTCCATCTTCTGTCACCTCTGCCTTCAGACCATATTCATTCCCATAATACAATTTTAATATCCTCATAATATTATAAAGCCCCAGGTGCCCGTCCCTTTTCTCTGGTTCCGGGCTGTTGATCCAGGCCAGTATCTCTGGACTCATTCCACATCCATTATCGGTGATAGAAATATTTAAAACATCCCTTCACGACCTGCGTAAATACAGATATATCCATTTTCACAGCCTTCCAGACCATGTAGGATAGCATTTTCCACTAATGGCTGTAAAATCATTTTCGGAACCAGGCACTCCTCTAACTGATCCGGTATCTCCTTTTCGCACAAAAACGTCCGGTAAAACGGATCTCCTGTACTTCTACATAACTGTCAATGGTCTCTAATTCCTCTTTTAAAGGGATAAACATCTTACTGGAAATGCTTTTCGCAATATAACCGCCAGATTTTCCGCCAGCACAGCGATCCGTGGCATCTGGCGTATCCTCGCTTCCCATTTAATAGTATCCAGTGTATTATAGAGAAAATGAGGATTTAACTGGGTCTGGTATAATTTTAATTTTGTTTCATTAAGGTCTTTCTGCCTCTGAACCTTATCTTCCAGATATCGCCCCAGATCTTCCGTCATCTGGTTAAAGCTGCTGGTCAGGCGGCCCATTTCATCATTTGACTGCGGACGGATGCGGATGGAAGATCTCCCTTTTTTACTTTTTCCATAGCTTCGTCTAATGTCTGTACCGGGCGGGCAATACTTCCTGTAAGTACACCAGATACAGCCAGACATAAAAAATAATCCCAGCGCCGACAGGCACGGCTGACGGTCCACATGGTCTGGACAGCCGGCTGGCTCATGGGTGCCCTGACGGCATAACAGAAAATAAAAACCATTTTTGCCTTTGTTACTTACCAGATACTGTTCCCTGTCATGGCCTGCATCAGACATTTTCCTGTTTTCCAGTATCTTTTCCATCTTGTCACCTGGGCGAACCTGAATCTTGTCCTGACCTGAACAGTACACCGTCCGTTTATGAGCATCTAAAAGCAGCAGCATATCACCAGATGACACTTCTGCTCCTAAAAGGTCATCCAGATTTTCCCTGGTAAAATCAAAAACAATATAACCAGTCCTGGCACCTCCTCTGTATATAACGGTCTTGCCCCTGAAGCAAAATATCTCTGTCTGTAATAGAAAGATCGGGATCTGTGCGGTAATATACAATATTATCTGTCTTTGATGCCTTTCTTAACAGCCCCCAGAATACCGGCAGATCTTTTTCCTTTCCTTCTGTGTCCAGTTGTATAGAGCAGATGGCCACCTGCATCATAAATGGAAAACTGAGCATAGCCGGATGTTTCCTGTGTAGCCTGATATAAAGAAAGATACATTTCCCTCTGATGGTCTGCCTCACTTTTTTCGATCATAGTCCGGGCCGTTTTTTATCTGCTGCAATAGTCTGGCAGGCTTCCTCGCATTTTCAAAAACTGCTTCCAGTCTTGCCTCTGCCTTTATAATCTGTGTCCGCCCTTCATCTAAATCCTGACGTTCAAGAGCTGCTGTAAACAGCCGGATCATAACCACACTGGAACACAATAAAGGCACCAGCGCTGTCAGCAGACAGGCCAGGAAGATCTTTTTATGAAATGAAAGCTTATTTAATATCCTCATCTTTTTCCTGCCTTCTCCATTACTGTTCATGAACTTCATTGCCCTTTTCTTCCATAATGGTCTTCCAGGTGCTTAAAACTTCCTGCTGACTTAAAAGCCTCTGCTTCAGATCCTCAGCAGATGTATCCTTATTAGTAACAGCATCTTTTGCAGGCTGACGTAAAAGCTGGGTCTGTAAAAGCCATTTTGTATCATCACAGATAGTATAGTCCACAAATTCTTCTGCAGCATCTATATTGGGAGTTCCTTTCCGTATAGCAGTTCCCTCTTCAAAAAGGCATCCCCTTTCTTCAGGATAAATATAATCTACATCCTGCGCTGCAATAACAACGCTTTCGCTGCCTCTTCTGAGGTAACGCCAATGGAATAACGGCCGTCAGAAATGCCCTGTTCCACTTCTTTAAAGGTTTCTGGCATCTGATACTGCATATTTTCTGCTAAAAATCCAGAAATTCTTCTTTTTCACTGTTTTGGCCGCCTCTGTAAAAAGCGGCAGCCGCCATATCTGACTTAAGGGGGTCCGGCACTGCCACACGTCCTTTCCACCGTGGTTCCAACAAACTATCCCAGCCAGTTGGCAGTTCTCTGTAGGTCACTACATTGGTATTATATAAAATAACAAAGGATACGGTCGAATATCCGGTCAGGCATCCTTATATGCCTGCCAGTATTCCCTTTCCTTCTTCTAATGCATCCGCACTGATACCAAAAAGCCACATCCCATTCTGCCTCTTTGTTTTCCAGCCGGGAAAGCATCTCCTTTGCTGAGCCTGTTTCCACCTTTACATTCCAGCCGGTTCGCTCTTCAAATTCCTTGATCACAGGCTTCCATTCTTCTGGTTCCTGTGCTGTAAATACAGACAGATCATAGTTTTCTGTTTCTGCCGGTTCCTGCACCGGAGCATCCTTCTGGCTGCATCCTGTAAGACCTGCACCAATGGATAATACAGCCCCAGATAATACAACAGATAAAAGAACAGGGGAACGCCCTTGTTTGCATTCCCTGTTCTTTTTTATGCTGCATTTCTGTCTGCTTTTCCTGTATACATACTATAACGCCCCTTGTTTGACTGGCAACAAATATCTGCGCGCAGACGCTTTTTCTCTACGCTCATAATATACCAGAAAAAGCTTTGTATTTCCATATTTTACAGACTCAAAAGCGTTCAAATACCACACACAGGCGCGAACTGCATCTTCCTCTTTTCCATTTCGCAAAGATACGCAGCAGCGGCTCAGTACCTGAAAATCTGGCGCTTACCCAGCCGCCATTTTTTTAAAGTAGACCTTGCAGCCGTCCTGATAAGAAACACGGACACCTCAAACGGCAGTTGTGGCAGTTTCTGTTCTCCTAACAGCATTCTATGGATCCGCGCCTTTTCTTCTGCTGTAAAGCGATAGCTGCGCTCTTCCATATGAGTTTTCCCCATACTGGTCTTCAATATCCTTTACAATTCCAGAAAGGCTCTTACCTGTAACAGCGATCATTTCTACAAGAAGGCTTGCAGCGTAGATGCCGTCTTTTCCATGGATATGTCCTTTACAGTCAGCCCACCGGAAGATTCACCGCCAATGATCGCACCTGTCTCCTGCATCTTTGCAGAAATATACTTTAAAACCTACCGGCACTTCGTAACATTTCTGTCCAAAGCTTTCTGCTACCTTATCTAACATATGGGTAGTTGCCAGATTGCGCACAGCATCCCCCCCGCCATCCTTTATATTTCAGAAGATAATAATACAGCATAACTAAAATCTGGTTGGCATGAAGATAATGCCCCTTATCATCAATAACGCCTAACCTGTCTGCATCACCGTCCGTTGCAATACCAATATCACAATAACGGTCCAGCACATAGTTCTGAAGGTTCTTAAGGGTATCTTGTGCCGGAGCCGGCATCTTACCTCCAAAAAGCGTATCATGCTGGGCATTAATGGTCTCTACCGTACATCTTGCAACTGCCAGAATGGTGCTTAAAAGCCGTCAGGCTGACACCATACATGGGATCAACTGCTACCCTTAAATCTCTTTCTGATCGCATCTACGTTGATCACAGATAAGATATTATCCAGATATTCATTCATTGGATTGATTTCTTCTACAATGCCCTGTTTCACCAGTTCTGTGTAACCTGGCGGCGGCATCTGCCCATCTTCTTCATGACATGGTGTATACAGTTTTTCTGCTTTCCAAAGCCATTTTTCAATGTCCTTTGTCTGGATTTCATCTGCATCCCTTCCTCCATATGTAAACACCTTGATACCATTGTAGATTGCCGGATTATGGCTGGCTGTGACCATCATTCCATAGTCCAGTTCATGTTTCATCACATAAAACATTAACAGAGGTGTTGGTGCGCTGCGGTTTACAAACTGTACATGGATCCCTTCTTTTCCAAGGATCTGACATGCCCAGATCACAGCCTCTTTGGAAAGGAAACGACGGTCATAACCGATGACCACACTTTTTTGTATCTTTATGTTCTGCCTTCATTTTCAGGCACATGGCTAAGGTCAGTTTCTGTATATTTTCCTTGGTAAACTCTTCTCCGATGATCGCACGCCAGCCGCCAGTTCCAAATTTTACCATTTTTGTTCCTCCTATGTTGAAGAATGTCCTCGCAGAGTCTTTCCTGCACCTGCCTTTTGTGGCCGATTTTCTGCCTGCTTATAACCACACTGCTGTGCAGTATATTGGTTTAAACAATGGATACCTTACCTTTACTTACCTTCAGGAAGATAAGCAGGAAATAACTGTACTGACAGTAAGGATCGATGCCAGCGCTGCCGCTGTACCAAAAGCTGTTTCTTACAACCTCTGTATAAATAGCTACAGAAATGGTACTTGTCTTGCCGCCGTAAAGCATAACGCTGGAAGACAGCTCATTGATACAGGTGATCCAGCTTAAAATAGCGCCGGATAATACACCAGGTGCCATTAATCTTGCTGTTACCTTAACAAAAGGTCTGCATAGGCGATACCCCAAGGCTGATAGAAGCTTCTTCTACACTTGGATCCATCTGCTGCAAAAAAGCACTGCCGGGAGCGTACTGTATAAGGCAGTTTTCGTAGCAACAAAGGCGATGATCATAATCACTGCTGTACCTGTAAGGATCACCGGTTCCTTGTTAAACGCCACGATCAGGGCTGATACCAAGAACAGCGCCTGGAATTACAAACGGGAACATGATCAGCAGATCCATTAACTGTCCTGCAAAGCCCTTCTGCCGCACAACGATATAGGAGATCAGCATACCGATGATGATGATAAATACAATAGCAATGGTTGAAAATACAAATGTATTGCGGATATTGGTCCACAGACGATTAAAAATAGTAATATAGCTTCCCAGACTGAAGCCCTTCTTAAATCCTGTAAAATCACTCTTAATAAAGCTGCTGACAATGACTACGATCTGAGGAAGGATACCTATAAATGTAACCAGCATAACCGGGAATGTTGCCAGGAAACGCTTTACTCCGTGAAGTTCTTCTTCCTTTGGCGGGCGCATGGCAGTCATTACATAATTCTTCTTTGTAACAAAATGCTTCTGCACCAGAAGGACTGTAGTAGAACAGAATACCACCACTACAGAAAGGGCACTTGCCAGATGGGCATTTCCGCCGATCTCACTCATGTACTCGTTGTATACAAGAACCGGAAGTACCATATAACCTTCACCGATGAGCATTGGAGTACCAAAGTCTGCCAGGCTGGTCATAAATACCATGATCGCGCCAGCTGCAATAGACGGAAGGACGACCGGCAGTGTAATAGTCCACAGTCTGCGAAGCTTATTGCTTCCCAGGTTCTCTGCTGCCTCTTCCAGGCTGGAGTCAATACTTCCCATAGCACCGGATGTATACAGATACACATAAGGAAACAATTTAAAGGTAAATACCAGGATAATACCCAGTTTTCCGTAAATGCTTGGAAGGTGGATACCAAACTGTGAAAACATATTTGTTACCAGTCCAGAACGTCCAAAAAGCATGATCCAGCTATACGCACCGATAAATGGCGGACTCATAAGGCTCATGATAATAAAAATATGGATGAACTGCTTGCCCCATATATTATACCGTGACATTACATAGGCAATAGGAACACCTACGATCAGCGTTGTAACCGTTGTGACCACGGATACAAAAATACTTCTTCCCAAAGCGGAATAATAATATTTCTTTGTAAAAAACCTGATGTAGTTTTCAAAAGTAAAACCGTCTACCTTGGTTGAGAAAAAAAGCTTCCGGGTGATCAGGGTACAGAAGGGATAGATCAGAAATACCAGCATAAATCCCACAACTGCCACTTTCACCCAGAACCAGAAGTCTAACTTTTTCCGGAACTTACCATGATATCACCTCCTGGGTCGCTGCATCGTATACGCCTACGGCGCGGATATCAAAGTTTACCTTTACTTTTTCACCGTCCGGGCGCAACTCATGTACATCCTTTGTATACTCATTTAACTGTACAGTCTGTCCATTATCCAACAGGATCTCATATTCAATAAAATCTCCCAGGAATGTGGAAATGGTAATAGTTCCCGGCAGTCCCTCTTTATCATCAAAAAACAGCTGCTCCGGTCTTGCGGAAATGATGCCTTTACCATTAAATGGCTTTTTAAAGTACAGATAATAGAGCATTCTCCCTTAATATCCAGAACTGCCTTACCTGGATCATCCCTTTAACATCACACTCTACGAAATTGGAAACGCCGATAAATCCGGCTACAAAAGTATTTTCCGGCTTTTTATAGATTTCCTCCGGGTTCCCACCTGCATAATATTTCCTTCCTTCATAACAGCAATCCGGTCGGAAATTGCCAGTGCCTCTTCCTGGTCATGGGTTACATAGATGGTAGTGATCCCCAGACGGCGCTGCAGTTTCTTAATAACGGTTCTCATCTGTACCCGCAGCTTTGCATCCAGATTTGACAGCGGTTCATCCATTAACAGAACTCCCGGTTCAATAACAAAAGCTCTTGCCAGGGCTACCCGCTGCTGCTGTCCGCCTGAAAGCTCATTTGGCTTTCTGTCCTTTAATTTGCCGATCTGTACCAGTTCCAGAGCTTCTTCCACTTTTCCGGGAATCTGATCTTTAGGACACTTCTTCGCTTTCAAGCCATATGCTACATTTTCAGCCACTGTCAGATGTGGGAAGATAGCATAGTTCTGGAAAACCATACCAATATCTCTCTTATGAGCCTCTAGATTATTGATCACCCGGTCATCAAAACAGATCTCACCTCCGTCTACTGTATTAAATCCTGCGATCATACGCAGAAGAGTGGTTTTTCCGCATCCGGACGGCCCTAAAAGGGTAAAAACTCTCCCTGCTTAATATCAAGGCTTACCCCGTTTAATGCTGTAAAATCACCGTATTTTTCACGGCATTTTTAATGATCACTGCATGGCTCATATCTGGTCCTCCTTTTTGATCTGGAATCTTTCTACTATGCACTTCCCAACTGCTTTTTCTGAAAGACACTCCCACTTTTCCATTGCCTATATATGTGAAAAGACTGCCCGCCCGCCAGGGCCAGGCAGTCTTTCTATTATTTATTTACATATCACTACTTACTTTTCATTTTCTTAAAAATCAATTCACCATAATATCATTAAAGTGTTCAATAATGGACTCTTTTTCATTTGCAGCCCAGTCAAAATCATAATCAACCAATACCAGGTCGCTGAGCTTTGCCAGCCCCTCTGCAACGTCCATATCACTTCTTACAGGACGACGGCCACAGTTTTCACTCTGCTCTGTCTGGCACTCTTTGGAAGTTACAAAATCAATGAACAATTTTGCGTTCTCTTCATTCAGGGCATCCCTTAACAAGAGCTACACCATCAGGAACTGCACTGGTTCCATCCTTTGGATATACAAATCCAACTGAAGGATCATCCTTATACTGAACAGCTGCTTTTTTCAAGAGTAAGCCCTACATAGAACTCACCATCAGCTACCATCTTGTGGCACTTACCTGAAGAATCAACGATCTTTCCATCCAGTTGTCATACAGTTTCTTGATGAAATCCCATCCATCTTCCTTACCGCCATGTCCCAGGATCATAGTACATAACTGGGTATATGCAGAACCGGATTTAGATGGCAGGCAGTATGCAATTTTTCCCTTCCACTCAGGCTTTGTCAGATCTTCCCAGGACTCAGGAATGGTCATTCCGTCTTTTTCGATCGATCTTTATTGTAAAACAGTACCATTGGCAGTGGGCTTTCACCGATCCACTTGTCATCTGGATCCTTATACTCTTCTGCGATCACATCATCATTTGCGCACACATATGGTGCAAAATAATCCTTAAATGCAGCCAGTGAGTCAGCACCTCCGCCCCAGAGTACATCAGCAATCGGATTAGCAGACTCAGCTGCAATACGGTTGCAAAGCTCTCCAGTTCCGGCTGCTACTACTTCTACCTTAACATTTGGATATTTCTCCATAAACAGGTTCACACCTGCATTTAACGGATCTGCATCATGAGGAGAATACACAACTACTGTACCGGTGTAATCTTCCGGAGCTTTCTCTGCTGATGCCTCAGACTCTTTTGCTTCTTCCTTAGACTCTTCCTTAGCCTCTGCTGCTGTTGTTTCCTCTGCCTTGGTCTCTGCCGGTGCTGCAGTAGTAGCGGTATTTCCGCCTCCGCATGCTGTCATGCTCAGTACCATCATGGCTGCCAGTGACGCTGCTACAAATCTTTTTCTTCATATACACCTCTCCTTTTCTATGTACCTTTCCGGTACATTTCTTCCGGTCTCACCGGAAATTAAATTTTGCAGTTTAAAACTGCTTCTCACGTTCTTTGAAGTTTTTGTTACATCTCTCATATACTGTAACTTTTTACTTCTGATGATGATATTATATATTTTATTATGCATTTTTCCATTTGTTATTCTAACTTTTGTTGTGTTATTCTGAACTTTTGCATAATTTTTATATTATTTCAAAATATTATATATGCACATTATACATATATCGACATAAAAGACCGCCATGATAAATGCAGCCGGTTTATTGCATTTATTCACAGCAGTCCTCTCTTCATTTATATGTACTCTCAGGTCTTTCATGCACTTGCCTTTGCGGCCGATTTTCCGCCAGTCGCACCCGAATTTTATCAACGTACGCACCGCGTACGCCTCAAAAATTCGGGCACAACTGACAAAAAATCTTCTCGCAAAATCAAGTACAAAAAGATTCCGAGAGTACATTTATTTATGATAATGTCACCGCAAGATGATATATCCTTTTACCATGATTTTTACCACTTATAATGCTTGATCAAAGCCTGGGTTCCCCAGATCTCCCATGCCTTCATTTTCCAGTTTTTACAGATTCCAAGAACATCCTCTAATACATCTAACCTGGTTCCTCTTTCAGATGCTTCCTCATCTGCAATGCCCATATCCTTGATAAAATGTTTTAAGAAAAAAGCCCGGCGCATAATCATCTTTTGCTGCCTTGAAGCTACATTGTTCATCTGGGCACTTCCAGCTGCACCGGTGGAAATAGATTTAAGCATTATATCTACATCCAGTCCTGCATTCTTTGCGTAGACCATAGCCTCACATGCACCTGCTAAAGCACCTGCAATGGCGATCTGGTTGCACATCTTGGTGTGCTGTCCGTTTCCTGACTTTCCTTCGTAGTTGATGTCCTTTCCCATTGCCTCAAATACAGGCAGACAGGTATCAAAGTCCTCTTTATCGCCGCCTGCTAAAATAGTCAGTGTTCCTGCCTTTGCGCCGCTGTCACCGCCGGTTACAGGGGCATCTAAGCCATGGAGACCACGTTTCTTTGCCTCTTCGTATATCTGCTGATCCAGCTTCGGGCTCGTGGTTGTCATATCGATCAAATATGTGCCTTTATCTGCATTTTCAAGGATACCATTTTCCCCGAAGTATACCTCTTCAACATCCTTAGGATAACCAACAATGGTAATGACCACATCTTTTCCTTTGGAGCAGTCTGCAACTGTATCACACCATGCAGCGCCCCCTCTGCGATCACATCTTCCACCTTTGACTTTGTTCTGGTATAAATAGAAACCTCATAACCAGCCTTCATCAGATTGCGCACCATAGATTTTCCCATAATGCCAACGCCAATAAATCCAATTTTCTTTAACATCTGTTTCTCCTTTCCTTCGTTACACAAAATGTCCTTTATGATTTCTTCTATACACGGTTCAATCCCAGTATTTTCATATTGTTTTATGATCCCACACTGATCCAGACGTTCTTTAGAAAAATCTTTTTCATCTGCCAGGAATCTTCGGCACATTTCCGCATATTTGGGATTTTTCTGGGTATTTTCCCTGTTTAATGCCCGCTGTAAACGCACACCATCTTCCACATGGATATACAAAGGGACCATAACTTCTGCCCCATAATATTTACAAAGCCCTTCATAAGACTCCAGCGTCCCCATCATAAGATAACTGCAGGAACCCAGGTCGATCTGACCGTCATCTGCTGTGAAATAACTCCATGGCCCGTAAATAGTATCGTAGGTGCGGCATTCGATCACTTTACCTGCATCCTTCATAGCCTGAAGCTGCTTCTCATCTGTAAAAATGTATTCCACACCATTAGTCTCCCCATCACGGATGGGTCTGGTGGTATACATGCGGACAGTCCCCAGTTCCGGCATTTTCTTTACCAACCGCTTGTAAATAGTATCCTTTCCTGAGGCACTTTTCCCCATTACATAATAAATCTTTCCCATTATGTTTCCATCTTTCTCTCTGTTTTCAAATGGACATGTCACCTGACGATGCCATTACCTGTATAGTGAAAAGATCCGTATCTTCCAGTCCCTGGACCGGCAGATCTTTTTCTATATAATCCTGTAATGTTTCCAGTATTTCTTCTGTGATCCGCTCTCCCGGTGCTAAAAGCGGAATACCCGGTGGATAAATATAGGCAAATTCTCCACAAATGCGGCCGCTGCTTTCTCTTAAAGACACTATTTCTTTTTCCCCATCTATTGCTTCAAAAACAGGCATTACCTGCATTGCATGGCGGCTGTAAACATTAGCCTCAGGCTCATTATTGCAGATTTTTCCAGATTTTTCCAGATTTTATCAATTTCCAGCAACGCCTTTTTCAGATGCTTCAGCCCCTTTTTGCTGTCTCCAATAGCTGCAATGGCTGTTACGTAATCGGCACCGCACATTTCCATTTCAGATGATATTTTTCCCTTAAGATCCGGGAAAGCATTTCCCCGTAAGCCCGCTGCCTCTTACTGAAACAACGATCTTGGAAATATCCACATCAGAAATTCCTGCTGTTCCTACCAGATTCTCTTCCACCAGGCGTAGGTATTTCATTTTCCCCAGTTTTTTTCCGTATTTTAAGCAAATCAGCTTCAAATTCAGCCACTTTACCTTCTTTTCTATACTGATCCATAAGAAAAATGTTGTTCTCAATGGACGCCATCAGCACATAAGAAGGGCTGCTGCTCTGGTAGATCTGAAGATACCGCTCTATCTTTTTAATGTCCAGATAGCATCCTCCATCCGGCCTGTTATTTTTTAACATGGAGCAAAGCTGTCTGGGTCAGACTTGGCAGTGTTTATGCACACTCTGGATCACTGCATCTGCCCCCAGTTCAAGGGCTGACTTTGGAAATGCATCTCCATAAGCAAAATGCGCACCATGAGCCTCATCTACAATCAGAGGAATTCCTGCTTTATGGGCAACATCTGCGATTGCTTTCACATCTGAAACAATCCCGTCATACGTAGGAGAAACCATCAGCACAGCCTGGATATCCGGCTCCTCTTTTAATGCCTTTTCCACATCTTCTGGCAAAATACCTCCCTGTATCCCCAATCCTGGGACCGGTTGTGGATAAACATAAACTGCCTCCAGATGGTTTAAATAAATTCCGTGATACACAGCCTTATGGCAATTTCGGCTGACCAGTATCTTTCCTCCATGGGAAACCGCTGCACTAATGGCAGACAGCAGCCCGCAGGTACTTCCATTTACAAAGATACCATGTACGGTCAGAACCGTAAAGGCATGATGCCCATTCCATAGAATCTTTTAAGATCCCCTCTGCATGATGAAGATTGTCAAAGCCGTCAATTTCTGTTATATCCACCGAAAATGGATCTGGAAAGGATAGTTTAATTCCCTTTGCCCTCTTATGTCCCGGCATATGAAAAGGATACATATCTGATTTCCGGTACTTTTTTAAACGTTCAATGAGAAGTTCCTCTTTTTTCACCTTTTTTCTGCTCCCCGGTTCCCGCATAAAGCCCTTTTTTCATTCTGCAGCTGTAAAGACGGATCACAGCTGCCCGCAGCTGCCGGCGATTTCTTACCTGAATGAATTTATCCGGATAGTGTTCACTCACCTGCTTATATCCTTTTTTCTTTCCTGGCTGCGTCCATTTTTCAGGATCCATAAGATAAATTCTTTATCCATCTTTTCTACACAGCCATCTGCCATGCTTTTTCTAGTATGGCCTTTGTATCTGTAATAACGGCGCAACGCCTGCCACAGGCAGATCCATCTTGGATAATCCATAAAATGATCAGGTCTGCTTCTTTCATACGCCTTTTTCTGACAAAATTTTTCATAATTTCCATCAATGACCCAGCCACGATCTTTATTTTCCTCTAAAACTGCTCACAAAGCATTTTTCCTTCTGCTTCCCCCGCTCCTTCCAGCCTGCTTCAAACTGAAGTTTGTCTAAATGGAGTACCGGACAGCCAATTATCTTACCCAGTTTTGCTGCCAGCACCGATTTTCCGGGAGCCTGTATATCCGATCACTGCAATTTTCATTTTTTCCTTCCCCGAATGTTAAAGCCATATTGAAAAAATCCCCTGCAAGGGCCTTATACCTGTTATAAAGTCTCTGCAGGGGATTGGCTGCCTAAAACAACTTATTTATTATTTTGTTGCAGTTCTTGTTTTCATGAATATGGAAACAAGATGATGTCATGGCTGAACTGTAACATTATTTCTCTCTTGTTTCAGTCATTTTCTTAACATCTGCGATAAATGTGCTAAGATCAGCAACACCAAGATCGCCCTTGTCACGGCTTCTTACAGTGATCTTGCCTTCTGCTGCTTCCTTCTCACCTAATACCAGCATGAACGGAACTTTCTCTAACTGAGCCTGACGGATCTTGTATCCAACCTTCTCATCCTTACGGTCTAACTCTGTACGGATACCAGCTGCTTTTAACTGATCATACACACCCTGGGCATATTCCATGGACTTTTCTGATACAGGAATAACCTTAACCTGAACAGGAGCCAGCCATACAGGAACTTACCTGCAAAATGCTCGATCAGGATACCAATGAAACGCTCAATAGAACCAAAGCATACACGGTGGATCATAATAGGACGCTTCTTTGTACCATCTTCAGCCACGTACTCAGCCTCAAAAACGCTGCGGAAGCTGGAAATCAAGCTGGATAGTACCGCACTGCCAGGTACGTCCGATAGAGTCTCTTAAATGGAAGTCGATCTTAGGTCCGTAGAATGCGCCGTCTCCTTCATTTACAATGTACTTTAAGCCCATTTCATCCAGTGCGTTTCTCAGGCCGTTTGTTGCCATCTCCCAATCTTCATCAGATCCCATGGAATCTTCTGGTCTGGTAGAAAGCTCTACGAAATAATCAAATCCAAACTGAGAGTAAACTTCGTTGATCAGTCTTGTAACGCCCTTGATCTCGTCAGTGATCTGATCCTGGGTCATGAAGATATGTGCATCATCCTGTGTAAAGCATCTTACACGCATCAGTCCATGAAGCTGTCCGCTCTTCTCATGACGATGTACCAGACCTAACTCACCGATCCTTAATGGCAGGTCACGGTAGGAACGAGGCTGGGACTTATACACCAACATACCGCCTGGACAGTTCATTGGTTTGATAGCGAAATCTTCATCATCGATCACAGTTGTATACATATTGTCTTTGTAGTGATCCCAGTGACCAGAGGTCTCCCCACAGCTTACGGCTTAAGATAACAGGAGTAGAAACTTCCTGATATCCCTCTCTTAAGTGGATCTCACGCCAGTAATCGATCAGTGTATTCTTTAAAGTCATGCCCTTTGGAAGGAAGAATGGGAAACCAGGTCCTTCTTCTGCGAACATGAACAATCCCAGCTCTTTGCCCAGTTTTCTATGATCACGCTTCTTAGCCTCTTCCATCATGGTCAGATAGCTTTCCAGATCTTCTTTCTTTGCAAATGCAGTACCATAGATTCTGGTCAGCATCTTATTCTTCTCACTGCCCCTCCAGTAAGCACCTGCAATGCTAGTCAGCTTAAATGCTTTAATTCCCTTTGTATAAAGAATATGGGTCCTGCACACAGATCTACAAAGTCACCCTGCTGATAGAAGCTGATAGTCTCACCTTCTGGAAGATCCTCGATCAGCTCTACCTTATAAGGCTCTCCCTTTTTCCTGCATAAATTTAATAGCTTCGTCTCTAGGCAGAACGAATGGCTTTAATGCCAGGTTCTCCTTAACGATCTTCTTCATTTCAGCCTCTAACTTTTCCAGATCATCCGAGTAAATCCACCTTCTCTGTCAAAGTCATAGTAAAATCCATCATCAATTGCCGGTCCGATCGCCAGCTTGGTCTCCGGATACAGTCTCTTTACTGCCTGTGCAAGTACATGGGAAGCAGTGTGGCGAATGGCTCTTAATTCGTCTTTTGCTTCTTCAACACTTCCGTCTGGTAAAATAATCTTCATGGTAAACTCCTTTCGTTTTTAAAACGCTTTCTAGTACATCGTCTGGATATGTCCTTTAAGGCTTTAAGATATTAAAAAACCCTGGACACATCTCTATGTCCAAGGGTGCATATACACGGTTCCACCTTGATTTTCACTCATTCATCCCTTAACGCGGGGTACGGTATCATTTCCCACTTCTAAAGCCTTAAAGCTTTATTACAGTTCCCTGATACGGCTCAAGACTGGTCTTCATCTGTCTCCTACATGCGCCTTTCCACCAACTGGCTGCTCTCTGTCTGCTTCCCACAGATTACTGGTTCCTTCAATGCCTTTTGCATTTCTGCTAACCTTGATTATAACATTTAAGTCCTGTTTGTCAAGATAGAACTAATACAACAGATGCATTATAATTACAGTTTTACTATGACATCTTCTGGTTTCCATATTCATGAAAAGAAGATTCTATCTGTAATCCTTTTAAATTATCAATAGATATGCTAAGATAATGTTGTTTTTCTTCCCTTATGGAAGGTACAATGTTCTCTCGAAATCTTTCTGTACCTGATTGTCAATTGTGCCCAAATTTCTGAAGTATTAGCGTTGCGTCCGCCTCTGAAATCCGGGTGTGATTAGAAAAACGGCCACAAAAGCAAGTGTATGAAAACTTCAGGAGAACATTACAATACAAAGGAGAAATATAACTCATGAAGATCGTTATTATAGACGGCCAGGGGCGGCCGCATGGGAAAAAGCTGTGATCGAACAGCTAAAAAACAGCTATCCTGAACTTGAACTTTACGCTATTGGTACCAACAGCATTGCAACCTCCGCCATGTTAAAAGCCGGTGCCTCATATGGAGCCACCGGCGAAAATCCTGTAATAGTCAATGCCAGAAACGCTGACCTGATCATTGGCCCTATTGGCATTGTTATGGCCGATTCCCTTATGGGAGAGATCACCGCTGCTATGGCCACTGCTGTAAGCTCCAGCAGTGCCTATAAAATACTTATACCTGTTAATCGCTGCAACCACTTTATTGCAGGCTGTCAGGGCGGCAGTTTAAGCGACTATATCCGCCAGGTCTGTGAAGAAGTTGGCAGACATCTGGCGATTTAAACGTTACATCAGCCATGCGCTGGTTTGAATGAGAAAGTGTGTTACAAACTTGCTTGCATAAGCACTTTTTCATTTAAACCAGCATATGGTGAACCCAACATGCTTCTTGTTTTCATGAATATGGAACAAGAAGATGTCACTATCAAGACATGTCCGTTTAGAAAGAAGGCATAAATTTATCATGAGAACCGTTGAATTTAAAATGGAACGTCCCGGTCTTGTAAGCGCCGGTGACAAAGTAAAGATCATTGAGCGGGAAGGAACCAGCAGCTACAGCTATATCATCGATCCAGCTGTAGCCATGTCCGGCTGCTTCGCCGCCAGAGACCGCATTAAATCCGAATATGGCATTGTAAAGATATCCGTGAAAATTCCCGTGGATTTTACGTTGTAGTTGATTTTGATGAGGAAGACGTTCACTAATCTTCCAAAAATGTTCCCCAGCCTGTTTATGATAACGGTACGATCTTAATTTCTTCTGCCGTAGTCTCACTGGCTGGTGAAGTTGCCGGTACAGTTGGCACCGGAGCTACCGCAGTTTCTTTCACTTGGTTTCCAGGTGCATCTGTCCCGGTCACCGCCTCTTTATAGCTTTGGGACGGCTGCACCTTTCCTGTTTCTGATACAGTACCTGAATTTTGTGCCGGTGATATAGGAATGATCTTCTCTGCAGCCGTTGTTGTCTCTTCCACAGTAGTTTCTTCCGGTCTTATTTCATCTACTGTTTCTATTTTTATCTTTAAAGAAATATCCAATGAAACCGGCTGGCTCCAGAGAACCTGGGTAATACCGCCGTTTCTGCTCCAACTGCAATCATGCCAAAAACCGATCAGCTCTCCATCCTGAAGCGCCAGTATTTCGATCATATCATTTCCCGTCACCGTCTTTCCCGTTCTTTCAAAACTGTCTTTTACTGCGTAAATAGTCCCGTCCTGTTTTACATTAATGACTATACCATAAGCATTTTCCCAGATTTTGGGGGTGATATTCCCCGTATATCTCTCCCTGACTTTCAAAATAATACAGATTAAAACAGCTCCTGGAAAAATACCACTGACTGCCTTTTTCTCTTTTCCATTCAGATCTGTTTTAAAAATACGGCTGTACCATTTTCCGAAGCATCTTTTTCCACATAAGCACTGAAAAAATAGAATTATCCACAATGCAGTAACTTTGTACACCATAATCAGCCTTTATAATGGCTCTGCTTCCAGAAGAAGTTTTCTTTACAATCTGCATCTGGGCTCCGTTTCCCTGAAGTTCATAAGAATTTCCATCTGCAGCAACCAGATTTTTTCTTTACATAGCTGATCTTTCCATTTTCATCTATCTTGTATACACGGTCTTCTATGGCAATGCCCGTACTTTCTTTCCAGTAACCGCTTTTCCAAATGAATTTATAAGATAACATGCATTACCATCAATTTTACCTGATAACCGCTCTCAGAAAGCTCTATCTCTGTGCCGGAAGTGGCTGTATAGATTTTTCCATCCTGGGCATAGTAAATAGTCTCATCTAATACCAGATAGCCATCTACATTCTCGGCTATGATCTCCTTTGTGTTCTGTCCCGGATCATTCGTACCAGAACATCACACAGGCCTTTTTTCTTCCTCAGAAAGAGACGATTTTCTATTTTCAGCCACTTTAGGAAGATAGTATACATAATCACCATAGGCTCTTAAAGAATTTTTGTTGCTTTCTCAGGTTCTTTTCATTTCCCAGAGGTTTTACCTTATTATCTACTGTTTTCTTATAGAGGATCATCTTAAAAAGCCCGGTATCTTCGCTGTCTAAGTAGCACCAGAATGCATTGGTCCTCACAAAACTGTCCAGATTTTCTCCGGTATCTTCAGGCACATAATCTGGATCCGGCTCAATATTTTTCAAGTATCCTTTTACATCATGACAGGTAAAAATCTGGCCACCACCTTTCCATTGTCCTGTTGCCATGATCCCCTTATCATCAAAATGATACAGAAAACCTTTTATTTCCAGCCACTGATCTGATGCATATGTTTTTTCATTGGTCTTGTACTTCCATCCATCCTCTGTTTCTTCCCAACCGGTCTGATCTGTCTCTTTTCAGTCTCAACTGCTGGTATTTCCAGTGTTTTTTTTTCTGTTCGCTGGCTTTCGTCATATCCAGCTTTTCATAATCTGAATGGATTTTTCCAAAAACGATCACTACAACACTAATTGCCACGATCATAAAAAATAATTGCTGCGATCATAAGCAACGCTGTTTTTAATCCAGATTCTTTTTTCCTTCTTCTCATCCTGTTTAGGCCTCCTGTACATAAAGATAAAAATATACACTTGAATCTGTTTGTAAACGGACAATATCACCTCCAGATGACATTACCATAAACGAAAAAAGCGGCAAATCTCAATTTCTAAGATTTGCCGCCACTTTTCAAAGATGAGCGTGCGGGGATTCGAACCCCGGACAACTTGATTAAAAGTCAAGATGTTTACGCTCATTTTTCCTTATATTTACTAGGTTTCTTCACTCCATTGAAGATGAAATGAAGATATTTTGTAGCGACTTAGTACTTAGTAGGTTCCATTATAGCCTTGCGCTTACAAATCTGTCAATTGGACAGACCTGGGTAGTGTAGGGCACCGTCCCGATCAGGGGTAAGGACTACTGGTTCAGTTGCCATGCGACCGGTCTGATCCAGGTAGTACCACTTGCTGTCGATCGTCTGAAGGCCTTTGAGCATGGCACCATCGGAGCCGAGGTAGTACCAGGATCCTTTGTACTGATACCAGACGTCATGGACTATCATTCCGGCACCGTCGAACCAGTACCACTTATCACCGTCCTGCTGCCATTTGTCAGAGACGTATTCCCCGGAGCCATCATCTTTATAGAAACGCCAACCGCCATTTTCCCTGCTGCCAGCCAGTCTTAATTGTAACGGGTGTTAAAAATAGTTTTCGTTCTTCCTGGCGTCTCCTGGTAAGGCCTGCAAGGACCTTTCCGCCAGCTTTATTGTATTCCAGGATCTTAGCCGCTATCTCAGAACGGGTACGAGCGCCTTTAGCCGTCAATCCATCAATGCTTCCGATGTTGTACGCAAAACTTACTAAGGCATCAAATTCGTTCTGGTTCCAGTTGTAAGCACTATACTTATCCACCTTTGGACCATACTTTTTTATCTACAGACTGTCTTAACCAGTCATCTGCTGTAGCCTGACTGATTTTCAAGCCCTGACAGATGGTTGTGCCGGTAATGGCTTTATCTGCGTTAGTGGTGCCATAGCCGATAGTCCAGACACCTACAGCATCCTGGTAGGCGGTCAGGCGGCAGCCTTCAAATTTTTTTATGAGATTTAATCCATTATCTGATATTTTCATAGCATTTCCTTTCTATTGCGACGTCACAATTAAAAGAGCGCCCCTATATGAAGGACGCCCCAAAAACTTACATTAATTGTCTTTTTCATTTTTCGGCTAACACACTGGTTGCTGCTTTTTTTATTGCTTTACTATGGCCTATTCGAAATGCTTTTTCCATTTCATCTAAAGCCTCTAAAGGGAGCATTTCCAAAACCTCTCGAAACAAAGGTGCTATATCATACCCTTCCTTAACCTGTTCTACCGTTTTTGCTGGAACCGGTACTATTTCCTTTTTCTCTGGTCGTTTTTCCTTGGCCCGAAAATAAAAATCAACCAGGTAATCATATACTTCCCATGCTTTGTCCGTGTTTAAGGACTTAGCATGAAGAAGAGCTCCTTTTTCAGTCCAGAGGTATAGGTGAGATGTCCTATTTGCGACCAGGTGAACATTATTCACCTGGTTCTTGAAAGTCTCAACTCATCACCTGTAAGTGATATGTAATGTTTTCCTTCAACAAAGCGTTCTCTATTATTAGAGAAATTCTTTTTTATCACACCTGAGTAGTTCCATATTCTTCAGCAATTTGTTTACTGGTTAAAACTCTAATTTCTTTTTACTTCTACTGTCTGCGGTAACTGCATGATAAAACTCCTTTCAAATTTTAGTTCTTGAAAGAAGTTTCCTGCTGCATTATAATATTTACAGAAGGAAACTTCTACCCAAAAACAGTCGTGTGTGCTTTGGTCGGTGCTACGACTGTTTTATTTTTTCTACTAACTTAATCCCTCGACTTATTGCCTCTGTTCTGTTCACACCTTCTTCTTCACAATATTTTTCCAATATTTCTTTATCCTCATTACTTGCGAATACTCAATTTATTCGGTCTGGGATTATCCGTTGGTCTGCCTGTCCTTGGACTCATATTCTCACCTCACTTTTTGTCGGGCATAAATTTATTATATATTATGTCGGGCAAAAGTCAAGGGATTTTTTCTCTTACAAATGGTATCTTGACAAGATTTTCTGCATATGCTATAATGCCGTTAGGCAAAAAGAAATAAGTTTCCATGTTGGACACAAAAGCGAAAGCCCCTGAGTGGTCGAGACTCAGGGGCTTTCTTCCTTTTAAGCAGTTAGGCATCTGCAGGCTGGTTACCGACTATTTGCCGCCGTCCAACCATTTGATGATGTAGTGGCAACTACACCAGCCGCAACAGCGACAATAAAAGAAATAAGATTTTCCATGTCAGACACCCCCTTTCCATACCGGTATAGGGGCGGTAACCTAGACATTATAACATATGCATGATTTTTATTCTACTGATTTATTGCGACGTCGCAAATAGCAGCCATGACCCGGACTGCCTGCGGGAGATGTGTGGATCACCTCCTCCTACTGTTCTTTATCCCCGTTTTCCCTCTGCTATCAATCTTGCTTTTCAATGCAGCTATGTACTTCATAAGCCACCCTGGCACCGGCGCACCCATACGACCGGCATTTTCTGTGATTGACAGCGCTTCATTTAATAAATACCATACAGTAACTAATAAAGACAGAATTGTATTCGGGAGCGTAAACCAAGTACATCCGAAGTCTGGATAATAATATAATCGATCACCATTGTTACTGCAATCACAAAAAGGTATGCTACCTTTTTAGCAATTCCCTTGGCGCCTTTCCTGCTGCTCCACCCATATGATTTATCATCCGGATGATCCAGCGCTTCTACTGCACTTGCTGCCATTCCGGAAAGATAATCAATTACCATAAGGCAAAGCAAAATACCTAAAAGATAAAAAGTGACTCCTAATTTCTGGCTTAAATACGCAATCAATACTGTTACAAAATCTGTATGCTCATGCATGTACTCCTATTCATTTTTCTATTTGTCTCCTTCCATAAATCGTGTTATAATCGGTTTATGGAAGTGCAAATGCACCAGAGTTCTATCCAAGCGCAAGGATTCTCTGGTGCATTTTCTGTTTTACTTATTCCTCCGTGATCGATCTTCGCTGTCCAGGTCGATCAGAACCTGCTTTTTACCTGTGGCTTCGATCTTTTCTGGTACCTGTGCGTAGGTTTTCTTTCCCTTAACAATGAGGGTTGCATAAATGATTGCCATAGTCTCCACCTCCTTCCTCAGTAATAAAAAGAGCAGCAGTCTAAGCATTTAATAATTCCTCGACTTCCGCTCTGATTTTCTCTGGTACCTCTTCGATTTTTTTTCTTTCCATTACGGATCAGATTTTGCATATACTTTTGCCATGTAGCTTGCCATAAATTAAGCCTCCTTTGTGGTTGTAGTGGTCTGGTTTGCTTCGTAAAGTTCAGTCAATGCTAACTGGGTGTTAGTGACCTCATCTTCCAATGCCAGATTAGCTTCATACTGCTCGGTAAGGGCTAACTGGGCTTCGTGAGCTGGTTTTCCAGTTCTGTTACCCGGTTCTGTAATTTTCCAATATCTGACTCTGGTAAGTAAGTGAATACCGGCTTTGGATCGTCTGGATTTGTCACATCAATACGTTCCAGCTGACCTCCATCCGGGATGTCCACAAATAATGCCAGAAGCCCCTGTGGAACCTGGTCTTCTCCGTAAAAGATTGACCAGATTTTTCCGGTTGAATCATAGATTACTAATGCTTTCATTTTCATCACCTCTTTTTATCTGAATTTAATTATCATATCCAGTGTAATAGCAATTGTACTGTGCATTAGCACTATATACCTTTATCGTAATGCTATTTCCACTTCTACTCACCGTATATGCAGGACAACCTGGTAAAACAATAGTGTCTTTCGCGTTCCAAGGAACCGTTATGGAAACGTTATTAGCTTCACCAACTTTCATTAAAACCCAAGCTGTAATGTAAAAACCTGGCGATATAGTAATGTATCCACTGCCATTTGAATTAATCTGTTTAAAACCACTACGATATGCATTAACATTACCTGATACTCCAAAAACTGACTTCCCTTTTCTTATATTTCCAGCAACCAGATTTCCATCACCTTTGATAACGATATTACCGGTCATTTTCTTGCCGCTACACGATACGGTCTGCTGAGCTGCCTTAGGCGTATAAGTTCCACCGCCCATCGTACCCATGGTGCCGGTCTGCTTGCTTTTGGGATTGGTGGTATAGAAAGTTTTGCCTGATAACACATCACCGGCTCCGGCATCGCCACTGAGGGTTAGTGTACCTGTTAAAGGATTGCCATCCTTATCTACGATCACTTTCCCAGATAAGATATCATCTGCTTCAGCTGTGATCACATCTAAATCGGCACCTCCGCCTCCGCCAGTCATTAATATTCTTCCCATTGCTACACTCCTTTTAGCCCGATCATAATGTCAGTTTCCGGCTTTTGTAAACCTTAAAAGTCACGCTGCCGGCTGCCGTTGTCCCCGTACCAGAAGCGATGATACCAAAAGCTTTCATATATGCCTTCTGGGTTTCTGCAGGAGCCCCATCTTCCAGCAGACTTACAAAGATGGGATTATCTTCTGCTGTAACACCTTCTACCTCAACTGTCTGGCTATATGGGGCTGCATCTCCCGTCCAGCCGCTTGCTGTAAGTGTTACATTAGCCGGTTCTGCTGCCCTTTTTATATCAGTGAAAAACTTCTGCACCTTGCCAGGATCATGCCCATACTATCTCCTATTGCCGGTACTGGATACTTCGCCTGACATACTTCCGCAGTCGTGACCACAGTTTTTGATATATCACCACCAGAGGCATCTAATTTATCATCGATTTTATTCCCGGCTTTTTCTTGTAATTCTTTGACTGATGCTGAAATTCGATTAAAAACCAGTTAAAGTACGCTGCCGGTGGCTTATATCCAGCTTTAAAGCCATCTTTCTTCATTTGTGCATCCGGTTCTACCCCTACATTATCCCAATCTGGAATCTTTTCCTCAAAATTCATAGTCTACTCCTCCTAAATCGGCAATACCGGGATTTTATCATCATCTCCCAGATACAGCCCCAGATAACCGCCTACAGTCTGCTCAATGTCTCCAAAACCTGCAGATTCATCATACTCATTCACAGAATCTGAAAACTCAAATGTACCCTCAAAGTTATCTGCAGATAAAGTTACACAGATTGGAAGTAATGTCTCGATCATAGCTACTGCCTGACGGCTAGAAAAACCTGCATTAACCAACACAAAAACCGGAAACTTCGTCAGCTTTACCACACAGGGACGATCATCCTCCACGATTTCCAAATCGTCCATGGTAATGTCCCCCATTTTGCTGCCAAACATCAATACCAATGCATGCATAATAGAGTTGTAATCTCCCTGCACTACATTCCGGCCGATCTGGGATAAGATCATATAGCGATACTGCTCATCATTCAGTAAACCTCTGCGCTGTCCCATCGTATCCCCATACAATTCCAGAGTCTTGCCGCTTGCTTTGATTTAAATCCAAACAATCAAATACCATCTGAATATCCATACGTAACTCTGATGTGGCTAACTGGTTAAGTTCAATAATTTATAATTATTGCTATCTACATCCTTCCGGTAGCAATCCGGAAGGCCTTTTATACCTTTCACGACACCACCTCAACTTCGATATCATCTGCTTCGCATCGCGCCATCTCATAGTCCTCAATAATAATGTTTGCCATGGAAAAGTTTCCCCATCCGTGGATATGGACAACTCCTGGACATTGACGACGCCATGAACATCATGGATATATCCATACAAACTGGATAAATATACCGAATCCCCATTTGCCAGGGTTATTGATATACTCCAGCAGACTTTCCCCTGATCTGAGCAACACCGTCATTTTCAAAAAACTGATTCGTCAGAACCTTCATCTTGATATACACTATCTTCTTTTTAGTCTGGAAAAGCGAACTGTATGCGGCTTGTTTCCATCATCTAACACCTGTACCTCCACCGTTCCAACAGACCTGATTCCAATAGGTTTTTTAGAAAAAATAGCTTCTCCGATTTCCTGATCCTGGCTTTCGGTGCAAATACATAACACTCAAACGAATGTGGTGGACGACCATCAACAGTTGATTCTGTATCATTTTCTGCTATAGCTACACCATCTACCTGTGCGATACGAGACAAAGCACCGCGAATAGCATTCGCTGTAGCACTTCCAGATCCAGCAACAGCCTTTTTTATAGCGGATTCTCAAAGCGGTATCTGTTTCGCGATCCTCTCCATATGTATCAACTGCCAGAAGCTCCGCTCGTTCCAGATCTGGATCCGGGTTTACAATTGTAATTTCTGTTCCAACAGTCAGATTTCCACCAGTTCCGGGCTCCGTACAGTTAGCATAACAGTCCGCATACCCTTCACCACCTACCGTATAATCAACATCGACATAAAACTCCTTACCGTTACCGACCAACATAAAGGCTGCCGGCACGATTGCACCTGTATTACCGTAAACCCGTACTTTCAAACTTGCTGCAGTAGCTGGATTTCTGGTAATACCGGCAAACACACAGCGCCGGTCCAGGCTCTGTCCTCGGGCACTTCCCGGAAAGATTGCATAATAAATCTCTTCCAGAAGTTCATAGCACTCTGCCAGATCTTCCACATTCAGCCGGATGTACTTGCCAAGGATGGACTGACTGCTGGTATCGATATCCTCTCCAAACAGCGTTTTCGCTCTGTTCTCCTGCCGGGTAAGCAGATCGTCATAGGTTGGACGCTGAAACCCTTTGTCTGTCAGAACCATTGTTATACCTCCATTTCTGCTGTAGTCTGGCCAGATGCACCAGATACAGTAAAATTAATCTTAAGCACACGCCCTTCCGTTGCGATGTCACAACGAGTCATCTGCAGAGAGCCGTCTACCTGATCGATAACGCTCCGGACATAATCCCGGATCGTTGCAATGTTTGGATTCTTTTTCAGGATTTTCCGCACCGGGATACCTTCTTTTCGTCAAATGACCATTCACCACGGTTGGTTCTTAACACTGGCGAATTTTTCTGCATGATCAAGTCTGTCCCCTGAGCCATCTGAATATCATTCTGATTCAGGACCACATCCCCGCTTTCATCCAAAGCAAAACATTTCATAAGCACCTCACATAATTCCAACAACCACCGCTCCATCCAGTGTATGATGTCCCGGGATTGGCGTGGCAAAGCTTCCTGTTCTCGTTTCCGATATATCCCGGTCTGCGCAAACACAATACACAGTATCTCCAGCCTGCACTCTGCGTACCGTAGCCGGTGACAGTGAAAGGAACTTCACTGCGCTGTCCAGCACTGGGCAGTTTGGTATAACAGCCTGTTTCTGTGCCTGTCCACCAACCGCCTTTACCAAGTTAAGCGGCTGCACAGTAGCCAGATTCCCGCTGACCGCTGTAACCTTTGCAAAAATCCTGTATGTACCTGCAAAAGGGCCTGTTCGATCATGCCCTGAAACACAGTTCCTTTCATCCTATCACCCTACCTTCGCGCCCAGTTTTCTGAGCATTTCCAGATTTTGTGCCGCAGTACCGGAATACCCTTGGATTCCAAGCTGATCGACCAGCGTTTTCCGGTAAGCATAGGAACTATCTGCTCCTGCAGATTTTAAAGCCGTCTACAATAGATACTCCGCTGTAGCCCACCAGGTTTGGAAGATTGGAAGTTGTTGTCTCATCTTCTGGAGTTTCTGCTGCTGCAGGGCATTCAATCGCCTTGACCTTTGTCAGGAAATCTGTGCCATCATATGTATGGCTGCCTTCCCGGACACGGTACACACCGGTAACATTGCGGCTCTGCACATGGATCGGACTGGCTGTTGTAATGCGGTGCTGTAAAAGCATGGTCATTTCATAGCCTTTTACTGTGTCTTTAAAATCCTCTGCGGTCTGCTCCTCTTCAAATTCTGACAGACTCAATAGACCGGTATCCGAAGATAAAGTAAAATCCAGGCCATCACCATCCAGGATGTGTCTGGCGTATATCTGCCCTTTACAGATGTACGCTGACACTCCGCATACCTTTTTGCATACTTCCGGATATTTTCCATAAGCCCGCCATCCACAGTAGACTTATCCTTATATGTGTGGTCACGCTTAGGCGCAAATACCGCAACCGGAATGCCAACCTGACTGATCGGATCCTGTAAAATTTTACTGGCTTTTGTTCCTTTAGCATATGATTTACTTTTTAATTCACGTTCTTTCAGAACAGCCTGATCGATAGCATAAATCTCTGTCACCCTGTCATTACCCGAATAATATGACCGCACTTTTGATATAATTCCCGAAAAAATGATTCCAGTATCGTCCCCATATCCTGCTGTTACAGAAATCTGCGCATCCCTTTTATGTTCTGGATCGTCGTGTCTGAAATATTGTAAACAATAATTTCTGCCTCATCAGCTTCTGTATCATCATCAAAAGGAATATCAAACTCACAATCAAGTTCTTCATTGTCAATGGTAATATCTCCAATTTTAATGGTCACTGTATGATGATATAAACCGCTTGTGTCTGCCTGTTCTGTCTCCAGTATAATTTCACTTTCCAGATGGCGTATGGACTCCACGATTCTGGAATCCAGGTCTCTGCCCGTACCTTTATTACAAAACTCTTTTTCATCAGCATCACTTCCCGTTATCAATGGTTAAAAACACGGTTTCTCCGAAATTATCCCCAAGTCACGTTATTCTCCTGACCAGATTCGTCCAATGGCACAATGTCTAGCACAGGGGAATTTCCCTGCTTCATACACCTCCTGGAACAGGGGCACTCCATAGATAAGCGGCTCTGCATAACATAAAACCACACCGTCCCGATAAAGACTCACAGTAAAAAGATCCGCCTGTCGATTATAGGCGAACCTCATATTGAATTTTTCATTTCCAAGGGCAATATTAAAACCATAAGGGATCTGATCTTTTTTTTACTACAATTCTATCTTTCACATCTGCCTCCTTATGGTATGGTTAAAATCTGACCAGGGCTTGATCTTTATTTGGGTCAGACAAGATATTTCTGTTGGCGTCAAAAATCTTCGGATATGAAGCACCACTTCCGTAATAGGATTTTGCAATACTCCATAAAGTATCTCCATGTTTCACCGTATGTGTCTTTACAGCTGATGTGCCCTGCGCAGATGCTTCTTCTACCTGCTGATCGAACTGCTTCCGCTGCCAGCAGAATATGGACTGGAAGCAATCCGGATTTCCTTCAATTCCGCCGAAAACGTACAGCCACCCCTGACAGAGCCAGTGTGCGTGGTAGTAAACTTCGTGAGCAGCGCCGATGAGAGAATGTTAATTCCAGTATACTCACCAGCTCCCCATCCTTCTGCAGACGTTCCAGCTGTGCGATATCGTCCTCATAGTCACTTCCAACTAGTTCCCTGAAAGACTTAACACCAGAGGGGACTGCCTGACATGATCAGTCAGGTCAATCCCCTCCTCTACCGGATGGCTGCTGATGGAAGTTTCCCGCGCCACATCCTCAGACTCTACAAAATATAAATATCATTGATCGAGTGCCACGTTACACCTCCCTTAGTTCCGGATTGGTACGTCCCCATACCGTCCATGGCTTCTCGGATTGCTTCACGCACCCAGCGTTTTACCTTCCGCTCATTACTGTCACTGGCACTTGCTCCATTCAGAGTAAGGTTAAATGACGGGCTATAGGTACTCATTACTGGTGCTCTGGTTATTGGTAACCGAAAGAACTGTCCGGGCTGTACCGGCTCCGGATTGGTGGCATTCTGGATGCAGCAGAATCTCCGATTTCCTGAGCAGTCTGATCGACCTTGCCGGAATAATTCCGCATACCTTTTACCAGACCAAGATCACGTGAACTGCCCGCTATCTTCCATGACACGGGAAGGACTATGAATATCCAAAGACCCATTTACCGCATTTTTCATCTGCCGCAATCCCTCTGCAGTCCCCGATGACAGTGAGGTCTCATGGCCAGCATGCCATTGTTAAGTCCCAGCATGATATTCTCACCAGACGCATACAGATTGGTTTCATCAATCTTTCCGGTAAAGTCAGTAGAAAACTGACCCGCATTCTGGATCGTCGTGGAAAAGCCAGCATCTGCTGCCGTACTCATCTGTGTCATCTGGTTTGTCGTGGATGCTGTTACCAAAGGGGTACTGCTGTCGATTCCGTCGGATACTTCTTTACCGGCATCTTTTCCCTTGCCAAATAAACCTTTCACACCATCAATAATTCCAGAGCCAATACCTTTTTACGATATCGATCCCAAGCTGCAGCCAGTTAACACTCATGATTGTGGTTACAATGGCACTAATCAGCTGTGGCACCGCCTGAATCAGCTGCGGGATTGCCCCGATAAGTCCCTGTATCAGCATGATCACCAGCTGAATACCTGTTGTCAGAATTGTAGGTGCCGCAGAAATCAGCCCGTTTAACAACTGCAAAATGATATTGATTCCTGACTGAATAATGGCGGGACCATTTGCTATAAGGCCAGCGCACAAATTGTCAACAGCTGTAAGTCCAGCCGAGAGGATGCCGGGCATCTGCTGATCCAATCCCTGCAACAAAAGAAAGTAGCATTCCGGCTCCAAGGCTGAGTAGCTGTGGTGCCAGCTTCATGATTCAGTCAACATAGTGCTTAATCCAAGCATAACGCTCTGTGCAATGCTGCCCCGGTTCTGGTCGATGCCAGAAACCAGAGACTGTACGATGGAAACACCACCCTGCACCAGACTAGGCAGCTGATCGCCACCGTCACGGCAACCTCCGAAACAACGGTACCGGCTTCCTCTGCCAGGCCGCTTAAACCGCCTTTTTCGGTTGCTTTGGTGAGCTGCGTCATCCATCCGGATGCCTTGGCCACAGCATCTTTTAAGTTGCTGCTGCCAAGTGCTTCATAAATGGCAATGCCAGTACCCTCTGTGGCACTCTTAAACTCTGTGATCCGCCCGGTAAGGTTGTCGTTCATGGTCTTAGCCATGTTCTCCATCGCACCTGCAAATCTTCAACATAACCACTAAGCTCGTTATACCGGTCACCAGAATTTGCCAGTAGAGCATTTACGGACTTCAGGTCATTTTTATTAAAAATGGTCGATAGTGCATCCTGCTTTTTCTGATCGCTCATACCGTCCATGGACTTATTTAGATCATTCAGGATGTCGTTCATCGGCCGCATTTTACCCTCTGCCGTATAAACACTGAGTCCAAGAGCTTTCATCTTCTTGGCCGCCATATCGGTTGGCGCCTGCAGGGATAACATGATATTACGCAGTGCTGTTCCGCCTTCAGCACCTTTTTACACCGTTATCTGCAATAATACCAAGCAGAGTGTTGAGCTCCGTGGTTCCTCCCGCTAAGGTCTTTGCAGTACCACCTACAGTTAAGACCGCCTCACCCAGCTGTGACACGCTGGTATTGGACTTCTGTGCTGTCTTTGCGAGCTGATCACCCGAATTTAGTCAGGTTCTCCTGCGTTGCCTCAATGCCAAGAGCCGACATACTGTCAGTGACCATGTCTGATGCTGCCGCCAGGTCCATTCCACCAGCAGATGCCAGATTCAAGACCGTTGGCAATGCACCGCATGCCTTTTCTGCATCGTATCCGGCCAGCGCCATATAATTCAACGCTTCCGCAGATTCTGCAGCAGAGAACTTGGTTGCAGCACCCATTTCCTTTGCGGTATTGGCCAGCATTGCGTACTGCTCATTAGAATAATCCGCTTCGCCGGCAGTCATGCCCATTGTTGCGGCAACCTGGCTCATAGATGCTTCGAAACCAGCTCCAACATTTACCGCAGCTGTTCCGAGTCCAACTGCAGCTACTGTTGCTGCAGTTATTCCAGCAGCAAAGTCCTTTTACCGCAAATTTCCCAGCCGATGCTGCAGCACCAGCCGCATTGGTAGCAATACTCTTAATCCCTGACGCTGCAGTCTTAAACGATAACTTTGCAACCTTTCCCAGGCTTCCAAGCAGCTTTTCTCCGGTCTTGGCCGCCGTCTGAAGCGGTCCCGGAAGTTTCTTTATGCCAGCATCCAGCTTTTCTTTTGCCAGCTGCTTTGCCGAATCAGCCAGAGACTTAAAACTTTTTTCGGATGAGCCAGCCCGTACCCAGCTTCTTTTACTCCATCGACCAATTTATCAATCGGGGAGCATGAATGCTGTTGGCCAGGCTGTCCATCTGATCTGTTGCGTCCTCTGCGCTCTTTTCGATATTCTTCAGACCGCTCTCTGTATCTTCCAGGATACCAAGCTTTGCATCAATGCTGTTCAAATCAGAAGTAAGGTCCGCAAAGGGATTCTGCTCAACCTCAAATCCGATTGTTACAACATCTTCCCGGATCGTAGACATTCCAATCACCTGCCTTCGTTACTTTTCCGCAGCTTTTCTTCTCGCTTCCAGGAGCAGGTCATAAGATGCGTTTGCTTCAGCTACTTCAATGGTGACATCTGGTTAAATACCGTGTTGTAATCCATGCCGGCGTCCAATACCAGACGCCACCAGTCCCAATGCTGACTAGCCCTTTGCTTTAGCTCCGTTTGCGTTAGATTCTTTTCGAAACTTGCCGTACATAACGTCACGGCCCCAGGTAGTTACCGCGTTGTATTCTTCCATCGTGTCGAAGCTGTCTGCAGTGAGCCCCTTCGGCTCTACGATTACGTTATCCAGGATGTACTGACCGAGTTTTCTCTGTACTGGTGGTAGTAGTTCCATCAATGTAGGAACTATCCACACCGCGTACAGCCACAGACAAACCGGAAAACTGCGCCACATACTTAGTTCCGTTGATTTCTTTTTCCACCGTGTAAAATTTACTCTTATCCATTGTTTGTCTCCTTCAAAAAAGTGCCATCCCGAAGGAAAGCACTCCTGACATTAATTTACCGTATAATCAAATACCTGGATCTCAAACTCCCGGTCATCCAGCTCTGCTGCCTGACCAAGCTCCGGGGTTTTCTTTACCATGGCCTGGGAACCGCCAACTTTTTCATCAATGGATTTGTTGAGCACCCAGATATCAAACAATGTTCCCGCATTGGCTAAGCCAATCAGGTAACTTTTCTGTGGGCTGGTGCCCTGCACGCTGATGGTAATGGTTCCCCAGATCATTACAGCTCTGATTCACCACAACATCACCCTGGGCGCCTACCTTGGTGGTGAAATTATCCTCATCTTTTTCACACTTCACCATGTCTTCTCCAAGACCGGTGATGTACACACCGCCAACCGTAATCACACAGTCTTTGGGATTGTAAGTCTTAACTGCAACCATATTGCCTCCTTTACTCCTCAATTGTGCCGTTAATAGTTGCGTAATGGATTCGCGCCAGCCAGGCTAAAACTAAACTTGCCGCCCTTGTAATTTCGTGCCGCGCGATGCGCAGCCGGAATATCTGCCCTGGTAGCAAAGTTTGTGGAATACATCGGCTGTCCTTCGTCATCCTGAGCGATAATGCCGGAAAAAAACGCTTCTCTCATTGCATTGGTTACCACACCCTCCAGCTGGCTGATTCCAGTGTTGTCAAATGCAAGCTTTTGGAATTGTTCAGCAGCTTCTGAGACTTATAGGTGATATTCCGAATCACATAATCCTTGCTGTCAATGATATCCGCGTACTCGCCGCTCAGCACGGTTCCCTCGCTGGTTACCACATCACCGGCTTTCTGCACGATGCAGATGCCGCCAATTTTATGGATTGCTTCAATCTGGGAATCCGTCAGCAGTTCCGGCTCAATTCCTTCAGGATAATGTTCTTGTAGGTGAAAGAGCCTGCTGTATAACCAGCCGTAGCACCCACCAGAGCGCCCTCCACGCCCTCCTCTTCGCCGGCATAGACAATACCAAGGGTACGATCCATTTTGCCGACAGCTTCCAGGCTGGAGGTGTCAGATACCTTTACGAACAGCATCCGGTCCTCCGTTGCCTCCACGTAGGTAGCCAATTCCTTCAGAGTATCATCTTCGGTACCAAAAACCGGGATGATCGGCGGAAATCCTGCGCCTTGATCAGATTTAAGGTTTCCGTAACTTTCCCTGTACCCACACAAATTGCAACCTTGTTCGGACGGTCTTCCTGGATAAACAGCTTCGCGCACTGCTTATACACAGGAGTATCCGAAGTAAATCCCGCTTCCAGGACTGCATCCAGGCTGTCATACTCCGCATAATCCTTTGCGGCATTTGCCTTACCCTGAATGATCGGCGGCACACCGAATCCAGCACTGCCGATCACGCGGGCTTTGGAAAGCTTTACTGTAATATCATTCTTTGCCATGTTATTCATCACTCCTTGTCAATTCTATTGTATCAATTGTTTCACTAGCGGTGCCCTGAATCTCATTCATCAACGAGAACACCACATCAAATCCCTTCCGGAACTCATATCCGACTGTAAGCAGCGTGTCTCGGTTAGATATATCCCCCACATTTGTACTACCACGCCACCATCGTTCAGATCGATTCTGCCTGCCTCTTCCAGCCAGTCTTTTGCCAGTAAGGCAATGTGCTGCGCATCATTGTCCTTATTTCCTGTATTGTAAAGCTCCAGGTCTGGTGCAGAGGGATATATCTCGTACCATTTGCATCGGAATAGGTGCCTTTTTCGGTTTCAGTCGGATGATCGTAAATGAGATATACGGATACGGTGGAATGGGTTGCGTTGGCGATATTGGACTTCACCACTTCACAACCGGTTACTGACTTCAAACCAGACGTGATCAGTCGGTTTCATAGATTCCTGATCTATCACTGTTCAAGCACCTCCACTCGTTTCAGATCATACGCGTAAAATCCCGCATAATCGGAATAATCTGTGTTCTCTTGCACCTTGTACCTTGCCCCTTTATAGACAATGTAGTGTTCTGTTTTCAACAGGATCTCTGTATCCGTGATAAATTCCCGGTCCTGCTCTGTATATGTGCCACCGCTCTGGTAAATCTTTTTGGTGGTCATAGGAATCACTGCCCCATTGATCATCTTAGATTCCGCAGCGACGCCCGGTACCCACTCTCCGCCAACATAACTGCCGGAAGCTGACTCCGCAAGCAGTTCACAGGGCACGCTGTATTTTTTTTATGAGACGTTTAAAGTTAAATAACTGTTTCATCATGACACCTCATAAGTAATAGACTCGATCATATCTCCGGTATCAACCAGAGGATTGCTGCTGCCCTTCTGCGCTACTGTGTACGGATGGTTTGGTGGCGTATTCAGAGACACCGCATAGTTCTTGATCGCAGATGACAGCAGGATGCCGATCGTCTCCAGATACTTATCCGGAGCCATCGTTCCGATACGTTACAGCATCCAGAGCCGTTCTTGCGCTGGCCAGCACCTGATCGCGGTTCTGATCGCCCACCATTTCGCAAAAAAAAGACCGCTCTGGAATCGTAATATACTCTGTACCGGCTTTCAGATGCAGGCCATGCTGGTGCAAATAAGCCCGCATCTTGTCCGTTACCTGAATCTTGCAGCCGTACTCATGGATCATAGCCAGATAGGCGTTATCCGCTCCAGATACACCGACTGTGACTTTTCTTCCGTTCAACTGCCGGACTGCCCATTGTGGGAAGCAGGTTGTTTTTCGTCTTCCATTTGACTTTCACAGCCATCGCCTCCGACATGGAATAAAAAGTCACCTCTGGTTTCAACCATGGTTTTAAAAATCTGCCTTGCGAGATTGGCGGTCTGCTTTGAGACGGAATCCGAAGAAAAGCTCTGAGACATTGGCCCAACAGTCTCAGAAGTGACCCCCAGATTCTACCCAGCAACTCGCAATACTTAACCAAAAAAGAGCCTTGCCGATGCCGGAAGACTCTTAATCGTCTCCGGATCAGCAAGGTCCACTTCCAGGGTATTGTCTCGCAGCCATTCCAGACCGCTTTCTGCATACAGCTGGTCTGAATTCTCTACTGGAAGATCCAGATTACGAAATTCATCCGATGTCATTATTCTGGAATGTAGGCCAGTTTGTGTTTAAGGGCTACGATTGGGATATTCTTATGATCCTTTTTCAAAGTCCAGTTTGCTGGTTTCTCAAGATCTGCATTTGCTGCGTACTTCTTTCCGCCAGTTAATGCAGCATTTGCATTCCAAGACAGTCCATTCGGATGCATAACAAGCGCACGCCTATTAATCAGGATGTTTAAAGCTTTCAGCTTCTGACGGTCGTCTCTACACCTACCAGATGCTGAGGCATACCATCGTTACGGGCAAAAGCTCCCACTTACCCATGAAGTAGGTGGTATAAGTTCCTGTTGAAGTATCACACGGAAGACCATCATCAACGGTAACCTCATAGCCAAGGTAGGTATTGATCTTCACCTTCAGATCAGAATTGTATTCTGTCTCAATCTTCTGCTGTTTCTGTAACTGGGTATAGGTAGCACTATGCATAAATACCATACCAAGTTTATCTGCTGCGTCTCCCATGAGATTTTTTGCATCCAGTGTATTATCTACGCTGATAACACAATCGGTACTTTTTACATTGGATACGTCCAGGACATGTGCTTTCAGAGCACCTTTGGACGGATCCAGAATACCATTTAAAGTGGCAATGATAATAGCCTGCTCTCTGCCGATCCACCAGTCAGAGGCAAGGTTTGCGATAGCTGCCAGCGGATCGGTTCCACCCATAACACGGGAAAGATTATCGCCCCATGCTTTCTGCCTGATCGACAGGGCAGCGATCGCACTGTCGGTATCAACGTTATCGATTCCCAGCTCTTCCTCACCAAATACCTCATCCTCACCGGTCAGCGGCTTGTAGTACGGCATGGTAATGATGTTACCGCCCTTCAGGCTTCCGTTGATAATCTGGGACACGGTCGGATCGAGAAACAGCAATGCCGCTTCTGACAAGTGCGGATTTCTCAGTAGTTCTCTCTAAAATATATTCTGCAAATTTACTAGGTACAATCTGCAGGTTCGCAATAGTAGTTGCTGTCATGTGTCATTCACTCCTTTTCTATTTTCCGGCGCTGGCCTTCAACGATTTGGCTAACTCCGGGTCATTGATTTCAGCTCCATCTGTTTTGTTAAGTTCCAGTTTTTCTTTGCTCCACGGATTATCCTTACCGCCGCCGGCACCGCCTTTTTCCAGGAATTCGGCCATTGGTCTTGTAAATACCGTCCGTGGTGTTCTTGATGATCCGCTGCGCAAACTTCTGCAGCGCTTTCACCTTCAGGTAGATTGCAGTCTCATCCTCACCCATGACAAAATCAACCAGATCGAGGGTATCCTCGCTGCCGTCATCCAGCTCTGCCTTTTTCAGGGCCTTGATGGCATACATGCGGTTTTCCTTCTCCTTCAGTTCATTTTCTTTCTGGGTGATGGCATCCTCTTTCTCCTGCAGCTCCACCTTCTTCAGTTCATCTGCAGACAGATTTTTCTTGCGCTCCGCATTTAGCTGATCTTTGAGCTTCTTATTCTCGTTCCCCAGCTTATTAGTGGCACGGTCAACTGCAGTCTGGACTGCCTTTGCAATCCTGGCATCCAGATCATCGTTCGGATCATCGTCCGAACCATTCTTGCCATCGTCACCAGGATTATCATCATCATCCTGAGTGTCATCCTCGGCAGTCTTTGCCATCTCGTCATACTCTTCCGGCTGATGGCTTCTGTCTCCAGTAACTTCTTAAGCTTTGATAATTTCATTTTCTGCTCCTTTCGAGTCGCAGCCAGGTACCCCACATTCCGGGAGTGGCACCAGATTGCTCCACATTTAAGTTTCACCGCCCCACATTCCGGGAGTGACGGTCAGACAGTTTAACGCCTTATCTTAGGGCATAAAAATAACACGCATCTCTGCGTGCTTACTACTCGATCTTATTACATTTGGTACACCGCCGCACATAACTGCCATAAAGACCGGAAGCCCGGCTCCAGTGCTTACGGTAGTGGTGGCAGCACTCTTTCTTTCTGAAAAACCTCTGCCTGATCCACGATATAAGCCCCATAAGATCACCTTCTTTCATTTGCGACGTCGCAATTATTCTTATAAATGGGTACAAAAAATACCACCGGCCTACTGACTGGTGGTATCTACTCTTCCCATTTTTTTAAGTTATCGCTTTCTGCTTTTTAACCGCTCAAGCTCCTTCTCCCGCTCCTGCTGCGACATCTCCTTATGGAGTATCACATCTTTACCCATTATTTCAGTTCTTTCCATTCGATTCCATACTCCTTTACAAACTCTGAAAGCGCTTATTCTATATTGCAATTGTAAGGCTCGAAAACATATAACTGGTAAATATCATGATTCATAGGATATCTTTTTCTTAAATACTCCCTTTTTAAAATTCTCTCTTTGAGTTCCATAAAGACTCTTTATATGACGCATTGGTGCTGGCTCAGTATTTGGTTCTTTTGCAATTTCGATCAAATCATCATTGAAATGAAAAACCAAAATACCAGTAATATCTTCATAATCACCGCCATAAGCATACGTTACTGAGTCTTCCGTATGTTCTTTGTAATCACAGTATACCAAAACGTTCACCACCTTCTCCAACTGCTTTTATCAGTTCCTTTTCCCAGTCAAACTGCTTTTTAGCTCTTTTATGAGCTTCTGAGATAGTTAAATTATATTCTTTTTCCAGCGTACTTTCAAGTAATTCATGATGTAAAAGTAAAATATCACGTTCTTCTGGCTTCCCCTCACGCAATCGCTTCCACGCAACTGCCATGTCATAATCAGGAGTCAACATTCCATAGCCATCATACTTTTTGATGCTTATTGTAAAAAACATGACGTTTTATTTGCTGTACTTCTTTTTCCGTGAAATCAGTATTCCGTGCAATTTTCTTAACATCACTGTTATCTCTACTGATCTTCCTATACTCCTTCGCGGCAAAGATATCTCTGGGATCATTTTCATCGTACGGAGTGTATTGCTTGCCTCCAGTCTGCTTTTTACTGACTCTTCATCTACTTTGCGCAGCTCATAGCTCAGGTAACACCTGCAGTTAATGTCCTCACCGGCAACACCGCTCTGTCCCGGAGCCATAGTCTTTGCGCCGCTCGGAAGAATAAATTCCTCGTCAATTTTGACTGCTACTCCATCCATCTTCCGGTGATCATACTGCTTATTCCTGCCCTTCTGCTTCGCTGGCCGGACCCGCTCGTCTTTCATGGTTTTCCAGACCTTCATCATCTGCAACGGGACATTCCCAGAAGATAACGCTTCTTGTACCGATCGCAGCGTCCAGATTGCCTGCTTCCCGAACACGGTGTGTCTCTGTCCTGGATATCCGGATAGCTTTCTTATAGCTGCCATCCACAGACTGCTTAATCCTACCAGCCATCGTGCTGTACCGGTCACCATTCATGAGCCCGACCGTAATGGCTTGTTTGATATCGTAGATGATTTCCTTCCGGTGTTTCTCAGACGGTCATTTAAAGTCAGCTTTGATACCGGATTTTCAACGGCGCGCCGCAGGATTGCCTGAGTACAGCCCTTTAAACCACTGACAACATCCTGAGCCCTATCCTGCACCGCATCGATCGTGCCATTATAGGTGTGCTCATAGACCTGCTCCACCGTGCTGCGGATCAGCCGCTTGGTCTCTGGTGACAGGTCATTGATTTTCTTCTCCACCTCGTCCAGGAATCGGGCATAACGGCTGTGTCGCTGCAAGATCTCATAAGTCAGCTTATCATCTTCTGCATACTGACTGTAGGTGTCTGCCAGATAATGCCGCAGCTCTTTTAATATCTCCTGGTAATTCTTCCGTATCTTCGCCTCAGTGCCCTTCTCGCGGTGTTCTTCGATGCGCCGGACCTGCGCCAGGAGATAATCCAGATTGTAATCAGCCATCGCTCTCCTTGCCTTCTACGGGATCTTTATTCTGGTCATCCAGCTTCTTGCTCTGATCATCGTCATCATTGTCATCGTCCAAATCTGGAATATCGTCCTGCTCACTCTCGATCGGACGCATAACTGCATCCACATCGTCAATAAAGGACAACGCACCAAAAGCAATCTTCTTTGGAAGTCCTGCCGCAATCAGCGCCTGTACCGCCTGAGCCTCACCTGAAGTCTACCGGGAAATTCCGGTTGTACTTTACGCTACACTGCAAAGGGTCGAACGCTGTGCCCTTCTTCCGGAAACTGCTGCTCAGAACCTTAAACATGTAGGTGTCAGCACTGAGCATCTTTGCTTCAAAGGTTCCTGTTTTCGTTTCCAGGCCGATCATCTTGATCCGTAACGCCAGACCTGAAGATGCTGCAAATTCTGGATCATTTCAAATTCGATTCCTGGATAAGCGGTAAATATTATCCTGGGCGCGATCCAGGTGGCTGTTAACAAAATCACCGTTAATGTTCTTTGTCAGATATGTGACATCATACGGTGAATCCGGATCATCCACATCAATGCCAATAACACCAGTGGCATTGGCGGTTTTTAAGATATTGTTATCCACCCGGCAGTTTTTAAAAACCATGTAGGCATTTGCAAAACCCTCAATGTCATTGCTGTTATCACTGTAGTTGCTGTCATAGTCATCAATCAGTGCCGGGACTTTCTCTGCATCCCCGATCAACTCTGTTGTTTGAACTCCCTGTAGTGGACAATAATCAAACAGATGTGGCTTCTCATCCACGCATACAAACGCCCCAGGCTGACCTTCGAAGAAATAGATTTTATTCTTATCGTAAAACTCTTCCCTTGAAAATCATCTCATCATTCAGGTTCAGAAATGGATAATACCGAACTGCGTATTCCGGCTCGGTCATTTCAGTATCTGAGAGGATAATGCACTCATACGGCGGGATCACCATGGCACGCTCGTTGCCTTCTGGATCAATGTAAAAAGAGGCGGCCAGAGTATCCGCAGATTGCTGCAAACTTGGTCACCTCCATCGAAACGTCGAACATATTATTCCGTTTTACAAAATCTGAAAGAGCTTTTGACGCCTTTTCTACAGCTTCCTCACCTCCAGTCTCCTCTTCAGCCTGATAGTCAGTACCATAGTTGTAATTCGCTGGCTTACCTGCAAAATAACCGACCTTTCCGTCTACGATCTCGCCCAGAAAATCATTGTTGACGCGGTTATTGATTGCGACCTCAGCTTCATGATCATCGTCACCGCTGAATCTCGGCTCTCGTAAAAATCGGCACCTTGTCCGACTCCGTCCGGTACCGTCCGTACAGATCCATCATATGCCGCTGACAGCCCTGGTGTCGTTCGATGATACGATCCAGAAGGTCCGTTGTAATACCAGTCAGCCGGATGCTGCTCAATTTCGGCAGCATAATCCGGATATTCCATCTTCGGAAGTCTTCCAGCCCATCTATCCATGTTCCTTCCCTCGCTTTCGTTTCTGGCAGTACGCCACGATTTTTTATCAAAAAACGGCCTGCCTCCATCCGGCATTGTCAAGCCGCATTTCGTACAGACCTTTACTTCGTTTACATTTTTCCAATCATGCCCGCACATGGCACCTCCTAAATCCGGAATCTCATGTTATCACCCTTTAGATCCTCAACCTCGTAGTCATCCAGCGCATACCAGATTGCCGACAATGTATGTGGATCAATGTTAAACTCATCCTCCTGCACATTGCCGTCCTTATCGACCGCAAAGGTCAGCTCCTTGCAGCTCCAATCGTATTCGGACAGTTATCCAGGCACACAATCCTACGGAAGCGCTTCACTTTTTTGGTATATATCGCTCTGGAGCCTTTGAATTTTCTGCAGGCACGCATCCTGAAACCCTGTTTGCGATAATACGCGATAGCTTTAGGTTCCGCACAATCCGCTTTAATTAACTCCTGTGTATCCTTAAATTCTTCGATATCCGTCTCAATCTCCTGGTCCGTCTTATCTCGGCTGTAATACTCCCAGATGATGTACAAGGTCTTGCTGTCCTGGTCTATGACAAGCCTGAGCAACGCGTTGTAGGATGTCACGAAACCGAAGTCCATACCGGCCTTCTCGAGCGGATGACGAATCTTTCGGTTTCCTCAATTCCCTGCTCATATGGCATAACCTCGAACTGTGGAAATACCAGCTTACCGTTGATACCGAAGCGTCCCTTCCGGGCCACACGGTAAAGATCCGATCATGCTGCTGCAATTCATCCAGCTGCACCACATAATCCTCAGGAACAAAATAGTTATCATCGACCGTACTGTGGTGATAATACACATTGCCTACAACTATGATCCGCTTCTGGTACAGAATCTTCGTCATCCAGAACTTTGTACCCTGTAGTTCGGTCTTGAAAGAAATGCTTATACACCCAGTTATTTTTACTCACTGGGTTCGTGGACAGAATAATGTGGTTGCTGAGTGTTGGGTGGCGGAGACGACCAAGGATCTCCTTGAATCCCGCATATTTAACCTCGGAACACTCCTCGATCCAGACAATCGATACGCCATTTAAGGATTTCAGCTTTGCCGGTTTGTCCATGCCCTTGAAAATAATGCGGCTGCCATTCCGGAAACGCACCTGCATCGGTGATGTCGTAAAGTCAATGTAATCCGATACCCCCATAGACTCGGCCACTTCCATAAGCAAGTCATAACAGGAATCGCGATCGTATCAAAAACTTCTCTGACAACCAGTGCTTTACGTCTCTCTTCCAGAAGCTTCTTGATCAGCTTTACAGCCACATGATAGCTCTTGGAACTGCCATAGCCACCAACCAGCAAGTACATCTTATGATTCCAGTCATCAATGAAATCAAAGAAATGGTCGTTTATAACAAACTGTACGTTATGTTCATCCGCCATGGCCTTCACTCGCTTTCGTGAAAGTGATATGGATTTGCTTGTCCTCTTTGTCCTCTACCTTGGCACGAAGGACATCTATACGTGCCTTCTGCTCATCACTGGCAAAAGATCCCAGCGCTTATGCAGCAACTCGTCATACTGTTTAATGAGACTGCGAAGTCCGACTGTGCCCTGGCCTGGGCCTGTAGGAATTTCCCTGTTTATCCCAGGCATGCTGTACCTCCCAACGCTCTCCGATCACGTTGCCGTCCTTATGCTCAATCTTTTCGATTGTCTTATCATCCCGGTCACGCACATACATGATCTGCTGTGCCCGGATAATAGCAGCATACGCAATCTGGATCTGATTCCAGAGGACATCCAGCGGATCCGTCGGCATCTCCTGGATAATAGAAACGGTCTCCTCAGGCAAATACTTGCTGAAGAAACCGAATTTTTTCTGCATTTTTATTTTGTTCCGAGCTCCTCCGTTGTTTCCAACGGCGTTCTGATTCTTTGGCTGGGCCCGCGCTTACGCTTTCGCGAACGTTCGCTTTTCTTATCCGAACGTTCGCTTTCCCACCTATGAGTGGATTTCCAGCGGCGGACCGTTCCTTCTGGCAGATTTAGTTGACTTGCAATCTTAACTAACTTCTGCACCCAGGTACATGGCCTTCGCCTGTTCAATTCTGGGATCTGGCGCTCTGGCCATGTCCGATCACCTCGATTCGTGTTGTTTTGAGTATAGAAAAGGAGCCACGCTGGGTGACTCCTAATGTTTAGTATTCATATAAAATTTTTGTTCCCTTATCCTTTCTTCCAAAGGAATAACAAAATTCAAATACCCTCGAGCATTCTCTTTCATTTTTTCCAACACTGCAACATTTTTTACTTTCAAGATACTAAGCATTGCTATATTAATCATAACAAAATCTTTTCTTATTATTTCAAGCTTAACAATATCCTGTTCCGAATTAAACGACAATAACGTATACATATCCTTGTTCATTCTAGTTGTATCTGCATGTATATATAAACATGCTTCATCATACACTTGCTTCAATTGTGACATATAGACCCTAACGAAACTTTGAAGTTTATCATCACCCACAATATTTGCTGTAACACTTGAAAATGCTGCTTCCAAATCTTTTGTTGTTAAATCATTTGAAATATAACGAACAAAAGACTCAATTATATTTCTCAATAAGAAATAAAGAACTTTTATATCTACTATCGCAATATTATGTACCATAGAGCAATAATCATGCAAGATATTATCTAATAATTTATCGCGTTCTATATTATATGACCGCAATGAAAAAGTATCCTTCCAAATCAACAATGCTCTATAATACTTATCAATTTCTAAATAGAAATCTCTTCTATCTTCCTGAAAATCAGTATAAACAGTTCTTAAATACTCAAGAAGCTTTTCCGTGCTTTCAACATATATTTTTTTTTATAATCTGTTACCAAATCCATGTTATATCTCCATGTCCCTTATAACCTCATATATATCCTTTTGATGTATATCTTCATCCTGATTTATTTTTTTAATAAGCTGTAAAGCGAATTTAATACATTATTTATATCATCTTCAGAATCCATTGTCTTTATGTATTTAATAGTTTTTCCACAAATCAATGTCCTTGAGGATAACATCCATTTAGAAAAAGAAATATCCATAAAGGCCATCAAAAAGTCTCCTATTTCAACATTTTTTTAAATATCTTTTTTTGATAAAATTATATTACTCATTATCCCTACAGCAATTATTCTTTTTATCTCAATTTCATCCGATACATCAACTCCTTGCGAAAATTTTCTTTGTGTCTTAAAGAAAATCTCAAGTAAATCCTTACTATTTTTATCTACAAACATTACTTTTTGACCTCCGTCTCATAAGAATTCAAAAATTCATTGGCTAACTTCTTAATTGCCCTTTTTGCCCCAGGTGTTTCATTCATAAACCTTTGGTGTTCACTAGCTTTCGCAATAGCACTAATGTTGCCAATCTTATTTTCGAATACGCTGCATACAAACTTAAATTTTTCTTCAATATCTTTTATTTTATTATCATGATAATTATCGGAAGTTTTTGTGTTAAATTTGCAACAATTCCAAGGCATTTTATTTTTCTTGTGTTTTCTATTTTTATTATAGTTGTTAACCATTTTTAAAAACAAAGAAAGACCTATAGTAGATAAATAATCTGGTTTTATGACAAGTACATAAAAGTCTGAAGCTTTAAACGCAGATGTTGTATACACCGACTGAGTTGGAGGACAGTCTATAAATATAAAATCATATTTTTCTTTCAAACAATCGCTATCTATATATGCTGCTAAAGTATCCGAATTACTTCCATCGTCTTTTTACTTTAGTCATATTTAAATCACCACAAATCAAATCCAAATTGGGCCTAATTCCATTAATTATCAGACCTTTCTTATTCAAAATCTTACTATCACCAATTATATTCATAGAAAATAAATCTATGTCAACATCGTCTTTATAAAAACTGTATAATGTTTTTTGATTTTTTACAGCTTCTTCTATCTTTTGTGGAGATAGCATATATTGCGATGCATTCATTTGAGGATCTATGTCGATAACTAAAACTCTTTTACCCATTTCTGCAATTTGTGCAGCTAAATTAACACAAACAGTTGTTTTTCCAACCCCGCCCTTCATATTCATGAAAGCGATAACATTTTTCTTCATGTTTCTCCCCCTTCGACATTTTTTTATTATATCATAGTTATTAGCGAAAATAAATGTCAAACACAAAAGACCACGACAAACGCACGAACGATCATCTGGCATCAATTCTGCTTTCTGTTATTTTTAAGCTTCTAAAAGTTCTTCTAGATACTGAATTGGGCGCATGCTAACTACGAACCTTTTCTTTCTCATCGACAACTTATGCCTTGTCATTTGTGCCGGCTTCAAAATACTTAGGCTCCATTTTCTTATGATATTCAAATTTTGTGCCGCCAGCTTATCTATGGTTGTATTCGCATCTTCCCGGAATGTTACATCCAGATACCAGTGCATACTTTCTATACTCCAATGTCCTCTGACTGCACGGCTGACCTGTTCAATGTCTCCTTTTAAACTGCTGATGAAATAACGGTTCTCTATTCTTGTATTTCCTTCTTTCTTCAGCGTTTTCTTCTCCATTACTATACTGGACAGTCCTTTCCAGTTCTTTTTTCTGGCTTAACCACTTTATATCCTCTGTCTGATAATACTCCCTTATCTCGATCTGACCATGTGCTTTTTCCTTGGTTTTTTTGTAATTACCTCTTTCACGGATCTCTTTTTGGAACTCTTCGTCTGAAAAGTATTCTTGTACATCTTCATACAGCCTGTTTTGATTTCTCTTCAATGCCAGCACATAGTCTGCCCGTTTTTCTTTATTTTCTCCGCTATTGCAGTCTGCGTTCCCATTGCATCGATTGTTACGATCTGGCCTTTTATCTGGATCTTGTCCAGCAATTCCGGGATCAGCTACGATCTCATTGCTTTTTTCTTCAACTGCTTTTTGACCAAGACAGAAACCTGACTCTTTACTCCATGCTGATACAATGTGGGATGCCTTCCCATCTCCTCTTTTATTGGAGCGCATGGTTTTACCATCTATACAAATGATCTTCTTCAGTAGTTCCCCTTCATTCTGATTTAATCGATCCTGCCATTTTCCATAAAGCTGCTGTATGATCTCCGGTGATATCATCCCCATTACACGTCTGATCGTGTCATGAGATGGTATTCCGTTTTTTAACTCAATATATTTGCGTAGATAATCCTGATAACTTTCCGCAAACAATGCCATTTCCACCCAGTCATCTGCATTTGCCAGTGTTGCAAACAATACAATAACAAGAATGTCCTTCAATGTATGACGAACTTTCCTTTGCTGACGATCATCTTCTATGTATTCCAGCCAATCTAATAATTCCTGCATGTATCAACACCCCTTTTCTTTTAATTTTATCAGAAAAGGGGCGTGTTCACAATTTATTTACTCATGCGTTTGTCATGCAAAAGACACCCTTTCTCAAGGATGTCTTTCATGCTACCTGGAATGTCTGGGTGGAGATCCCTAAACCAGGGCAAATCGGAACGGAAGGACTCGAACCTTCGCTTAGGTTAAAAGCCATTGCTCTACCTCTGAGCTACGTTCCAAGGGGAGGCAACAAGCTTTCGCCTGCTGCCTGGTGGGGTTCGACGTAAGCCGCCGGCCGTATGCCTTTGGCTTCATGGTACACTATAACACTTTGTTTCGTAACATGTGTAACAACCGTAACAAACTTTATTTTTTCTTCCATAAATCTCAAGTACTCCATCTTTACTCCTGCCTCAGTAGCTTTTCTCCCCATTCTCTCTGCGACTTCTTTCCAGGTAAGCTCTTCAAAGATCTTGTATCTGATAATCCGCTGCATTCTCTGCGGTATCGTGTTCAGCCATGCTTCCACATCATGTTTGATCCGTTCCGCAGTCTGCAACCGCTCTTTCAGGATAGCTTCCAGCCGGTCCAGCTCATCAGGATCCTTTACTACAGGATATGCCAGACCTTCGATATGAAACGTCTGCGGTGTGTAAGGAAACTCATGTGAAGAACCTTTCACTGTATCCTGTTCAATCCTTTTTCTGGCTTTCTTAAGCTTCAGGATCTCCTTTTTGGTATCTTCCACCTGGGCGCATGCATCTATGTACTGCACCAGAATCTGCTTGTCCAACGGTATCACCTCCCATTCTACGCTTTTATCTAAACAAATCCCTAGTCAGGTATAATATTAAAACACCCAAACAAGAACAAATTCGTGCATTTCAATATTTCCACGCTTTATTTTGAACATACCGTAACAAAGCCAATATGCTATGCCTCCAATTGCCACGATTGCTTTTGCGCTCATAATCATCATTTTCTGCCTCCTCGTAACTTCGGATCCACGCAGAGGCTTGTCCCCACATAGGCTGGCATCCTGGCTGACCAGGTTGTAGGCTTCGGCCCATTAATGATCGCATGATCGATGCAGCTATGGCACTTTTCCTTTGCAGCTGGTTTGCCTTTCTCTGGGCATCTGACTTTACTAATCCCATTCTTTATGTCCTCTCCCTTCTTACGCATGGCAGCTATCACATACTCCACGTTGGGATTTACTCGTTTCCACATTACGCGGCTTTGCCGGTATGCTTCCGGTCTTTTCTTTCCAGGTACAGCTTTACCAGCGTGTAGATCGACGGAGGAACAGGCTGTCTTCTATGTGGCTTATATTCTGGATGATATACTGCTTTACATGTTTGTTATTCATAGGCTATCTCCTCTAAATTTCAGTTTTCCATATCAAGCTCTTCGCAAATTTCCTCGTAATACCTCTTTTTCATCCGCAAAATGGTCGTACACCATTTCCTCTACCATCATTTTGGCATCATGCTCACACACTTCCTTGCCGGTCAGCAAGTCCCAGTATGTATCGAGCACATTCGATGTTGTAAACCAATCTCCATCTGAATCTCTAAACAACGCCACTATGACTTTGGGATCATCTCCATGATGCCCGAACACAAGCGTGTGAACCACTGCGCCGGATGGTTCTTTGCTCTCTACCCACTTTTTCATAGTATCCTCCAAATCTTAATATACAAATAACTCAATCAATATCTCCAGAATCGTCATCATTTCAATTTAAGATTTTTCCATAGCTGGTAACATTTCTTACAAGCCAAACCTGGATTTTTTTCTATTTCTTCAGTATCAATATCAGTTGTGAAAAAATCTTGATCTTGCCAATACTTTTCGCACAAAGACGTATTTTTAAAAAACAGTGATATTTTGCTTTAGGATGAATCCAGTCAACGTTTGTAAGATTACTTTTGCTTTTACTGGAAGCATCCATTTGTATCTTCTCATATGCTCAGTCCTTCAAATCTTAATTTTAAATATTCTCATAGGTTTTTTTTCAAAGATATCCGGCTTACACGGATACAGCTCACCGTTGACGCCCTTAATCACATAATCCCATACTGAAACATGGTGAATGCCTTCCAGAGTCTCTATAAAAGCTCACACGGCGGAGCGTCACAGCTTTCGGAAGCATAATGCATGACGCCCTTTTCGTAAGCTTCAACCGCCCAGTTCGGTACATACCAGTTACCATCACAGTCTTTTAAATCTCCATCGTACTGAAACGCTTCCAATAACCACGGGTTTCTTTTATATTTAGCCATAATATTTCCTCCAAATCCTAATTTAAACATATTCAAACTCATCCAGCTCCACATCTTTTTCACATGCTGGGCAAGTGCAGAAAGCACCATCCAGCCACGATTCTGTATTGTAATCAGCATCCTGAAATAGTATTTCAACATACTGCTTACAGTGTGGGCACTGGAACCGGATATAAGCTGGCTTGCTTATTATCATATAACGTGTACCCATTCCGACCACCTTTCACACCATTTTGTTGACGCCAACAAAATCGATGATTTTACTTCCCGACTTTAATTTTGGGAACATCAGCTCTTAATTTCCTTTGTATGGCTCCGGAAGTGGCATCCAGGCATTCACAAATAAGTCCTGGCTGCTGCAAGTATCGCATCCATCATCATCACCGGCATACCATGCTCCACCACCATCATTATCTTTTTCATACCGTCCGATAATCGGAAGCGTGAAATTCTCAAATGACATCAGGACATATTCATCTTCTTCCGGAAGTCTCTTCCACCGGGATCCAGCTATGCTCTTCTATCTGACCTACCAAAAGTGTCATTGCTTTTGCATAATTCTCTACCAAATCTGCTATGCCGTCCGGGCTACAGCCTGTATCTTCATAGTCCTTAAGCTTACACAGCGCCCCATACAGCCTTTCACTTTACGTCTTTGGTGATTACCTGGCCCGCTCTAAGCTGCTCCCACCTGACACCCTTCAGACACCAACCAGTTGCCCAGTCATCCTTTTCTGTTAATCTTTTCATTGTCTTTCCTTCCTCACGCAGTCTCTATGCATGTACAATACAGTCCCTCTCTTTGTCTTGATCCACTCTGCATCCCCTATCGATCACCTTCTGGCAGATGCAACAGACCGACGGATATCTTCTTTGGATCATTCATCGGGTTTCCTCCTCCAAAAGGCTGAACGCTGCCAGCATCAATCTGCCGCACACCGTAGCACCTCCATATTTCTTCATAATCTTCCCGAAGTCTGCCGTGGCCTCTTCCCAGAAGCCCGTGATCAGCAGGGCGGCCATGATACTTCAAATAAAAGTTATAGGAGTCACACCACACACCTTTCGCAAGCACTGCCTGTTCTTCATTCCTTGTCATAAGATGCACCCCGCCTTCCTGTAATGGGTCTTGCGCCGCTTAAACTGGTTCTCGCAAAACTGAATGTCATCCACGTAGTCATAACACACGGCATCATTCTTTCCCTCTGCCTTTTCTGGCGATCCGTCCAATGGACTGTGTGACTACCGCATAATCTTTCTGTGGGGATACCAGAACAGCCGGTCAAGCCTTGGGATGTCCAGCCCTTCTTTTGCCAGGCCAAAGGATGCAAACAGGATCTTTTTCTTCCGGTCCTCATATCTTCGATCGCAGCTTCCCTCTCTGCCTTTCCTTTTTTGCTTGTCATGCTGCCATCGATCATGGCGGAAGTACCTCTCAGCTCATCCGGCAACAGATCCCTGATATTTCTCAGCTGCTCCAGCCTGCTTGCCAGGATCAGACAGGAATGACCCTTCTGGCTTACCAGATCCTTAACGATCATCTCATTTCTCTCCCTGTTTTCTCCCAGGTAAGAAAGCAGTCCGTTATAATCCAGGGTCCCGTCCGTATCCAGACAGCTGCGGCTGACCGTTATGCCTGTATTCCTCTGTCAGGATCCGCACCTGCATGGTCTTATCTGCAACTGCTTCATCCGGTACCTTATAGATCACCGGCCCCAGTACAGCAAACGTGCTTTTGATCATCCCATCTGAACGATGCACGGTAGCTGACAGGCCATATTTATGTCTTGCAGCCAGGCTGTTCATCACCTTGTAAAACATCGTCACCTGCGTTGGTGAACCGGCCAGCCGGTGACACTCATCCACGATCACCACATCCCATGTATACCGGAACTGTTCCAGATCGATCCTGCAAAGGGTCTGGACGGTGGCAAATGTCATATGGCTGCCGACCTGGGCTTTCCCTGCCGTGATCGTTCCCAGTGTCTCAGGAGAAAAATACTGTTCTGCCCTGGTCTTTGACTGGGTAAGCAGATCCTGCGTATGGGTGACCCACAACACCTTGCGTCCAAGCATCGCAGCCAGGGCAATTCCCATCTGTGTCTTTTCCTGACCCGCAGGGACTCTGCAGGGATCCCGCAGCTGGCATGCCGCATAGCTTCCACTGCCTCCTTCTGGTAGTCATACAGGGAATGGTGCCTTTATACTCTAAAAACCCCATTATCGGCCAGATGAACGCTTATCTGATCCTTGTCCGAAAGGAACTGCCGTACCTGCTTTCCCACCCCGGTAGGAACGATCAGGTCTGAACCATCCACATGGTAGAGCCAGAGGTACTTTGGTGTATTGCCTACCCAGAGTCCCCTGCGTTCCCTTTCCCGGTACTGCGGGTTAGGGATGATCAGATTTTCCTGCGCCCAGTCATACAGTTCCTTGGAAGTGTCCCCGATCCGTATCTCAGACCCAATCTCTACAACCATTGTTCTTCTTATCCCCCATTACTACAAGATCTTCCAGCCAGTCCTCTAACGTCCTCCCATACATTCCGATCAGATGTCTTGGGACACTGCTCTTCCCATTGTCGCGGATGATCCTGGCAATCTCATAATCCACCAGATGGGATCACCTGGTCCGGATACCGGATCGCGAACATCCCGCGCCGGTTCCCTGTTGTATCAAACAGCCTCATTGCATTGAACTGGTTTTCTTCCACCCTTCTCAGGCTGAACATATCTGTTTTGCAGTCCTTGCAGTCAAACAGGTACGCTTCCCCATCCCTTGCAGCGATCACATCGCAGGGCTGTCCGTTCTTGTTATCCCGGAAGCGGTGAACCCAGAAGCCTTCCGCTGCCAGCCGGGAAGCAAATTCCCTTTCAAACTGTGTCCCGGCTGATTTATTGCTCATTTTCATCTGTTTCTATCTCCTTTCCTGCCATGGTCTAACCTTTTTCAAGATAAGCTAACCAAAATCTAACCTTAAAAATGCCAGCAAACCCTTGATTTATTTAATGGTCTAACCGTCTAACCTAAAATCCGGTTGCATATACCAACATTTTTAAAGAAAATTTAACATTGTGATATATTTAACGTTAAATTTTCTACAATAACTTTTTCCTACGTTACGATATATTAAAAAACAGGTTAGACTGGTTAGACAGGTTAGACTGTATATAAAAAGCCAGTGTTTATGCGGATTCTAGAGTCTAACCTAATTTTTTTAGGTTAGACCAGGTTAGACCCTAATCAAAGGGAAGGGGTTCCCCGATCATTACCCTCAACCAACATGAATCCATCTTTATCTGTCGCGTCATCATCCTGCGGCAGCCTGAACTTGATGTAACTGGACTTGATCCCATACACCTTTGTGCTATGGATAAATTTCCCCGGGAATTACGCACCAGATACCCTTTTCTCTGACCATTTCTTACTTACCGCTGTATAATCAAACCCATTCTGGTCAAGGAACGCCAGAGCACGTCTCTGTTTACGATCAGCTTGTCCTCATCTATCTTGCCCCAGACTTCCCCTTTGTTGGGTGAATTATCAACCTTGGGATTCTCAAAACGCACCGGATTTTTGGCCGCCCAGTTAAGCACCTGCTGGTAGGCACGCTCTGCCACATCCACGTCGTAATTGCTCTGCAGGTACTGCTTTACCTGGCCGATCTGCAAAGCCTGTTCTTCCGGAAAGAAGAGCTTCACCGCGATCTCATCCGCCAGCAGCATACAGGACATCGCCATGGCCTGTTTATCCGTTGTGTCCAGCTTACATAGCTGCTCAAAGATCTCCCTGTACCGTTCCGTGATCCTGTTCAGGTCTGTTTCCTGTATGTACTCCACAAACTTCCGTCCGGCATATCCATAATGCTCCTGGACCACACTGCTGACATAGTGGCCGTCTTCGATCAGCGGCCCGTCAATAGCGATCTCAATGACACGGTTCTTGAACCACCACCGGAGTTTACCTTTGCGATCGGTTCCTCACCTGTAAAGATAAAGCTGTTCTTCCAGGTCTTGGTATCTTCCACTCCGCCGTAAGCCCCGGCACGGCCGCGGTCCACGCCTTCCGTGATCGGTAGATCAGCTGGTCAAAATTCCCCTGCCATTTATCCTGATGGTCTGCAGCGCATAATGGCATTCTTTTGTCATGTTCATGGTCTTTACCAGGCCGCCCATCTTGGGATTGCCCCAGATGGACATTGCCACCATGAGCGCTACTGTCTTTCCGGTTCCGGTCGTTCCCCATAAGTGCAGCACAAACGGCAGCACCCTGAGCGGCTCCAGGAGCACAGAAGCAAAGCTGGCAGCCATCATCATGCGCAGGGGTATATTTTTACGCAGATTCTACAAAGTGCCTTCCAGACCCCAAAATCACCTTTCTGTGCCACATTCCGGAAGATCACCTCATAGTCCATATCTCCCTCATACCGGATATCCTGGGCATAGGGCGTGAAGCTGCTGCCCACCCAGCCAAGGCGGTTGATGGATTTTTCGGTTCCAGGGTAGCCGGGTTCAGCCCCACACAGTCTGAGATATAGCGCACCAGGCTCTTTGCGTTATCACTGGTCACCTCAATGCCGAACTGGCTGAGCGCATCCACGATCTTATTTGCATTGGCACACACGGCCCTGTCCACCGCATCTTCTGCCGTGGCTGACTTGAAATAAGCGGGGAGATACGCCCCTGGCGGTATCCACATTTTTAAGATTCCACCGGAAGGATCGGGTGGCTGCAGGCATAATAAGCGACCGGCATGGCATTCTTGTCATAACGGACGGTCTTGACCCCCATATCCGTTGCTTCCCATTCCCGCAGTTCAACTCTATGGGCTGGTCCGTGAACCGTGTCACTTTCCCTGTCTGCTTCTGTCTCTGGGAATAATCCAGGACGAACGCGCGGTACAGGTTGTTAAACTCCGGCCTGCGCTTCAGCTTTCCTGCTTCTTTTCCGCAGCGCTTCCACGTACTGGGTCCGTTCCACGTTGTCCTCGATCTCAAAGATCGGTAAAATATCTCATCCGGGAACGGATCCAGGCCAGACAGCTCAGATATACCAGCTAATAACTCGTCCTTCGACTTTTCCAATCTCTTTCACCACCTTCTTATCGGCATACACTTCTTCCGGGCAGTCCTTAAGACACCCCAGCAGATATTCCACATAGGTCAGGTTGCCAAGACCTTCCCAGAAATGCTCGTTGCGCTCCCTGACAGCCTCACAGAGCAGCCCTCTGTATACGGTCAGCCATTTTACCGCCTCCTGCACAAACTGCCCTAATTCACGCTTATAACGCCTTCTCTTGTCTGCTTCCTGCTTTTTCCCTGTAGGTCACCGGCTCTTTCACCGGCACCCCATAAGCCTGTGCCAGCTGCTTCGCTGCCTCATAGTTGATGATTCCATAATATTCCGCCACAAATCTGATCTGGTCACCGCCAGCGCCGCAGACAAAAACAGTAATATCCTTTCCCATTGGGATAGATCTTCATGGAAGGGTGGGTGTCCTTATGGAACGGGCAGAGGCATTTTCCGTTTGAAACATGCAGGCCGCAGTATTCCACGGCCTGCTGCATACTCACTGCATCTTTCACCCTGCTGTAAAGCTCCGGATCACATGAACGGGATTCCTTCATCGCCTGCGCCCTCCGGGATATTCATAAAGCCATCACCCACAGGGGACGGTGTTTCTACCGGCTTCTGGACCGGGCCTTCCGGAAGCAGTTCATCTTCCGGCACCTCTGCCTCTGCCAGTCCTGCCACGCTGCGAATCTGAAAAAGCTCCGTAACGATAGGACGGTTCCCGTTCTCTGCCTCATACTGCCTGCGGCGGAAGATCCCTCCAAATTTCTTTCCGATCAGTATTGCCTCATTGTTTTTGTATCCCACTGGAAAGTAAAGTTATTGGAACGCTCAATGGATGTGATGATCCCTTGAACCAGGAAAGGCCTTTGCCTTCCATGTTCTGCTTGAACACACCGCGCCATTTTGCGTTAGCGCTGTTCTGGGCCTTGTCCGCATTATAAAGCTTCTGGTAAAAGTCTTTCTGCTCTCCCTCTGCCACATCAAACAGGATCACAAACTGCTCATTCCCATTCCTGGATGTCTGGGTCGCCACCTGCTTGATCACACATACATACTTTCCTTTTGGCAGCTGCTGGGACTCCCCTGTATACGCCGCTGCCTCATCATATCCTGCCGGTTTCTTTATCATGACTTCTTATCCTCCTTGGTCTTATGCTTTTCCCATCCATAAAAATCCCGGATGGTATCATCTACTGATTTCAGGTTGTTTTCGATCTCTGGCTCCGGGAACATCTCTTCCGGGGTCTTTGTGATATCGGATCCGTCCGTAACAGTCCGGAAGAAATGGTTCCCGTTCTCACTCATGCACCGGATGCAGATCGTGACCATGCCTTCCAGGCACACTTTCCCGATCCAGCTGCTTGCCAATCGTCCTGAGACGGGAGATACCAAAATCGTCCGTATCCTCGTGGAACATAATGTAAACGATCTTGTCCGGAACTGTCACATCCGTCTTGATCCGCTTCACTAGGCCATACATGGCATCCGCTATGTCGTCGTACATCTCAAAAGACGCATTCCCCTTTTTTATTTCGGTGCTGTGACATAAAGAGATGGGTCATGATATATCCGGCATCATCGATCACATAGGTCTTTTCCGGGTTCTGGTTGATCGTTGTGATGATCCTTAATCATCACTGCATCCGGTCTTCTTAAAACGCTTCTTAAACGGCAGCTCTTTCCGCTCCGTGTTCAGGAGCACGATCTCATCCTCATCAAAAAACTTAAGGCTGCGGCTCTTCCCGCTGCCGGATTTTCCATGATCAGTACTGGTAATCCCATAATATCCTCCTTAATATGGCAGCACCCCTGCCGTATCATCCTCTCCTGTTTCCTGCTCCTCTTCCTTTGGAAGCCATCCCTCCTCAAAGAAATCCAGCCCTCTTAAGTACCGGAATATGGTATCTTCCGCCTTTTAGAGACTTTTTATGATACTGGTCCAGTAGATCATCGTGTCGCTCTTAAAGTAAAGCGTGGAACCGGCCGGGGAAACACTGGGTCTTCCGGGCATACGTTCCATACCCGCTTCAAGCTCTGCCGGTGACATCATCCCTGCTGCATAGGGACTGCAGACCGGTCACTGTTTATCTGGTAAACAGCCAGCTCATGAGGTGAGCTGTAAAATACCAGAGGGATTTCGCATGCAAAGTCTTTTGCTTCCTTCCACTTATCATAAGGATCCTCATAACTTACCTCGGTACTCCATCTTGAGTGTTTTCTCGTCCAGGCGGTACCGGTAGCAGGTCTCCTCTTCCGGCATGTCACCGATCAGCTCCACAATGGCTGCCTTAAACTTACTGGTGGCATAAATACTTTCCACCCACACGCCCCAAAGGCTTGCATGTACCAGGAAATGCCCTTTACATTCCTGATGACCAGCCCTCCGGAAGTCTTCAGGGTTGACTTCATGGCTTTCTTAAACTCACTTATCTTCAAAAACATCTCTGTTCTCCTTTTCTCTTGCTTCATTCCTGCGCTTGCTGTCCTCAATGTTAAGGTGGATATAGTCCAGCACGATCTCCATTTCTTCATAGCTCAGGCTCACCGCTCCGGTCACCATTGTCTTCGCTACCTTGGCTGCGATCTCCATCAACACGGACATGCGGTACGGTACGATCTTTCCATCAGATGTCATCAGCGTATCCTCAGGCTTTCCCGCGTGGCTCCAGGTGTGCCCATTCAACGGCTTTATTCTCTAACAGCGTCCGGATCGCCTCGTTATTCGGAACCGGTGGCTGCGGGATCAGGAACCTTCCCGGTATGTCCTCCAGAAGTCCGTCAATGACCAGCGGCTGCAGGCCGCCGTTTTTCTGGATATTGAAACTGAACAGTGCTGTCTTAAACTTTGTCTTCCCCATTTCACGCATGTTGGCTTCCAGATTGTTCTTCAATGCCTGCTGGCGGTTCTCCAGTGCTTTCCGTCTGGCAGCCAGGGCGGCTTTCCTCTGTCCTTAAAGCTTCAATATCTGCCTTCATTCCCATGATGATCTTGGCGTAACCATCCGCCTTATCTTCGATCTCGCCCCAAAGGCCTTCCATTGTATCCTGAAAAGTCTGCTCATCCACTTCCGGATCATACGCCAGTTCCTGCAGCGCAAGAAACTGTTCTGTTAATTCATAAAGTCTCATCTTGCAATTCTCCTTCTCCCTCCGTATAATCCTGTTTTTTTAACAGTTAAAAAATATAAAAGGCCCAAAACATTAGCGTTTATGCGGTGTTCTGGGCCTTAGATGTTTGTAACAGACTATAGTATTTTACTCTTTGCATTTGCTTTTCTTCTGAATCGTTCTCATATGACTTTTTGTGATAAATTGAAAGTCGGTTTCAAAGCCACAAATTTTGTGAAGTGCATCTGTTAGTTTATCCCTGGTGTAGAGCGGGACATAACCTTGTTCCTGTATATCAGCAAAAATTCATGGCCTTGAGCTTTCCCAGGATCTTTTCACAGGTATATTCACCTTTCAATTCTTTTTCCAGATAACGATAGATGATCGATGAAAGAAAACAGATCAAAAAAGTGCGCTTTTTATACGAAGATCTTCATGAAGGAATACCGGCCTTGCCTCAAATTCGGTTTTCATAATACGGAAGCATTCTTCTATTTCCCAACGGCCTTCACTTACTTTTTAATATATCTTGTACTTCATCATCCAACAGATCCGTGGTCACGGCATACATTCCATCATAACGTGCCTCTTCTTCAACCTTATCTGTATCCAGATAATTCTGTATTTTGGCAACTTCGCCCTCTTCTGTAACGGCAAGTTTTCCTATAAAACAGGAAGGATCATTGGGATTTTTACGTTCCTTTTTCACATTGCCTGAGTGGATCGTGTGTTTTCTGCGCGTTCAACCTGTGCGCTACGTATTGTTTTCTGATATCGCGTATTTAGGTGAGTAGGTAATGATCGACCGCTGTTGTAATGTATGGGGAGTATAAGGTGCATCTTTATAATACAATCCCATATCATCATCACTGATCTTTGAAAGATCAACGGGCAAGTTATCAGATACCCGCTTGAAGCCAGTTTTATCTAAGGCCCATGCCTTATCATCTTTATTCAGTTTTTTGATCGACTGTGTTACGATGAAAGCACGTTCGTCTGCATGATTTAACTTTTTGATCTTTTCTGAACCAAGACCAGCATCGCTGCAATAAATAAATTTCGTACATCCAAAATCCTGCAAGGATTTTTTCTTCCAATGGTTTCAAAGAAGTCTGCTCATTCGCATTTCCTGGAAAAAAAAAAAAAAAGCGGAGGGATACCATCTCCATCCATAAACATGCCCATCTGTATGATCGGGTTTGGGCGATGCTCCTTGCTTTTTCCATATTTCCTGTCACCATCTTCCTGTTCGATTTCAAAGAAATAGTTTGTGCAATCATAGTAAAGTATCTTGTCATTTCGTTTTCCTAAGAGATGACTGTTTTTATAAACTTCGGATTGAATGAGATCGCATTCATTTCCAAGCACATCAAGAGCACGGTACACATCATGTAACTTGTAAGTTGGACGTTCAAGAAACTCAGAAGCGATCTTATAAGAAGAACGTTTGCTTGCAGGCTCCAGGATCCTTGCATAAATCAGATCTGAAAGGATGGCATTAAGATCAAACTTGAACTTGTACTTATCTCTAATCTTGCGGCAGGTTTTATCAAGCTGCAAACGGTAATAAAAGGTTTGAGGGAACAGATAACCTCCACGCCAAAAGACCTGCTGATCAAAGTCCAGCTTATGATCGGAATGAAAAGTGATCTGCACAGCTTTGGACTGTTGTTCTTTTTTATATTTAAGGGTCTCAAGCCTGGCTTCCTGTTTGCCCATTTCATGACATCATCCCGTGTAGGCCCATGTTCCAGCAAAAAGTTCTTTAAGGGTTCCGAGTTTACGAACATTAACAGAAGTACTTTTTCCCTTATTATTAATAAAGCTTTTTGCGATATAAAAAGATTCAGAATTTTTGGATTTTGATATAGTAACTTTCATGTTGAAAACCCTCCTGAATATAGTATATCATACCTTTATAAAAATACCATAAAATACTATAATATAAAACAAAAATTTGACATTAAAAAGCAGGCTTTATCAGGCCTGTAGCGCATAATAGGTTTATTTAACTGTAAAATTCCCGAGCTTCAATATCTGCCTTCATTCCCATGATGATCTTGGCGTAACCATCCGCCTTATCTTCGATCTCGCCCCCAAAGGCCTTCCATTGTATCCTGAAAAGTCTGCTCATCCACTTCCGGATCATACGCCAGTTCCTGCAGCGCAAGAAACTGTTCTGTTAATTCATAAAGTCTCATCTTGCAATTCTCCTTCTCCCTCCGTATAATGAGGGTGTAAAATGTTTTGTTACCGGACCTTCCGCAGTTGCCGCTGCCTGGGTCCTTTTTATGTAGCCTCTGCATGCCTGTAAGCGGCTTCTCTCCATGCACCGGTTCTTCCTGATGCAGGTACCGCACTAGTCATCACAACACCTGGACCGCAAGCGCAGCACCAAGCATCATGAAGACTATCACCCACATGCCACCGACTATAAATGTCTCCGTGATGCCTACCCAGTCCACTGGTTTCTTCTTAGGCCTGGTTGCCTGCACTGCCACATAGGACAGCTCCATGCCGGTCTGGCCATCATAGTTCTTGATCTTTGCCATTACTTCTACCTCCCTTCTATCCCTGATCTTCTGTTGCCCGGGACTCTGCCTCTATCTGACGCAGTCTCCACTTTTCAAACTCTTCTGTATCAAATATGATTGGGCTATTTTTCTTCATCGGGTTCATTTTTCCAGCAAACCTCTGCGTTGGAAGTCGATAGGCCCTCTGTAGATATTCTTCTGGGAACCCCATTTCCTTTACCAGCTCAGTGAGGTTCATTACTTTTTCGGATACTGCATATGTCTCTCACCTCCTACTCCAACAACTTCTCAATGGGTACTCCTAAATAATCAACTCTTTGTTGCCTTTCCGTTTTCTCCGTCCTATACTGTACTCACAGGCCCCGCCAGAGCCGAGTACAGAAGAAAGGAGAACTTGTTATGTTTTACGATTTTTTGCATTACAGATAATCAAAAAATTGTTTATAAAGCTCTCATTGAATTGTCTAAAACCAGTCATTTCATTGCTATTCAAGAACTTGATTATCTTGGTATTCCGCGTTCAGAACTTTCAGAAATACTTTTATATTTTGAAAAAAGGGCTTTTTAATAATGTCCAACATCTTAGCAATGCGTATCCAACTCTTTTTTCGCTTTAATTACTTCTAATGCATGAGCTTTATTTTTCTCATATTGGGCTTTTAATTCTTTCAAATCGCTTTCTTCTACATAGCGTTCGGATAAATTAAAAGCTCCACTGTATCCCGGAAACGTATAAGCATACTTTACCGGTTCCGGGGAATTCTTTCGCTCCAATAGCTTTCAACCATTCAGCCTTATCTACATTTTGCACCTCTCTCACCCCCTTTCTTCCAACAGCTTCTCAATGGGTACTACTAGATAGTCCTAAACTTCCATTAAAGGCAGAACATCATGCTGCTTTAACAGATCATACAAGAACAAACGCCCCTTCTGCGTCCAATAGGAATGTTCTTTAGAATGCTGAATGCCTTCCTGAATCTGAAAAATTATGTGTCTTTGTCTTCAAATAACCATTTCCCTGATACTTCGCATACAGCACCCAAACATCTCCCTGCTTGAACTGGATACCCAGTTTATGAAGAATTGCATTATATTTCTTTGCAGACATTCCATAGTCCTTAGCGATTACAGTGGTAGCAATCAGATCTTTTTTACACTGTAAGATCATGTCATAATAAGAGGCCTTGGGCTGCAACTCCTCAATGACCTTCTGCTGTTCTTCAACCTGACCACCAAAAAAACTGGCAACGATCTTTCAAACTATTAATAGTCTGATTGGCCATTCGCAACGCTCTGGCAAATACCTGCTCCGGTGTGTTCCATGCTTTTTTCCAATTCCAGGAAATACTCACGGTACTGTTTACCTTTTTCATTGCGCTGGATCATGCAGATGCGCTTCGCCATATCTACTGAAATCTGGTAGTCTGTAATCTCTCTTCTTACTTCGCGGTTGCCTTCCATTTGAACCCGCTCATTTTTTGAGCATGTTGAAATCTTTACCTGCTTCAAATCCATACTCTATCATTCTTGAAACCAGTCCTTAAATGCAGTTTTTAATCTCTAACCCTTCGTGCAAGTCTCTCGCTGACACAGTCGGCTCACCTGCGCTGTATGTAACCTTAATTAACTCATTCATGTTATTCACCCTTTCCTGTAAAAGATTTTTTTCTCAGTTCAACTGCTTCCTTGCTATTCTGGAGAATGCTCTCCTTAAATACATTGCTGTCTGTTGCTACCAGCTGAATGAGCATTGCTGCTTTTTGCAAACCTTCCTGTTTGCCTCTCTCGTATCCCATGCGGTATGCTTCCCGCTCCGGGGCATTCATAAATTTGTAGTGCATAGAGTATCCGCTCGAATTGTAGCTTTATAAGTTACTCTTTAGCAAAAAAAATTGCGGTTGGATCATCAATATGAAGCTCATCTATCATAATTTGAATCTCATCGCTCCCAAAAATACCAATTTTCATTTTTTTCATAAAATGTTTTAGGAGTTACCCCAATTTTTAAAGCTACATCCGACTGGGAAAGACCATTTTTAGCAATAATTCCCCTTAATTCGTCTGTTCTTATCATCGCATATCACCTTCTTGGTAACTTTGTAAGATACTCATATCATATCACATTTTCGTAACTTGTCAAGATATTTTTCATTGCTTTTATAACATTTTGTGCTATTATTAAGTTACTTTAAAGGAGGAATTCAAATGACGGTCGGTGAGCGATTAAAACAATTACGTGAAAAATCAGGTATGAGTCAAGTTGACTTTGCAGCTAAACTTAATGTATCAAAACAGAATCTTTATAAATATGAAAAATGATATTATAACTAATATACCCTCTGACAAAATAGAAGACGCTGCTAAATTATTGCATGTTTCTCCTGCTTATATAATGGGTGGACTCAATGTAAAACACTCCCCTCTGAAAACAAGAATTTTAATGACAAACCTACTACAGATGCAGATTTAGCTATTATCCAGCGCGAAAGAAACAAAATGTCAGATCGAGAAAAAACAAAACTAATGAATATATTAAAAAGCTAATTTTGATGATTATAATTGGGAGGACGATGATTCTGGAGATATCGAATAGTCGTAGAGCTGAAATCAAGAGTTACGTGATTTCTGTTCTTGAAAACTACGGAAAACCATTTGTTCCAGTTAAAATAGGGCTCTTATACGTTCCATGCACAATATTAAATTAATCACGTATAGTAGTCAGATACGTAAATTTCATATAACATATGAAGAATTAATTATTGATGCTGAAACAAAGGATTCTTATGCTGTTCGGAACAGAAAACAAATGCGCTATTGTATTTATTATAATGATATCGAACCTAATATTGTCAATTCCAATCGAGTCCGTTGGAATTTAGCACATGAATTAGGGCACATTATTCTTGGACATCATGCTTTTTGCAAAAGTGATAAGCTTTTTCGCAGTGGGTTAGCTGCTAATACTTACAACTATGTAGAAGCTGAAGCTGATTATTTTGCCCAACTAATTCTAGTACCTCATGTTGTACTGTATGCATTCAAAATTACAACAGCAAAACAGCTGAAAGAACTTTGTCAAATATCTAACCCTGCTGCTATCAGACGCTTTTCGTGCTTATCAGCAATGGGAAAAAAACACATAAATGGAAATGATATTTACGATAGGCCTTTATTCCATTACTACTACAATTTTATTTATAAAAAGCATTGCCGAACTTGTGATGCATATATGGTTCAAGGCAAAGGAAACTATTGTCCGATTTGCGGAAATAAAACTTTACAATGGGGAGACGGAAAAATGAAATATACAACAAAATAGTTTTAGACCAAAATAGTAAAGCCGTTCGATGCCCGGTTTGTGACAATGAGGAAATTTCTCCCGTTGGAAATTATTGTCACATTTGCGGCACTTTTCTTGTTAATCAATGTACCAATATTGGTAATACATATGGATACTGTGGTGAATTGGCTGCTGCAAATGCTCGTTACTGCGTTCATTGTGGTGCAGAAACTACATTTTTCAAAAATCACTTACTCAATGCCCGGATCAATTAACCCCTAATAATTTTTTAAATATTCCAGATGATGTTTTAGACACTCCCTAATAACACAACTAACAGTTTTGATAAAGATGACGATCTACCATTTAATTAATATATTATGAAATTGGCAAGAAATATAAAAAAGAGCCCCTGATTAGGACTCTTGGCGCATAATCGTTATAGTAATTGGTTTTAAAGTATCCACGATCCCACCACATGGATCCGGAGCTGCATTTACAGGATGCATATCCCATAAATAGTCTCCAAGATACTCCAGCAATGTAGCAAGGTCTTCCTTGGTATAGCTGCCACTTATCTGGTGGCCGTCTCGATCAGTAAATGAAAACCTTGCTTCCAAGTTACCTGCTGTATGCTTATTCATTAAAAGCACCACCTTTCGAGGAAAATGACATGAGAACCTTTCATACTTATCATGATATATATTTATATATCGAACCGCTCACGGATGATGAACCTGACTCACGCACCCGACATCAAATTTCCAACTGTTTTTTTTTTTAGAAGATTATCTTAATCTTACCACTAACCAATATATGCGTGTCAAGGATAACAGGGAAAAAATATCTTCCCTTTCAGAACATACATGGGAACTTCATGATACATTAAATATTATGTTTGGAGATTTGCATTTTTTACTTATTGCCATTGATAAAGCCTACTGTTAGATCAGCTTTCACGAATTTTGGGATATCAGAAAGAACTTATTGAATTAAGGCTGAAATAATAGCAACTTGTAAGAATTACTTTTAGTTCAACTGTTCGGAAATTCCGAACAGTTAATAAAAAACCATTCTGGTGATTTCACCAAATTAATTTTTACTCAAACCTGCCAAGATAATTTCGAAAATTTTCTATTATTGATTATTGACATTTTTACTGTTTTGGGGTAAATTGATGGTACCACATATGTGGTGCAAAAGAACTATTCATTACTTCGGTAATGTATCAACTGAGTATACCCCTAGCAGTAATCCTCCCACCATAAGGGATGTGATGATGCTAGGGGTATTTTTTATTCAAGGGAGAAAATCTATGATTAAAACTGCAATATTAATTGATGGCGCTTTTTACCGTAAGCGAGCTTACCATATATACGGAGATAAAACTCCAGCTGAACGTGCTAAAGAATTGTCTACATACTGTCATCGCCATATCGTAGAGGAAAAAGAAGGAGCTTCTCTGTACCGCGTGTTTTACTATGACTGCCCTCCAAGTTCCAAAAATATATATCATCCGTTGTTAAAACGTGCCATTAATCTTGGAAATACGCCAGATTATACATGGGCCACTGAATTTTTCAATGAGTTAAAACATCAGAGAAAATTTGCTCTTCGTCTAGGACGTCTTGCCGAAGAACAAGCCCTATTTAACCTCAAGCCAGAAAACTACCAAAAAATTGCTTTCCGGCAAAATTACTGTTGAGCAATTAACTGAGAAAGATTTTTCCCTTTCCATTTCACAAAGGGAGTTGATATGCGTATTGGCGTTGACATATCCTCTTTGGCATTTAAAAACAGGTTGATCGCATTATCCTGATTTCTGGAGATAGCGACTTTGTTCCAGCGGCTAAGCAAGCTCGCCGAGAAGGAATCGACTTTATTTTAGATCCAATGCGTTCCCCAATTAAAGAAGATCTATATGAACACATTGATGGTATTCGTACGAAAGCTCCAAAATTAACAGCTGCAACTAATAGCGAAAATTCACCTCAATAATACTATTACAAAGTAAAGACCGCTCCTGCGCCAACAGGAACGGCTTTACATAGATTTTCTCTTACCAGATTGCTCCGGAAGATATAGTTTTAAACGCAAATAAATTATATCATTCCTGAAGCACTCTGGCAAGGGTGCCTTTTTGTACCCATTTTTTTCAATAACAGGAGGATATACTTTATGGCAAAAGCAAAATATACACCCGGTAAAGACGGCCGCTTCCAGACCAAAGTATGGGACGGGACCTATAACCCAGACGGTCGCAAACACTACATACCTATCTATTCCACCAAATCCAGCGGCGACCTGGAGAAAAGGTAAATGCGATGAAAGCAACCGTTGCTGATCGCAAATATGTTACACCAACAGACGAAACCTTAACCTATGCCAGGAGCTGGCTAAAGGTATATAAAAAGGTCCGGCAGCTTAACACCCAGCGCATGTATGAGAACATCATAGAAAAACATTTAATCATCCTGGACGGTATCCGCCTGCAGGACCTGCGTAAGATCCATTTCCAGTCAGTTATCAACAACGCACTGAAAATGCCAAGGACTTGTCAACAAATCGCCCTGACTTTTCAACAAATAGTGAAAAGTGCGATTCAGATAAGAAACTTCAGAAGGATCCTACCGTGATATATGTACTGGTATTGATATTCCTAAGTACAAGCCCGATGAAAAAGGCCTTTAACTCCGGAAGAAAAGGCAGCTATTAAGGTTGCAGATTTTACTCCCAGGGAAAAGGCCTTTGTTCTCCCCGATCTACGCTACCGGTCTTCGGCGTGGGGAAGCTTTGGCCCAGACCAAGTTTACAATTAATCTAAAAACGTGAATTGTACGTAAACGAGGCTGTAGCCTTTGACAAGAACACACCCTATATAAAGTGTACTAAGAACGAAAGAAAGCGTCCTGTGCCCCTTCCAGGCTATCTGGTGGACTATCTGGACCAATATATGCGTACAGTGCCGGGAACATACCTTTTGGCAAGCTGAACGGTGAGATCATGACCAAAAGCTCATATGACAAAATGTGGAAGTCGATCACCACCAAGATCAACTTAGCTGCAGGCGGCAGTGAAGATCTGCAGGTTATCTTTAATCTGACAGCTCATGTCTTCCGACACAACTACTGCACAAACCTCTGCTACCGATCCCAGCTATAAGTATTAAAAAGATTGCTGCACTCATGGGTGATACAGAAAACGCTGTTGCGCTCTAGGTTTTCAGGGATATTTTTGAAGATATTTTGAAGATGAAATGAAGATATTTTGCCTCTGAAGACGGCTTTAAGACAAATAAAACCACCTATTTGGGGTTACTTTTGACTACCGTGAAATAGATGCAAAAACGGCGAAAAACCTTGATTTTACAAGGCTTTCCGCCACTTTTTCAAAGATGAGCGTGCGGGGATTCGAACCCCGGACAACTTGATTAAAAGTCAAGTGCTCTACCGACTGAGCTACACGCCCTTATTAAATTACTTAAATGCCCAAAGTCGGAATCGAACCAACGACACGAGGATTTTCAGTCCTCTGCTCTACCAACTGAGCTATCTGGGCTTTTTTCCTTATGCCTAAGGCATAAAAATTGCGGGGGCAGGATTTGAACCTACGACCTTCGGGTTATGAGCCCGACGAGCTACCAGACTGCTCCACCCCGCGTTACCTAAATTATTATAAATACTTACTTTCAATTTGTCAAAAGTATTTAATGGGCGAAGGTGGATTCGAACCACCGAAGGCAGTGCCAGCAGATTTACAGTCTGTCCCCTTTGGCCACTCGGGAATTCGCCCATAAAAAGCCGATGAACCGAACCGATAACCTGTATTACAAATCAGCTGCTTTTCAGATAAATTATACTTAGAATGGGGCCTACAGGGCTCGAACCTGTGACCCTCTGCTTGTAAGGCAGATGCTCTCCCAGCTGAGCTAAGACCCCAACTGTATTCACCAGTTATTTTCAAATTGAAAAAGAAACGACCCGGAACGGGTTCGAACCGTCGACCTCCGCCGTGACAGGGCGGCGCTCTAACCAGCTGAGCCACCGGGCCATTAAAGGCATTTAACATACCTTCAAAACCACATATTGAACTACCGAATACCTACAACTTTTTGTTTCCCTTACCTTTTGGTTAAGCCCTCGACCGATTAGTAACAGTCAGCTTCGTGCATTACTGCACTTCCACCTCTGCCCTATCTACCTCGTCGTCTTCAAGGGGTCTTACTACTTGCGTATGGGATATCTCATCTTGAGGGGGGCTTCACGCTTAGATGCCTTCAGCGTTTATCCCGTCCCGGCTTGGCTACTCTGCCATGAGCCTGATAGCTCCACAGATACACCAGAGGCCAGTCCACCCCGGTCCTCTCGTACTAAGGGCAGCTCCTCTCAAATATCCTACGCCCGCGCCGGATAGGGACCGAACTGTCTCACGACGTTCTGAACCCAGCTCGCGTACCGCTTTAATGGGCGAACAGCCCAACCCTTGGGACCTACTTCAGCCCCAGGATGCGATGAGCCGACATCGAGGTGCCAAACCACTCCGTCGATGTGAACTCTTGGGAGTGATAAGCCTGTTATCCCCAGGGTAGCTTTTATCCGTTGAGCGATGGCAATCCCACTTTCATACCACCGGATCACTAAGTCCTACTTTCGTACCTGCTCGACCCGTCGGTCTCGCAGTCAAGCTCCCTTCTGCCTTTTGCACTCTTTGAATGGTTTCCAACCATTCTGAGGGAACCTTTGAGCGCCTCCGATACCCTTTCGGAGGCGACCGCCCCAGTCAAACTCCCCACCTGACATTGTCCCACCTCCGGGTCACGGAGGTTGGTTAGAAAATCCAGTACCACAAGGGTGGTATCCCAACAGCGACTCCGACAAGACTGGCGTCCTGTCCTCTTCGTCTCCCACCTATCCTGTACATGCAGTACCGAATCCCAGTATCAAGCTAGAGTAAAGCTCCATGGGGTCTTTCCGTCCTGGCGCAGGTAACCAGCATCTTCACTGGTATTTCAATTTCACCGGGTGCATTGTCGAGACAGCGCTCAAATCATTACGCCTTTCGTGCGGGTCGGAACTTACCCGACAAGGAATTTCGCTACCTTAGGACCGTTATAGTTACGGCCGCCGTTTACTGGGGCTTAGATTCAAAGCTTCGATTGCTCTAACCTCTCCTCGTAACCTTCCAGCACCGGGCAGGCGTCAGCCCATATACCTCACCTTTCGGTTTCGCATAGACCTGTGTTTTTGCTAAACAGTTGCTTGAGCCTATTCTCTGCGGCCAGATCTCTCTGGCACCCTTTATCCCGAAGTTACAGGGTCATTTTGCCGAGTTCCTTAACAATGCTTCTCCCGCCGGCCTTAGGATTCTCTCCTCATCCACCTGTGTCGGTTTACGGTACGGGTACATATCACACAATAGCGGCTTTTCTCGACAGCTCGAATCCCGGACTTCGCTACTTTTGTTCGCTCCGCATCACGTCTTCAGCTTACTAAGCGGATTTGCCAACTTAGCACCTACCTCGCTTGCCCTGGTATCTTCATTCCCCAGGTTCCGGTATCTCTCTGTGTCCCCACAGTTCTGTTTATATGCGGTACAGGAATTTCAACCTGTTATCCATCGACTACGTCTTTCGACCTCGCCTTAGGTCCCGACTTACCCAGAGCAGATCAGCTTTACTCTGGAAACCTTAGATATTCGGCCTGAAGGATTCCCACCTCCATCTCGCTACTCATTCCGGCATTCTCTCTTCTTAAAAGTCCACAGCTCCTTATCGGTACTGCTTCGCCCCTTTAAGAATGCTCCTCTACCAATGTATAAATACATTCCTGAGCTTCGGTGTTGTGTTTCAGCCCCGGACATTTTCGGCGCAGGACCTCTCGACTAGTGAGCTATTACGCACTCTTTGAATGTGTGGCTGCTTCTGAGCCAACATCCTAGTTGTCTTTGAAATCCCACATCCTTTTCCACTTAACACACACTTTGGGACCTTAGCTGCAGGTCTGGGCTCTTTCCCTTTTGACGACCCAACTTATCTCGTGCCGTCTGACTCCCGTACATCATTTATGCGGCATTCGGAGTTTGATATTCTTCGGTAGGCTTTGACGCCCCCTAGGAAATTCAGTGCTCTACCTCCACCAGACTAATACGAGGCTAGCCCTAAAGCTATTTCGAGGAGAACCAGCTATCTCCGGGTTCGATTGGAATTTCTCCCCTATCCACACCTCATCGCCACCCTTTTCAACGGATGTGCGTTCGGTCCTCCATTCCCTTTTACGGGAACTTCAACCTGGACATGGATAGGTCACCCGGTTTCGGGTCTGCACATGCTGACTTGACGCCCTATTCAGACTTGCTCTCGCTTCGGCTCCACACCTTAGTGCTTAACCTTGCCAGCATCCGCAACTCGCCGGACCGTTCTACAAAAAAAAAAGTACGCGGTTGCACCTTAACGTGCTTCCACAGCTTGTAAACACAGGGTTTCAGGTTCTCTTTCACTCCCCTCCCGGGGTCCTTTTCACCTTTCCTTCACAGTACTATGCGCTATCGGTCACTAAGGAGTATTTAGCCTTGGGGGGTGGTCCCCCCGACTTCCTGCAAGGTTCCACGTGTCTCGCAGTACTCTGGATCCTGCCGCTGCCTATCGTTTTCATGTACGAGGCTTTCACTCTCTCTGGCCGGTCTTTCCAGGACCGTTCCATTAACGAATCAGCTCACTTATGCAGTCCGTAACCCCGGAATGCACGCATTCCGGTTTGGGCTCTTCCCATTTCGCTCGCCGCTACTTTGGGAATCGATGTTTCTTTCTCTTCCTCCGCCTACTTAGATGTTTCAGTTCAGCGGGTTCCCTTCCATACGTTATGTATTGGCGTATGGATGACTGAGGTTTGCTCAGCCGGGTTTCCCCATTCAGATATCTCCGGATCAATGGATATTTGCTCCTCCCCGAAGCTTTTCGCAGCTTATCACGTCTTTCATCGGCTCTTAGTGCCAAGGCATCCACCCTGCGCTCTTATTAGCTTAACCAATTGATTCGCACCGCGGGTACGGTGTTCCTCTCAGATGCATAGCGTTGCATCTTTGGCTTATGGTGTTTACAATTAATAATTGCTTGTTTTTGGTTTGTTTGGTTACACTTTCGTGTAACACCTCGGATGTCTTGATATTTGTTTAACCTCTCAGTTTGAACTTTGTATCAGATTTTCAATATGCAGTTTTCAAGGTACATATCTTGACTGAATTTTATCAGTCATTCCTAAGCTTCGATAAACTCAAACTCACGAATGACTGGAAAACCTTCATTCGCTTTCATTCTGGGCTTTCAAATGGAGATGGAGAGATTCGAACCACCGACCTCACGCTTATCAGGCGTGCGCTCCCAACTGAGCTTTTAATGAATCCGGCATCCACCTGCTTTCCCATGCCGTCTCCAGCATAGTATCATCGGCCGCTTAGGTCTTAACCATCGTGTTCGGGATGGGAACGGGTGTGTCCCCTAAGCGCATCGACACCGGAAAAATTTCATTTCCTGGATTTGAATCCTTAATTGTCATCCTCGAAGACTCAACAGTACGTAAAACCCTTACTTCTTCTTCCTTAGAAAGGAGGTGATCCAGCCGCACCTTCCGATACGGCTACCTTGTTACGACTTCACCCCAGTTATCAGTCCTGCCTTCGGCAGCTCCCTCCTTTCGGTTGGGTCACTGACTTCGGGCATTACTGACTCCCATGGTGTGACGGGCGGTGTGTACAAGACCCGGGAACGTATTCACCGCGACATTCTGATTCGCGATTACTAGCGATTCCAGCTTCGTGCAGGCGAGTTGCAGCCTGCAGTCCGAACTGAGACGTTATTTTTGAGATTTGCTC